>OCZT010002312.1_pt1 | contig 19756 bp, 21 predicted proteins | sample 1539031 | NCBI WGS metagenome assembly OCZT01 (sample SAMEA3539308, study PRJEB22396) | soil metagenome | biome: tundra; feature: field; material: soil | place: USA | collected 2010-05 | depth 0.15 m | reverse complement strand
TGGCGATCGCTTTCGTTCCTCAGCCGGCCTCGCTTCGCGCGAGCGCTTCGGCGACATTCCGATCGCGGGAGACGAACCTTCGGACCTGACCAGCGGGGGCTTGGTGGTCGGCATAGCCGACGCGACCCTGCATAGGCAGCCGAGCGGTCGTGCACGGTCCGGTGCCGGCCCTGCACCCGGCGAGACGGGTCCCAGTGAGGGGTCGACGATTGAGTGGTCCATATCAATCCCCCTCTAGGAGGGCAAGATGGAACCCGTTCTCTATGACGCGGCTGGTCATCGCCGGTCGCCGGTGACGATGCCCGGCTTTCACGAGGGTCGTGCTCCGAGAAACAAAGGCCGCCGGTATCCGGCCGACCCGCCGACGGTCGAGGAGATCATCGCGGTGATGCGCGAGGCCGGCAGCAGCGTCGATGGCGTCCGGCTGCGCGCGCTGATCGTGATCTTGTGGCGGGCGGGTCTGCGCATCGGTGAGGCGCTCGAGCTCGCCGAGACTGACCTCGACCCTTCGCGGGGTGCGGTCCTGGTGCGCCGCGGGAAGGGTGGCCGCCGTCGCGAGGTGGGCATGGATCGCTGGGCCTGGTCGCAGTTAGAGCCGTGGCTGGCCGTCCGGCGTCAGTTGCCGGTCGGCGCGCTGCTGTGTGTGATTCGCGGCGCGACCGCCGGTCGGTACTGGGAGTCATCCTCAGCCCGCAAGCAATTGGGGCGCACCGCAGCCAAGGCGGGCGTGCGGCGACGGTTCGCGCCGCATCAGCTTCGTCATGCGCACGCTGTTGAGATGGCGCATGAGGGCGTGCCGCTGGTTGTGATCCAGCGCCAGCTGGGGCACGCGCACCTCGGTGTCACATCGATCTACCTGCAGGGGATCGACAGCGCCGAGATCATCCACACCGTCCATTCGCGACCGGCACCGGTGATCCCGGCCACGGCCGGCCTCCGAACAATCCTCTAGCTCGAGCCCGGGCGGGTCGACGACCGCGCCACCCGCCCGCTTTCCGCGCATAGCGTGTCTCTCGTTGCCGGCCTCAAGATGCACGTGCCGAGCGAGAAGCAGGTCTTGCTCGCGCCGCTGGTCATCGCGATGGCTGGCGCTTGACACCTGCTTGGCTGGCGAGCGAGAGCGATCGATTCGGCGTTCGGACGCGCGCGCTGCTCTCCCGGGGGAGAGCTAGGACCGACCGCTCCGGTCCGCGGCGCGAATTCAGGAGTCGGTTGGTGCTGGTCGCAGATCGGCGTTGCGCGGTTGTATCGATGCGTGGTTTGGAGTACGGTGCGCGCGCGATGTGGCGTGCGGCGCTTGAGGGCTTCGGGTGAGAGCGAGGGTGATACCGCTCGCAGCGGCGGCCATTGCGCTGCTGACCTCCAGCACGGCGTGGGCGAGCAGCTCGGCGTTTCAGGCTGGCTACCGGGTCACGCACGATGCCTTCCGGTCCGTTCACGCCAGCTGGGTCATGCCCGCGATCAGGTGCCCCGGCCAGTCGTCCCCGGGCTACAACGGGGAAGCCTGGTTCGGGGTGGGGATGGGACCGTCCTACTCTCGATCGGAGCAGGTGGTCGCGCGGGCGTTCTGCACAGGAACGATCGCCAGCTATATCGCTTACTTCGAAGTCGGCGGGGTGCAGGCAACCGGAGCCGCCGGAGGGGTGCTCACGCCCTATCCGGGGGATCACCTGTCGGCCACCGTCTCCTACCTCGGCGTTTTTCCTTATATCGCCGGCCCATACACGTACCAGGTGGCCCGGTATCGGTTCTCGGTCACGGACTTGACCCACCGCAAATCAGTCACGATCGTGGACTCGTCTGACTGCCTGAGACAGAGTTGTGACCATTCGACGGCCGAGGTCACGGCGGGGATACCGTTCGCCCGATACTCGGCGCTCGCTAACTACGGCATGGTCACCTTCTCGAGCATCGGGATCACCGATATCAGAGGACGCCGCGGATCTTTCGCCCGGAACGAGCGCTGGAAGGTGGCGAGGCAGGTCGAGTTCGACCCAACTACCCACAGCCTGGCGGCGTCGCCATCAGCCCTCACTCATCGCGGCGCGCAGTTTTCCGATCGCTGGCACGCGTACTAATCGTGGCCGTGCCGGCCGCTGGCCTTGCCGGACGACGAGGTCCACATGGGCGCAGTGACGCCGCGGGTGCCCTGCGTCGCGCCCGCTGGACTTTGTCCTTGCCCACGTAGCACAAGCTCGGCAGCATCGACCTCAGGGGCCGGTGGCCCGCCCTCCGGAACGGTTGCACGTACGTCGACCGCGCTGTCTAGGACGGCTGCATCGCCCCGGCAACGCAGCGATCAGGATGCCTGTCCTGACCCGAGGGCAGGTCTCGAGGATCGGCGGGCTCAGAGTCGCGGATCTCGCCAATTCCGTGACCGAGGCGCCGGAGCTTGCCAACGCACGAGGCTCAATACGGCGCCCGGCCTTGGGCCTGCTCTCGGCGACCGGCGAGATCCCGGCGATGGTCAGGTCGGGTGGGTTGTCGCTGCTCACAAACACGCTAAGACGACTCTGCGGACCCGCTCAGACAAGCCAGCCAGCGCACAGATCTGATCACCCGACGCCCCGCCAGCCACCGAGTCAACTTCGCCGGATCCAGCGAGTCGACCACCCCATTCGGAGATCCGGGCTAAGTTGGAAGTTCAAGGGCCTCTGCTTAGTGATCGCCGCACGGCCGGCCGCAGGCGGCACGGGCGAACGCTAGGATGTGCCCGCCGATGGCCGACACCGCCACTGACGTGAGGGTCGTCGCGGCGGCCGAACCGGGATCGCTCGCCGCCGGGGCGAACGCGGCTGTGCGCCCCGTCTCGATGCCGGTCGTCGACCGCGTCGCCAGCGGCGCCGGCACCGCGGTAACGCCGATCCGTCCTGGATCATCGGGAAGTACTTCGGGTGGACGAGCCACCTGCTCGTCTGGCAGGACCTCCTGATCCTCGCGACCGCGGCACCGTGACCGGTGACCTGACCGCACTGCTGTGGGGCGGCGCCGCGCGGATCTTCCTGATGCACCACCCGACGTTCAGCATCCAGTCGCTCTGCCACCTCTTCGGCAAGCAGGACTACGACCGCGCCGACGAGTCACGCAACCTCGCGTGGCTCGCGATGCCCACCTGGGGAGAGGCGTGGCACAACGCCTACCACGCCTTCCCGACCTCCTCCCGGCACGGGGCCGATGGTCGCCAGATCGACCTATCTGCACAGTTCATCGAGCTGATGGAGAAGCTCGGGATCGCCTACGACGTGGTGCGCGTCGGCCCGGCGCGGCGCGCGCGTAAAACCTTGAAGGCGGTCAGCTAGTCACGTGCCGTTCGCGCGCACCGCGGCACTGCGGGGGGAGCTGGAGCGGGCGCTACCGCGCCGCCCGTTCGCTGTGCGCTTCTGGGACGGCACCACGGTGCAGGCGACCGAGCAGCCGGCGCCGACGTTCACGATCCGCTCGCCGCAAGCGCTCGCCCACCTGCTGCGGGCTCCCGGTGAGCTGGGGCTCGGCCGTGCCTACGCGCTCGGACTGATCGAGACCGACGACATCGATGCCGCCCTACTGCTCGTGGACAGCTTCGAGCCGCCGCCGTTGCGACCGTGGGCTATCGGCCGGCTCGTCGTCGGGCTGATCCGTGCGATCGGCGTGACGCCGCCGCCGCGCCGGCCCGCCAGCGAGCTGCGGCTGCGTGGTGAACGCCACACGCTGGCCCGCGACCGCCTGGCCATCCGCCACCACTACGACGTCGGCAACGACTTCTTCAAGCAGTTCCTGGACGACACGATGACCTATAGCTGCGCCTACTGGCAGACGGGCGCGGAGACACTCGACGAAGCCCAGGCGGCCAAGCGCGAGCTCGTCTACCGCAAGCTCGCGCTGAAGCCGGGCCAGCGGCTGCTCGATGTCGGCTGCGGCTGGGGGAGCTTCGCGATCCATGCCGCCACCCTGCATCAGGTGCACGTGCTCGGCATCACCCTGTCCGAGCCGCAGGCGGCGCTGGCCCGCGAGCGTGCCGCTGCTGCCGGTGTCGAGGATCTCGTCGAGATCCGCCTGACGGACTACCGCGAGCTGGGCGCCGAGCGGTTCGACGCGATCTCCAGCATCGGCATGGTCGAGGCCGTCGGCGAGGAGCGGATCGACCTCTACGCCGTGACACTGTTCGGCCTGCTCAACCCCGGCGGGTGGTTGCTGAACCACGGGATCGCCAAGCTGAAGGACTTCGACACGCCCGACGAGGGACCGTTCTCCGAGCGCTTCGTCTTCCCCGACGGGGTGCCGCTGCCACTGTCACGGATCGTGTTGGGGCTGGAGCGAGCGGGCTTTGTGACGACCCACGTCGAGGGCATCGCCGAGGACTACGTGCGGACGCTGAGCGAGTGGATCGAGCGCTACGAGCGCCGCTACGAGCAGGCTGTGGCACATGCCGGCGAGGAGCGTGCGCGAGTGTGGCGGCTGTATCTGCATGCGGCCCGTCAGGGCTTCACGACCGGCTGGGCGTCGATCTACCAGGTACTCGCGCGCCGGCCCTGATGGGCACGTCGCCGCCGTCACGAGGCCGCTGCCTGAATGCAGGTCTGATCCTGGCGGCGGGCGCCGGCACGCCGTAGGGGGCCAAAGCCGCTCGCCGACCTCGGGGGGCGGCCGCTGCTCGAGCAAACGATCTCCGCGCAGTCCGCGGTGACCGAGATCGAGCGGATCGTGGTCGTGCTCGGCGCGCACGCGGACGCGCTGCTCGCCAGGGTTTGCTTCGTCCGCGCCGAGTCGGTGCGCTGCCCCGGTCGGGCTGTCCGCGGCCCGCGGCGCACTTGAGGATTCGCCCATTTCCGAGCGCGGGCGGCCGCCGGAGAGGCGGTAGACCGCGGGAGACGGCGAAACGTTGCGTAGGCATCGGCCGGATTCTGCACGCCGAGGTCCTCGCCCTGCTTTCGGCGACCGAGGGGGCTGCGGTGCGCAGTTCACAGAGCCCTCCTTCGCGCGGAATTCGGGGCTGACGGCCAGCTGCGCATGGAGGGCGAAGGCTGAGGCCACTGCCCGCGTGTGTCCGTAGGCCGATCGAGGAGCGGACGCGCTGTGGCCCGATCTGACCCTCGACCCGCTCGAGCGCCTCCGAAGCCTCACGACGGCCGTCGAAGAGTGCAAGAGCGGGCGCCCGCAAGGGGATCGTTGAGCGGACGGACCAGTCGGGCGTATACGAACTGTCCTTCCGCATCAGGATCGGAGAGCGGCAGTGGCGGCCGTTCCGCCAGCCGCTTCTGCTCCCGTTCCGATCCAGCAGCGACCCCCGTCGTCCGGGCCGCTCCCGCATTCCCACAAAGCGGCACTGACGATCCGGAGTTCCGCTCCTAGCCCATTGCGGCTGTCTTCGCCGTCGCCGCCGGCACTGCTCCCCCGCACCAGAAGGAGCGACACTCGCCCCGTCCGTCGCGGCTGCTGGTCTCACCCCATTTGTTTACGTGATGTACCCGAGCCCATCGAGCGCATGAAGCTCTAGATCGATCGATGCTCAGCGCGTTCGGCGTCATGCCGGTCGCCTGGCCGTGGAGGCCGCGTCGACCTCGGCACGGGTTGGCGGGTCGGCGCCCGGTCGCGAGCAGGTGATCGCGGCGACCAAAGCCGCCTCGGCGACGACATCGGCCAGCGTCGCCTCATCGATCGCGGCGAGCGCGTCGCCCCGCGCGGCTCCGAGCAGGTCGCCGCGACGCAGCCCGTCGAGCAGGCCGGCGGTGAAGGAATCGCCCGCGCCGACGGTGTCCACGAGGTCGACCGCCATCGCCGGGCAGCGCAGCTCGCCGCGCGCGGAGATCGCGTAGACGCCCGCGTCGCCGCGGGTGACCACGACGAGCGCGGGCCCCCGCCCGAGCCAGTCGCGGGCCACGTCCTCGTCTGACCGGTCGGGGTAGAGCCAGTGCAGGTCGTCGTCGCTTACTTTGACGACGTCGGACAGGGCAACGAGACGCTCGACATCCGCCCGCGCCCGCGCCGCTGCGCCCATCAGCGCCGGTCGCACGTTGGGATCGTAGGACACCGTAACGTGGCCGCGCTCGTGCTCGCGCTCCATGAGGTCAATGACGTGCGCGCGGCCCGGCGGCAGCACCGTGGCCAACGAACCGGTGTGCATGCAGCGCGCCTCGATCGGAAGCGGCGCCAGGGTACGCACGTCCCAGTCGATCCGGAAGTCATAGGAGGCGATCCCGGCCGCGAGGCTCGCGATCGCCAGACTCGTCGACACCTGCGCCTCGTCGGGGCCGGCGTCGACCCGGACGCCACTGGCCTCCAGATGCGCCCGGATCATCTCCCCGAGCGCATCGCGCCCCAGGCGCGTCTTGAGCGTCACGGGGCTGCCCAGGCGGGCCAGGCCGAGCGCTACGTTCGCGGGGCTTCCACCGGGATACACGGCCAGCGTCCGGCCACCGCGCTCGCCGACCAGATCAACCAGCGCCTCCCCGACGACGACGAACATCCCCATCACCTCACGCGATCGGATCGAGGCGGCTCCGCGGACACGACGAGTCGCGACACGCCCAGCGGCATGCGCCACTTAACTCGACGACTCGCCGGCCTGCAACGAGAACCGACGGATAGCTGGGTGCTGCTGGAGATGTTTCGCTGCAGCGCGCCTGAGCGAGCGCATTGCACCAGTCCTGCAACCGAGGACTTTCTGCGCGAGCCCGCGGACCTGCGCCTGCTTGATGGAAGCCGCCGCCACGAAATAGCCCATGATCCGGTGCGGGGACGACAATCCGCCGCTACGATCGCGGCGCCGGGCGTGTCTTGGGACACCCTTGGTACACGATCAGGGTTGGGGGATGTGGGCGTTGTAGACCGCGGTCTCGAGATCATCCGCGAATGCGTTAGGGCTCCGCGTGCGCACGTACTTCGACACCGCGTTGTAGAGACCCTCCTCGAACTGCGGGCTCAGCGCTTCGCCGTGCGCGATCGAAAGGAGCACCGGCAATGTCCAGAAGGCCTTCGAGGATTGCCGCTGGTAGGCCGGAAGCGAGGAGACGTTGACGTCGCGGACAACTGGTATCGACCCCTTCGCCCTGCTGAACGCGAGCTGCGTGGCGGGTTTCTCGATGCCGCTGAGGAACGCGAGCGCGTTCTTGGCATCCTTCGCCTTCGTCGCGGCGACGAAGACGTCGACGACCGCGAGGAAGCTGTCGTCGGTGCCGGGGAAGGGGATCGCCCCGAAGTCCTCGCCCTCGTGCGCGCCGTCGGCAACGAGCTCGCCGAAGGCCGAGTCGTTCATGGACTCAAAGGCACATCCGCCGGCCGCGAGCTTCCTCGTCGCCTGGTCCCAGGTCAGCCGGCTCGCGTTCGGGTCGGCGTAGTCGAGCATGGCGCCGAAGCGCTCGAGAGCCGTCCGCACCCGGCCGCTGCGCCAGTCGAGGTTGCCGTTGACCATGTCCTTCCAGCCGCGCGTCCCGATCACGCTCAGCAGCGTGTTCTCGAACAGCTCGACCTTGGTGAAGGGATCCCTGCCGCCGAGGCACAGCGGCGTTCCCCCAGAGGCCTCGACCTTCTCGAGATCGGCGAGGAACGCCGCGAGCGCATAGCCGCTCGACGGAGGGCGGACGCCGGCGTGCTCGAGCACCTTCTTGTTGAAAAAGAGGACGTTGCTGCGGTGCGCGCCGGTCGGGACACCGAAGGGCCGGCCGTCGTGCATCAGGGCCTTGAGGATCGTGGGATTCATCCTCGCGCGCAGACCCTCGCGGGCGAAGATCGACCCGACGCTGCGGACCACACCCCCGCTCGCATAGGCCTGGACCGACGTGCCGGCGAACGTCTGCCAGACGTCGGGCGGGTCGTGGTGTTGCAGGCGCTTGGCGAGCTCGACGATCGCGTTGGAGCCGGCGCCGCCGGGAACCGCGGCGTTTATCGCCCTGACGCCCGGGTTCGACCTACGAAACGTGGCGAACAGAACCCGCAGGGCCGCCGCCTCGGACCCTGACGTCCACCAAGACACGACCTCGAGCCGCTTGGTGCTCGTCGTGGCGCTGGTCGGCGTCTCGCCGCCGCACGCGCTCAATGCCAGCGCGATGGCTGCCACAGCCGCGGCAGCGCACCACCGACCGCTCACGCCGCACCCTCGGCGGGTTGCGCGGGTCCGGTGAGGCTTGCCGGGCCCGCGTCGCCGACGACCTTGCCCCCGATCACGCTCGGCGGGGCCTTCAGGTCATACAGCGCGTAAAGCCCGACGACTGCGAAGCAGAAGCCCGGGACGATGAACGAGAACGCCGGGCTCGTCGCGTCCACGAGCTTGCCCTGGACCAGCGGCATGATGGCCCCACCGACGATCGCCATGACGAGGCCGGCCGCACCGAACTTCGTTGCTGGCCCAAGGCCCGTGAGGGCGACCCCGTAGATCGTCGGGAACATCAGCGACAGGCAGAAGGACAGCGCGACGACGGCGAACACACCGGCCTGGTTTGGGCTCGACATCGCGAACACGCACAACAGCACGGCCAAAAACGCGAGCGCCGCGAGCACCTTGGTCGCGCGGATGTACCCGATGACCCAGGTCATAAGAAAACGCGACGCCAGGAAGATCAGCAGGCTGAGCTGGAGGTAGGCGCCGCCCTTCGCGAGACTGCCGCCGAGCGCCTGCTCCACGTACTGAATCAGATACGTCCACGAGCACACCTGCGCAGCCACGTTCATGAACTGGGCGACCACGCCGAACCGGGTAGCGCTTGTTGCGCCACAGCACGCCGAACAGCTCGCGCGCGCCGCCCTCGTGCGGGCCGGCATCAGGGAACTCCTCGACGATCGCCGGAGCCTTCTGGATGGCGATGAGGACGAAGATGAGAACCAACACAAACGCCAGACCGAGGTAGGGGCCCATCACCGCCCCGAGCTCACCCGCACGGATCGTGTGCAGCTGGGCCGGCGACAGCGACGAGATGTCGACCGGGTCGACGAGCTTGGGCAGGATCAGCGTCGAAGCGAGCAGCACGCCGATGTTCGTGCCGACCGGGTTAAACGCCTGGGCAAGGTTCAAGCGCCGCGTCGCAGTGCTCTCCGCACCGAGCGACATCACGTACGGGTTCGCGGACGTCTCGAGAATCGAGCAGCCCGCCGCCATCGCGAACAGGGCGACCAGGAACGCCTCGTAGGTCATGATCTTGCTCGCTGGGAAGAACAGGAAAGCGCCGAGAGCCGCAAGCGCCAGACCAGTCAGAATGCCCGTCTTGTAGCCGAAGCGCTTATTAATGAACGCCGCCGGCAACGCGAGCAGGAAGTAGGCGCCGAAGTACGCGAGCTGCACCAGCGACGCCTGAAACGTGCTCATCGCGAAGATGCGCTTGAAGCCTGCAACCATCGGCGTGGTCAAGTCCTGGGCAACCCCCCATGCGGTAAAGCAGCAGACCAGCGCGACGAACAGCAGCAGCATGCCCCTCCCGAGCAGCGGCTGGCTCCGCGTGGTCTCGGGCTGCGCGGCCACCGACCCCTGCGCGATGCTGCTCAACGGTTCACGCTCCTGCCGTAGCCGACGATCAATGCACGACGCCCCGGTCCACGCGCTAGCGCTAGCGCACCATGCCGCGATCATGACGCAGCCCGCTACGGCTGTCAAAGGCAGTTGAGTTCCCCAGCGCTGCGATCGGATGTCATCACGCGCGAATACCGTTTTCTTGGAATCAGCAGTCTCGCGCGCTATTCGCATATGACCTGCTTCGCGCTAGGCCCAGCAGCCAGCGACGGCGCATTCGAAGCGCGCGAGACTGTCGCATTGCCCGGCGCGAGCGGCAGTCTTGGTCGCGTCCGAGCAGAGTTGCGCAGCTGAGGGACAGGCAGCAGTCTGCCGTCGGACCCACCACGCAGCTGCTACCGGATCACCGAGCGGAACCCCCTCAACGTCGCCGGCTGGTCGGCCGTCCGATTCGCGATCGACCTGCGGACGCTGACCGCGATCCTCGCCGTTGACGCGCGGTTCATCGCCGGAGACCGCCTCGACGGAGGCCCTGAGCCCTGAGTCGAGGCGTTCGCAAGCGGAACGTTCAGCGGACACTGAGCAGGATCGCCGGTGCCTGCTGGACGCGGGTGGTGAGCCCGGCGCAGAGCAGCAGCGTGGCGGTGATGAGGGCGGTGGTCGCGATTTGGGAGCAGGCTGGTTGCCCAGACGCGGGCTGGATGTCGAGGGCCGCGCTTCACGTGGTAGAAACGCGTTATGGAGTTGAGCAGCAGTGCGTTCGCGCCTGGGTTGCCGATCCCGCGCCGGCACTGCTGCGAGGGTGAGGATTTCTCGCCGCCCTTGGAGTGGAGGGCGGTGCCGGAGGATGCGGTCTCGCTTGCGCTGATCGTGGATGACCCTGACGCGCCGGTTGGCACGTTTACGCATTGGCTTGCTTGGGGGATCAACCCGGAGGATCGCCGCCTGGCGGAGGGTGAGCGTGCACCTCGCGAGGGCCGCAACGACTTTCGGGAGGTCGGCTATCGGGGACCGTGTCCGCCGCGCGGCCACGGGTCGCACCGGTACTTCTTCCGCCTCTACGCGCTCGCGAGCGAGCCGGCGGTCCCCTCTGGCGCAAGCCGCAGGGAGCTGGAGCGCGCGATCGCGGCCAACGTCCTCGCGGTGGCCGAGCTTGTCGGCACCTACGAGCGATGAGCGCGCGGGAGCTGCTCGAGGGTCTGGATCGGGAGCTCGCGCCCGTCGAGCAGGCGATCCGCGGTCACCGTTACCTCGCCGCACCGCCACCTGAGGAGTCGCTGCGCGCCTTCGCCGGTGAGCAGTACACGATCTTGCGCAGTGACCGGCGGAGCTTTGCGAACCTCGCCGCGCGGTTTCCCGAACCCCCGGCGGGCGACTTCTTCATTGTCTTAACGCAGGGGGAGGGCGAGGCGCTTGAGCGTCTGTTCGCGCTTGCGGCGTCGCTCGGCATCGACGAGGGTGGGCTGTTCGGCTACGAGCCCCAGCCGGGCTGTCAGGCGTACACGGCGTTCGTTTCCTGGCTTGCCCTCAACGGCTCGCGGGCCGAGCTTGCGCTCGCGTTCCTGGCGAACCTCGCAGCTTGGGGCGAGAACTGCCGGCGGCTGGCGGACCTGTTGCGCGATCGTTGCGACACGTCATTCTTCGAGTTCTTCGCTGAGCCCGCTCCCGGCTTCGAGGAGCATGCGCTCGCGGTGGCGGACCAGGGTCTGGCGGCCGGCGACTCACCGACGCGTGCTCGCCGCGCCGCCCGTCTCCTGCAGGCGTACGAGCTGCTGTTCTGGGACACGCTTGCCGATGCCCTTTAGCCACCAGCTACGGCAAGCGGCCGCGGACGTCTGGGAGGCCCAGTACGAGCACCCGTTCGTCCGCGGTATAGGCGACGGCACGCTCGATCCCGAGCGGTTCCGCTTCTACGTGCGCCAGGACTATCTGTTCCTGATCGAGTACGGACGCTTGCTTGCGCTCGCCTGCGCCCGCGCGCCGCGGCTCGAGCTGATGGAGCGCTTCGCCGAGCTCGCGCAGTCGACCCTGCGGACGGAGATGGACCTGCACCGCGCCTACGCCGCGGACTGGGGAATCTCACGCGAAGAGCTTGAGCGCGAACGTCCGCACACAGCGACCCGTGCCTACACGGACTTCTTGCTGCGCACCGCGGCGCTCGGCGACTTCGGCGAGCTGGTCGCGGCGCTGCTGCCCTGCATGTGGGGCTACAGCGAACTGGGGCAGCGCCTCGCCCAGGACCGGCGCCCCACCGAGGAGCGCTACGCGCGGTGGATCGAGATGTACTCCGGGGACGAGTTCGCCAAGCTTGCCCGCTGGTGCCGCGAGGTCTGCGACGAAGCCGCCACCGGTGCCGCAGCGGAAACCAGAGGGCGGATGCAAGAGGCTTTCCTCGCCAGCAGTCGCTACGAGCTCGAGTTCTGGGAGTCAGCCTGGCGCTTCGCGCCTTGAAGCCCACCCGATCGCCGCGATCGCAAAGACGGCCATCACTCGCGCGACCTGTCCGTTCTTGGCGGCAGCAGAAGCCTCAACAGCCATACCGAGTCTCGCGACACGCCTAGCCTCGCGCTCCATCACCATGCTGCCCATAACACAGCATTCGCAGCACCCCAGCAGACCTCGCTAGTTTGGAGCGGGAGCAGGACGTTCGGCTCATCTGAGTCCCGGTTCCGCTTCGCCGAAGTCGAAAGGCAGTCTCGGTGCGCGCCCGTTTGAGGAACGCTCATAGCGCCGCCTGACCCGACGCAAAGCCCCGAGCTGGCGCGAACTCGGACGAACGCGTTCGGTCGTCGACGGTGCTGACTGCCGCTCGCCCAGCGCGATGCAGCGGAAGTCGACGCGCGGGCGGTAGACCGCGCTCCATCCCCGGGGCGCTCATTCGGCGCAGACAACGCGGGTAGCCTTCAGTTGTGGCTCGACTCGACGACTACAACTTCGGACGGATCGCGGTCGATGGTCTAGAGCAGACGCGTGATCTGATCGTGCTGCCGGATCGGGTCCTCACCAACTGGTGGCGGCGGGACGGACACTCGCTGGTGCTCGAGGATCTCGCGGAGGTGCTCGACGAGCTGCCGGAGCGGCTGATCGTCGGCATCGGCGCGCAGGGCCGGCTTCGCCCCGATCCGGCCGCCATCGCCGAGCTGGAGCGGAGAGGCATCACCGTCGAGTGCCTGCCTACCGACGCCGCGGTTCGCCGGTACGGCGAACTCGACGATCGGCGTACCGCCGCTGCCCTACACCTGACCTGCTGAGGTCTCAGGTGCCGCGGTACGTAGAGCTTCGCCGCCACACTGCCAACGACGGTGACGCTCTCACCGACGAGGGAGTCCGCCAGGCGCTGGAGATCGGCCGGCGGCTCACCGGGCCGTATACGCTTTTGGTCTCGAGCGGGGCGCAGCGCGCCACGCAGACGCTTGCGTGTTTCGCGTGCGTGCTCGCCGAGCTGGTCAGCGGTGGCGTGGTCGTCGAGCCGGGGCTGCGTTCAGGCGTGGAGGATCGCTGGTTCGCCGCTTACAAGACGGCTGGAAGCGGTGAGCTTTCTGCCCTTCGCGAGGCTGACCCCGAACTCGTGCGCGAGGACTCGCAACGCCTCGCCGCAGGACTGCGGCGGATTCTCGATCGCCTTTCCGACGGCGATCGCGCGCTCGCCGTCGGCCACAGCCCTACCAATGAGGCGGCTGTCCTCGGCCTCACCGGCGAGATCGTCTCGCCGATGTCCAAGGGGTCGGGCGTGCTCGTCATAGCCGAGGGCGGTCACGCCCGCGTCGAGCCGCTCCCCTGAACGTGCCAGCTCGTCTCGCCGCCTCCCACTGGCGCTCGCACGGGCCGTACGCTAGCGCGCCCCGACGGTCTGCCGCCGACTGCGCTCATCGAGCCGGCGCAGCCCAAGGCTGTCCGCGATCTCGAAAGCGCGCAAAAGCTCCTCCGCGTACGGGCGGCGGTCGATCTCCGGGTGCCGCTCGGTCCTGCCGGCCGGGTAGTACTGCCCCATCAAGTTGACGTAGGTGCCGGACCCGAGCTGCTTGCCACGAAGCGCAGGACGTCTTCGGTTTCGTCGAGCAGCCCCGGCATCACAAGATGGCGGACGATCAGCCCGCGGCGTGCGAGCCCCTGCTCGTCGAGCGCAAGGTCTCCGACCTGGCGCTGCATCTCGAGCACGTTGCGGCTTGCGACCTCGAAGTACTCGCGCTTGCCTAAGTAGCGTCGCGTCCGCTCGCTGCCGACAAGCTTGAGGTCGGGCATGTACACATCGACGACGCCGTCCATCAACGCAAGGCTGTCAGGACTGTCGTAGGCGCTCGTGTTGTAGACGATCGGCAGCCGCAATCCACCCCCGACCGCGAGTGGCAGCGCCTCCAGGATCTGCGGCACCACGTGCTCCGGCGTGACCCAGTTGATGTTATGGCAGCCGATCTCCTGCAGCTCCAGCATCATCGCAGCGAGCCGCTCGGGCGGCGCCTCCCGACCCTCGACCTCCCAGGAGACGCCGTAGTTCTGGCAAAAGACGCGGCGCAAGTTGCAGCCGGCGAAGAAGATCGTGCCCGAACCGTTCCAGCCGCGCAGGCAGTCCTCTTCGCCGAAGTGCGGAAAATGGGAGGCAACGATCGCGTGGCGGCCGATCCGGCAGAGTCCGCCGCTCGTCCGCGAGGCGGTCCACGGAACACAGCCTGGGACAAACTCTGCACGGCGCACCCAACAACTGGAGCGCACACCCCACTCGCTCCGCAAGCTCGCCAGAGCGGTAAAGGGCAACATAGGAGGACGCGTCGGCGCTCATCGCGACCGGGCAGCACTCTAGCGCCGGTACTGGCTGGCGAGAGCATCCCCGGCACCGCACTTCCGCTCGGCGCGCAAGCGGGTAGCGCTCACCGGCTTCGACCCCGCGCTCGGCCCGGACGAACCGAGCAGTGCATCGGGGTTTCCAACCGTCGCCTCGAGCTCGCGCGGCCAGAGTGCGAGGTCGCCGCCCCTTTCGTCGGTGTCTCGACTGGGAACCCTCTCCGCGCGTCTGGCCCGCCTGGCGCCTGACGCTCGCGCGGGAGCGGCTTGAGGACGTCCTCTAAGCAAGCGAGCTGGTCGCGGGTCCGTCCCGAGATTCCGGTGGACCGATAGTTGGCGGGGTGCCTTACGGTTCTGGACCGGCAGCGACTTCGCAGCGCCTCCCGCTCCAAGGCGGGGGCGAGACGCCGGCTCAGTGGGTGAGCACCGAGATACCGCGCGTGAGGCTACGAATGCCGGCCCTCCGCTGGGTTTCGTTCGGGATTGAACCCGGCCGGCATGATCGAGATTCCCGTGCGCGTTCAGGCGGAGTCGGATGACCTGCGCGATGACGTCGACGAAGTAACCTTGGATGATGTCGTGCGCGTTCGTTCCTGGGGGTGGGATATGGGTCCGGCGGTAGTCATCTGCGAGCGATCGATGGCCGTCTCTCGGCCGGTCGTTTCGCGTGTTGATCTCACGTGCGCGTGCCTGTCGCGGGGGCGCCGTCGGTGCCGGGGTCCTTCCCTGTCCGGGCCAGCTGGAACCGGGAGTCGGGAAGTTCACGAGGAGGGCACCGCCTGGGACTGGTTCTCACCTGAAGAGCTGCCGGCCGATCTGCTGCCCTGCGCCCGGGTGTGGCTCGCCGACGCCGCCGCGGGCCGGTCGCGGGTGATGCTGCGATGACCGGTCCGGCCAGCGGTCGTGGTGATCTCGCCGGACGACTCGGTGTTTACGTCGTCACCGGCATCGATCCCGGCCGCAGCCGCGGCCATCTCGATGTCGCCTTGGCCGCGATCGCCGGCGGCGCGGACGCGGTCCAGCTTCGTGCGCCCGAGCTCACGGACGACGAGCTGCTGCCGCTGGCCCGGACGCTGGCCGCTGTGTGCGCGACGGCTGGCGTGCTGTTCCTCGTCAACGACCGGCTCGAGGTGGCGGTGGACAGCGGCGCGGACGGGGTGCACCTCGGCCAGGGCGACGACTATGCCACCGGCCGCAGCCGGCTCGGGACAGACCGGTTGCTTGGCGTCAGCGTCGCGACCGTCGCCGACGTGACCGCCGCCGAGGCCGCCGGCGCCGACTACCTCGGGGTCACCGTCTGGCCCACCCGCACCAAGCCTGAGGCGATCGCCGCCGGGCTGGCCGGGTTGCGGGCGGTGACCGCAACCACCCAGCTGCCGGTGGTCGGGATCGGCGGGATCGTCGCCGGCAACGCCGAACAGGTGCTGGACGCCGGCGCAACGGGTGTGGTGGTGATCTCCGCGGTGAGCCGGGCCGAGGATCCGGCCGCGGCGGTCCGGCGACTGGCGACCATCGTGCGGCGCTGCCGCACGCTTCGAGCAGGAGACGGAGGCTGACGATGGCCGACAACAGCCTGGGCAAGATCGGTGGGGCGCTGCTGAGTGAGACCATCCTCGGTCACCTCGGCGCCGCCGACCCAGAGGTGTTGGCGGGCCCCCGGGCCGGTGTCGACATCGGCGTGCTACGCGTAGCGCCGGGAGTGGTGATGGCAGTCACTACCGATCCGGTGTTCGTGCTCCCCTCGCTGGGCTGGGAGCAGGCCGCCTGGTTCGCGGTGCACATCCTGGCCTCCGACGCGGCTACCAGCGGGCTGCCGCTGCGCGCGATGAGTGTGGACCTCAACCTCCCTGCCGAGCTCCCCGACAACCACCTCGCGACGCTGTGGCAGGCCTACGCCGGGGCCTGTGAGGAGCTTGGGATCGCCGTGGTGACCGGGCACACCGGCCGCTACGCCGGCTGCACCTGGCCGATGGTCGGCGGCGCCACGTGCCTCGCCCTGGGTCCCGAAAACAGCTACATCACGCCCACGATGGCCCGGGCTGGTGACCGGGTCGTGGTCACCAAGGGCGCGGCGATCGAAGCTACCGCGCTGCTCGCGATGAGCTTCCCCGACCGGCTGCGCAGCCAGGTCGGGACCGACACGCTCGCGGCAGCGCAGGGTCTGGTGAAGTCGATGACGGTGGTGCCGGAGGCGCGGGCAGCGGCCGCCTACGGGGTCCGGGACGCCGGTGTGACCGCGATGCATGACGCGACCGAAGGCGGCGTCCTCGGCGGCCTGTATGAGGTGGCGGAAGCTTCCGGGGTAGGACTCCGGATCAATCAGTCGGCGATCCCGATACGGCCAGAGGTGGCCGCTGTCTGCGCCGCCGCGGGGATCGACCCGTACTTCTCCATCTCCGAGGGCACCCTCGTGGCGACCGTACGACCCCAGCACGCAGAAGGGCTGCTGGCCGCGCTCGCCAACGCCAACATCCCGGCGGCCGATGTGGGCGAGGTGCTACCCGCCAACGCCGCGCGAACGATGCTCGACGCAGACGGGCGCGAGGTGCCCCTGACCCCCCCACGGCTCGACCCCTACTGGGAGGCGTTCGCGCGATGGTCCGCCCAATGAGGCGCCCACGACCCCTTCCTGGGCGCCCCGACCGGGATCCGAACGCCGCCGCGACCGCACGGCGGTTGCGTCCGTAACGCGAAGGATCAGCGGACGGTCTTAGCGGGGATTCGAGCGGGTCCGGCGCTTCGACCGAGCGTCGGGTCCTCCAGATGCCCGTTGAGGTCGATGGGCGACGCCGCAGCAGGGCCCCGGCTGCGGGAGACTGGCGAGTCGATGACGGCTATTCGCCTGGTCCGGCGCTCTGAGCTTGAAGCCCTGCGCGAAATCGAGCGCGAGGCCGGCCGCGGCTTCGCTGCGATTGGGATGGCGGAGATCGCCGCGGCGGAGCCGCTGGCGGTGGCCGATCTAGAGGGTCTATCGGGCCGCCGGCCACGCCTGGGTCGCTGTCGATGCGTGGAATCGCCTGGTCGCGTACCTGCTCAGCAGCATCGTCGATGGCTGCGCGCACATCGAGCAGGTAAGCGTCGCCGCCGCTCATGCGCGGCGAGGGCTGGGCGCCTCGCTGATCGCCTCGCGGCTATCTCGGCCGCGGATGGTCGGCCGGCGCTGACATTGACCACCTAGACCAGGACGGCGGCGCGGATCTTCATGTCTCCGAGTTTCGCCGGCCGCGGCGGAGTAGGGCCTCGATCCTTTCTCCGCTGAGGTCGGCCGGCGGTGTCGAGGCGGTGAAGTGGTTCAGGATCTCGACGAAGCGCTTGGGATCATCATTGAACGGAAAGTGGCCGGCGCCCGGAAAGACCTCCAGACGGCTGTGCAGCATCACCTCGTGCGCGCGGCGCCCGTGCTCGAGCGGAATGATCGGGTCCTTCGCCCCCCAGATCAGCATCGTCGGAACGTCCTCGGAGAGGTAGAGGCGGTCGCGAGCGTCGACCCGCTGGCCCTTTGGGTCGATGACCGAGCGGGCTGTATGGACGAATGCGCGCCGGGCGTCGGAGTCGCCCAGCGAGTCCAGGCCCTCGGCCAGGCCGCGCACGTCGGCACTCGCCTTTACGCCGAGGCGTCCCAGCACCCGCCCGATCACGCGCCCGATGGTGCGCGTGATCGGGCTGAACAAGAGGGGAAGAACGAACTCGGCGCCCGGCAATGTCGCCGCCCGCAGCGCAAGGCTGACCTCCTCGCCCAACCCGCCGCTGTCCACCAGCACCAGCCGCTCCACGCGATCTGGGAACTGGTAGGCGAACTGCATCGCGATGCCGCCGCCCAGGGAATGCCCGACGACGGTCGCCTTGGGGATGCCGAGGACGGCGAGTAGGTCGCGTAAGCCGCTGGCGTAGGCGCCGAGCGAGTAGTCGCCGCGGGGCTTGCCCGAGCGGCCGTGACCGGCCAGGTCGGGCGCGAGGACCGTGTGCCGCTCGGCGAGCCCCTGCATCACGGCACGCCATGTCCGCGAGCTGGACGTGATTCCGTGGATGAGGAGGATCGCCGGGCCGTCCCCCAGCAGGTGGTAGGTGACGCGCTGTCCGTGGAGGTCCATCTCAGGCACGGTGCGCCGCACAATACCCAGTGCCGGAAAGGCTGTTCGAACCCCCGCGGTGAGAAGCGGGGACCGGGCGCCGCCGTCACTGGCGGCGCTTCGACTATCCATGCAGCTGGAAAGCCAGCGGCGGCGTAATCGTGGGCTAGCGCTCTAGTGCGTACCGGGTTCGCTCCAAGTAGGTGTCAGGCGGCTCGGTTGATGATCTCGCGGTAGGTGATCGGTTCGTGTGCGAGCCCGAGGCCGAGCAGCGTCTGGAAGCCGGCCATGGGGGTGCCGCGGCGGTTGTGGCGGAAGACGAACTCGTCGAGGTAGACGGGCAGGTGCTCCGGGGAGACGCCGCGGTGTGTGCCGTGCATCCATGCCTTCAGGTTCGAGATCGCGCGGTGTGCGCGAGGCAACAGGCGCTCACCGGGTGCGACTCTCTGTTTGGGGTGGCGACGGTGGTCGTAGCCGTGCTTGGTCAAGACGTTGTAGGCCTGGTAGCCGTCGGTGTGCACGATTGCGCCCGGAGCCGTGGTCGCCTTCGTCAGCGCCAGCAGCGACGGGCTCGACGGGTCGGGCAGCACTTGTAGACGCAGCCTGCCCGAGCCGCGCCCGCGAACCTCGATCGCGACGCCCACCAAGGCCTTCTTTCCGCGCTGGCGGCTGCCTCTGAGCCCTTCCTCGTAGCCGCCGAGATAGAACTCGTCGATCTCGACCTCGTCCTTGAGGAACTCGCGCTCGGGGGCGACCATCGCGCCGCGCAGCTTGTGCAACATCGCCCACGCGGTCTCATGACAACCGATCCCGAGCTGGCGCTGCAGCTGCTTGGCCGAGATCCCAGGATGGAACGTCGAGACCAGATAGGCCGCCCAGAACCACGTGCGCAGCGGCAGTCTCGTCCCGTGCATCACAGTGCCCGCGGTCACCGAGCTCTGACGCCCACACTCAGTGCAGATCCACAGATGCCGGCGCGTCTCAGCACCGGCATCGCGCCCGCCACACCCGGGACAAACGAACCCCCCCGGCCAGCGCGAAGCAAACACATAGGCCCGACACGCCTCCTCACTACCGAAGCGCTGCTGAAACTCCAAGATCGTCAACGGGAAATCGGGACGAGGCACACCACCAAGCTACGGAACCACCCGGATGGAGCGAACCCGGTACGCCCTAGTCAGCTAGCTGAATATCAACGTCACGGCCTCGGCACGTACGCCGGCGAACACCGCAGCAGCGGACCGGATGGACGGTGGGGCGTTAGCCCCCCGATCCACATCCCCCGGGCTATGCCGAATCCTCCTCGATGCGCCGTTCGTCGAACGGCGGACAGCGAGACCCGAGGCTGCGGCTTACGAGAGGGCGTACGTGCGTGACGGTCGCGCTTGGCGCCCGCGCGCCCACTTGGAGTTCTTTTCCTGCTTCAAAGGCCCGTGCCTAGTGGTGTCTCCTGTAAGTCCTGTCCTGATGGTCGTGGATCACGCGCCGAGGA
>OCZT010002311.1_pt1 | contig 19758 bp, 16 predicted proteins | sample 1539031 | NCBI WGS metagenome assembly OCZT01 (sample SAMEA3539308, study PRJEB22396) | soil metagenome | biome: tundra; feature: field; material: soil | place: USA | collected 2010-05 | depth 0.15 m | reverse complement strand
CGAGATATTGGCGTGACTGGAGTTCAGACGTGTGCTCTTCCGATCTATCGGCAGCAACAGGAGGAAATCCACATAGCGCGTCGTCACCCCGGCATCGAATTCGTGCCCGCCACCCCGCGTCCACGCCATGGCGCCGGCGGCCACCACCGCCCAGCCGCCGATCAGCAGCACAAAATCCTCCCCCGCCGCAGCACGGCGCCGCCCCACGAGCCGCAGGGTCACGGCGATCAGCAGCGGCAGGTTAAGCACGAGCGCCGCCGCCGGCATCCAGGTATGCGGCCAGGCCATCGTCCGTCCGAGGGTGTTGAAAAACTGTCCCGCCGTGGCCGCGTGCAACACCGCGTGCGCCGGCACTTCCGCGCGCAAAGCCCATGCCACCGCCAGCAGGCCAAACGCCGGCCACGCCTCGCGCCACCATGCTCCGTCGAAACGCCGCCGCTCCGCCGCCCGCAGCACGGACAGCCCCAGCAGCACCACCGGCACAAATGCCCCCGCGCCCATCGCCAACAGCGCCGCCACCCCCACGGCGAGTCCGCCGGCCAGCTGCAATCGCGATCGCCCGGCGTCGCCCAGCAGCGCCAGCGCCGTCAGCGAAAACAGGAGCACAAAATAGACGGAGGATTGAAATCCCCACAGCGCGTTCTGCCAGGCGATGTGCGGCAGATAGGCCAGGACCACGCCCGCGGCCACGAGCAGCCGGCCAAGGTTGCCCGCATTTCTCGCCAGCATCCCGGCCAGGATGGCTGCGCCCGCGGCGCGCAGCACGGCACTCGCGGCCAGCTGTACGAGCGGATCCCATTGCCCGTTGGCGGCGAAAAGCGCCAGATCCAGCAACCGAGTCCATAGGATCCGGTGCTCGTTGTGCGGTCGGAACAGGTCCGCCGCATGCCAGGTGCCGTCGCGCCACGCCGGATAGAGCGCGCGGCCTTCCACGTCCCATTGATCCTGGAACGGAATATCCGTGCCCACCCGCGCCACCAGGAACAGCTGCGCCACGAGCACGAATGCGAACACCGCCGCCGGCAGCAGCCAGCGCCTTCGCCCGTGGGCCAGGTCTCCGCCGTTCGCTGCGTCTGCGGTGCTCACAATGGCCGCACCCGACGGTGCCCGCCCAGCCGGGCGCGCAACCGCGCAATCGTTTTCCAGGCCCCGAACGCCAGCCCATATTTCCAGCGCACGAGCCGCGAGTTTCGCGGATTGAAATGCTTCAGGTAAACCGCCCGGTTCGCGTCGAAGATCGCGCGCGCCATCGCATCGTAGTCCTTCGCCACGCTCACCCCCTTCAGGTGCGTAATGCTGACGCGACCGTCGTAGACGATTTTCCAGCCCGCGCGGGTCAGGCGGATGCACAGGTCCAGGTCATCGCCATACATGAAAAACGCCTCGTCGAAAACCTTGCCGTCCGGCGCCACCGACTCCAACGCGCGCCGAGGCGCCAGCAGGAATGCGCCGTTGATCGCGCCCACCTCATACGTGCGGTCGGCCGCCAGGTGCGTGAGATTGTAGCCGGCAAACAGCGCGGTGCGGGGAAACGCCGCCGCCAGCCCGCTCGCGCGGCAGAACCCGTCCCACAGCGTCGGGATGCCGCGCCGGCACGCGAGGTCCATCGTGCCATTGGCCAGGACGAGTCGTGGTGAGATCAGTCCGATCCGTTCGTCCGCCCGCAAACGCGCGAGGCAATGCGCGAGCGCCGGCGCGTTGCTGACCGTATCCGGGTTGAGGAACAGGATGAAATCACCCTGCGCCCGCGTGAAACCGAGGTTGTTCGCCCGGCCGAAACCGACATTCGCTCCCGGCTCCAGGTAGGCAACGTGCGGGAACTGCGCGCGCACGATCTCACCGGTGCCGTCGCCGGGCGAGTTGTCCACCACGACGACCTCCACCGCCCGTCCCTCAAGGCTGCGCGGCAACGAGGCGAGACAGGCGCCGATTTCGTCCTTGGACCGGTAGGCGACGATGACGATCGAGAGCAGCGGCGTGTTCGACGTGGACACTCTCCGAGGCTGTGCAATGCTCGGCACGAACGCAATGCCTCCCGATTCGCCGCCGCTCGCCCGCGTCATTGCCGGCCGCCAAGATCCCGGGCCGGGCGGCGCTCCGATCCCCACGCGCGAGTGGCTCGTGGTCGGTCTGGCCGCGATCTGGTTCTGGGGCTGCGCATGGACGGCGTCGAGGAACCTGCCGGCCGTCGCCGACGAAATCGCGCACCTCACCGGCGGCGAAAGCTACTGGCGCTACGGCATCAATCATCTTCAGCCCGAGAACGGCTACCTCGCGATGCATTGGTCCACGTTGCCCCTGCGCTGGCATCCGCCCGTTTTTCCCCACGTGCCCGCCGATCTTCCGCAGGCGTCGGCCATTCTGGTGATCGGCAATAGATTTTTTTATGAGTCGGGCAACGACGCCGCGGCCATGCTCGCTTCCGGCCGCGCGGTGATGGCGCTCGTCGGTGCCGCCCTGGTTGTCCTGATCTGGTGGTGGGCGCGCCGGCTGTGGGGACCAGCGGGCGGCATGCTCGCGGTCGTGCTGGCCGCTTTCTGTCCGACGCTGCTCGCCCACAGCGGACTGGTAATGTCGGACGTCACCGCGAGTTTATTCTTTCTGCTGACCGTCACCTTGTGGTGGTGGCTCATGAGCTGCCTCTCGGTCTCCCGTATCCTGCTGTGTGGACTGTCGCTTGGCGCGCTGCTGCTGAGCAAGATGTCCGGCGTCCTCGTCGCGCCCATGCTGCTGATCCTTCTGGTCATGCGCCTGCTCGCGGATGAGCCCCTGGCCTGGCGCTGGGCGGGTTCGCGCCCCGCGGCTGGACGCACCCGGAAATTCGCGCTGCTCGGCGGCGCGGCGCTGGCCGTGGCGGTCGTGGCCGCCGGCGTGATCTGGGCTGCTTTTGGATTTCGTTTTTCGATGTTCGCCAACCCGGCCGCGCCGACCCCCATCCCTGAGTTCACCTGGGAATCTTTGCTCCGCGATGGCGGCTTGGTGTCCCATCTGGTTCGTGGCTTGCTGGATGCCCGGTTGCTGCCGGAAGCCTGGCTGCAGGGTCTGGCCCAGATGACGCACCACCTGGACGGCCGCCCGGCTTTCTTGAATGGCCGGGTTTACACGGGCGGGTCGGTCGCGTACTTTCCCTATGCGTGGCTGGTAAAGACCCCGCTCGCACTCTTCGGCCTGATGGCACTCGGACTTGTCGCCGCCATCGGCGCCAGTCGGGGGAGAATATTGGCTGGCACGTCTGCTGCCACTTCCGCCCGAAGCCGGCTATACACAAGCGCGCCACTGATTGTGCTTTTCGTGATCTACTGGGCCTTTGCGCTCACGTCGCAGATCAACATCGGCCACCGCCACCTGCTGCCCGTGTACGCCCCGATGCTGATCCTCGCCGGCGGCGCGGCGGACCTGCTGCGGCGCGGCTCGCGTGCCGGCCGGGTGCTCGTGATCGTGCTCGTGACCTGGTTTCTCGCGGAATCGCTGTGGATCCGGCCGAGGTATCTGAGTTATTTCAATGCGCTCGCGGGCGGCCCCGCCAATGGCTACCGGCACCTGGTGGACAGCAACGTGGATGTCGGCCAGGACCTGCTTGCCTTGCGGGCGTGGCTCGACGCCGACACCGCGGCGCACGGCGCGCGCGAGCCGGTGTTTCTGTCGTTTTTCGGCCCGGCGGATCCGGTCGCCCACGGGCTGCACGCCGTCCGGTTTGCCGACAACGGGTTTGACGCCCATCGCCGCCTGCTGCCCGCGCCCGTGCATGGCGGGCTGTTTTGCATCAGCGTGACGCTGTTCCAAGGGCTCTACACCCTGACCCCGGGTCCTTGGACCGCAGAGCGGGAAACGCTCTACCAGAGATTGCTCGTGATCGCCACCGGCCACACGCCCACCGTCGCGGAAGCCACGACATTGGAGCATCTGCAGTTCGCCCGCCTGCGCCATTTTCTGTCCAACCGGACGCCCGCTGCGCGCATCGGCCATTCCATTCTGATCTTCCGGCTGCGCGACGACGAAGTAGCCCTGGCACTCTATGCGCCCCTGTCCGAACTCGATCGCGCCATGGCCGCTCGCGGCGAGTCTCCTTCGGGCGGATAAGTCGCAGCCGATTCGGCGTGGACACTCCGCGACGCCGTGTTATGGCTGGCTGGAACGCAATGCCTCCCGATTCGTCACCCCTCATCAGTGTCATTGTCGTGTGCAAAGACCCCGGGCTGCGCCTGCGGGACGCCCTCGCGAGTGTCTGGGCGCAGCACATTTCGCCGCCGCCCGAGCTCATCGTCATTGATGGTGAGTCGAACGACGGCTCCCGCGTGTGGCTCGCCTCCCAGCGCGCGCGCCTGGCCACCCTCGTCATGGAACCCGACCAGGGCATTTACGACGCGATGAACAAGGGCCTGGCCGCCGCCCACGGCGAATGGATATTTTTTCTCGGGGCCGATGACCGGTTCTTCCACGATGCGGTGCTGAACCGGGCCCAGACCGTGCTCAAACAAAGCACCAGCGGGATCGCCGTGGGCGAAATCGCCTACGAGGACGGCCGCATCTATTCCCTCCCGGCGAAGCCGAAACCCATCGAGCGGAATTTCGTGCACCACCAGGGCGCGTTCTACCGCCGCACCCTCTTCGCGGAACACGGCAATTTCGATGCGTCGCTCGCGGTGATGGGCGACTATGATTTCAACCTGCGGCTCTGGAAAAAAAAGGTGACCTTCACCGCGCTCCCCCTGCGCACCACCGTCTGCGGCGCGCACGGCCTGAGTGATTCTGGCGAGTGGCGCGGCTACGGCGAGGAAATCACCGTGCGCCACCGCCATTTTTCCGCCCTGCGTTGCTGGCTCTGGGATATCGGATCGGTGGTCCGTTTTATCCGGAAGAAATTTACCCGAGGATCGGTTTCCGGAAATCGCCAGCTGCCTTCCAAGTAAGCGCAGCGCCCATGAAGCCATCCCCCGGCTGGGCGAAGGAGGCGCCACCCGTTCTATCGATTTTTCTGGTGCTTGCGGGGTTGGGGTGCCTCGCGCTTTCCGCCTGGCTCGCCCAGGTAGATCTCCCGCAGCTCGTGGAGCACCGGATTACCGCCGCCCATGGAACGATTTCGGAGGAAACCTTCGCGTGGCTGAGGACCACGCCTTTTCAAGGCCGTTGCCTTGGCGCCGGTGCGCTGCTCTTGGCGCTCGGCGGGGGACTCCGTTTCCAGCGGCCCGCCGTGCGCACTTTTTTCACGACCCTTGCCACTTGGAAAATCTTCCGGCCGGCCTGGGTGATTCCCGGCGTGGCCGGGATGGCCGTGCTGGTCCATTACTTCCCGACGCTGGCCTCCGGCTATTTTCGCTACGATGACTTCGATTTCCTGGTCGCCGCCCAATCCGGTTCATTTTGGGACACGTTTTGGCGGCCCCATGGTGATCATTTTCTGCCCTTGATGCGCGTCCTTGCGTTTCTGGCCTTCCAGCTCTTTGGCGTCACGGCCTGGCCGTACAACCTCTGGATTCTGCTTTGCATGGGCGGCGTCTTGGTCACGGGCATCCTTTTGCTGCGGGAGTGGACTGTTTCCCGCCCGGGGCAACTGCTCTTCGTCGCCCTGATCGTCTTTTGGAGTCCGTGGGCCGAGATGATGACGGGTTATTATATCCTCAGCATGTATCTGCTCATTGCCACGCTAAGCCTCGCGGCAATCCGGTTCTATCTCCGCTGGCTGAAGGGACACAAACTTGCGGATGCCGTGGGCGCCGGCGGGTGTCTGTTACTGTCGCCGCTCGCGGATATCTCGGGTGGCTATGTGCTCGGCGCCTGCGCCGTTTTCCTCGCCGTCAACTTTGCGGTCGGTGACCATGAGGCCGGCCTGCGCCCGTGGCTGGCCAGGCACAAATACCTGCTGGGCGGACTGGCGGTGGCCAGCACGGTGAGCCTGGCTTGTATTTTCTACGACTATGGGGTGCTCCATCCTGGCGTTTTTTTGCACATGGGTGGAGAGGAACAACGGACGATCCCCCAGCTGGTGGGTGATTTCGTCTATCTACTCGATGCCGGCGTGCTGTTGTCGCTGATGACGCCGTTTGTTTACGCCCGGCTTCCCGTCACTCTGCTGGTTGCGCTCATGATTTTTGCCCTCTTGCTTTGGTTGGTCTTCACCATCGCGGCGGTGCGCAGTGCGGGAAAATCCCGTCGCGGGGTCATGGTGGCGATCTTCTTGGTGGTGCTGGGAGCCGGCCTGATGGTCACCCTCGGGCGCCCCACGGCCGACACGATGGTCGTCCGTTGGGCCGCCAAGCACGTTTGTCCGGTCTATATCTGGCTCTGTCTGCTTCTGGCCGTGAGCTGGGACGCACTCTGGCTGAAAGTACCGGCTTCGCGGCGCTTGTTGTTTGCCGAACTGACTTTGGTTGCAGTGGGAATATTTGTTGCCGCCCAAAGTGCCTTTGGCCTGCTGGGTATGGCGGTCGCGTTTCCGCCGTTCGGCTACCCGGCGGAAATTCGCGATGCCGAAAGGCGGCGAGAAGCCGTCGCCGTACTGCGACACGAGATCATCGGTGAACTCGCCGCCGGGGCGCGGGGACCCACTGTGGTCCCGACCCTGGATGGCAGCTACATCAAGGCGATCTATCCCAGCCTGTTTGAGTATAATCTCTCGAATTACCTGCCGTTTTTTTCCGATCTGACCGGAAACCTGAAATTCGTCCGCAACCCGGCCATGCAGCCGGACTTCATCGGCGCGGTGCAAACGGTGCCGGTCCTGCGCGACGCCGTGTCGGATTCATTCATGAAGTCACTGGCCGGGAAATCCGGGCTGCGCGCATTCTATTTCCGGGAGGTTCCACTGCGGGCCCGAAACCTGCCCGAGACTCCCGAGCGCCAGCCGCAGGTTGATTTTGTCGTCAAAGGTGGCGCGATCCATGCGGAACCGACTGGCGGGGTGGTCATCGAAAGCAGCGGCGCGACCGAGATCCTGATCCGGGAACAACCCTGGGATCCCGAACAGGCCCCTCATCTCCGCGTGGCGGCCCGGCGACTGGACGCACATTCGCGCCAGGAAACCCAGGTGGCCGTGGTGTTTGCCTCGGAACTGGTCCATGGCGACTGGCGGGGCACCCTTGCGCTGCGGGCCACGCCGGGGGCCATCGCCGAGGTGGACTTGCGCCAGGCTTATGCCTTTTCACTCAGCCGGCAGGTCGCGAATTTACGCGTCGTTTTGATCCAGCCCGGACGCTATCTTTTCCAGATGGCGGAACTCACGCCCTGAGGCATCACCCAGGTTCGCGCCCCAAAATCCAACTCATGGCTGATTCAGTCAAGGCCCGCCTCCGGCACGCCGCCAATGGACTTCTGCACCCGCTCGGCCTGCACCTGTCCCGGCGTGACCGGGAATTTGAGATGGACGGCCTGCTCGCGCGCGCCGCCGCGCGCGGGGTTGCGGTCGGCACCTGGGTTGATGTCGGCGCCTCCGATGGATCTTGGTCGCTGCAGGCCCGGCGACATTTCCCCGCGGCAAAATTTCTGTTGTTCGAACCGCTGGCGGAGCGGCAGGCCGCCCTCGATGCGCTGCGGGAGCGCCACGGTTTTGAAGCCGTGGCCGCCGTGGCCGGGGCGGTCCCCGGCACCGTGACATTCGCCGTGGACCCGGCGCTCGACGGCAGCGGCGTGGCCGGACCCGGCGCCACCGCCACCCGGAGCATGCCGGTGGAAACCATCGATCGCGCACTCGCGGCCCGCAGCCTGGCCGGCCCGTACGGCCTCAAGCTCGATACGCATGGCTATGAGATTCCGGTGCTCGAAGGCGCCGCGCAGGCCCTGGCGCAGGCGAATCTACTCATCATTGAGGCGTACAACTTCACCCTCACGCCCGGCTCCCTCCGGTTTCACGAACTCTGCGCCTGGCTCGAGCGGCGCGGTTTCCGCTGCTGCGACCTCGCCGACCCCATGCGGCGGCCGGGCGACGGGGTGTTGTGGCAGATGGACCTGGCCTTTGCCCCCGCCAGCAGCCCGGTGTTCGCTTCCAACCGCTACGATTGAGCGAGCAGTTCGTCGAAGGAAACAAAGCCGTGCCGGAGCACGCGCTCCGCATACACCGGCAGATTCGCCGTGCGAAACACGAGCCTCGCCCACCACCGCCGGCTGGCGGACTGCGGGGCAAGCAACCCGAGCTTCGTGTCCACTTGCGCCCGCTCCGCGAGCATCGCCGCGCGGTCTTTGGTCAACTGGCCCGTCCGCAGGCGAAAGGCCGCCACCGCCCCGCCGCCCACTCGGACAAACGGCACGCCTGAGACGCAGGCTCGCGCCAGAAACTCCGAGTCGCCGCAGAACCGCAGAGAGCCGTCGAAACCGCGCAGTGTCACAAGCGCCGACCGGGTGACGAGCGTGCCGTGCTGATACACCGGTTCGAGCCGCTGGGCGTAAAGGGCGCGGTTGAGCGACGGGAATGGTGACACGGGAATCGCGCCCAGTCGCCGGCCCCGGTCGTTGATCAATTTCACGTTGCCATAAGCAATCATCGGCCCGGACCCGGCGCGCTCCAGCGTCCGCGCATGCGCGCCGAAGCCCGGCAGCAGCAGGTCATCGTCGTTGATGTAGGTGAAGGCGTCCCACTCGCCAGCCGCCGCGGCGATCCCCGCATTGATGGCCGCGTACATGCCGCCACCGGGTTCGGTCACGACCTGGACCTGCGGAAAGCGTTTTTCCAAGTCGGCCCGCACCGCGACCGGGCAGACCAGCACGTGCCGGTGCGCGACGGGCAGCGCGGCCACGCTCGCCACGGTTTCGCCGAGCCAGGCGGATTGCCCCAGCGTGGGCGTGATCACGAGGACTCCGCTCATCGAGCCACTCCTTCCCGGCAGACTTGCGCCACCGCCGCCCGTAAGGCATCGGGCGCGATGCGGGTCAGGCAATAGGGCGCGGGATGGATGCAGTGCCAGTTGCAGCCGAAGCAATCCATCGGGTGCGTCAGCCAGCACTGGCGGGCCGATCGCCGCCAGGGACCAAACTGTCCGAAATGTCCCCCGCCGATGAGCACCACCGCCGGCCGATCGAGCGCCGCCGCAATATGGGCCGTCGAGGTCTCCACCGTCAGCACCAGCTCCGCCTTCCCCACGGCCTCCGCAAATTCCACCACGCCCGTCGGCGCCGCACACTCCACCCGGTCCAGCCCGCCCGCGCGCAAGCGCCCGGCCAGCTGGAGCAGGCGCGGCCGCTGGCTGGTGTCGCCGTGCAGCCGGATCGGCGCGGCCAAATGCCGCCGGACGGCATGCAGCGCCACGACCAGCAGCGCCTCGGGAAAATCCCGGAGGGCATGACTCCCCAACGGGGACACCAAAATGCCTCCCTCGGCCGGGCCCCCGCCGATGTATTCAAACCGCGGCAAAACCTCCTCCAGCGTCAGGCGGCGGCCGGTGACGGCGGTCAGCAGCTGCCGGTGCATCTCGAGTTCGCGGCATCCCTGTGTTCCGGCTGCAGTCTCCAATGAAGACGGCGCCGGCACAAAATCCACCCGCTCACGCGCTGGAAAAGCATAGGTGTTCCGCGCCGCAAAGAAATCCCGGTTCTCCGCTTCGTCCAAAACATGGCAGCGCCCGCCGCCCAGCCAGAGCAGCAATAACTCGTCCCAATCCCAGCGCTGATGCCGGAAGCAGACCACTTCATCGCAAGCCAGGTCGCGCAGTAGTCGCCGCGCCTTCCAGCCTTCCCAGAGCAAACGCTTGTGACCCACCGCGGCCGGCAGCACCAGCCGGGGCGTGCGGGAAAACTCCCGCGCGGCCAATGCCGCCGCCTGCGGCGAAATCACGAGCAGGCACTCTTCCTCGCCAAAATGGGCGAGCGCCCGTCGGATCGCCGAAAGTGCGAGGACGAAATCACCCAGGCGGTCGACCTTCACGATCGCCGCGCGAAACCGGCGGGCCCTTGGAACGCGCCGCAGCGGCCGCGCGAGGCGGCGCGCGATCCAGCCGCGCCACCACCGGACGGGCGCGGGACTCGGAGGGAATTTCGCTGGGAGAGCTTTCACGATGGGTCCGCGGTCGGGGTCGGGGTCATCAGCCGCCCCGCAGTAGCTTTCTGATCGGCTCCAGCATTCGGCGCAGGCGCGAGGGTGGCTGGTACATCACCGCCTCGGTGTGCCGGTCCGCCTCCGCGTTGCGTTCGATGCGCGGCGGATGCACGAGCGGGAACGCCATCGGTACCGTGGTCAGCTCCTTCAATTCGCGCCGCGCCTTGCGCGTATGCGTGGCGCGCGCGTCGAAACCGATGTTCTTGACCAGGGGCCGGCGCGGCAGCACGGACAGCGCGCCGTGCTGCCAGCAGGCAAACACCCAGCGATAGCCCCAGGAATCGACCCGGCCCGCGGCGACTTCGTCGAAAATGCCCCTCCACTGGGCCTCGAGCCGGGCGTCCTGGAAAAAGTCCGCCAGCCGGCCCGAGCGCGCGAACTCCGGCCACGCTGTCATGGCAAAGTCAAAATGCCGCCAGGCCCGGGCCCAGGTCGCCCAGCCCCAGCAGTGGTTGTAGCGGGAATAAAAGTAACTGTGCGGGCAGTCGAACTCCCGGTATTGCTGGTTTGTGCCCGAGATCACAAAAATCCGCGGTTCCTCGCGGTAGTGCGCGAGCAGCTCCGCGCAGTAGCGGAAAAAAGTCGGTTCCGCCACGCAGTCATCCTCGATGATGATCGCCTCGGATTCGCGGCTAAACACCGCATCCAGGCCCGACGACACGCGCCGCGCGCACCCGAGATTCGTCGGAGCATAGTCGCGGATCACTTCGCAGGGCCAGTCCACGCCCTGCTCCACCAACGTCCGCACCTCGGCACAGAACGCGGCCTCGCCCGCGCGGTCCGCGCGCGGGCCATCCGCCACCACATAGAGGCGCCGCGGCCGGGCCGCCCGGATCGCTGCGAGGGACCGCACCGTGCAATCCGGACGGTTGAACACCAAGAATACGACCGGGGTCGGCAGCGGAAACTCGGCGGATTGATTCATCGGCGCAGGTAGTGCCAGGCGCGAAAGGGGATCAGCAGCGCGCGCGATTGCATCACCGCGGTGGCCCGGACCTCGGGATGAAACCAGGACGACAACCACGACGCCACCGCATATGAGATCAACGTCGCCTGGGCCGCCCCGAGCGGACCCGAGCGGGGAATCAGCCAAAAATTCAAGAGGATGTTCAGCACCCCGCCCGTGCCGGTGGCCGCGAAGTAGAACCAGCCAAGGTTTTCGTTCACGAGAAATTGTCCCCGCACCACGCCGAGAAAAACAAAGATCGCGGCCCAGGCGTGCCAGCGCAGCACGGGCGCGGCCGCGGCGAAGGCCGGGCCGTAAGCCCACGCCACCAATGGGCTGGCGACCAACGCCGTCACCGCCGCGGCCACCAACGCCACCGCGGCGTTCAAATCATAAAACTGCTGCAGTCGCCTGCCGTAGGCGGCCGGGCCGTCCGCCCGGCTGCGCAAAACCGCCGGCAGCAGGCTCGAAGCCAGCGCCACCGGCACGAAATACCACAGTTCAGATATCCGGACCGCCGCCGCGTAAATCCCGGTTGCTTCGATCCCGGCGAGCGATCGCAGCATCACCACGTCGATTCGCATGTAGAGCATGATGGCGAGCCCGGAGAGCAGCAGGGGAAAGCCTCCCCGCAGCAGTTCACCGAGCAGCGCCCGATCCGACGGGGGCGCGTTCCGCCGCCGGCCCAGGCGCCGCGCGGCGAGTTCAACCCCGACTGCCACCAGCGCCATTTCGGCGACCGTGACCCAGGCAAACATCGCCAGCGTGGCATCCGAAAGAATCAGCCCAATGCGCCAGGCTGCGCCAATGGCGAGTGCCACCCATTGCGCCAGCACGGACGCGCGCGCGTGGAGATGAGCCTGCAGCCAGAGGTCCGCCACCATGCCCGCGGGTTGAAACAGACTGAGGCCGGCGATGAGCAGCAGATATCGGTCACGCATCTCCGCGGGGGCCAGCATGGCCCACGCAAAAACCAACGCATAACAAACCCCCGCCGCGATCGCGCGCAACCGGCGGGCCCAATACAGGCAGTCATCCGTCCGTCCCGGCTCCAGTAACAGGATTCGCCGCACCAGCACTTCCAACCCCATCCCGGCGACCGGCAGAAACAGCGCGACCGCGGCAAAGGCATAGTTGAGCGCGCCGAAGTCGGCCGGCCCGAGATGTCGGGCGACCCAGAAACCGACGAGCAGGCCCAGGACCATCCGCACCAATTTGTCCATCGCCAGCCAGCCGAAGTTGAGCAATGCCGCCGGCAGGTTCCGGGGTCGGGCTGTGGTTGGCTGGGCCGAAGTCACGCCCTGCCAGCATGCAGATCCCGCCCGCCGGGGTCAACGGCGGCAGCAGGAATCAAACTAGCTTTGCCTAACCCCGGGCTTGCTGTTGCCCTTGTCCGGATGAGCACCGAAAGGAAATCCGCCCGGCGGGTGGCGCCAGTGGCCGAGTTCTGCTGGCTGGCCGCGGCGCTCTGGTTCGTATTCGGCTACATCTGGCCCACGCTCAGTCCGGTTGAGGTTCCCGCCTTGCAGGCCATGCTCGATCCGCGGCTGTTTCAACATGACTTTGTGGTGCGGGAGTACCTGCGATTCAACCCGCGCTTCTATTACAATCTGCTGATTTATCTCCCGGCCGCTGCCGGCGTGCCGCTGCCGTGGGTCTGCGCACTCTGGCAGTTGATCGCGGTCGGCGTGCTCGTCACCGGCCTCCGGGCCATCGCCAAGGCACTGGGTATCGGCGTCATCGGCGCGGCGATCCTCGTGGTCTGGGCGCTGCAGGTCGAGACGGGCGATCTCGGCCTCACCTATCTCTACATTCCCTCGCCGGCACCGGGCCTGTGGGCTGCGGCGATTGCGGTGTGGGGCGGCGCCCTCGCCGTGCAGCAGCGCTGGCGCGCCGCCTATGTTTGTTTTGGCGCGGCCGCCCTGCTCCAGTTTCTGGTCGGATTTTATGCCGGCCTGCTGCTGCTGCCCGCCCTGTGGCGGGACCGCGGGCTGCGCGCGTTGCCGCAGGAAGTCATTGGCTGGGTGATCGGACTGGCGGCGGTTTACCTGCCGATGAAACTCGGCGGCATCACCGGCGGCGCCGAGCTGGGCAACGCCGCATTCGTCGAGATCTATGCCCAGCTCCGGCATCCGCATCACATGGTGCCCACGGCGTGGAGCCTCGCCGCCTGGATGCAGGCGGTGATTTTTTACGGGGGCGCCGTCGCCTGCTGCGTGCGGCTCGGCCCGCCATCAGTGCCGCGGCTGCGCTGGCTGCTGGGCGGCATCTTGTTCACCGCCGCCGCCATGCTGGTCATTAATTATTTCGGCGTGGAGGTGTGGCCTTCGGCTTTCATTGCCAAGCTGCAGGCCGCCCGCACGACTCCGCTCGCCGAGTTGGCGACGCTGGCCGCGCTGGCGCTCACGCTGCAAAACCGCCTTGCTCAACGCGACTACGCCGGCGCGGGTTTGCTGGCCCTTGCGCCCTTCTCCGCGTACCCGGGTTTTCTGCTGCTGCTGGCGGCCATCCTGCTGACGGGAACCGCACCGCGCTGGACGTGGCAGCACACGCTGCTGGCCGTCGCCACATGCTGCGCGTTTTACGAAACCAACGGCATCACGGTCAGCCACGTCCATTTCTATGCCCGGTGCCTGATCGCGTTCTTCGTACTCTGCGCGCCGGCCTGGCTCGCGCGGCGGCCCGGCCGGATGGCTTGGGTGGGAGCAGTGGCGCTGTCAGGAGCCCTGGGGTGTGCCGCTTTTTCCACGACTTCATTCTGGCCCCCATGGCTCGCGGAACGCTTCGCCATCGATGCCGCCCCGTTCGATATTCCCGGCATCCTCGGAGAGCATTTTAGGAAGTATGCACCGGTTGACGCCGTGGTGTTGGTGCCGCCGGATGGCGATGTCTGGGCTTTCAAGCTTTACGCCCGTCGTGCCATGGTCGTCGACATAAAGCATTTTCCATTTACCGATCGCGGCATCGCAGAGTGGCAGAGGCGGATGGGCGATGTGCTGGGCACGCCCTTCGTGCGCGGGCTCGATGTCGACGCCGCATGGGCAGCCCAGCCGCCCGGCCGCATCGCGGCCATCGCCGCCCGCTATGGGGCGCGTTATGTGCTGACGCGCGATCGCTGGCACCCGCAATTGCCGGGGCGACGCATCGACCGTTTGCAGGATTGGAGCGTGTGGGAGTTGCCGGAATCGCGCTGAAATCCGCAAACTGGTCCCGGCCGGCGGGAAATTGGCTTTCGTCGCACCCCTCGCGCCTTACTGTGTTCGGCACGCCTCCCATGCCAACCCACTCTGTCTCACCGCACCATGAATGAGACGTCCAAGAGCCGGCAATTCTGGGGCCCGCTCGAGCACGCGGTCATCAAGGGCCACGGCATCGACATCGGTTGCGGACCTGATCCCGTCTCCTCGGCCGTCCGCCAATTCGATCTCGCCGATGGTGACGCGAATCACATCACGCGCCACGTCCACGAGCAGTTCGATTTTGTCTACGCCTCGCATTGCCTCGAACACATGCACGACCCGCGCGCGGCGATGCTGGAGTGGTGGCAGCTGGTGAAGCCGGGCGGTCATCTCTTCTTCCTCGTGCCCGATGAGGATCTTTACGAGCAGGGCGTCTTCCCCAGCCGGTTCAACGACGACCACAAGGCCACCTTCACCCTCGACAAGGCGCGCAGCTGGTCGCCGGTCTCGATCAATGTCCGCGACCTGGCCGCCTCGCTGCCCGGCGGCGAGCTCGTCAGCCTCGTGCTGCAGGATCACGGCTATGACCGGCGGCTGCTCCGCCACGGGCCGGACACGCCGCCGGTTTGGTGGCGGCATGGTCTGGTCCGCGCCTACCGCGGGCTCCTGCGCGCCGGGCTGCCGCGTCTCGCACCCGTGGATCGCTGGCAGGCGCAGTGGTTCGCCATCGACCAAACGAAGCGGGCTGACACGCTCGCGCAGATCCAATGCATCGTGCGCAAACGCGCCTGATCCAATGGCCCCATCCATCCCCGCCATGAGTCTCCTTTGCTTGCGCGGCGCGGGCGTTGACCGGTGAAAAGTGAGCGGTGGGTCTGGCTGGTCGCGGCCGTCCTGGCCGTGGGCTTCTGGGCCTGGCGGACGCTGGCGGCGCCGCTGCCCTTCTACGGTTTCCAGAGCGATCCCGAGCTTCACTACTTTATCAACTCCTTGCTGCCCGCGAACGGTCTCGCGATCGAACACACGGATCATCCCGGCACGGCGCTGCAATGGACGGGCGCGGTGATGGTTTCATCGGGCATCATAAAATGCCTGGATTTCCGAGATCACCCGGTCCTGTTCGTCCCGCGTCAAGGTGTTGAAAAAAGGCAGCCGCAGCAGTCGGTCGCTCACGCATTCCGTCACGGGACATTGGCCGGGCCGTCCGCCGAAGCGTCGTCCCATTTCCGATAGGTGCAGCGGAGAGTAGTGGAAGACGGCATGAATGTTATTCGACTTGAGATGGCGAATGAGGGCCGACCGCTCCTCCACGCTCGGCAGGAGCAGGTAAAACATGTGGTGAGTCTGGTCACAATGGGCCGGCACGAAGGGCAATCCAAGGCCGTGTGCAGCGGCGAGCGTCTGGAGGCCGGTCCGGTAATATTCCCATGCGACGCGGCGGCGGGCCTGAATGGCCTCAAGCTCCTCCAACTGCGCGAGCAGGAAGGCGGCGAGAATGTCGGCCAGTGGGTAACTCGAGCCAATGTCCACCCAAGTGTATTTGTCCACTTCACCGCGAATGAAGCGGCTGCGGTTGGTCCCTTTCTCGCGGATGATCTCGGCGCGGGCGATAAACTCGGGCCGGTTGATGAGCAACGCTCCGCCCTCGCCGCAACTGATGTTCTTTGTCTCGTGGAAACTCAGGGTGCCGAGGCAGCCGAGGGTGCCGAGTGCCCGACCGCGGTAGCGTCCGGTAAAACCCTGGGCGTTGTCCTCCACGACCGCGACGTTGTGTCGCCGCGCGACTTCCGTGATGTAATCCATCTCGCAGCCGACCCCTGCGTAATGCATCGGCAAGGCGGCTCGGGTGCGAGGCGTGATTAACGCGGCAAATTGCTGCTCGTCGAAGTTAAGCGTGTCAGGGCGAACGTCGATGAATACAGGTTTCGCGCCACGCAGCACGAAGGCGTTGAGCGTCGAAACAAACGTAAAAGAGGGGGCAATGACCTCGTCGCCTGGCCTGATGTCGAGCAACAGGGCGGCCATTTCCAGCGCGTGTGTGCAGGAGGTCGTCAGCAAGACGCGCGGGCAGCCGAGCAGTTTTTCCACATACTCGGCGCACTCGCGAGTAAACGGCCCATCGCCCGAAATGTGAAGATTGGCAAATGCCCGCTCCATACAAGTGATCTCCCGACCTGTCAGGTAAGGTTTGTTGAACGGTATTTGCACGGTCAGGTTAGAACCGCCAAGAGTCCGGCAGTTCAAAATGAGCGACGACATCGATCACGAAAACCGCGGGCGCGAAGGGCGTGTGACGCTGGGGAAGTTCTGGATAACCCGCTTAACTCTTGAAGGAGAGCCGGATGCGGCGGCGAAAGGCGGTTCATTACCAGCAAGATAGAACCGTGCGCGGGACATAGAAATATTTAGTGACACCGATTTGCTTAAGCAGGACAACAAGCCGTTCGAACTGACCTTTGTCGAGGTCGCAGTTTCTTGAGTCCAGAAACCGCGTGGCCGCGCCGAGCAGGCGTGAGAGGCGCTCCATGCAATAGTGGTTGGGTTCGCGAAGATAAACCCACTCGCGTGCTTAATAGAAATCACGCAGCCTGAGTGATGAGGGCAGCGCAGTAGCTTGACGACCACAGCGGAGCCGACCCGAGATATCGCGCAATAAATAAGCCCACGATTGTTCCAAGTACTAGCCGCATCGCGCACTCGCGCCCGCACTGAAAGTATATACAAATTCCCGCCGTGTGCCCCTTTTATTTGCGCGCCATTGGCGCTGACCGGTGAACAGAGAGCGGTGGGTTTGGCTGGTCGCGGCCGTCCTGGCCGTGGGCTTCTGGGCCTGGCGGGCCCTGGCGGCGCCGCTGCCCTTCTACGGTTTCCAGAGCGATCCCGAGCTTCACTATTTCATCAACTCCTTGCTGCCCGCGAACGGCCTGCCGATCGAACACACGGATCATCCCGGCACGGCGCTGCAATGGCTGGGCGCGATCATGGCGCGCGGGCTCGGCCTGCGGCTCGAAGACGCGTTCAACCCCGTGGCGTTGCAGCATTTTTTCCTCTGCTGGCGCGGGCTGGCGCTCGCGAGTTTGCTCGGCACCGGCCTCTGGCTGGCGCACCGGCTCAAGGGCCGCGGTGCCTGGGTGATCGCATTACTCGTCCTGCTGCCCGCCTTCGATTACCAGACGCTGGTTTACTGGCTCACGTTCACCCCGGAATCCGCCTTTTTCGTTCTCTATCTTCCCGCTGCCCTGTTCTGCCTGTTTCGCAGCGGCCGGCTGGAGGGATGCTCCTTCGGGCAAGGCCTGCTGTTGGCCGGGCTGCTGGGCTTCATCACCACCCTCAAACTGACGCTCTGGCCGGTCACGCTGTTTGTGCTGGCGCAACTCGCCGTGGCGCGACCTTCGCCGGTGTCGGCGCCGGCGTGGCGGCGCTTCATCGCGTTCATGGGTTTGGCCGTCGTGACGTTTGTCGTGGTGGCCTCATTGTTCGCGCGCGACCGCGGCGCGCCGTGGCGCTGGATGCTGGCGCTCATCGAACATACCGGACGCTACGGCGCGGCCCGGCCGGGCGAAGGATTTTTCCCGCCGCTGACCGTCGGGCTGGAGGCCCTGCGGCGGGCGTTCGCCCTGCAGGACGATACCACGCTGCCCGTATTCGGCGCGGTCATCGCCCTCGCGATCTGGGGGTGGCGCGCGCAAAAATTCCAAACCGACCGGCGGGCCCGGGCGCTGTGCAGCGGATTCATCGTCGCTCTGTTCCTGTTGGTGCTGATGTTTTTCAAGCATCCCTATCAGGGCAAGTATCTGATGCCGGCTTCCGTGCTGCTGGTGCTCTACCTCGCCGCCCAGGCGGATGCCGGCCGGCTTCCGCCCGTGCGCTGGACGCAGCTGCTGTGCCTCATTTTCGGCTTCAGCGCCGCCAATGCCTTCCTCACTCAGAAGATTCTCTTCGACCACGTCCTCGCTCGCGAAGCGCGGATTTCCGCCCGGATCGATGCCTGGCTCGCCGCTGCACCCCACGATGCCCTGGTCTTCAGCAGCCGGCTGCCCCATCCCCTGCCGGCCTTCCGGGAAGCCTTGCGCCCACCGCTGCAGGCAGAGTTTGCCCGACGCTTTGGCCGCGTGGAACTGACCGGAACCTATTCACTCGATTTTCAACGTGTCGCCGCCCCGGAATTGCCGGCCCTGCCCGGGGTGCGCCACGCCATCGCGTTTCTAAACACGCCCACGGCCGACCCCCGCTGGCGACTGGTCGAGGCGATCCCGGAGGATGAGCTCTATGTTTATTTGCCGACACCGAACCCGCCAAGCCGCTGAGGTTTTTACCACGGGTCGCTCCGGAGTTGAAAGGCGGGACAAAGATCCGCCCTGCCCTGAGTTTTACCACGGATCGCACGGATCGATCCTTGGATTTTTCCGCTGAGCGTGTAGGTGGCGCGCTCGTCGCGCCACGTTGCGCGCCAGCGCGCAACCTACCCAACGCCAGCTCCCGGCGGGGATCCTTCTCCGCTCGGGTGTTTGCATCCGTTTTTATCCGTGTACCGAGCGAAGCGACATCAGACAATCCGTGGTTAAAAGGCTTGGGAAACCCTGAGTTTTTACCACGGATCGCTCCGGGGTTGAAAAGGCGGGTCAAAGACCCGCCCTACCCTGAGTTTTACCACGGATTACACGGATCAATCCTTGGATTTTTCCGCTGAGCGTGTAGGTGGCGCGCTCGTCGCGCCATGTTGCGCGCCAGCGCGCAACCTACCCAACGCCAGCTCCCGGCGGGGATCCTTCTCCGCTCGGGTGTTTAAATCCGTTTTTATCCGTGTACCGAGCGAAGCGGCATCAGACAATCCGTGATTCCAAAGGTGGAAAAGCCTGCGGCTTGACAGACGTACGTCTTCCCGTACGTTGAACGCATGACCTCCATTCCTGTTACCCAGGCCCGCATCAGGCTCTATCAGCTGCTCGAGGAGGCCGGGACCACCCACGACCCCGTTCAAATCACCAGTAAACGAGGGAATGTCGTGCTGGTATCCGACGCAGACTGGCGCAGCATTCAGGAAACCCTTCACCTTCTTTCCATTCCCGGCATGCGCGAATCGATCCGGAAAGGAATGAAAGAACCGCTGGGCAAGTCTTCGACCAAGCTCGCCTGGTGAACTGGGTCCTTTATTTCACGAAGCAGGCGCAAAAGGACGCGAAGAAACTCGCCTCGTCCAACTTGCGGTCCAAGGCCGAGCCACTGCTCGCCGTCCTCCAAGCTAATCCCTTTCAAACTCCGCCGCCTTTCGAGAAATTGGTCGGGGATCTCGCCGGAACTTATTCCCGCCGGATCAATATTCAGCACCGGCTGGTTTACCAGGTCTACGCAGAGAAGAGGGCCGTCAAGGTTCTCCGCCTGTGGACCCATTATGAATAAAACTCCGCGTGGGAAAAGCCGGGCGCGGCAGAAGTAGGGCGGGTTTTTAACCCGCTCTCTGGAGTGCGCAAGGCGGGTCAGAGACCCGCCCTACCCTCATGCGCGGCTTTGTCCTCGCGAGGTGCGCGAAGCGCGCCGTGGCGATCCAGCTGGATTGCTTGTATGTACGAACCGGTGATGAGGAGCAAGCAGTGCCAAAGCCGGCTGCCGAG
>OCZT010002308.1_pt1 | contig 19780 bp, 24 predicted proteins | sample 1539031 | NCBI WGS metagenome assembly OCZT01 (sample SAMEA3539308, study PRJEB22396) | soil metagenome | biome: tundra; feature: field; material: soil | place: USA | collected 2010-05 | depth 0.15 m | reverse complement strand
CGGAGTAACCGTTAACCTACCCATCACCCGCCTACACAGTTATCCGGACGCCCTCCACTCCTGACCGCGCCAACTACGCAATCTCTGCCGGTGGGAACTACGGAACTCCGCTACGTCTACCTAATTCAGTGAGTAGGGCTGGGCGGGTTGTGTTGGGGTCGTGGAGCGCTGCTCGTTGTGGGTTGGGCTGGCTTGTTGTGGGGCGTGGGGTTCGGTGGCCGGGGCGGGCAGGGTCCTGAGCGTCGTTTTGGGCGTCGCGTCGGCGCGGCGGGCGGGGTGGGCTGGTCTTCGATGGGCGGGCGGAGCTGGTTATTGGGCGCCGAGCGCGGTGACGGCCTGGTAGGTCGCCTGGAAGCTGTCCAGGTAGCGGAAGCCGGCGGGGAGGCGCAGCGTGATCTGCCGTGCGGTGCGGGCGATCCGGGCGGGGACGCAGAACAGGATCCGTCATAGCGCCTTCGCGTGGCGGCGTAAGGGTGTGTCGTTGGGGGCTTGGCCGGATGCGGCGGCGGCGGGCGAGAGGTCGCAGAGGATCGCGGTGATGTTCAACGCGATCAGGCTGGCGGTGAGCCAGACGCGGTTTGAGTTGATGTCGCCGCTCGGGAGGTGACGCAGGGGTTGGCCGAGTTTCGCGTCTTTGAAGCGCTCCTCGATCTGAGCGCGTTGGCGGTGGAAGTACTCGACCTCGATCGTGTTCTTCTGCTCGGTGGGGATGTCAGTCACGCTGAAGCTGTAGGCGTAGGTCGAGTCGAGCTGTCCGTCGAGGACCATCTGAAGTTGGTCGGCGGGGATCGTGGAGCGCCGCCTGGCGCGTGGGGATCCGCGGTGAATCTCCTGCGCGCTGACGCTCACCCTGCAGACGATCAGCCGCAGCGCCTCCAGCTCCCAGCCGTGGGGGGTGAACGCGATCTCGGCGACCTCGGCGCCGCGCATCTCGGTCGCTTGAACCCAGTTTTCCTCGGGGATCGACGCCAAGGCGCTCCACATGCTGCTCGTCCGCGGCGCGGACATCGAGAACCGCGTGTGCTGGTCGCGCAGCGCGATCATCAGCTCGGCCGAGTAGAACCCGCTGTCGAACCGGGCGGTGAGCTGCCGATGCCCGGCGGGCAGCAAGCTCTTGGCGCGGGCGATCATCCTGGCGGACTCGCGCGCGGTGATCCGCGCGCGGCTGCCGCCCATAAGCTCGCTGGTCATCGCGCGGCCGCGCTCGGCCCAGCTCACGACATACGCTTGGTAGGTCAGCGCGCCGCTGTGACTGCGGGCGGCGCCGCGCCGGCGCGCCCCGCGCCCGTAGACCTCCGTCTCGGTGGCGTCCAGGTCGAACGTCACCTGATCGCCCGGGTCACGCCCGAGCTGACGATCAACACGCTCACCCACCCGCGCCACCGCACCCTCGATCGCGCGTAGGCCGGTAACGCATCGCGAGTTGGCGTGCGGTCGTGCTGAAGGTGTCGCGGTATCCGCGCGAAGCGCAGCGCCCGCGGTATCCGCACGAACGTTCTCGATGTCATCAAAGCACTCCGCCCCAGCGATCTGGCACTCCCCCAGAGAGACCACCAGCGCACCAGGCGAAAGCCCGCGCCGGCGGGCCTTGACCGCACCCACACCACGCACGGCCGCGAGCTCCGCGTCGACGAGCTCGACCAGCCGCGTGCGGCGCGCGAGCTCACCCACGATCGCCAGCCCACCATACGGCGTCAGGCTCGGATCGTCCGCCCGGAACCGGAGCCGTCCGACGCTCCTGAAATCGTTACTCGTGTTCACCCGCAAGGTGGCATCTCCTCACCGTCAAAGGTTGGTCTTCGCAACCCACACCCTGACGGTCCAGCCGGACAGAAAGCCCCGTATTTACGGGGCTTTCCAATGCCACGACCAAACATCCCGCCGATCCCGACCGGCGACCATCCACCGGCTAACTCACTGATCTAGTTGACGCGACCCCCGGTCCAGCTCATTGCCGCTCCTGAGGAATACCAGCAGCTAGGGCGTGTCCGCCGGTGAGACTGCCGCTCCGCGGCGATTGCAGAAGCCGACGCCTCTGGGCGTTAGCCGAACCAGCGCGGGCTAGCAAGCACCTGAGGGCAGTCCCTCGGACATCCGCGACCGCTTGCCGAAGATCGACTCCGACTCCAGTGAGCTAGCACAACCGGCCTTTCCGACAAGCTCGCAATCGCCCAGAGCGGGCCGTCTCAGCAGCCGCCACGGGACGATCGCTATCGACGGTGAGCGATCGCGCGCCTCGGCCGGCTGGGGTGATCCCTGTGCCTACGATTCCGATCTCGAGGTGTCGGTCGCCGACGTCGCTGCTCAGGGTGCAACGCGGCAGTCGCCCTCGAGGACCCGCGGCGGGACGTCTATGTCGGTCCCCACACCGATGCAGGACTCTCGATTGGCGACGCGGGAGCCCCGTCTCGCCAATACCGCGTCCTCGGGAGGCGACTGGGTCGGAGGATGGACTGGAACTGGGAGACCTCTCGCGTTGACGCGAGAGGTCTGTGCAAATCCAAAAAGATGGCGCTTTGCAGGTATTTCTAATGGGCACGGTTGGGTTCGAACCAACGACTTCTCGCGTGTGAAGCGAGCGATCAACTAGCGTTTATCCTGCTAATTAGCATAATTTGCATCTGGCGTCTGTCTGTGCCTACCCCCTGGTAGGGCTGGGTTTAGTGAATGATTCACTATTCCCTCGGGCGCATCAGGAGACCCGCGAAGAAGCCTACTGTCGCGGGCCTCGTCGGGCGGACAACGCCACGCAGCTGGCGGCTACGGACCGCGGTTTATGTGTCGGTAGCCGCGGACCGCTCCGGCTGCTTGCGCCCGCTCGCGAGCGGTTGGAAGGCGACTCGATGCCCGGGGCCCTTGACCACCCTTGAGCGGGACGGTCTGGACGAGCCTGGGAACGCCGCGCCGGGTCGAGTTGTCCAGCTCGGGCGGGACAATCAGTGCATGGCGGAGTACGAGGAACACCGAACATGAACTACGCGCGCCGCCAGCAACATCGCCGGCTCCTCCACGCCAGCAAGGCAGCGCTCGGAAGTGGCGGTGCGGCGCTGCTTGGGCTCGTGGTCGCCAGCGCGGGACTGGCGCCGCTCGCCGGGATGCTGCTCCTTACGGCGGTCGGGCTGGGCGTCTATGCTCGCCACTGGTTTTCGCTCGCTAGGCGCAGTCGAGTCGGCGCCGGCTCGGAGGACGAGGTGCACCGCGCGCTTGCCCCCCTTCAGGCGGAAGGCTGGCGGCTTCGGCACTCTCTGCCGTGGCGAGGCCGGGGAGACATCGACTCGGTAGCGATCGCCCCCACCGGTGTGGCGGTCGCGATCGAGACCAAGACCAGGACCTACGACGTGCGCCACCTCGCTCGCGTGCACGAACAGGCGGTATGGCTGTCCCGGCGCCGGCGAAGATGGTCGCGCCGGGGCGCACTCGCGGTCCTATGCCTTGTCCGAATTGCGAGCACGACGTCCTGGTGGTCTCGATCGACCGTCTGACTGCTGTGCTCCGCGTAGCTGTACGGATGCGGTCCTCCAACGCCCATTACAGCGCCTGACGCGAACCACGAGACTGCCGAATCGCACCAAACTGAGACGCGGTCACCGCGGCTAGCGTCGATCGCATCGCCGGCGGAGCGGCAGCCAGCGGGACGCTCTTCGTCCGAGCGAGCGTCTGGGGCTTGACCGTCGACACAGATGACTCCGCAGCGCAAGGAGTTCTGCGCGGCGGTGGGAAGCATCGCGGCGATTAACGTAGGAACCATTCGCCGCGGGACGGCGAAGGAGCGTGCGTCGGCAACCATTTACTGCATCGAGGCAAATTTAGGCGCTCCTGACGTTTCCGTGGGCACGGTGAGCGGCTGAGGAAGGGGCGCACGCCGCGCGGCTCTTAGGGTTTCCGGCTGTTCGAAGGCTGGATTCTCTTGGAGGCGATGCGAAGTGCGCGGTGTCAGGGTATGGGCCCGCTTGCTCGAGTAGGGATCGCACTACTCATGTTGTGGATCCGCTCCCGGAGCGGGTTCGGCTTGTCGCCGCGCCGGGCGAGTTGCGTGGGCGTGAGTTGGAGGTGCTGGGATGGCAGAACCGTGACGGCGTGACGTCGGTGATCTGCCGGTTGGTGGATGGGGCGCCGGGGGCGGTGCCGGCGTGCTGGACGGATCTGTCGGAGCGTGCGCCCGGCGAGCGGCGTGTCAGCGCGATCGCTTCGCTTGCGGGCTGGCGGTTGCTGTTGGGAGCGTGGTGAGCGGCTGAGGTCTTGTCCGCGTCGGCGTCGAGTCTCCGGTGAAAACGGAAGTGGCGATGTCGGGGCAGCTTGCGCTGGCGGTCAGCGAGGAGGAGGTGGTCGCGCCGGGGGCGGTGTGGGAGACGCTGCCGGTGGAGGTCCAGCGGCGGGTGTCGGTTCGGATGGCGAGGTTGTTGGGGCGCTGGCTTGGAGAGGTGGCGCGCGGTGAGCGACGAGCGGAAGATCACTTACTCGCATCGACGGCGTCGCGCGGTCGTGTACGTGCGGCAGTCGACCGCGTTGCAGGTCGCGGGCAACGTGGAATCGGCCGCGCCAGTACGCGTTGCGTGAACGCGCGGTCGCTCTCGGATGGCCGCTTGCTGGGATCTCGGTCGTCGACGAGGACACCGGCAGGTCGGGCGCTTCGACTGATGGGCGGGTGGGGTTTCAGGAGTTGGTCGCGGAGGTTGGCCTGGGACATGTCGGGCTGGTTTTGGCGTTGGAGACGTCGCGGTTGGCGCGATCCTCGGCGGACTGGCATCAGCTGCTTGAGCTGTGCGCGCTGACGGGCACGCTGGTCGCCGACCAGGACGGCATCTACGCGCCGGGGCAGTTCAACGATCGGCTGCTGCTCGGCTTGAAGGGCACGATGTCAGAGGCCGAGCTGCATCTGATCCGAGCTCGCTTGGATGGCGGGCTGCGCAACAAGGCGGCTCGCGGGGAGCTGCGGTTGCACTTGCCGGTCGGGTTTGCCCGCGACGACGAGGACCGGATCGTGCTCTGCTCTGATGAGCAGGTGCGCTCCGCGATCGAGCATGTCTTCGTGTTGTGGCGGCGGCTGGGCTCCGCGCGGTAGGTGCTCGCCGAGCTGTGCGCGGAGGGGAGCACGCTGCCGCGCCGCAGCGTCGGGCAGCGCCGCGTTCGCTGGGTGCGACCCAGCTACCCGATGGTGCACGACTTCCTGACCAATCCCACCTACGCGGGGACGTTCACGTTCGGTCGGACGCGCGAGGAGAAGCATCTCGACCCGGATGGACGGGTGCGGGTCCGTCGGCTCGTGTTGCCGCTGGAGGAGTGGGCCGTCTGCCTGCCCAATCATCATTCCGGCTATGTCAGCTGGGACGAGTACCTCGCCACGCGCTTGCGGCTGCACGCGAACATGAGGCCACGCGGGGAGGGCGGCGGCGCCGCACGCGAGGGCGCCGGGCTGCTGCAGGGCCTGGTGCGCTGCGGGCGCTGCGGTCGGCGGATGCAGGTGACCTACTCGGGCAAGGACGGCCGCTCGCCGCGCTACTGGTGCGTGCGCGCCCGTGACCACCACGGCGCCGCGACCGCCTGCCAGGCACTCGGCGGCCGGCGTCTTGACCATGCTGTCGCAGCAGCGTTCCTGGAGGCGGTCAGCCCGGCGGGCGTGAGCGCAGGCGTGGGCGCGATCGCCGAGCTCGAGGACCAGCACGAGCAGCGGCTCGCTCGGCAGCGCCTCGCGGTCGAGCGAGCCGAGTATGAAGCGGGCCGCGCGAAGCGCCAATACAACGAGTGCGAGCCGGAGAACCGGCTTGTCGCCCGGACCGTGGAGCACGCCTACGAGCAGGCGCTGATCGCGGTCGAGCGCGAGCAGCGCAAGCTTGCGCTGCTCGAGCACGCCCGTCCCGAGCCGCTCACTGCCCAGGAACGACTCGTGCTGGCCAGGCTTGCGCGTGATCTCCCGCGGCTATGGGACGCTCCAACGACGAGCGGTCGCGACCGCAAGGAGCTACTGCGCACGGTCGTGAGCGATGTCGTGGTGACCGTCAAGCGCCCCGACAAGCACGCGGACGTGGAGATCATGTGGGAGGGCGGCGCCCGCACTCAGCTGCGGCTGGCGGTCGGCCGCGGCGCGCCCCGGATGCGCACCAGCGAGGAGACCGTCGCGCTCGTGCGGCGGCTCGCCCGGCACCATCACGACCGCGAGATCGCCGGCACGCTGAATAAGCAAGGCCGCCTCACCGGCAAGGGACTGCCGTTCACCCAGGCGCGTGTGCGGGATCTGCGCCAGCGCGCCGGGATCCCCGCCGCGCGCCACCGGCCGATCCCGACAGCCAGCTGGTCACGATCCAGCAAGCAGCCAGCGAGCTCGGCGGGTCCGGCGCGACCGTCCGCCGCTGGCTGAAGGACGGGCTGCTCGCCGGTGAGCAAGTAACCCCGCAGGCGCCCTGGCGGATCCGACTCTCCGAAGACGCCCGACGCCGGTTCGTCCCCGACGTTCCCGACGGGTTCGTTCGGCTCGATGAGGCCGCGAAACGGCTCGGCGTCGCTCGCCAGACCGTGTTGCATCAGGTCCAACGCGGCGAGCGGCGAGCGATCGAAGTCACGCAAGGACGCCGGAAAGGCCTGCGGATCGAGGTTTCCCAGCCACGAAGCTGGACTGTTTGCACAACCCTGAGCAGAAGGAGGCAGTGTGAACCAACACCGCTCGGTTTGCAACGGGCGGTGGTGGAGGACGTGCGGATGGGCAGCGAGGGGGGTGATCGTCTCGGTCCGGCCGGGCTTCAGGGAGCGGGGTCGTTGCGGGATCTGCCGCCGACGCTGCCCGGGGTATGACAATGGCGACGGCCGTCGGTCGTGGCGGGCGCTGGACTTGGGGAGCACGTTCTGCTTCCTTGAGGCGGACGCGCCGAGGGTCAACTGCCGCCGGCATGACGTGGTCGTGGCTGCGGTCCCGTGGGCCCGCCATGACTCCCGGTTCACCCGTGTGTTTGAGGATCAGGTCGCGTGGTTGGCGTGCCGCTGCTCGAAGACCGCTGTGTCCGAGCTGATGCGCGTCGCGTGGCGGTCGGTCCGCGGGATCCTTGAGCGAGTCGCTGACGAGGCGCGCCGCAACGTCGATCTGCTCGACGGGCTCAAGCGGATCGGGATTGATGAGATCAGCCACCGAAAAGGACAGAGGTACCTCACGATCGTGGTCAATCATCACACCGGCCGGCTCGTGTGGGCTGGCGCCGGGCGGGACCGCAAGACGGTGCTCGCGTTCTTCGACGCGCTCGGTGAAGAACGCTGCAAACAGACCGAATTGGTGTCCTGCGACATGGCGTCCTGGATCGCCGGGCCGGTCGCTGAGCGCTGCCCCGGCGCGGTCCGGTGCGTCGATCCGTTCCACGTGATCCAGTTCGCGACCGACGCGCTGGACCAGGTGCGTCGCGAGGTCTGGAACGAAGCGCGCCGACAGGGAAACATGGAGCTCGCCCGCGATCTGAAGGGCGCTCGGTTCGCGGTCTCGAAGAACCCGGAGAACCTCACCGACCGCCAGCAAGCGAAGCTCGCCGAGATCCAGAAGACCAACGGCCCGCTGTACCCGGCATACCTGCTCAAGGAGCAGCTCCGGCAGATCTACCGGGTGTCGGCCAAGCAGGCCGAGCAGCTCCTGGAGCAGTGGCTGGCCTGGGCACGACGATCGCGGCTGCCGTCGTTCGTGAAGCTCGCCCGCACGATCACCGCCCAGCGCAACGGGATCCTCTCCGCGGTCACAAACGGGTTGTCGAACGCCCGGATCGAGCAAATGAACACCCAGATCCGCCTGCTCGCCCGGCAAGCGTTCGGGTTTCAGTCACCCCGCCGACTGATCGCGCTCGCGATGCTCAAACTCGCCGGGCTCTGCCCACCACTACCACGGTGAAATACCCACGGAAACGTCAGGAGACCCCAAATTTGGCCGTCGCCGGCGCCCGCGGGCTTGGCCGAGCTGCCCGGACGTCGCCGACCTCGAGATTTCGCCCCACGTGTCACACATTCGCCTCGCCAGCGGTTATCCTGGGTGCGAGCGCGCTGGGGAGTGGACCCGGCGTGTGGCGTCACCGGATGTGGTGGCGGCAGTCGGGCCAATGTGAACCAAGATCCTTCTGTTGTACGCGATGCGCTTTGCCGGCTGCGGTCTAGCGCGGATAGTCGACGTCTGTTCCTCGATGAGTGGGCGATTGACCACGGACGGCGCGTGGCTTTTGGCATCGAGAGCGGACGCCCAGTGAGGTTTCGCGTCGCGAACAGGGGGCTGGCCGCCCCCGCCGACATCTTCCACGACGCCCTCGGCAGCGCGTACGTCGAGCTAGTGTCCTGAGGAATTAATTGTGTTGCAGTGTGTGGCGAGCTTTTCGAGGATCTCGCCGGCGGTCTTGGTCCACACGTAGGGCTTGGGGTCCGTATTCTAGTTCTCGATCCAATTCTGGATGTCGGCGTTGAGCGCCTTGACGGAACGGTGTGCCGAGCGTTGCAGCTTGCGGGCTGTCAGCTCGCCGAAGAACCGCTCCAGGAGGTTTGATCCAACTCGCGCCGGTCGGAGTGAAGTGCAGAACGAACCGTGGGTGCGCCACGAGCCGGCGTCGGTGTCTTGTGCGTTGAGTAGTTATCGAGGATCACGTGCACATCGAGCGAGGCCGGCGGGGACTTCCTTGTCGATCTTGATCAAGAACTTCTTGAACTCGATCGCGCGGTGGCGGGCGTGCAACGAGCGGATCACCTGCCCGGTCGTGTTGACTGGCTTGGTGGTAGGCCAATGCCTGCCGCGCCACTGCCACGTCGATTTCCTCAGATTCCTGCGTACCATCGACCGCGAGGTCCACAACCGGCTGCAGGCCTAACTGGCGGCGACTGACATCCCTGCGCGAACTATCGTTCACGGGACCTCAACTGGCGCCCGGCCTTGACGCAACGACCCTCGGCTAGTGCTCGTCAATTCTCAAACTTGAGGAGTCCGCGACCTCCTGTCGATCGCTGCACCTCGCCAAGTACTCGTTCAACCCTCGAAGCCAGCCGCCCGTGAAGTAATCCGCAGGTCGGAAGCTTGGCATGTCTACCCAGAGATGGTTGTCATGGTGACCACCCAGCTTCACTACCCCCGCCGCGTAGTCTACGTGAAACCCGACGGCGAAAATGCGTGCGACTTGCCCATCTCGTCCGTGCTCCACGCGCTGATGACGGAAGAAAACGCAAGGCCCACCGATTCTCACCACGAACGCGTCACCTAGTTCCTCACCCAACTTCCGCTCGAGAATCGCTTCCAACGGAGCGTCGAAGTCCTCTTTCCGGAGACGGCCACCCGGGATGTCCCAATCGCCAAAGATGTCGTGCGTTATCAGCAGCTTGCTCCGATCGCGTATCAGAGCCTTCACAGCTACGAAATAGACGTCAATCTCGTTTCCGGCCATTGTCGGGCACAATACACGCTTGACGTGCAGCGTCTTCAGGATGATGCACCATGACAACGGATTAGCGACTAACTGATGCTAGATTTCCCCCGATCGGGCCATCCGAGCGAGCTGTGCCGTCGGGGTACGCTCCAACGCACCTCTCGGCTTGCAACGTTCGAACATTCATGACCGCAAATGCCCACAAGTATTTTTGGCCGTCGACCGGGAATAGCGCTTAGCGTCGGGCCCGCGCAAGCGTCATGAGCGATCTGCGAACGCAAACCCTGACAGCGCTCTGTTCGTCTGGAGGCTGCGCCGCAAAGTACGACGGCGTTCTTCTCAGAAGTCTTCTAGAGCGCATTCCGTCTGCGAGCGACCCAAATCTGCTCGTCGGGCTCGACCCAGCCGACGATGCAGCCGTCCTCAGGATCAGCGAATCACAGGCGCTCGTCTTCACAGTCGACTTCTTCCCGCCCGTCGTGGACGATCCGAAGACTTTCGGCCGCATAGCCGCAAACAATGCGCTCAACGACGTGTACGCGATGGGAGGCCGACCCGCGCTAGCGCTTTCGGTAGCCGCTTTTCCCGAAGAGCTTCCCCCAGAGATCCTGGCCGACGTTGTCGCAGGAGCCGCCAGCCAATGTTCGGAGGTCGGTGTGATACTCGCAGGCGGTCACACCATCCGCGATGCCGAACCAAAGTTTGGGCTCGCGGTTGCTGGCTTCGTGGACCCGCACCGCATATGGCTCAAATCTGGAGCTCAGGTCGGTGACGTTCTAGTTCTTACGAAGCCTCTGGGCACTGGACTGATAATCACAGGACAACGCAAAGGCGTCCTACGCGAGGGCGAACTCGACGCGACGATCCGCTGGCTGCTCATGCCAAACAGCAGCACGGTTGAAATCCTCCGGGCTCACGCCCCAAATGCCGTCACTGACGTTACCGGCTTCGGCCTCCTCGGCCACGCCCATGAGGTCGCATCGAGCAGCAACGTACGGCTGACGATTGCCCTGTCGACCATGCCTCTCGTGCCCGGAGCGCAACGTCTTGCCGCCGCGGGTGTCGTAACGTCGGGCGACAGCAGGAACCGCGGACTCGTCCCAGAGGCTCTCGCTGGCGCAAGCCATCTCGACTCCGCGCTCTTGGTGGTCGCGCTTGACCCACAGACGGCCGGCGGTCTTCTCATCTCACTTCCGCCATCAAACGCGGAGGCGCTAGTGCAGGAACTTGCGGAGTCTGGCCTTCGTGCCACACAGGTCGGCACTGTCGGATTAGGAGCCGGTCTGACCATCATTGAATGATCTTGCGCCGGACGCCCAACGGCCCAGGCCACCTTGACCGCGCCGTCCCGTCCTGCCCGAACGAGCCGAAGGGCCTCCAAACTAACCTGCGGATCCTTCTCGTCTCAGGCCCGGTAGAATACCGCAGGTCCCAGCCTTTCATCGTACAGATTTCAGGAGCCTTCCTCGTGTCTACGAATGACGCATTGAACAAGGTGGTGGCCATCCTCTCCGAGCGCAACTGGATTACATTTGCCGACCTCGAAAAGGAGACCGGATTCACGCGCGACGAACTAGTGGCGCACAAGGCGGCCATCGAGGCCCAGTTGCGCCGTGCCGATCCCGATGTCGTTTTGACGTCCCGCGTTGACCTAGAGCCCGAGGGCTTCGAAGTAGCCGGTTAGGTTCAGCGTTGAAGACTCTCAACGACGTCGGTCTCGCCGGCAAGACCGTCTTTCTCCGGTGCGAACTGAACGTCGCAATCGATCCGGAAACGGGAACTCCCGACTATACGCGGATTCGCGCATCAGAGCCGACGATCCAGAGGCTGAGAACTGAGGGCGCCCGAGTCGTCATCTGCTCTCACATGGGCCGACCTTGGGGTAAGCGCGACCCCGAGAAGTCCCTCCGTCAGCTTGTTCAACCGCTCGAGAGCGTGCTGGGCGCACCTGTGCTTTTCACCGACGACTGCGTCGGCTCCGCTCGCGACGATGCCGTTGCCGCACTGGGCCCGGGGCAAACGCTCCTCCTCGAGAACGTGCGGTACTACGCTGAGGAGAACGCAAACGATCCTTCGTTCGGCGCCGCCCTAGTCCGTGGTGTCGATGTCTATGTCAACGACGCTTTCGGCAACTGCCACCGCCCCCACGCGTCGATGGTCGCGGCGGCGCTGGCTGCTCCTGAGCGGTGCGCCGGTCTCCTTCTCGAACGGGAGCTACACGAGCTCGAGTTGATCAACAGACCCGAATACCGCCCGACCCTCGGGATAATTGGCGGCGCGAAGGTGTCGGGTAAGGACGGCAAGATCCACGTCGTCCGCAGCCTCCTAGCACGCATGGACCAAGTGGCCGTGGTGGGAAAGCTCGCGTACTTCTTCCTCCTCGCCGACGGCATTGCCGTCGGTGCCACGCTAACGGCAGATACAAGAGGGATCGACGCTCCCGGTGCCTCCTTGAACGAGGACGTCGACGCTTGTCGCGCCGTACTTGAGGAAGCCCGACTCGCTGGGAAGCCAATCCTCCTTCCGGCTGACTCAGTCGTAAAGGTCGACGACTACAGGTCGTTGGTGCAGTTTCCGCAGGAGCCCGTGCCTGAGAGAGGACGCGCGCTTGACATCGGGCCGGCTACGCTCGCGGGTCTCGAGCGTGCAATCGATTCCGCCCGCTTGGTTGTGTGGAACGGACCCGCAGGATACTTCGAGCATCCCGATTACCGCGCTGGCACTATCGGGATTGCCAAGGCATTGCGCGCGAGTGGCAAGCACGGTGTCATTGGCGGCGGGGACACTGTCGCCGCGGTGGTCGCTGTACTCGAAGGCCAGGATAACGGAGCCATTCACATCTGTACGGGTGGTGGCGCCATGCTCTCCTGGCTGATGGGCGCCGAACTGCCAGCGGTCGCGGCGCTCAATAGCTAAACGTAGTCACCTCATATCTCGCCTGCGCGCCGGCAGTCATGCCGGGTGCGCTATCGTCTGCCGGCGGACGATTATGTGGCATGAAACCATGGCCACTCATCCCGCCGTCGGCGCTGCCAGCATGTGGCAGGTTCGGCGGAGGCCATCGCCCGCTCGCGGCCTTCTCCGAAGCCTAAGTCGTCGTACCCCATTTCAGCCGGTCGTTCTGCCGGCGTGATTCGCGTTCCGCCGGCTTGACACGCGGTGCCATCCAGAGTCTCTCGACCCCACAACGCGGTCCCGAACGCAGGGCCTGCCACGGCAGGTAACCCAGACCTCCTACATCTCCCGGCCCTGGTCCTCGCAGGGCGACCGCGGGGACGCCCGGCGCTCCAAGAACGGGCAACCCGGAACTCTCGCCCGGGACTGGGCGCCGAGACGCCGCTAACCTCGAAGCGCCATTAGGGTCGTCGTGGTGACTCGGCTTGTGTCGCTCGGCTGTAGTTGGCCGGGTGAGGGGGTTGTTGGCGCGAGAGATGGCTGTCTGGTCGTTGAGCGCAAGCGCGTTCGCGCCCATGGTGGTCGTTTCCGGGCAGGCGGACTTCGTCGGTACTGCGAGTCGGTCGCGAGGTCCTGGCAGCGGGAGCGGTCGGTGCTCAGCAGAGCGCCGGGATCTCGCGGAGCCTTGCGAACGCTGCGACGAGCGCGTCGGACCAGGGCCAATCGCGATCGAGTTTGAGGTGGGTGCGTCGCCCGTGACGCACGACCTTGCCGGCGACGTGCAGAACTCGGTGACGGAGTCGTTTGGGTTCGGCGGTGGCGAGCTCGCCGGTCAGGCAGATCACCCTGGTCCAGCAGAGCAGGTCTTGCGCGATCAGCGAGGTCTCAAGCCAGGTCTGGTTGTGCTCGAAGCTGTGGTGCGAGAGGTTGCGCATGCCGGTGTCCCGGCCGGCGCGGATGCTGTCCTCAACCCGCGCGCGGCCGCGGTGACGCAGCTCCAGGGCGGCGATGTCGTTGCCTTCTTGGTCGGTGAGAAAGCACGTGTACCGGTAGCCGTGCTCGTCGAAGATCGTGAACTGCGCGCCGGGGTGCGGACGCTCGCTGCGACAGATCAACCGGGACCCCTCGGGCCAAGCGGACAGATCGATCCTGTCGGTCAGCTCCGTCACCCACGCGCCATCCCGGTTCTCCCCACCTGCGTTGATCGCCTGTATCCACGCCGCCTCCGGGACCTTGAGGATCGCGGCGCGGACCGTCTCGGTCAGCTCATAGCCGACCGAGAAGCGGATCCCAGCATCGCGACAATCGGCGGTGAACGCGTGCGTCTGACCGCCGATATCAGTGCGGACGAGGATCTCCCGGTCCAGGTCCTCGGCGGGCAACTGCGCGAGCGCGAGCCCCAGCACCTGGAAGTGATCCTCCGCCGTGTTTGACCCGGCGTTCCCCGGTCTGAGGATCGCGGCGAGCGCCTCGCCGGTCTCGTCCAGCCAACACCCGAGCGGATGAAACCCGTACCCGTGCTTGTAATTGCCGGCCGCCGACTCCTTCTCCGAATGCGCGGTCAACAAGGTCGCGTCGATGTTCAACGTGATCGTGTCCGGGCGAGCGCCGGCGTCCCACACCCGAGCCCGCGCCTGTGCTCGCGCACAGCGCACCCGGCCCAGCAGCCGCTCGTCGATCGCCTTGAGAACCCGGTGAGTCGTTGTCTCCGACGCCCTCGCGCCGAATAGCCGCTGCTGACCGCGATACGCGTCGATGTCGGTCACGCAGTCGCCGCCGTCCGCGAGCATCACCGCCACGTCGCGCAGCACCCGGCCCGGATCGTGCGCCGAGCGCCGCTCCCGCGTCACGGCCAACGCCTCAGACAACGCCGCCGTCAACCCGACCCGGTCGGTTAACTCGACCAGCAACGCGACGCCCGCGTGCGACACCAGCCCCGCACCGTCCGCCGTCACTTCTATCGTTTCGAGACGAGCCTCTGGCTTCACCAACTGGGTGTCCTCCTGGGTCGGGATCGAGATCTTGAGCAATCCCGATTCTCACGGCCCGGGAGGACGTTCCCAGGATCCGACGTCAGCCCGCTATTGGCGCTTCGAGGCTAAGTCCTCCCCAAGTTGGTGAGGCCTGTCATCACCTTCCAAGCTTCGGTGATCGGAAAAGTTCCCTGAGCGCACGCGGCCTCACTCAAACGTAATCTCCCGTCTGGCGTGCCCGTCCCCGTCACGATGATTGGCACCGGATCGCCAGTGTGCGTCCTGACCGCCCAACACGTTGCATGGTCAGACGTGATGGCTAGGGTTACGGGTCGTCGGTCGAGTTCGAGCGCCAGTCGTGCAAACAGGCCTTCGTCGACAATCTCGATAGCGCGAACCTTGGCTTTCCAATTGCCGTCATGGCCCGGCTCATCGGGACCCTTCACGTGGAAACAGATAAAGTCATATTTGGCCAAGTCGCCCACGAGTCGGCTAGCGGCGTCCTCAAATACCCGTCTGTTGACCGCGCCACAGTTCGCCTTCTCTTCGTCCATGTGCAAATAGCGTGCCACGCCTAGTTCGACCGGTAGGTCGTGATAGTACTTTGCTGTCAGCCCCCACCGGTCCGAGAAAGGTTCCGCTGACGGCAAAGACACGCCAAAATCTCGGAGAAGGACATGATTAACTGGAAGTCGGCCTGCTGCCCTGCGTTTCGCATTTAGGTCCGCCCGCTCAAGCACCGTGTGACATGCGCGCGTGATGGCATTCACGGCGTTAGCAACTCGATTGGCCGCAGCCGTCCTCTCAAGCGCCCGCGACATTGCCGGCGCGAACCCATCTTGCGGCTTGGGAACCGCAAACTCATCCTCGGAATAGCCGGGATCCGTCCCGGTCACTGCGTCTGTCGGAGCATCGCCAACGGTGATCTCCACGGCGAGACGATAAGTGGAGTAGCTTTTGAAATGGCAAGGAGTAGCCGACAGTCCCGGAACCGCGCGGTTAAGCAGGATACAGATCGCGTCGGCTTCAGCTTGCGTGATGTCGCGGTTCACCCGCCTTGAAATCACGCGGCCGTCGACCATCGCTGAGAGATTGCCTCGGGCGTAGACGCAGCCGGGGCGCATGCCTCCGAAAATCACGGACCCCTCCAGCGCCCCACGCTTCGCCGTCACCGCGACGTCAGGATATCCCAGCAGGCTCAGCATCCCGGAGTGGGTCTGGGGGGCGCCACCGCTAGGAAGTATCCTGAGCATGCCTCCTCTCGCCCGTTCGGCAATAGCGTCGAGATGAGGCGTGCGGGCGAGTTCCAAGGGGGTGGCGCCATGCAACTCCTCCTCGGGTCGGTCGGCGGCGCCGTCCATGACCACCATGACCGTCGGAACCAAGCGAGAAATCAGGCCCGAGTGCAGTGTGCTCCCCGATCCAAGCTATCGCCCAGGATCCTCATGGCTTGACGATACCTTTTCCAGGGAGAGTTGGTCCCTATTCCCCGGTCACCGCATGGTTTGCAGCGCACGTAGTTTCGCCTCAGCTCAAGCCCTCCGGCACGAGGCAGCCCGAAGTCGCCTGACACGACCCGCGTGGTAATGTCAGAGCGCTTTGCCCTCCAGAAGGCCTCAAGTCGCCGCCGTGGCTTTCGACGTCGCTGGCACGCTCTATGTTTGCCCAGAGCTAGATCGCCTCGTCGACGACCAAGCATTTGTCGCTCTCGCGCGGGCCCGCGATTGGACGTTGGACGAAGCGCGGACGGCGTTGCAAGAGCAGCGAGCCAAGAATCGAGTTGATCGCGGGGACAACAGTAAGGTTGGCGCGCTTGAGGCCCTGGGGGTGCCTGGAGCGACCTTTCAGGATGCCGCAGCAGAGATCGACCCGTCGGCGTTGCTCGCGGGAGCGCCTCCGATCGGCCCCCTCTTCGCGAAGCTCCGATCGGCGGGCCTCCGGGTCGGCATTTTGTCCAACTTCAAGAAGGCACTTGTGGACAGGATCTTCGATGCCCTGTCCGTGGAGTGGCGCCAGATCGACGCCAGCATATGCGTTGATGACGGTTTGCCGATCAAGCCGAGTCCGATTCCTTTCCAAGCCCTTTGCGCGCGCCTGGGCGTGCCCGCCACGGAAGCTCTATTCGTCGGAGACAGTCTGTCGAAGGATCTCGCACCGGCGAAGCGGCTTGGCATGACGACCGTCCTTGTCGAGGGCGGTAAGCCGGATGGTGATCCGGCCGACGCAGATCACCGTTTGGCGTCCGTGTTGGGAATCGATGCGCTGCTCGGTCTGTAGTGCGGTCGTCGGACAGGCGGCACACCGTCTTCCCGAGCGCGTGTATACACGGCCGGTTTCAGATCTTGCACAACGACCACTTTCGCTATTACCAGTGCGCTGCCGCAAAATACGGTCGGTTGTACATCGGCTTGACCGGCCAGCATGCACATCTTGAGGGTCCGGCGAAGCGAAGCGAGCCAGCCGAGAACCCGCTCGCGTACTGGGAGCGTGTCGAAATGTGGCGTGTGGCGCTGGCCGCGTCCGGCGACAATAGGGCGCACACTATCGGGCCTTTTCCGATTGAGCAGCCGGAGGCCCTCTGCGACTTTGTCCCCCTTTCGTGCGTGTGTGCCACAACCGTGCGCGAGCCATGGAACCTCGACAAGGCGCAGGTGCTTCGCCGCCAGGGCTACGAGGTTGACATTCTTCTGACCGAGTACGACAAGGCGCTGTCCGGAACCGACTTGCGTCGTCTGGTCGCCGCAGGTTCTCCAGACTGGCCAGAGCTCGTTCCCGACGGCGTGGCCGATTTTCTGCGCAGCGTAGGCATCGAGGAGCGTCTTCGGGGCGCACCGTGACAACCAGGATATTCCCGCATCTCAAGCCACGACTGCATGAACGCTAATCGTCGCTTCCTCGTCGAATCCCCGCTCCAAGTAGACTGCTGCGCGGCCACTAGGATCGCCGGCGACGTCTCATCGCGGGCTGCGGGGTCTTGAAATTGCGCGCCTGGAAGCCGAACACCTATCTCTATATCGCTGGGTCGGTTGGCCTTTTCCTCTTTCTCCTCGGTGTGGCACTGGGGGTTCTCGCGCATTCGCACGCTCTCTATGTTGCAGGCGTAGCGTCTCAAGCGCTCGGGTCCGCAGTCTTGTTTCCGGTCGCGATCTCGCTTGTTTACGATCGTTTGCGGGAGCGGTGGCTCGGCGATGCCGTCTGGCGGATCTTTGGTGAGTTAGCTGATGCCGGCATCACGAGGGTCTATCGCGATCGCGAGGCTGGTACGAACGCTGACAACGCGCAGGTCCGCCTGAAGGCGGACTTCCATGACCACGACCGTGGCCTCGTCCGGATGATGGGCGTTTCGCTAAGGGTCTTCTTCAATCCGATCGGGCCGTTCTTCGAAGATCTACAGGCTCTCATGCGTAACACGGTTGGAGACGTGGCCATCTGCGCGTTGACCTCGGATCCAATCAGCACGGAGGCACTGGAGCGCGCCGCGATCGAAGAGCCCGGCAGACGCAAGGACGTCACTGCACAGATTGTGCGGGACATCGAGTCGACGGTCGCTTCCGTCCAAAGACTGGTCGCCGAGCACGGGCCGCGCGTCGAGCTACGGCAATTCAAGCAGGCGCCATACTGCACGGCGATTCTCTTTCCCCACGTCGCATATTTTGCACCCAATATTTTGGCGCCGATCGCACCGGTTCGCCTCCCGATGATTCTGTTCCGCCACGGCTCCCACGCGTACCAAATGCTCGAACTATCGTTCCAACATCTTTGGGACCGCTCGTCGCATGTTGTGCCGCCTGACGCCAGATACGAGCGTCAGTCTCGGCTTCAAGCCGCGATTGAGCAGCGCATCCTCGATGAGATACAACGCCTGCGCACGGGCAAGCGACGCGGCGTTCGTGCCGGCGATCTCCTCGAACCGTTGTTTCGCGATTATGACGAACCGGCTTTCGTACAAAGCACCCTGATGGCTCTCCGAGAGAAGGGAGTTGTCGATTGGGACGACGACGACGATGGGCCTTCGTGGATCGACAATGCTGATGTCTACATTCGGTTTGCCGACGACCGATCCCGAGAGGCTTAGGGTCGTGCAGACGGTCGACGGCGCCTACATTCCACGGCGCCTCCGAGCACCGCTATCCCAGCCTCGGTTTGTCTTGGCTGGCGGTTATGACTAACGGGGAGGCTGACTGCGTCTTCTGCCGTATTTTCGGGCTTCCATCGGGTCGCCGCTGGCATGACGAAGTCTTGCTCCAGCGGGATGGCTTCTCTGTCCTGCCGGGTATTGGCCCGCAGGCTGAGGGTTACGTGCTCATCGTTGCCGATGATCACGTTGTCTCTTGCGCCGAACTCGGCCGCGCAAAGCTTCAACTTCTAGACGGGTTGCGCCGCCAAGTCAGACATGTCCTTAACCAGGTCTACGGCCCGTGCATATTCTTCGAGCATGGAAGTACGATGAACGGAGCGCGAGCGGGCGCGGCGATCTCGCATCTTCACGTTCATTCACTCCCGACGAGGGCGCCAGTCCTAGACTTTGCTCGTCGGGCACACCGCTTTATCGGCGTCACCGGCCTCGATGGCTTGACGGCCTGGCGCGGACGCCCGTATCTCGCGATGCACGATCAGAACGATCGCCTCTTCGTCGCCTCGGGCGAGGGGGTGCGTTCACAGCAACTCAGACGCATTGTCGCCGAGGCGATCGGATCTCCTGGCGAGTGGGATTACCGGGCCTACCCACAGAAAGCCAGAATCAGGGCCACCATTCGGACACTGGCCCCGCTCTTCGCAAGCGTGACGATCGAAGGACCCGAAGCGGCTACGGCCGGCGACACACGACCACGGATATTCATCGCCCGTGCCATCGATTACCGTGGGACCGACGTCGCTGCGGAGGGAGCGTCGCTCGCCGAGAGCGTGCGGGCTGCGGGTTATGTTCCGGTAGATCCCGTGGTCGACCTGCTTCCACAACATTGGGGTAGGCGAGGGACGACCTGGTACGGTTCCGGGGGAGGCCGCGTTGACAGCAATCTTGAGTGGCTCCGTCGGTGTGACGCCATGGTCGTGGACATGTCTCTTCAGGATTGGACGTACATCGGGTGCGTGTGCGAGATTGTCTATGCGTTCCTTTGGCGCATCCCGACCGTTGTGATCGCTGGCCGTACTACGCTGGAGCGCGAATGGCTTCGCTATCACACGACGCGGCGCGTTGACGACGTACCGGACGCGATCGAGGAGCTGAAGGGCCTCCTAGGAGGCACCTAGTTCGTACGGAGGCTGACCTGTGAATAGCGCCCGCAAGGCGACTCTCATTCCTGAGAGGCGGCCCCAGTCGGCCTGGGACGCTGTTGCACAAACCCCACCCCCGCGCCGATCTTTTTGGGCTCTCCTGCCCGTTTGGGGTGAAACGCGCGCCGGGTTTCGGGGGAGGCCCTGATGAGAGCTGGATTCGGGATTCGTGGCGCGGTAGGGCCGTCTCGGAGCTTGCGCAGGATGTAGCGACTCGCCGCCGCCCTTCTGCGGCAGGCTGCTGGATGTTCGAAGTTCAGCTGCCTACGA
>OCZT010002307.1_pt1 | contig 19794 bp, 13 predicted proteins | sample 1539031 | NCBI WGS metagenome assembly OCZT01 (sample SAMEA3539308, study PRJEB22396) | soil metagenome | biome: tundra; feature: field; material: soil | place: USA | collected 2010-05 | depth 0.15 m | reverse complement strand
CGGCATTGGTCGTATTGGTCAGTGTCTGGCTGATGTTTGCCTGGGCCGCTCCCTGAGCGCTGCCTCCTGTTATTGATCCAACAGGCGCTATTACAGGAGCTGCCCATGTATAAGTGGTCCCTGCTGGTATTGATCCATCAACTCCATTAACTGGCGATACTGTAAATGCTGTCCCGCTGCATATTGTTGATGTCTGTACATTTACTTGTGGTGTGGCATTTACCGTAAGAAGCGCTGACCCGGAATTGAACCAGCATCCGCCTGCAAATGTTTTTAATCTGCATCTGTAAAGAGTTCCGTTATAAGATAAGGGAGTATTAATTACCTGGAGTGTTGAATTATTGTTACCATTATAATGAAGTCCATTATTCACATTGTTCCAGCTTATTCCGCCATCTGTGCTGTAATCCCAGCCATATTGTGTAATTGGATCGGGGGAAGAAGCAGTAAAAGTTGTTGATGACAGTTCACAAATAGTTTGTGGGACCGGATTGACGATACTTGATATTGACCAGATTGTTACAGTATTGGGATCTGATAAAGGTGACGGACAATTCGTCGGGACCATTCCATATGTCTGAACAGTATAAACACCTGTCTGGTTTGGCTGGTTCAGGGTGATTATGTTTGAGGTTGCCCCGCCGACAGCAACTCCTCCCTTAAACCACTGGTAAGAAGTGATTGCCGGTGGTGTATTCGGGTTGGCTGTGAGAGTGACAGATGTTATGCCGCCATCGAAACAGAAAGCGAGAGAGCCGGAAGCAGTAACTGTGGGTTTATTGGGGATAGGATTGATTACCAGGTCTATTCTTGAAGCTGGCCCTTCACAACCATTTGATCCACTTGTTTCGGTGACCCAGAAGGGATAAGTTCCGACAGCAGTTTTACCATGAGTCAAAGTAAGTCCTGTACCCAAAAGTGTAGTTAGTCCTGCATCTCCATACCAGTTTAAAGTATTGCCCGGGAGGTTGGGCGTTGCAGAAATAGTTGCCGGTACACTACCGAAACAATACTCCTTTGGGGTAACAACTATCGGGGCAGGTGGTGAAGCAATTACCTCGATGATAAATTGTTGAAATTCATATCCTAAAGCTGGATTACCAGTATACGGGTTACATTTATTCCAGTTCTTGATATAAACATAAAACCTTTGACCAACCACACATGTTGCAGGTATGGTAATTACATCTGTCTGCGTATTAGGATTTGGTGGAGCGATAGGGGTAATGACCAGTCCATCCCAGCCTCCTCCGGCATTGGCAATATGTATACCTGCGATAAGAACATTCCCTGTTATTGTATTCATTACAGCACCTGCAGGTGTTTGTCCATAGGTGAACTGAATGGTGCGTGGTTTATCGTTATCATAATCTGCAGGATTAAGAGGGAATGGCACAATAGGATTCTGACAGTTCCAGGTACTTATATCGGCAAGTCTTAAATTATGCTGCTTCCCTTCACAAACAAATACAATATCGGGGGTATGTGTCGACACCTCTTCCATTCGAAGCAGTCCGTCACCATCCGCAGGAATATCGCGACCATGCACAACAAATATCGCTGAACCGGAAAGAAACTCATTGCAGGGATTCTTTACAGTCCATGTACCTTGATAGGCACAACCTACATTTGAAGCATAGAGATGGGTTTGAACAGGTGGAAGGTTATCATTCGCAGTAGATGTATAGTTCCAGACAGGAGAGCCATCTCCCCAATCTATTGTCCATGTACTGCCTTTTAATACCCCTGTTGGTAATAATCCAAGTGGGGCAACCTGGAACATCCCGTGCGCCCCAAGATTAAAACATTCACCCAAATTTCCAAAAAAAGTAAAAAGTTGAATTTTAGGACAGGGAGGAGAGGTAATTGTTAATTTCTGTGTTGGTCCTGCTACACCGCCTAAGCTTTCTGCAAAAATATGAATAGTAACGAGAGTGTTAGGAAGAAAATTCTCCTGCAAGGCACTTATAACTGATCCGACATTCCCTGCAGTATATGAAATTGACCCACCACCACAAAAGGATCCATTCGCGGGTAAAAAATACCAGAGTTTAATATTTATGGGAGAAACCGGCGGCGTGTCATAAGGGAAAGCAACCCAATAAATAGTACCCGGACCATCCAGCTGAAAATTCAATTGGACATTAATTGCCGTAAGATTACTGGTAGTTGGATATGGAGCGACCCAACCGGGTTGGCTCTTTAAAGTACTTACAGATAAGAGAACTATTGAAAACAAGGCTAAAAATCTTCTTGCTTTCATATTGAATATTTTTTTAATCTCAGGCAGAATTGACGTTCTCATGTCAGGTTGTTTTAGTTGAAATATAAATCAGGCCATTTCGGCTAACTTCAAGACTACAAGATATAAAAAAAGGTTGCACCTTATCTCATATACCGACCTCGATTAATGGGATGAGGATCACAACCTTCATGAATATGTAACTCTTCTGAGAAGGCAGTGGGCGGCAGGCGGTAGGCAGTAGGGCTAATATGTTAGAGCTATTTGTTTGTATTTCTGCGCTTTATGAGGCCGTGGGCAAAAAGCAGGAGCGTTTTGGTAATCGGTAATCAGTAATCAGTAAGACAGTTAAGATTTTTGACAAAAGATTGAAGATTTATCTATCATTGAATAAATCATCTTGCCGACTGATTCACATTTAAATAAAAGAAGATCTCTGGTCCCAGAATCAATATAATGAGATTCTTCGGAGACTTCAATCCAATGCTGTGTTTCAAGTTGCTCTGCATCTGCATCTGTCAATTTTGAGATAAAATGCATCTCATACCTTCTTTTGGCCCAAGCTTCTGCTATTTGAGCTCCGACAGATCTTGATGATCTTCTTATCTGATCAGTTAAAGAATATCTTTCCTCTTTTGGAAATTCCTTACTTAAAATAAATATATCCTTTGATACTTCCCTGGCGAGTTTGTATACCTCAAGTTCCCTGAAACTCTTTACATATCCCATGACAAATGACGATTACTGATTACTAATTACTGATTACTAATTACTGATTACTAATTACTGATTACCTATCTTTCTTCTTGTTATACTCTTTTACTTTATTAAAAAGACAAATGGTTCAGCGATTTAGTTAAACAATAATTATTCCACTGGGAAGTTATGAAAAATGTGGAACAAAAAAGGCGGTAGGCGGTAGGCAGTAGGTTTTCCTTCTACCTTCAGCCATTTGCCATCTGCCTAATTTTACAGCGATTTAAGTTAAACAATAATTATTCCATACGAAAGTTACAAAAAAAGGGAAACAATGATTTCCCTTCTGCCTTCTGCCATCTGCCTTCTGCCTTCTGCCATCTGCCTTCTGCCTTCAGCCTACTGCCATAAATGACGAAGGGACTAAGAGCCATTGAGCCGTTGCGCAATGAAGGAGGAAAGGGGAAAATTTATTTCATTTTTTTTTGTATCTTTATCGAAGAAATTGTAAAGTACAATGGAACCAGGAGAATATATAAAACCTGAATATTTTTGGGATGTCAATTTCTCTGATAATGGTAAATATTTATCCCGCCGGATAATTATTGAACGGGTCTTCTGCTTTGGAACTTTGAAAGAGATAAGGTCATTAATTGATTCCATTGGTAAAAAAGAGATCTTATATGAACTCCGTAATATCAACTATATGGATCCCAAGACACTAAATTTCATCGCGAAAGTTTTCAACTTACCTAAAAAGAGCTTTAAATGTTATACGAGGAAACAGTTGATGCCTCAGTACTGGAACTCTTAAAATCGCTTCAAAGTAAAGATTATTTAAAAGGATTTTACTTAACCGGAGGTACTGCTCTTGCATTATATCTTGGCCATCGCAAATCAGTAGACATTGACCTTTTTTCAAATTTCGGATTTGATGTTACCCGGATGCTTGAAAATATTAATCAAGATTTCCGGTTTCGACTTTTTTACTCATCTGCCAACACTCTCACTGGAAGCATTGACAATGTAAAAACAGATATTATTGCTCACCGTTATCCATATATTAAGGAACCAGTCAGATATAACAATTATGTTATTTTGTCAGAAGAAGATATTATTGCCATGAAACTTAATGCTATAATGACAAGCGGGCAACGTATTAAGGATTTTATTGATATATATTTTCTCCTTGAAAAATATAATATTGCCGACATGGTAAAATTTTATAAATCGAAATACAATCAGGAGAATGATACACTGGTTCTCAAAAGTCTTATATATTTTGATGACGTTGATAATTCTGATTGGCCAATTCTAATCAATAACCCTGGCTTGAAATGGGCAGAAATAAAGAAAAGGTTAGAAGATGTTGTTATTCGATATTTCAGGAAGTAGTGCAAGGACCTCTTTAAGAACAGGCGCCGGAGCAGAAATTATCTAAATAAAATGAAATACGTACCGGCGAAATGAAGGCAGAGGGCAGAAGGCAGAAGGGGATTTTCATATGTTCATTTCTTTTGCTTGCCCAAAAGAACCGAGCAGGGAAAAATTGGTTTTATGAATGAGCTATTTCTGCGAGTTCGCCGAAGGCAAACGAACCAAAGAAAAAGGCAGTCTCAGAGGGGGACCGAGCGTAAATAAATTGCCTGGTAGGCAATTTTAGCGAAGGTGCCAGACTGCCGCGTCGGCGGTATTTGTAGAAAAATGAGTTCTCCCCAGACCAAGCGCCGGAGCAGAAATTGATTAGACTAGATGAAATTAATACCGGCGCTAAGATGGCGGAGGACTGTAGGCGGAAGAATTTCCCTTCTGCCATCTGCCATCAGCCTACTGCCATAAATGACGGAGGGACTGAGAGACAAAGGTCAGGCTGTAGGCAGAAGGCTAAAGGCGGAAGGCAGAAGATTGAAGAAGGGACTGAGAGACATTTAGCCGTTGCGCCCTTGTGCCTTTGCACCATTGAACCATATCTTCTTAAATGCCTTGCAACAAATTCCCATAATCAGTTGTTCACGAGAGAACCAGCTTAAAATGATCACGGGATAAAATGGAAACTGCCGTCTCTCGATTGAAGAACGGCAGTTTTTTATTTGCAGTCGATTTTATAAAAGGGATCAGAGACCAGGGATCTGGTTGGAAAAAGATAATCGAAACGATCCGTTCTCTGATTCCTGATTTCTGATTTCTGTTCTCTGGTACCTGATCTCTGTTCACTGATTCCTGATCTCTCCTACCTAAATCTCTCCTGATACTCCGGATTCTCTTTCATAATCTTAACGCTCGCAGGATAATTTTCAACAAACCATACAACAAAAGCTGTAACATCAATTTTATCAGAAAGCATTCTCTCTCTGCGTTCCTGATAAATATCCTTAAGGTTATCTGTATTTATAAGATTTTCAACAGTTTTAAGAAGAAGTTGCGGGTTATTATTGTTTATCCCAATAGTCAGATTGTATTTAGTTTCAAGTTCATTCAGAACAGATATTTTCCCGACAAAACTGTTAAACCTGACAGATGGTGTTCCAAGCATCGCTGCTTCAACAATCATACTTTGACTGTCACCGATAAAAAGGGTTGAAAAGAACATCAGATGATGTATATCTACAGGATCAATTTGTAAACCATAACTTTTAAATTGAGGTGGCAGATCATTTTCAGATGTGATATAGACATCTCCCTTTTGTTTGAGACTGGAGATCAATTCTTCAACAACATCTAATGGAATTCCGCCATGTTTTTGTTCAATATCATGTCCTGCATTGAAACTTACCAAACGTATAAGAAAATAAGGGTTTTCATTTTTAAAATATTTTCGTACAACTTTTATATCAGGTTTGAACCAGATCGGATGGAGATAGGCAAGCTTCTGATAGCCATTGTAACTGATTTGTTTGTTCTTATAACGACCGACGGCACAAATCTTAGGTGTAATAATATGAGTGCAAAATGGATAAGTAGAATAACAGAAGAGCTTATTTATTTCGATATCATCTTCATTAAAAATAAGGGTTGGAATTTTTTTTATGAAACCGGCATGTGAAATTGAAATATCTGTTCCAATCATTATATCTGGCCGGAATGATTTTAAATATTTCATCAGGGAGGAATTCTGTTTAATCATATCAACTCCAAGTCCAGACAAAATTGAAAATATATTATTCTTGTTCTTAGTTCTCGAAATAAGTTTCGTATAATTTATTCCTTCATTGATTAGAATTGTTTCTAGTATATCCTTGCCTTTAATTACGTATTTAACTTCATGCCCTTTCTTCTGAAGTTCGATACTAATGAATTTGAAAAGATAATAATGAGCAGGGTGATTTAGCGCAATTAATATCTTCATTTAAAGATATTCTTTAATTCCTCTGATTGCGGGTAATTTATCAAAACAGCTCTTCTGGGTCCATGAAATACAAACATAGATCCGGCAGCGACTGCTGATGCATGTCCATTTTGAACAGCTTCATTCAGGTCCTCCACTTTACCTGCGCCACCCAGTGCAACAACAGGTAAAGTAACTGAATCAGACACAGCTTTTATTAGTTCAATATCATATCCCTCCATTGAACCGTCCCTGTCAATGGAATTGATGATTAATTCCCCTGCTCCCATTTCTTCCATTTTTTTGGCGAACCAGACCGGATCTAAATTGGTTGACTTAGTTCCACCGTAAATGTAAACCTGTTGTTTCCCGAGGATCTTTTTCTTCACATCAATACATACTGTAATAGTCGATGATCCAAATTCGTCTGCCGCTGCGCGTATAAAAGCAGGATCTTCCACTGCATAAGTGCTTATAACAACTTTTTCAGCTCCTGCTCTCAACACACTTTTGATATCCAGTATAGTCCTTATACCACCACCAACAGAAAAAGGCATATTTGCCTCATCACCTACTTTTAAAACAAAATCAAGAGAGATAACTCTCTTCTCTTTACTTGCCAGTATATCAAGAAAAACAAGTTCGTCGGCTTTGAGATCATTAAAAATCTTAACTGCGTTTATAGGATCTCCAATATATTTATAATCCTTAAATCCGACTGATTTTACCAATCCCAGATTCCTGAGTAAAAGAGCAGGTATAATTCTTGGCCGGAACATTTAGTATTCTATAAAGTTCTTTAATAACAACTCACCTTGTCCATGACTTTTTTCAGGATGGAATTGAACACCTAAAATGTTATCTCTGCAGACAGCAGATGTAAACTTATAGTCGTATATTGTAGAAGTAAGTTCATCCGCGACATTATTACACACCCAGTGATAACTATGAACGAAATAGAATTGCGATTCCGGATCTATTCCTTTGAAGAATGGGTTTTCTTTGCTTATTGATACATTGTTCCAACCCATCTGAGGTACCTTGTATTTGATTTTGTCTGAAACTCTGAACCTCACTACATTTGCATCAAACCAACCAAAACCTTCAATGTCACCTTCTTCACTTTTTTTTGCCATAAGTTGCATACCCAGACAAATACCTATAATTGGAACCCGATCAATTAATACGCTTTTATTAAGAACATCCCAAATGCCACTCTCTTTCAATTTCTTAACTCCATTGGCAAAGTGACCAACTCCAGGTAAAACCAGTCTTTTTGCATTACTAATTTTTACAACATCTCCGGTAATCTCAGCATTGACATTTATTCGTTCAAATTTTTTTTGAACAGACCTGAGATTCCCCATTCCATAATCAACAATTATTATGCCTGCCATGAACTGGCGTATTTAAGATACAATATTTGCGGTACAAGCTTCATCTTCACAGCAATTTTAATAAACCATCTTAATGATCTGATCATCGGAAGATAAGTTGGATAATCGTCATGGGTTTTATTTGGCGAACTCAATATTTCTTTCCATTCGTCTTCACTTAAACCCAACTTACTTAATGTGTACTTAACTACACCCGGGTCGATTTTGTATGGATTTGATTCAATTATCTTCAGAGCTTCTTCTCTTGAAATCTGTCCGGATCTTACTAATGCAGATAATTCAGTTTTGCGTTTATCAATATTGAATTTTTCAGGTAAATAATATGATTGAAAAAACTTCGTATAAAGATTCTCATGATGATGACCTCCATAATATTGCCATCCAAGAATCTCTTCCAATTCTTTATCTACACCTTCCTTATTGTACTGCATATGTTCCATTAATCTGATTTCTTTTATCCCTTTTATCCAGATATAATATTGAAGCTTCAGGAAAGTCATATGGGGGAAACTTTTGAATTTTTTAATTTTACCGAATCGCTTATGAACTGATTTAACATATAATGGATCCATATATGTCCAGCTGATTGGAGAAGTTCCTTCTGTCCGGAAAGAATGACCATTTAGAATATATCTGACACCTTCTTTATTTGCCATATAAAAAAGGACTGAATATATTTCATAATCTGTAGGAATATCTGCATCCGGGGTTGCAGCTTTTAAAAAGGATACCTGCAAATCTTTGAACTCTTCCCAGTCAGCTACTATAGTGACTAAATCAACATTGAGTTTTTCACAGGCTTTTTTAATATTCTTTACAGATATTTCTGAATTCCATCCGTTATCAAAATGAACTGCCAGAGGATTTAACCCCAATCTTTTTGCAGTTAACAAAGTATATGTGCTGTCACGTCCCCCGCTAACACCGACAATGCAATTGTATTTCCTGCCTTTCCCATCTTCAATAATCTTTTTAATTATCTGCGATAAAGAAGCACCTGAATTATTATCAAGGGGATGCAGGAATTCCAGTTCGTCATGAATTTTACAATACTTGCATTCATTGTTTTTATCAAACCAAATATCCTTTACTGTTGTATCCAGAATACATCTTGAACATCTCACAAAATCCGCCATAAACAGAACATTAATTACGCACTTCCATTTCAAAAAATATTTTAGGTTTCACTTTCAGGACAGAAGTTGCCCAGGGTCTGACAATTTTAATTAAATTTTTAATCACCGGATAGTAAGATGGATACTCTAAAAATGTTCTATTCGGTTTATTCAATATTTCCCTAAACTCAGTATCTGTTAACCCCAGTTTCTTAATTACATACTCAATGTCCCGCTTAACATCTGTCTCTTTAAATGGTTGTTCACTTATTTTTTTAAGAGCTTCATCACGGCTTATTTCTCCACTTAAAATTTGTGCCGAATAAGTTATTATCCGTTTATCAATATTAAATTTTTTAGGTAACCAGTAAGCAATAGCGAACTTTGTAAACAGATTTTCATGATGATGTTCACCGTAATAGTTCCAATCATACTTTTCATTAAGAAACTTTTGAGCGCCACTTTTTTGGTATGATATATAATGATAAACAGAAATCATTTTGATCCCTTTAATAAAACTAAGGTAATTGAGTTCAATCAGACCTAATAATGGATAGGTTTTCAATTTTGTTTTTCCAAATTTTTTATGAAGAAATTTAAGCTGCCGGTTATCACTGTAAGTCCATTCCGTTGGCTGCTTTCCTTCTGAACGAAAATCGTTTCCTAGCAAAATATATTTTACATGCTCCTTGTTAGCAATCTTATATAGAATTGATTGGATTGCGAGATCTGTTGGATTATCTATCCACGGCAGGGACGCTTTCATATAACATAAAAGAAGATCTTTTATTTCTTCATAATCAATTACATATGTCTCAAGGTCAAATTCCAGCTTTTTAGTTAACTTTAGAATATTTGAATAGGATGTTTCGGAGTTCCAACCATTATCCAGATTTACCACAAGCGGATTTAAGTCAAATTCTTTTGCAACATGCATTAAATAAGAACTGTCTGTTCCTCCACTGACTCCAATAATACAATTATACTTTCTTCTTTTCGATGTGCTTTTTATTTCCCTGACAATTTGCAACCATTCCTTCATACCAGGGTCCCCACGTGGGTACGCTTCAGCAAGATTATCAAATATTTTACAATAATTTGATACCCCTTCTTCATCGAACCTGACTCCGGGAACTGAGGTATCTATAATTGTTTTAGAGCAGATCTGATAAGGAACCTGAGGGACCAAAGTATGATAAACCTTTAATATTTGATTTGCTATTAACAAATTGTCATACTCTTTAACACGTACTTGCCCGTCAGCTCTTCCTCCTGTTGTAAGAATGGATATAAGCTTTTCAGCAATGTTTTTTGGATTAAAATCAGTTATATAGCAATTCCTGGCTTCTCCAATTATTTCTTTAACAGTTCCCACATTAGTTGCAATAATAGGACAGTTGCAAGCCATAGCTTCTTTAATTACCTGAGGTGATCCTTCACTTTTTGATGTCAGTAACAGAACATCACATGCATTTAAAAGATAGCAGACTTCTTCCCTGGATTTGTTTTTTAATTCTATTATCTCAGAATTGACGCCGGCTAATTCCAAAGCTTTCTTAGTTAAAGGATAGTTTTTAATAGGGTTATTGTATGCAGCCCCAAACAATACGTATTTCCCGGTTGAGGAAAGGCCAAGTTTATTCCTGGCCAGAGTTTTATCTATGGGATAGAATATATTCAGATTAATACCACACGGAATTATGCTATATCTTGCAGCTGGTTTTATGTAAATTTTATCGTACAATTTCTGACTGACAAATATGTTCCACTTTGAAAACAGGGTTGCAAAGCTTGATAAAATATTAAGATATCTTAGGTTTATATCAGATCCATGAAATGTAATTATTACAGGAACAGTTCTTTGAAAGATAGCTATAAAGCCACTGGGTCCATTATGAGCATGAATTATATCAAAATTTTTGTTATTAATTACGTTCCGTAGTTTTTTAATATTTTTCAGGTATCCAAGTATCCCTTTTCCCTTAATTAAGAAAAGTTCAATCTCTACCTCTAACAATTCCAGACTTTTCGTTTGTTCATAAATAAATGGTTGATCCAGTGCAAACTGAAATTCTCCGGCTGATTTGTTTCCACTACAAACAATGAGAATTCTCATATTCTTAATTTGAGATTTTTTAAACGGTTCTTATCAATAGTTAATGAGAAATTTCTAGAATAACAGTAATGAGACAAATTCACTTTAGCGGTTCAAAAACAATTATCCGGTTAACAATTGTATCTTTTATTACATATTCTCCGGATATTGCATTTTTAAAATCATTAAAATCAAATGCGATTTTTCTTTCCCCTGTCTGAAAATTAATAATTTGGGCGTATTCCTGACCCTGAAAATCAATATCCCAAATAATAAAACGAGGATTATATTCATTAATCCATTTAATGTAGTTTTCCAGTGATTCTTTTGTAAATCCTTCCTTATGTGAATATGTGAAAAAAAACGCGTTCAGGAAATGGTTTTGAGCCATGTCCAGATTAGCAGGTATATATCTGTTAGTTTTTAAACTTGCAATAATATGATCCTTTGGAGTTACGCCCTTTTCTTTCAGCCATTTTACAATCTTTTTATCATCTGAATGCTGCATTGAAAAAGGGATATTATACTGAAAAACACTCGAATATTTGCCTTTTACGAAACCTATTTCTCTGTTTTTTAGACTCGTGAAATTCAGAAAAAATCCTGTAATAAGAAGTATCCCTAAAACGGATGAAAAAATCAGAAATATTGCTTTATCTTTTTTAATGATTTTCTCCAAATAATACCATGTAACCGGAATAAGAACCGTGATTATAAAAGCAAACATCCGGGGGTTCCCCCGTTTAGGAAACTGAAAAATAATTAACGGGAAAAAAACTAAAGCCAGAACACCGAATAAATATATCAACCCATTTTCTTTTATAAGCGGGTGTTTAAGTATCAAAAATAAAATTGAAAATGTTAAAAAGAAATATTTGAATAAATCATTCTGCTGACGGAAACTAAATATAAAGAATAGTGAAATAACAATGAGAACTAAAAACAGCCCTGCAATTTTATTAAAGGTCCCCTTTAGATCGATAATAAAGAAAATAATTCCCGGCAATAAAATAAAAGAAAGGCTGAACAGGCAATAAAACAGAAACCTTATAACTTCACCTACGCTTATCGTCCAGTTGTCCGGGACCCAATGTGTTAGCAGATCCAGATAGGGGGAGAAAGAATTATAAATTATTTTCCATGCAATCATTTGAAATAAAGGTAACAGCAAAAGAAAAAAGGAAAACAAAATCCATTTCTTGACCCTATTCTTCCTGGAGTAAATAAAAGGAAACGACAAGAAAATTACAAGTATTACAGGGTAGCCGTATGCGTGAATGAATACCAACAATGATCCTATAATTCCACTTATAATCAAATATCTGTTTTCTTCTGTATTAACAAACCTGAACAGATAATAAACAGAAAAAAGAAACAGAAATATGAATATAGTTTCGTAACATGGATTATACGATGTATAAATTATTATTGGTACAACAGAATAAATTGTACTGATATAAAATGAACTTCTTTGCGGGTAAAACAATCTGACGAGTTTGAATAAAATTAAAATATTTAATGTCCCGATTATTGAAGTAAATAAAGTAGCAACAGTATTGGTTGCTCCAAACAATTTCATAAAACAAACAATACAGAATAACCAAACTTGAATTACCTGTCGTCCCATGCTAAGATCTAAAAAATTCCTAAAGTCATTATCGTGAGCCGTTTGTATCGCATAGGTCACATAATCTCCGGCATCATCATCTGCTGCACCGGTAATTAATCCAATGGAAAACCTTATTGTAAAACTTATAACTAAAAGAATTAAAACTGATTTGGGTATGTTTTTCATCGCATATTAATTTATGAAAATCCATATCCAAGAACTTGTCTTATCAGGTAAATGAAACCACTGATTATATACCAATAAAACAAGATTGTGGTTATGTATAGCTTTTTTTGTTCGCCAGATAAACCGGAATATTTTAAACCGAAAATATTATACGGAAAATCGATGTCTTTCATCCACCTTAATAATTCAATTAATGAAAAAGTGTAAAGACTTATAAGAGAAAAGTTATACCCGTTGCTAAAGTTAAACGCAAAAAAACTCTGCCTTTCAGCTAACAGAGATAACTCAATAAAAGCAACTATATAAAAAATCCAGGAAATTGTTAAATAGTCATTCTTCATTACTTCCTTTTTCCTAAAGAAGAAAACAGCAGCCGGGAAGATGACCCCTCTTAAAATAGAAAGTGGTATGCAAGGGGAGTGAACGTTCCATGCACCCAAAAAAGAGAAAATTATCTGATCTCCTGTTCCTCCCAATTTATTGTCGGGAGTAAAATATGTCGAAAAAAACTGATACCCCAACAAAAGTATTGCCGGTAATACTATAAAGAATGATAAAACATATTTTCTGAATTCACTCCGGTATTTAATCAATATAAATATACCAAGGGCAGGAATAAATGCCAATGCAAAATTTGGTTTGAAAAAAACACTTATCATTAATAAAAGTCCGGCCATAATGATATTCCGAACGGAATATTGTTTCTTAAAATCTTTAAAAACAGGAATTACTAAAAGTATGATAATTAAAACAAATGGTTTGGTCATTATAAAAGTGGGACTGTGCCATATATTCGGACTTCCCTGGCCGAAATAGATGGTTGTATTTAAAATTGGAAGGAAAACCGGCGTTACCAAATGCAAAAATAAAGAGAACAGGATTAAAGCTTTTTCGTCATAGATTTCTTTAAGAAAATATTTCAGGGTGAAAAATGTGACAATAAATGATATAAGTACAAAAACACAAAGAAGCATTATTGCTGAATATTCTCTGCTAAGATGAAAAAAGTTGCTTACGAACAATGTAAAATAATGAAATCCGGCATGAGGAACATGATATTTATGTTGCAGTATTAGTTCGATCAGTTTAATATGATCTGAAAGATCAGATTTAGGAATATTATAAAACCGGTAATAAAATACCTGCATATAAAAAATGTAAAAGGATATTCCAAAAAGAATTATTGATGATGCAATTAGCAATAATCTATTTTCTTTTCGAATTAATATCATAAGATAATTATCAAATTTAATATCTGTATTTACACAGTTCATTTAGAAATTATTGTGACAACAATTTCTAGTGGTATTCACAATGAAATGTATATTTATTAGTTGGGAAAAGAAGTAATTAGTTTATAAACTGGTGAGTATTTAAAACTATCAAGTTCTATAAAATCCACTTTTAAGTTATAGTGTTTAAAAACGAATTTTTTCAGATTATTAAATAGGTCTTCGTCTTTCCCTAAAAAGTAAATATTACCTTCAATAAGTAATTTAATAACTGACCCATTGACAATTCTGTCATATTGAACAGTGTTGATAAACCAACCTGCTGGAATAATTTTCCCCGTTAATCTTTTATCGGAATTATTTTTTAAAGATTTAAAGGTTGCCCATTTGCTAAAAAGAGATTCTGATTCCTCACCAACAACAAGAAATTTTTTATTTGAATTTTGCAATTCAATGATTTTATTATCATAATTATTAAAAACAACCTCTTTTGTATTTTTCCGATTTTGAATAATCCTGTTGTGAATAATAATTACCAGTGATATAGAGCTTAGACTAAATAAAATTAAAAATATATAAGAGATACTTTTTCTGAGAGATGTTTGTAACTTATTTGAATTGGTTTTTTGAAGTATATAAAAACAACCTGAAAGGCCTAGATAAAATAATAACGTATAATAAACATATTGCCTGTAATGGACAATAATAATAGCTAAGATAAAAAATGACAATATCCAAAATAATTGCATTGAGAAAAAAAATCTCAAGGATTTTCTCATTAGATAAAATAAAATAAACAGAAAAACCAAGGCAAATGAATAATAGTAAAAATCATTTATAACATATAGTATTAATGCATAAGGTGAAAGAAGTATTTTATTATAATCAAATTTGTATGAAATACTTTTTGATAAATTAACAATGGAAGCTTTATTGTAAAAAATATTATCGAGTCCTTTAAAACTAATAAATAAATCATAGTCTCCTTTGTCCCAACCATGGTTTGCCAATTCAGCATTAGAAGGTTTAATGCTCCAGTCTATTATCGATACGCGTGCTTTCTGATATTGAAGCTGTATAGGATCAATTTTTCTATAATAATTAGTATTATATATATTGAATAATAAAAAGCAAATTGTAATTACTGTAAATATGATCAATAGTTTTTTCCAACTTTCTAAATATAATATCGTGTACAATATAAATATGAAACAAAATATATAGAATACATCTTTTCTTATAAGAAAAGCAACTGAAGATGAAAAAAATAGTAAAATGTAATCAAAAATGATTACTTTTTCCTTTTTTATGATGGTATTAAGAATTAAAAACGAAACAGATAAAGCAACTAATGATGTTCCGGAGAAATTGATTTCTGTATATAGATTGACACTAAAAATAAAAAATAAGCATAAATAAATAAATAATGTAAAATATTTATTTCTTGCTTTTAGAAAATAATAAAGTGCAAATACGTGAGATAAAAATTGAGTGAGGATGAGAAATATTAAATACCAATTATATTTTGGAACAATATTATATAATAGCTTAAAAAGATTCCCGAGTATTGTACTGCCAAATAACAGATATTCCGAGGTCTCTTTCCCAAAAAAACCGGAAGAAATCAAATTTAGTAAAATATCATCATTTGATCTATATCCCGGGATCGTGAATATTATCAATAAAATATAGAGAAAACTATTTAAAACAATAGATAATATTAATGGGTTAAAATTTACATCATTTAGTAAAAATTTTGAAAAATTATTATTAAAAATGTTTTTAATGAAATTTAGTTTTTTAAATAGCTTGTATAAAAAATGATTCATTTCTAAAGATATTATTTCCTTGTTCCAATTTCTTTAGCCGGTATGCCGGCATAAATTTTATTGACTGGAATATCAGCCGTAACTTCTCACCATTAACAATTATTGATCTTTCATGAATTGCAGCATTGGACATAATTACAATGATGCAAGAAATATTCCGTTTTCAATTGATACATTTTATATGTGTGGCAATCTTTTATCAGTTTCTTTCTTAGTGTTGCATACAGAATAATATTTATTATGAAACAGATGAAAGCATTTCTAAATACTTTTCAATAAATAATTTGAGGTTATAATTTTTTCTTACATAAACCGACAAATTATTTTTCATTTTCGAGATATCAATATTGTTTCTTACTATAATGTTGTACATTATCTCAGCTAATCGAAAATGGTTCCCGCTTGGAAACAAGAATCCTATTTCCCCATCAACAATGACCTCCTTAAAAAAAGGTAAGTCTGAAGCTATTACGGGAATATTATAATTATAGGCTATCATTAATGGGCCACACTGGGTAACCTGATTATATGGTAACACTATAAAGTCTGCTTCATTGAAAAAATCAGGAATATCTTCACTCGTTATAAAGTCAAGATGCAGATCGTAAATAGATTGATCGGCTATCAGGTTTCTGTATCTATCAAAATTGTCACTCTTTCCGGCAATAGTAATTATAAAGTTCTGAGTTCTCTCCGAAAGTAAACTAGCAGCTTTTATTAACACCTCTAAACCTTTATATGGATAGTCCCTGCCAAAAAACAGAAAGTTGATTTTTTCTTCTTCAGTTTTAGCTTTTTCTATTTTAGGATCCCCGAAGTCTTTAAGAAACAAACCAATTAAAAAAGCCTTTTTATCAGGATATAAAGCCTTGAAAAGTTTTAGCTGGGAATCAGAAAAAACATGGTAATAATGAAAAGTATTCATTATTATCCAATGGCTTAACTTGCGGAAAAAAGAATCAGCGCCAGGGTGTAATTCTATATCATGTAAACCAATAATTGTTTTCTTTTTACCTAAATAGAATCTTGATATGAGAGCTAAATATGGATCAAAAAAGGATTCAAAATAAATGACACCAGGATTGAAATCTTTGATTTTTCTGATGATTTTGAGAGACCATTTTATCCGCTTGGGATCCCTTACCCTATAAGGACACAATATGTTTATATGTAAAATATTGTTCAATCTGGAATATTCTTCTATCTGAGCGGGGCTAAATATATGCTGATCGTTCTTTTCCGAGATTGAAAATGTTACAATCCATAATAATTCCACATATTTGTTCAATCCTTTAACTATTGGAAGATCTACATCCAAAAAACTCTCCGGTGAAATAAATGCAACTTTTTTCATGCAATAACAATATTGCTCTTCTTTTTTCTAATGATAGATCTTATTCCCAGGACTGACAATATGACTGCTCTCTTAAATGGAAAATATTCCAGATTGAAAAAGACGCTTAAGGGAAGGTATAAAAAGAGATAAATATTTTTTCTCATTTGGTGATAGATTAAATGACAGGACGACCTGATTTATTCAGAAACCCTTCAAAGGTGCCTTTTAAATAATACAAGCTTAATTTGAAATCGCAAATTCTGATAAACCATCGGAGATATATAGGATACATCAAGATATCTATTAAAATATTCTGAATCATATTTCTAAAAAAACGATGTTTCCTGAAATACAAATATTTGTTTCTTTGAATCAGATAATATTCAATATAATAACCTTTTTTGTTTTTCCCGGACCAGTCATGGTGGTGCCAGACCCTTGCATTTTTAGTAACAACTACTTTAAAGCCTGCTTCATTTATCCTTTTAAAGAGATCAATTTCTTCTCCATATGCAAAATATCGTTCATCAAAAAGGCCAATTTGTTCGTATACAGATGATTTTAGCATTAAACAAGCGCCGGTAATAAAATTGACCTGCAAATAATCAGGAATGTTTTTCCCAATTGGTTCAAATAATTCTGAGGAATAATTCTTTATAATTTTATAATTCCTGAAGTCCGCATAGGCGCCAAATTCCTGTATTGTTGTATCCCGGTCTCCTTTATTACCTAATAGCAGAATCGGGCCGGTTGCCCCAATCCCTGGTGCACTCTCAATGCATTTTATCAATGACCCTATGCATTCCCTGTCAAGTTCAGTATCTGAATTCAGGATAAGGCAATATTTACACCCATCTCTTACAGCTTCTCTGACACCATAATTGTTACCCCCGGTGTATCCTGTATTTTCATTCTGTTCAAAGAACCTTGTTTCAAGTTTTAAGTCACTGCAAAGTTTTTTAGCATATTCCACTGATCCATCATTTGAACAATTGTCAACAAAGTATATGCAGAAATTTGTGAAACTTTGTTCAGACAATGTCTCGAAGACCAATTTGAGAAAGTTCTTCTGATTGTAACTTACAATAATTACTCCGACTTTATCTGACACTAATCTGAAATTTTGGATTCAGCTTTTAATCTGGTCTGTTCAAACAGATCAAGATAATATTCTGAACATTTCTCTAAGGTGTGGTTTTTTAGAACGAATTCCTGTGCATTTTTACCAAGCATCAGCGCCTCCTCTTTATTATTAATCAACCTCTCCAGGGCATTGACTAAAGAGTTTAATTCTAAAGGAATAAGAATTCCGACCTCATCGTTTACAAACATTCTTGTATCACCGACATCAGAAGCAATTATTGCATTCCCGCATGCCATTGCTTCCAGTACACTTTGTGAAGGATAATTATTTGTTGTCTGAATCGAAACAAATACTGTACTTTTCGAAAAGACTTCAGGTGGATTTGTATGGAAGCAAAAATTTAAATTATCATTAAGATTATTGATATCAATAAATTTCTTAATGCCTTGATGCAAGCTTGCCAGTCCCTTTCCCAATAAACTAAATTTCACAAAAGGATACTTTTTAACAATTATTTTTGCTGCTTCAAGGTAAAGCATAGGATTTTTATCAGGAAATATACGGGCAGCGTACGACACCCAAAAATCTCTTTTATCACCCACTTTGCATTTGCTGTAATCGCTGAATGAACATGGGGAAATGCTAATTGATGATTGGTTAAGTCTTATTTTTCTTTTTATAATTCCTTCAACAATAAAAGGGCTTAAAAAGTCTAACGAATCACTATTTCCCAGGCCATAATTGAATGAATCATATTTTTTGTACCAATAGTCACTATCTCCATCATTAATATTAGAAAACCAGCTATCCATTTCTGAAAAAATGACGCCGGTTTTTCTATGTTTTTTGTTCAAATAAAAATATAACGGTAATATACCATTATAAACACCCAGAAAGACTTTTATATCCCGTTTTTTTCTGAATTTTTCTATTTGTCTGAACAGATAGTATTGCTTTATGTAACTTTTAAAATATTGAAATATCCTTTTCTCCAGGGATTGTTTAGAATTGCAAATTACATTAATGTTCTCGTCAACCGGTGATTTTTCATCAATCTCTCTCTTTTTATCATTGTTATTTTTTCGGAAAGGGAAGATATTGAATTCTAAATTTTTTAGAATTAAGACATTATTAAATTTAAAGCCGGGAGAAAATAGTTCAATTTGTTCAAACAATTCTTTGCTTACCAAATAATACGCATTTTCAGGATAATGAAGATAAAGATGTTGAAAAAGATTGGTGAATCTCTTCTGAGCACCTCCGAATAGCGAGCCGGAAGGATTTAAAATAATTCCAAAATTCCCGCTAATTTTCTCCAATTTTTTTAATAAATAAAACTACCTGATCACCTTTTTCTTCTTTATTAAATTGTTGAGCTTGTATTTTATACATTCTTATATCCTTCCTGGTAAAAATACTTTTCTTTGGGTTTTTTAAATATGAATTATCTGCATTCAATGCTATCCCCTGCCTGTATTGTTCACTTCCGATAAACTGAAAATCAGAAGAGTCAAAATATTTATTGCAGATCTTTAAGCCATGTTGACTGCAAAGCCGGTTGATGCTTTCCAGACTATGAAGGTAAAAATGGCGTGGAGCATCTAGATCGGAAGAGCGTCGTGTAGGGAAAGAGTGTAGATCTCGGTGG
>OCZT010002306.1_pt1 | contig 19800 bp, 16 predicted proteins | sample 1539031 | NCBI WGS metagenome assembly OCZT01 (sample SAMEA3539308, study PRJEB22396) | soil metagenome | biome: tundra; feature: field; material: soil | place: USA | collected 2010-05 | depth 0.15 m | reverse complement strand
TGAAAGCAGGTGTAGATGCAAAATTTTTAAGCACTAAAGTTGCCGGCGGTTTTGTGGGATGTATGTATGCATTGTATGCTTCCTCATACGGAACAGTAAGCACTGCAAAAGCTTACTTTAATTGGTTTGAATATAAGGGCAATGATGATATTTATAAAAATGGAAAATGACAGTTGGGGCGATTTATGTTCCGATGGGGTCTTATACAAAAAATATTCAATTCAAAACTTTTTGGGATGAAGACCCCGGCTTGACACAAAGCTCTTTTTTTTCTGCGTTGGCATTGTGCGTTGGCAAAAAATAAAATGTGCTTGCAATGTGCGTTGGCTTTTTCATGCTGTCGGTGGTGTTGAATAATGTTTTGCTTCTATCGCTGCTTGTGATAAAGTTGAACCATTTAAGAATCCTGTCAAAGCTGGCTTGCGAATAAAGTTGAGTTGCAAACTTTCATCTTTCTCATACGATTTAAAGCAAGTCAATTTTCTGTCGTCAACTGATAAGTGTGCTAAGTCAGAATCATTGATGAACTCCCAGTAATGGCGATACCACTTTTCTATTCTTGCATTTACAAAACCTTTATATCGCCCATCAATATTGTAAATGGTTTTCCAAGATTCTATTTCATCGTTCTTGTTGTCAGGATTTGTAAAACTTATTTGCCACTGAATGTTTTCAGGATTTATGTTGTCAACTGTAATTAGAAAAGTTACTGTGATTCCTCTGTGCGTTGAATCGTAAAGAAAAAACAATCGTTGATTTGTTGATACTGCAACAACATCTTTAGAACCTTTTACCGTTGGTGAATTGCAATCAATGCAAATAGGAACAAGGTTTTTAAAATTAACTGAACTGAATGGGTAAAGCGATTTGGGTAAGTAGTGGTCGTATTGGTCTCTTGAAAGGTCAGTATGTTTTTTTAATTCTCCTATTCCACAGATGGGGCAAAGTGTAATGTCTGAATTTAATTTACTGAAATCATCAAAGTGTGTCCGTAAAGTTGTTGTATACTTTTCTCTAAATCCGTCTCCATCTAAAACCTGATTGTAAAGGTCAAGGAATAAATCACGGAGTAATTTATTAAGTCCTGTTGAATGTCGGTCAAGTGTTGGCGGTGCATAGTTCCCTTCGCAAATGTTTTGTATTTCGTTGCTGTCACGAATTAAAGAACACAAGTTTGTTTTGTCAACTTGATTCCAGTTCTTGATGTGATTGTAAATAGCAATACACTGTTGCTTTAAAATTTGCGGATGCCTATCTGCAATCTCTAAAAAATCTACTCCGAAAAATGAATCGTCAAAGACAGCAGTTTCAAACTCAATGCGATTAAAGAAAGCGATGATAAACTCATGCAATCTCAACTGAACGGCAGTGTCAAGATATTTATAGTTTCTTATCATCTTCCTTTATTTTATTTTCCTTGATAAGAAGTTCTCTGAACAAAAGAATTTTCTCAACTGATTCGCCTAAAACTCTTGCTTCTTCTTTTGCTTTCTGAATTTCATTCAATGTGTTTAGTGGTGATTGTTTTATTTCATCAATCTTTTCAATTGACTGCCCTGAAATAGATTCCTTCTTTCCAAAAATTTCTTCCGTCAAAATATTTACAGAAGTTCCGAAAGTGTTAATCTTCGGATTCTTTGCTTCGCCTTTGTCAAAAATGAAAACTCTTTCTCGTCTGCAATCTGAAACAATAAAAGGAGAATGGGAAGTGATAAGAATTTCCTGCTTACGGATTTTATCTACTGCTTCTTTTTCTTTGGTAGCTTTATTGATAAGTGTTATTAACTGCGAACGCCATTCAGGATTGAAATGTGTTTCGGGTTCATCATATAAAAGGATTGAGCCGGATGTGTTCAGTAACATGATGCTGCCCAATACATGCATCAACTGATGTTCGCCATCACTCAGATTTTTATATTTGATGATTTCTGTTTCCCCTGCCTTATTGAAACGGAGTTTAGCTAATACAAAAATCAATTTACTCCTTAGCGGAACCGGAACCATATAGGAAAGGTTGTCATAAGTCATGCTTGGTGCTTCCTTGATGCGGTTTCTCGTTTCAACAGGATGATGATGAATATTCAACAGGTTGAGATAATACAAATCCCTGAATAATGAAATAGCCGAACCAAACTTTCTTTGAAAAGCATCCCTAAGTTCTTTGCTGAACCAGAAAGCCATTTTCAATTCCACTATTTCTTCTTTCTTGTTTACCATTTCTTTTACCTCTTCAAAAACCGTTGCACAGGTTTTTAAATCTTCAATGGCTTTGTTGATGGAAAGAGGCAGGGGAATCATGTTTCCTCTGTAATTTCTGAAATGAATAGTGATGCTGAAACTGTCAACTGGCCTTTCCTTGTCCAATTCCAGTTCTTTAGTTATTAAGTGGCTATTATTTTTTTCTGCAAATAAGTAATTGCAAATTGTAGCAATTTGGCTGCTTTCATAATCTAAAAAGAACAGTCGGTTAAGACCTAACTCAATATTTAAATCTTTTGCAAGTTGCTTTTCAAGCTGCTGAAAATAGCGATACGATGATTTAATAAATGGATTACTAATTAATTCATTTTGTCCAGAGCTGTATGCAATAACATGGTTTGGAAGTATGAATATATTTGGATCAGAGGTGTAACCAACTTTCAGTTTATTATCTGTAGGCAATAAAGCAACCTGTGGAAGCTCATTTGGTTTTTTTACAATTGATACTATAGCATCTCTTGTCCCTTCCCAATCCAGCTTGCCGATTTTTCCCAGGCTACCTGTTCTTGCCAGTTGAAAAGTTACATCCAGCATATACGAAATCTCAAAACCAAATTCTGTTTTAAACTTCCTTGCCGGTTTACCTTCTGCCAGCACATAATGGTCTAAATAATAAAATATCTCACAGATTACTTCCAGCAAGTTTGATTTACCCGAGCCATTTAAGCCCACCAAACAAATGGGCTCCAGTTTGCCTTCATCTAACTCTGTTGTATCAAATGAAAATTCACTTCCGATGGGTAAACCACGAAACCCTTTTTTTATACCTAATATTTTTACATGCAATAATCTCATAAGCTGGTAGTGGCGGCTTGTTGCAAATACATTTGTTCGTTTAATTCTTTTATTTTTTTGAAATTAGCATCCGATTCTTTAAAAGAAGATTTGAAAGCAGCATCAGCAAAAACCTGTTTCAATTCTCCTTGGCGTAATAATTCAAATACAAAATTTTTGAGTGTTTCAAAATCATATGTGAAACCGATATTTATGAGTTTTTGTTTCAAGTCTTCATAGATAAAATATTCATCCTTGAAATGCTTTTTAATAAGTAACTGTACGTCCTTTAATTGGGGTTTGTGGCCTATAACTTTACCAATTAAAGGAAACAGGGTTTCATACGTTGAGGGTTTACTTTCTTCGAGTCCTTCTTTTGGTAATTCTTTTTGTACTTGTACTTCTATTTTTTCAAATTCCCTTTTCCATCCTAATCCATCATCACCCATATCAGCATCTCTTATATAATGATAATATCTTTCTTTAAATTCCAATTCTTCTTTAAATGCCCGTTGATTTAATGAGCCGAAAAGATTTTCCAATTCATTTAAGCTTTCAGTGAAATACTTTTTTAGAGATTCTGCTTTTTCAACTATGGAAGCGAAATCATTTTGTTGTTGAATTGGCGGATATGAAATTTTTAAATTGTAAATATCGTTGTTGCTCAGATTAGCTTGACGGACACCTCTATCGGCCTTTATAAGTGAGTGCTTAAATTTTGGAAATTTAAAAAGATAATAAACAAAATGAAGATTTAAGAATGCTTCATCTACATTAATTTTAGCAACCCTTTGGTTTAATAAATAGCTTTCATAATCAGACGTTGCAAAACAAGCATTTCCATAATCATCTTTCCCGACTGTTCCAGTTAATGAAAGAAGCAAATCGCCGGGACGAATGATATATCTTTCAAAGCTTGTTAGAAATGTTTCAGGAAGAAATGACAATGTTTTTGTATCAAAGAACCCTTTGTTTACTGTTCCAATTTTAATAACAGGAATACCTTCATCAATAAAATCACTGCTCTTAAATGCTGCACCGCCAGTTAAAACTAAATGTGCTCCTATTTTTTCTAAATTGTCACCAACTGTAGCGTCGCCAAACATTTCATAAAAAGTACCTTCCAAAAATTTATCCAGTAGCTCAATGCTCTCTTTGCGTTGTTTTATTAAATCTTCTGATTTGGAAAGAAGGTTGGCAATTTGGATTTGTAATGGCATTGATGGCAGGGGAACTCTTATACTATCTAAAGCAGTTCTTGTTAGTTTGCCTCTCGTTGTTCCGGTTATTAACTTCGAAAGGTTAGCATAATTCAAATAGAATTTCAAATATTCAAGATTTCCCTTCCCATTTTCAACCAAAACATGAGCATGGTTGTTTACCCACGTTTTTCCTTCATAAATATTTGCACAAACTTGTTCACTCCCCCAACTTCCTCCATCTTCCGCAACGCAAAGTATTTTTTCGTCAAAGATGTATTCATCAATGTATCCGACAATATTATTTGCCCCGATGTAAGGGTAAAGCCCCTTCTTCGTTTTAGCATCTCTCTCAATAGAATTTAGAGGAACTCTTCGATTATCCAAATTGGCGACAATATCTCCTAATCTTTCCATTCTCATTTCAGTAATGTTTCTATTTCTACAATGCCTTTCGAAATGTTTCTTCAATTGTTTTGAGTTTGACAAAAATGAGTTTTGGCTCATCATATTTTTTCTCTTTGTATTCTTCCTCCCTGTATTTACTTAAACTCAAATCATAATCATTTTCTGCAATTTCAGTCTTGGGGATAAGAAAATATTTTTCTTTCCGGTCGCTTGCTGTTTTTTCCCTGCCATGAAATTTCTCAATTATTTCCTGCAAATCACTTTTCTCAATTTTATTTCGCTTATCATCCAAACTATAACCGTCATTCTGCATTTCATAAAACCAAACATTTTTTGTTTCGCTTGCCTTTGTAAAAATTAAAATGGCAGTGGCCACACCTGCATAAGGTTTAAACACACCGCCTGGCATTGTAATTACAGCTTTTAATTCGGCTTCCTCTACCATCATTTTTCGTATTTCCACAAAGGCCCTGCCTGCACCAAATAAAACTCCCTGCGGTACAATAATGGCAGCAGTGCCACCCATCTTCAGCATATTAAAAATGCGTTCAATAAAAAGCAGTTCTGTTTTCTTTGTATCCGTTCTTCTGTTCTCAAATAAATCACCTGTATCTAAATTGCCTGTGAACGGCGGGTTAGCTATTATTACGGAGTATGGATTAGGGTCGCTAAAGTTCTTACTTAGTGTATCCTTATTGTTGATGTTCGGGCTGTCAATGCCATGCATCATCAGGTTCATCAATCCTAAGCGAACCATTGTTTCATCAATATCATAACCTGTAAAACATTCTTTCAGCCGCTGCTTCACATCTTCCGTCAGTACTTTACTTATACTGCCAGTTTCAAAACCATCTTCATCCATTTCTAATTTTACATTCGATTTTTTCCGTACTAAATCGGTAAGAATATATTGGTAGGCTCCCAATAAAAAACCACCGGTTCCGCATGCCGGGTCGCAAATCAGTTGCCCTAACTGTGGCTGCACTAAAGCCGCCATCAGTTTAATAATATGCCGGGGCGTACGGAACTGCCCCATCTTTCCGGCAGTAGCAATTTCACTCAGCAGCATTTCATACACATCGCCCTGTATATCCTGAAATGCCTGTCCTCTGTCAATTGCATCTTTGTCTATCTCATCAAATATTTTTTCAATGATGTTGATTGCTTCCACTAACAAAGATGCTTTCGGCATAATGAACACAGCGTTTGCCATGTGCTTTGTAAAAGGATTTTCTTCTGCCTATTTTTCTTCTTGCCTGTTTCTACATCAAGTTCGTCCAGTTTATTTAAGTCCTTTAGAAAAGGAAAAACTTTTGTTTGAATGAGCAACAACATTTCTTCGGCTGGTTTGTGCTTGAAAACACTCCAACGCAATTCGTTTTTATCAATCGCATCTTTTTCTTTTGTAGTTCCTGGCGGTTGATATTTTCCTTTGAAACGAAAGTTGTAATCTTTCTCCTCAATGAAACCCTCGTTCACATTTCTTTCTGCAATGGTTTCATTCTTGTCCAACTGCTTCATAAAAAGCAAGTAGGTAATTTGCTCAATGGCAGTAAGCGGATTAGCAATTCCACCACTCCAGAAGTTGTTCCAAAGTTTATCAATGTGGGATTTAAGTGTTGGATTGTTTTGTAACATTATTTTAGTTTCTTGATATTTTTATTTCCCACCAAAGATTTCATTTGAGTGATGGCAATTTTGTTGAGTTGTTGTAATCGTTCATTCTGTTGCAAGCCCTGATGAATTAAAACAGCATTGATACTTTCCATGTTACTTAATACTACTAATTGTTCAATGTTTGCAGCATCACGAATGTTTCCATCTGCTTTAGGGTTAGCATCTCTCCATTGCTTTGCAGTTCTACCAAACAATGCCATGTTCAGCATATCGGCTTCATCGGCATATACAAAATTTATTTGCTCTTTTGAAAGTGTTTCGGGAATCAGGTTTTCTTTAATAGCATCGGTGTGAATGTGGTAATTAACTTTGGCTAAAGTTCGTTGAAGGTTCCATTCTAACTTGAGCCTGTCATTCTCATCTTCTTTAAGGCGTTGATACTCTTTAATCAAAAGCAATTGAAATTTTGGACTAATCCACATACCGAAATGAAATGCAATATCCTTGTGAGCATAAGTCCCACCGTACCTACCGGCTTTTGCAGTTATACCAATTGCACCTGTAAGTTCAATCCAATTCTTTACTGACAGAACAAAATTGTTACCTCCAGCCGTATTTTTAATTGTACCGAATTCGGTATAATTAAAACCGGGGTTATACATAGCTTCCCATTCACCAACATACTCAATTGTATTCTTTAAACTCAACCATTTAATGATAATCACCTCCTGAAGTTGGCTTCGTGCCATATCGGTAAGAGAAATATAATCTTCATTATTGTGAGTTACAATAACAATAGGATGATGTCCGATGTTTATAATTTTACTTTTTGCCATATCGTATTTTTAAATTAGGTCGAATTCGACCATTTTAAACCCCTCGAATTCGATAGGTTTAGAATTTCTCATTATGCTGCGGTTAATTTTTGAGTTAACCCAATTATTTCTTCAATCTCTTTTGCATTGAAAATTCCACGGATGCCTTCGGGATGTAAAAATGTAAAAGGCGATTCAATTAAATTTCGTTTTGAAATTTCTCCTTTATCTAAAATAAATTCCTTCAGTAATTCCAAGAACTGCAATTGCCGGCTTGTAAGGTAGGAGTGTGCCGCAACAAATTCATCAAATACTTTTGAAACGGTTTCGGGAAACGTTTCTAATACTTCAATTCCGAAAATGTGTTTGATGAATTGCACAAACACCGCTTTGCGGTGGTTGTAAACTCTCCGCAATAAATCAATCGTTATGTGTGGATGTTCGTTGTGAAGTTCGTCTGCTAATTGTTCGGATTCTTCTTCGGTAATTTCATAACCTTCTTTTATCTTTTGCAAAATCGGATTTGCCAAAACCAATTCATTTACTTTTTGCTCAACTAATTCACGATATTTTGCAACACTCAACGCCTGGTGTTCGGGTCCAAATTCTACAAACTCTTTTTCACTGACAACATCTTTGAAATTGAATTTAGCAGGTGATAACGGAACAATTGCTTCACGAAACTTCATCATCGGTGAAAGTTTCTGAATGAGTTGGTCAAATTTTTCTTCTGTTATTGTAGCCCAAAAATTATTTGTCTGTGATTGGCGAATGAGTTGTTCTTCTCTTGCAACTATATTCACACTCAAAGGCAGTTCGCCAATTTCTTCAATGATACTTGCTTTCAGTGTTTCAAATTTGTCTTTCTCCTCTTTCAAGTATGCAAGTGAAACTTCCACAATATCTTTTTCAAAACGCATTGCTTTGAAATCAACATCAGCCACAGTTCTGAATAATGGTTTTACAACTCCTTCTAAAAATTCAAGTTTGTCTTGTGTGAGATTGTTCCAAAAATTTTCATCATCCAATCTTTGCAATTCATATTTCGCTTCCATTATCACTACTGAATTTTGTGGAAGGGTTGCAACTTGTTTTTTGAGTTGCTCAATTTCTTTTTCTGCAATTTCTGTTTTTCCGTGTGTCAAAGCTTCCTCAACTTTATCAAGCCGAACACCAAACAAACGAACTGGCAAAGGGATTTGTGGTTTCATCTCTTTGCCTTTCGGATTGAGTTTGAAATATTCAAAGTTGTCCCAACAATCAAGAATTAAGAAACGGTCTTTCTCTAAGCACCAAGGTTTGAGTTTATCTTTCTCTAACAATCGTGTGCCTCTTCCTATCATCTGCCAAAACTTTGTGTAGCTGTAAACTGGTTTAGCGAAAACAAGATTTGTGATTTCACGAATGTCAATTCCTGTGTCAAGCATGTCCACACTCAACGCAACACGGGGCATGTCGTTATTTTTAAACTGGTCAAGCAATCCACCTTTACCGTAAACCCGTGGGTCTTCTGACACAATCATTTTTGCAATCTCTCCTTTGTGTTCAGGATAAAGCGAATCAAAAATTTCTTCCATTCGCTTTGCATGTGCTTTCGTCATGCAAAAGAAAATTGTTTTCCCAGGGAGAACTCCGTTTGCATCTTTGATAGATTCTTCCATGAACTCACGAACTATCAAAGCGTTTGTTCCCTTATTGATTACTTTCTTTTCAATCTCTGTTCCCTCGTAATTTATTTCTTCAATTTCTTTTCCTTCTAAAATCAAATGCTGTTGGTCTTCCAAAGAAATTGTTCGCTTACTAATTCCTTCGTCTTGGAATTTCGTTTTGATTTTCATTACCTGAAAGTTGCACAGGAATGGGGGAATGTGATTTACTGCTTCGTCATACGAATACGCAAAAGTTGGAACTCCATCATCTGTTTCAAACAACTGAAAAGTATTGTGGTCAATCACATCGGTTGGCGTTGCTGTCAAACCCAAAGTGATTGTGTTGAAGTAGTCAAGAATTTCTTGGTAAGTGTTGTAAATACTTCTGTGGCTCTCGTCCACCACAACTAAATCAAAGAAGTGAGGCGACAAAGATTTTTTTTCATCACGAATAATGTTCAACATTGTCGGATAAGTTGAAACATAAATTCGTCTGTCAGTTGCAATTTCTTTTTCGTTTGGTTTTGGCCACCGTGGTTCGTTTGGTAAATGGTCTTTGAATGCTTCAAGTGTTTGGTCTCTCAAAGCAATTCTGTCAACTAAAAACAAAACTCGTTCTGCCCAACCTGCTCTCATAAGTGCATCTACAAGGGCAATGCAGGTTCGGGTTTTACCCGTGCCTGTTGCCATTACCAATAAAAATTTCCGCTTGCATTTTTCAATTGCTTCCATCACGGCACGGATGGAACGGATTTGATAATCCCGTCCTGCAATTTGTGTATTGATAAGTTCACCTGCTAAAGTTTTCCGTGTCTTGCGTATGTATGAGTAGCGTTCAAGGTCTGCACGGGTTGGAAACCCATGAACTTTTTTTGGTGGGTAATTATCTAAGTCCCAAAAATAAATGTCGTGTCCGTTGGTGTAAAAACAAAATGGTAATTCGCCTCCAAATTGCTTCTGTATGTTATAACAATATTGCTTTGCCTGTTCTCTTCCAATAGCAGAATCAAAAGATGTTTTCTTAGCCTCTACAACTGCTAAAGTCTTTCCATCTTTACCTAATAAAACATAATCGCTGAATTGGTGTCCTGCGTATGGTGTGGTTGGTTCTTGAACAACTGTCAGGTGAATATCAAACTCCTCAATGACTTGCGTTCTGTCCGTCACAATCCATCCAGCTTTTTTAAGCCGTTGGTCAATGATTTCTTTCCTTGTATGTTTTTCAGTTTTCAAATTCCTTCAAATAATGTATCAAGAGCCTAAGATAATCAAAAAATAATCTGCCAATATTCTGAATTCATATCCAGGCGGAGTCTTGGCTACAATAAAACTAAAGTAAAACAGAACTATCGGGAAGCCATGGAGTTGAAAGAAGGCTATATAACTTGCATCTAAAGTTTAGTCCCGCATTGCAAAGTAGCCCGGACAAGAATCGAACTTGTATCTAGAGTTTAGGAAACTCCTATTCTATCCGTTGAACTACCGGGCCACTTTGCCTGCGGGATATTCTATCCCCGTCCGACTGGCGTCAGCCGGGCGGGCATTGAACCCTGCCTACCGGCAGGCAGGTACGGGACCAATTTTTAGGACTGCAAAAATAATGGATTCTGCCATTCATTGTCGTTTTAATCTGTTTGCTAAGCTTATCTTTGCACCCCCGTCCGAACGGCGTTCAGCCGGGCGGGCTTAATTTTTTCTCATGAAGTTTATGAATTTTATTATTAAATACCGGTTATTGCTGGGGGGTATATTATTAATTGCTGCCATTGGGGTAAATATACAAACAAGCTTTTGGCCATCTTTTATTTTGTATTTGATTGCAGTAGTTTTTATTGTGGGTCACTTTTTATTTGGGCCGATGCGTTTGATACAGGGTTATATGGAATCAGGAGATATGGAAGGCGCTGAAAAAGTTATCAATTCAATCTGGTTCCCCGGATTACTTATTAAACCTGTTCGCTCGGTTTATTTTACCATCAAGGGAAATCTTGCTATGGTAAAAAAGGATTATGCATCTGCAGAAACTCACATGAAAAAAAGCCTTTCATTAGGCAGCCCGATGAAAGAAGCAGAAGGTGCGAACAAATTACAACTTGGCATGTTGTCAATGCAAAAAGGAAATATTAAGGAGGCTGAAAGTTATATCAGGCAGGCGATCCGCTCAGGCTTACCGGATAAAGAGAATGAGGCTGCTGCATACTTACAGCTTTCTTCCATCATGATAAACAAAAGAGAGTTCAGGGCGGCAAAAGAATATTTTAGAAAAGTAAAAAAGCTAAAACCAACTACTCCCCAAATTGTTGACCAGGTAAAACAAATGGAAAAATACATTAGCAGAATGCCGGGATAAAATCCAGTCATTGGTCATTAGTCAATAAGTCATTATATTTCACTCAATCTTTTTTGCTTTTTATTGACTAATGACTGAATGACTAATGACTGAATATTGGCATGCAAATCTTAACTTTGGAATCATGCATACCTACCGGGACAGTCTACAAAAAAATTTTAAAGAAGAATATGAAAAATTAAATACTGAGCAGCGTAAAGCTGTTGATAGTATTGAAGGTCCTGTAATGGTTATAGCCGGTCCGGGTACAGGTAAAACACAAATTCTTGCAGCACGGATTGGGAAGATATTATTAGAAACAGATGTACTGCCGTATAATATTTTATGCCTTACGTATACTGATGCAGGCGTGGTTACCATGCGTCGCCGGCTGATACAATTTATTGGTGCTGATGCATACAGGGTAAACATTTTCACATTTCATGCATTTTGTAATGATGTTATCCAGGATAATCTTTCACTTTTTGACAAGAACAGTTTAAATCCTGTTTCTGATCTGCAACGGGTACAACTTATGAAAGAACTGATAGATGCTTTTCCTAAAAATCATTTATTAAAAAGATACAGGGGCGATGTTTATTACGAGATATACAGCCTTACAAAATTATTCTCCGGCATGAAGAACGAAGGCTGGACGCCGCTTTACATCAATCAAAAAATTGATGAATATATAAAAGACCTGCCAACCCGTGATGAATACTTTTATAAAAGAGCCTCAGGTCCATATAAAAAAGGTGATTTAAAAGTCACCGCTCTTGAAAATGAAAAATTAAAAATGGAAAGGCTGCGCTGTGCGGTAAATGAGTTTGATAATTTTCAAAAGTTAATGCACAAAAATAATTTGTATGATTTTGATGATATGATCAATTGGGTTATAAAAGTTTTTGAAGAAAATAAAAATGTATTGGCAAATTACCAGGAAAAATTTCAATACATTTTGGTTGATGAATTTCAGGATACAAGCGGCACACAAAATAAAATTATTGAATTACTCATCAGCTATTGGCAATCACCAAACATTTTTGTAGTGGGAGATGATGATCAAAGTATCTTCCGTTTCCAGGGTGCGAATGTGGAGAATATGGAAACTTTTGCCGGAAGTTATGCTGATCTTTTAAAGGTTGTGCTTACTCATAATTATCGTTCCACACAGCCCATTCTTAACATTTCAAAAACCTTAATTGATAATAATAATGAGCGCCTCATTAAAAAATTTGAGGGATTGAGCAAAGACCTTGTTTCTTCTAATATAAAAATAAAAGACCTGCTTCATGAACCGGTAATAAGAGAATATCAAACCCTGAAAGATGAAATGGTTCACATCACCCTGCAGGTTGAAAGCCTTATTCAGAAAGGAATTGAGCCAAACCGTATTGCTGTTATCTATAAAGAAAATAAATATGGTGAGGAGCTTATAAAATATTTCAGGCTGAAAAACATTCCTGTTTTTTCAAAGCGCAGCATTAATATCCTGGAGAATGCTTTTGCAAAAAAGATAATTCAATTACTTCGCTATGTTGCAACAGAACATGAAATTTCTTATGCCGGCGATGAATTGCTTTTTGAAATTCTTCATTTCGATTTTTATAAGATCCCTCCGATTGAAGTTGCAAAGCTTACAGTTGAAGTGAATCAAAAAAAGTACAATGAATTATTTTCTTTACGCAGACTGTTATATGAAAGATCAAACCAGTTGCCTTCATCACTTTTTGAAAAGGGGTTGGATGAAAGATTAAAAAAAGTTAGCGCTATTCTTGAAAAATTAATTGCCGATGTCAGCAACGTAACGTTGCAGCGCTTATTTGAAAACATTATCAACGAAGCAGGTGTGCTGCAATACATAATGCAAAGCAATGAGAAGATAACCTTAATGCAGATATTAACTGCCTTGTTTGATTTTATAAAAGAAGAAACTGCAAGAGATCCTTTGCTCACTGTTCGGGAACTTATGGAAATACTCGACCTGATGGAGAATGAAAATATTGCTTTGCCATTAGTACAAATTTCCGGCAGTGATAATGGCGTGAACCTTCTTACAGTACATGGCGCTAAAGGACTGGAATTTGAGCATGTATTTTTTGCAGGTGCAAATGCACATTTTTGGGAGAAGAAAAAAGTTCAGAATAAAGGGTTCTCGTTTCCAGATACCATGTTCTCATCATTACCCTCATGCAGTCCCGAAGAAGAGCTGCGCAGATTATTTTATGTAGCGCTAACCCGTGCTGAGCAACATTTATACATATCGTATTTTAATTATAAGGCAGATGGCAAAGAGGCTGAGCCATCTATGTTTATACACGAGATATTACAGGCACATCCATTACCGGTAGAAAAAATTATTGTTCCGCAGGAGCAGGCTATGGAATTTGAAATGCTTCATTTCAAAACACAAAAACCGGAAATAGAAAAAGCAGAGGACGACTTTATAAGCAGACTGCTTGAAAGATTTACGATGAACGTTTCTGCACTTAATAATTATTTAAACTGTCCCCTGGAATTTTATTTTAAAACGCTCATACGCATACCTTCCGGCAAATCAGAAAACCTTGAGTTTGGCAGCGCTATGCATTTTGCAGTGCAAAGGCTTTTTGAAAAAATGCGTGGGCATGAGCAGCAGCAATTTAATAAAGCTGACCTGGTAACGGATTTTAAATGGTACATGGTTCGCCATAGAGAAAATTTTACAAAAGAAGCTTTTGAAAGAAGGCTTGAATATGGAGAAGAAATTTTAAATAATTACTACGATCAGTACGTAAACACATGGAATAAAATAGTTGCTGTTGAAAGAAATATACAGGTGGTTTATAATGGTATTCCCATAAAAGGAAAAATAGATAAGCTGGAGTTTAACGGTAAAGATGTGAATGTGGTGGATTATAAAACCGGTGATGCCACAAGTAAATGGACAAAAGAAAAATTATGGAGACCTAATGAGAAACTTCCTAATGGCGGTGATTACTGGCGGCAGGCTGTGTTTTATAAAATATTGGTAGATAATTATGAGAACAAACAATGGAAAGTGGTGAGCACAACATTTGATTTTATTGAGCCGGATAAAAACAGGCAATACTATACTGAAAAAATTATTATAGAGCCCGAAGACATTGAAACAGTAACACAACAAATGACAGATGTTTGGAACAAAATTCAAAACCGTGATTTTTATACCGGCTGCGGAAAAGAAGATTGCCGGTGGTGCAATTTTGTAAAGGAAAACAAACTTGCTGTTTCCCTGCATGAAATGTCAGAAGAAGTCTGAACCACGACCTGCCTACCGCAGGCAGGTTTATGGGATTTAATAGATTATTGGGAAAAAGGGAGAATAAACAGTTTAAGTTTGACACTCAAAGATTTATTTAAAGAATGAAAAAGGCGTTGTATTTTTTCCTGTTAATCCTGGTAATCCCAAAAATCGTGGTTCTGACATCTGGCTGTGCTCAAATAATAGCGCCAACAGGTGGACCAAGAGATACACTTCCTCCCAAACTTGTAAGTGCCAATCCAAAAATGAAAGCCACAAATTTTACCGGCAACCGCATCACTTTATATTTTGATGAATATGTGCATATAGAAGATCTGCAGCAAAATTTATTGGTATCGCCAACGCCAAAAAATAATCCTTACATCGATTATAAACTAAGAAGTGTAACTATCAGGCTGCGTGATACTTTAGAGCCTAACACAACCTATACTATCAACCTGGGAAATTCAATTCGTGATATAAATGAAAACAATGCTATAAAAGATTTCAGGTATGTTTTTTCAACCGGAGCTACAATTGACTCATTAAATTTTTCAGGAAAAGTTCAGGTGGCTGAAACAGGAAAGGTTGACAGCACATTGATAGTTATGCTTTATAAGAATTTAGATGATTCAGCAGTCAGTAAGCAAAAACCAAAATATATTGCCAGGCTTGATGGTGAGGGAAATTTTGCATTTCAGAATCTTGCACCGGGAGAATATAAAGTATATGCTTTAAAAGATGGAGACGGGAGTAGAACATACAACAGCAAAATAGAGATGTTTGCTTTTGCCGATAGCTCTGTAAAAGTAAACAACAATACTTCTGCGGTTACCTTATATGCATATGCAGAAGAAAAAGAGAAACCAAAAATTTCAGTATCTGCAGAAAAAAAATTAAGATATACTACTAAGATTACCACGCAAAAACATGATGTATTAACTGATCTTGCTATTGAATTTAATAAACCTCTTAAAATTTTAGATAAGCAAAAGATAGTACTCACCGATACTTTGAATAATATTATAAAAGATGTTTTGATAACCACCGACAGCACAAATAAAAATATTTTAATAAAAACCAAATGGGTTCAGGATGCATCGTATAAGCTTGTGATCTCAAAAGATTTTGCTACTGACAGCACAGGTCTTTCTTTAGCGAAATCAGATACGATCCGTTTTAAAACAAAAGGCGAAACTGATTATGCTATCATTAAACTTAAATTTTTAAATTTTAATAAAACCAAAAACCCGGTACTGCAGTTTGTGCAAAATAATGAAGTGATATATTCTTACCCGCTTACATCTGACACATGGAATGCGCCGCTCTTTAACCCAGGCGAATATGAGTTGAGAATTTTGTATGATGATAATAAGAATGGTAAATGGGACATGGGAAATTTTGCTAAAAAAATACAGCCTGAAAAAGTTTATAGCATATCGCAAAAATTATCTTTGAGAGAAAATTTTGAAAAAGATGTTGATAAAATAGAACTACCGAAATAATGGCCTCACCACCTGACCTCCTCTACGAAATAGAGGGGGCAGCACTACTGTTCAATATTCAACATTATCTCTTCCACATTATGCTTTAGAATACAATTAAACCTTTTTTAGTTATGTTGATAAGAAGCATAAAGATGATATTGGAAGTTTTAAAGCTGATTGTTTGATGAAGTACCGCTCCCTCTCTATCGGAGAGGCCTGCCCGACTGTGTCATTCAGGCGGGGAGTTAGAGGGTGAGGTTTCTTATCTTTGCCCCATGATCTTCCCTTCTTCTCTTTTAGAAAATGCTGTAAACGAATTTGCAAAGCTTCCGGGCATTGGTAAAAAAACAGCCTTACGACTGGTTTTGCATTTGATAAAAAAAGATGTTTCAGATGTAAAAAATTTCAGTGAAGCCATTCAAAAGATGAGGGAAGAAATTAAGTTCTGTTCCCGCTGTCATAACATTGCTGATAAAGAATTATGTAACATCTGCGCAAACCATTCACGCCGGCAGGAAATGATTTGTGTGGTGGAAAATATTCGTGATGTGATAGCCATAGAAAGTACACAGCAATACAACGGCTTATATCATGTGTTGGGTGGAATAATATCTCCACTTGATGGAATTGGCCCTGATCAATTACAGATCGATACCTTGATAGAACGGGTAAAAAATGAACAAAGTGAAGAGATAATTTTTGCATTAAGCCCAAACATACAAGGTGACACTACCATCTATTACATAGGTAAAAAATTAAAAGACCTCCCGGTTAAAATTACCACCATAGCCCGTGGTATTGCATTTGGAGGCGAACTTGAGTATGCTGATGAAATGACCCTGGCAAGAAGTATTTCAAACAGGATACCGGTAGAAAATTATGTAATGAATAAATAAAAGTTTTTTATAGGCAACCTTTATTCCCGCTCAATCGTTTTTTATTCATGTCCGGATGATTTGCTTCTACAGCCACTTATATTTTAGATAATTTTTTTTGTATAAAAATTTTATGAGCAAAATATCCGTATTACTAATATCTATACTTATTATTTTGGGAGTTGGCGGCGTTATTGGCTACAAAATGTGGAACAAACCTTTTAAAGATCCTTTACAGGGAGACGCCATAAAAGTTACTGCCATGCTATTATTCAATGATTTTAGCGCTAATGAAGCGGCAGCTCAAAAAAAATATGTTCCTGAAAAATTAGGCGATAAAAAAGTAGAAGTAACAGGTGAAATAAAAGACATTGAAAAAAATGATGACGATGAAACGTATTATATTTTAAAAACCACCGATGAAATATTCGGTGTTAAATGCGTAATGGATAAAGGGCACGAAATTACAAATGCAAAGATTGGTAATAATATAACCGTAAGAGGATTTTGTGATGGCTTAAACTCCGATGTAATTGTTAATCGTTGTAAACCGGTTAAATAAATTTAATTCTCTATTTCAAAAAAAGCCATGAAAAAAATAACCGCTGCAATTTTTATAGCATTTCTTATTATAAGCATTAATGCAATTGCACAAACATTTTTTACACGTAACGGAAGAATAACTTTCTTTTCAAAAGCACCTATTGAAAATATTGAGGCTAACAATAATGAAGTAACAAGTATTTTAGATACTCAAAAAGGCGAGTTTGTTTTTGCAGTTCTTATAAAGAGCTTTAAATTTCAAAAAGCTTTAATGGAAGAGCACTTCAATGAAAATTATATGGAAAGTAATACCTTTCCCAAAGCAAATTTTAAAGGAACTATAACTGATTTGAGCAAGATAAATTTTTCTAAAGAAGGGTATTATCCTGTAACAGTAAAAGGAGATCTTACCATTCATGGTGTTACTAAAACTATCGAAGCTCCCGGAACGATCACCGTCTCACAGGGCAAGATCAATGCCCATTCTGAGTTTAGTGTAAAAGTAAAAGATTATAATATTAAAATACCTGCTATAGTAATAAATAATATTGCCGAAACCCTTGATATTACTGTTGACTGTAAATATGAGCCTTACAAAAAAAATTAATTATAATTAATGAAAAAAAAACTAATAAGTATTGTAATAAGTGTTTTTATTACAACAGTTTCTTTTGCACAGGATACAACAGATATTTCTAAATTATTAGAAGCCCAATTAAAAGCAGAAGATCAAAACAAAACTCAATACATAACAGCCACTTTTAAAACTACCAGACTGATTAATGGGCATTCAGTAGAAAATACTGCCAAAGGAGTATTAGATTTAAAAATTGATCATCGCTTTGATCCCATCGGTGGCTCTTCAGGCGGAGCATACAATTTTTTTGGATTGGACCATGCAACCATGCGGCTTGGTTTTGACTATGGCTTAACTAACAGGCTGATGATCGGTATTGGCAGAAGCACTGAAGGAAAAATATTTGATGGCTTTTTTAAATTAAAAATACTCAGGCAGGCTACCGGCAAAAACGCAATGCCTGTAACGGTTAGCTATGTGCCAACCATTGCTGTTATTAGTTTTAGAAATGCAACTATCTATTCAAACTTTAGCAGAAGGCTGAATTTTACCAACCAATTAATTATAGGAAGAAAATTTACTGAAGGACTTTCTTTACAAACTATGCCAACTATTGTTCATCGCAATTATCCTGTTGATAATGGTCCGCAAAATGTATTTGCTATAGGCGTGGGCGGCAGGCAAAAGTTAAGTAAACGAACCAGCTTTAATGTGGAATATTATTATCAGCTGCCGGCATATAAAGTACCCGGAACGTATAATTCGTTTTCCGTAGGATTTGATATTGAAACCGGTAGTCATGTTTTCCAGGTACATTTAACCAATTCAACAGGAATGACAGAAAGCTCATTTATCCCCCAGACTATTCATTCGTGGGGAAAGGGCGAATTCAGTCTGGGCTTTAATATTTCCCGTGTGTTTACCATTGGAAAAAAGCATAATAAAACATGGTAACAAGGGTTTCAATAAGCACATGGCAGATTAAGCTTCACTAACACCCTGCTACAAAAGATATAATCAGTCATATATTTTTTTACATCAGAATTTTAATATCCGTATAGGAAGACCAAAATTCCGGTGTCTCAAAGAAAACTTAATATCCAAATCCAACGAAAAGACCAAACCTCAATCCCGGCCCCAAAGAAAGAACTCTTTCCCAGACCACAAGACTAAAGAGATTGAAGTCGCCATTACCGGTAGCTTTTTTTATTTGTTACCAGTTGCCGGCAGTAATAAGTGAATAAACAGCAGTGTCTAAAAAGTTTCCATCATAAAAATAATCTTCTTTAAAAAACCCTTCTCTTATAAAATTGTTTCGTTCCAAAAGTTTAATTGATGATATATTGCGGGGATCAACCTTTGCTTCAACTGAATGCAATTTCATAGTTGTGAATCCATATTTTATTACTTCAGATAATGCTTCCTGCATTATTCCTTTACCATGGTAATCCGGGTGAAGAGCATATCCCAGCTCTGCCCTGTAATGTTCTTTGGTAATATTCCAGTAACAAATTGTTCCTATCAATTTTTCTTCTTCCTTTAATTTTATTCCCCAGGTAATACCATCATTATTATTTTCCAGTTCATTTATTTTTTTAATAAAAAGAAAAGCTTCTTCAGTTGACTTTGCCGGAGCCTTACCTAAAAATTGTAATACTCTTTTATCAGAACGCAGAAAGAAAATTTCATTTACATCTTGCTGGCTAACCTGCATCAGCGTTAAATGGTCAGTTGATAAAACAGGAAAGGGCTTGAAATTTACAGTAAGCATACTATCAGTTTTTGGTTCTGTAAAATCCCAAAGATTGCCATTCAATCACTCTTAATTTTACAGGTTGGTTTATGACGTATAGGAAAATTACAGGAGCTGGCAATGAAACAAAGTTGATTTGCTCTACTGTGTAATTCATTTGCTTTTTCTTCCATAGATCTGTTAGTAATTGTTACTTCAGGATATAAAGTTACTTCTGTAAAATGTCCGCCGCCATCATCTGTAACTATCATTG
>OCZT010002305.1_pt1 | contig 19811 bp, 20 predicted proteins | sample 1539031 | NCBI WGS metagenome assembly OCZT01 (sample SAMEA3539308, study PRJEB22396) | soil metagenome | biome: tundra; feature: field; material: soil | place: USA | collected 2010-05 | depth 0.15 m | reverse complement strand
GCATTCGGGATCAAAGGTAACGCTGCGACGAAATCGATGATGAGCAACACGGCCGCGACCAGGCGCGGCGCCGCCATGCTGCTCGCCAGCGGCATAAAAATCAGCGCGGAGCCGAAACCGGAAAATCCGCGCGCCGTTCCCGACACCAAAGCGATGGCGCAGATGGCGATGGCGGCGCTGGTGCCGACATCGGTCGGGATGAGGCCGATCAGGCTCATCATGCCCTAGACATCTGGCGCATGATGGTTTTCCGGAAACCGCCTCGCACGCCTCAGTGTCATGCTCGCAGCACGCCGCCGGTCTTCTTGCTGACCTCGGCCACGATCCTGGCGGCCACCGCGTCGATCTCCTGATCGGTCAGGGTTTTCTCGCGCGGCTGGATCGTCACCGCAATCGCAACGGATTTCTTGCCATCGTCGATGCCCTTGCCTTCGTAGACGTCGAACACCGTGACATCAGTGATCAGCTTCTTGTCGACGCCCTGCGCGGCGCGAACGATATCGCCAGCCTTGACGCCGCGATCGACGATAAACGCAAAGTCGCGCGACACCGGCTGGAACGCTGAGAGTTCAAGCACCGGCTTGGCGCGGGTCGGCTTCTGCTTGGCGTCGGGAATGCGATCGAGGATCACCTCGAACGCGATCAACGGGCCGTCGGCGCCGAGCGCTTCCAGCGCGCGCGGATGCAACTCGCCGAAATATCCGAGCACGTTTTGCGGACCGATCTGGATGGTGCCGGAACGCCCGGGATGCAGCCAGCTTGCCCCGCCGGGTACGACCTGCAGCGCCTGCATCGGCGCGCCCGCGGCGGACAGCACCGCGAAGGCATCGGCCTTGGCATCGAGCGCGTCGGATACCGCCGAGCCGGACCAGTGCCGTCCGATGCCCTTCGAGGAGGCGAAGCCGTGGCGAACGCCTGATGCCGCGATCAGTTGATCCTGCGGCCTGTCTCCCTTGAAAATCTGCCCGACCTCGAACAGCGCCACATCCGGAAAGCCGCGATCGGCATTGGCCTGAACTGCGGCGACAAGGCCCGGCAGCAGGCTCGGCCGCATGTCGGACAGATCGGAGGCGATCGGGTTGGCGAGCGCGAGTTCGCTCTTGCCCCCGCCGAACAATTCGGCTGACGGCTTTGCAATGAACGACCACGTCACCGCCTCGACCATGCCGCGCGCGGCGAGCGCTCGCCTGGCGCGGCGGGTGCGCAGCTGGATGGCGGTGAGGATCGGCTTGCGGGCTAAGTCGCCGCGCTCGAACGGCGTCATCGGCACCTTGCCGACCCCGACGATGCGCACGATTTCCTCGACGATATCGGCCTTGCCGTGCACGTCGGAACGCCACGAGGGCACCGCGACCTTCACCACCGGGCCGGGGCCGACCGTCATGAAGCCGAGATGGCCAAGGATGCGTTTCATCTCCGGAAGCGGCACGTCGATCCCGGCGAGCCGCTTGACTTCGGTCAGCGGGAAATCGATCACGCGATCGTCGCCGAAGGCACGGCCGACGACGACGTTTTCCGAGGGCGTGCCGCCGCACAGCTCCATCACCAGTCTGGTGGCCATCTCCAGCCCCGGCAGCATGAAGGCCGGATCGACGCCGCGCTCGAAGCGGTAGCGCGCGTCCGAATTGATGCCGAGCTTGCGGCCGGTCTGGGCGATGTTGATCTCGTTCCACAGCGCCGATTCGATCAGCACGTCGGTGGTGTGCTCAGAGCAGCCGGAGGCTTCGCCGCCCATGATGCCGGCCAGCGATTCGACGCCGTGATCGTCGGCGATGACGCAGACATTGGTGTCGAGGGTGTAGGTGCGGCCATCGAGCGCCAGCAGCGTCTCGCCGTCGCGGGCACGGCGCACGGTGAGATTGCCTTTTACTTTGGCCGCGTCGAACACATGCAGCGGCCGGGCGCGGTCGTAGGTCATGAAGTTGGTGATATCGACCAGTGCGTTGATCGGCCGCAGCCCAATCGAGGTCAGCCGCTTTTGCAGCCAGTCCGGCGACGGGCCGTTCCTGACGCCACGCACCAGACGTAAGGCAAAACCCGGACACAGCGATGCGTCCTCGACCGTGACCTTCACCGGGCAGGGAAATTCGCCCTTGATCGGCTTGATGCCGGGGTCTTTGAACTTGCCCATGTCGGCGGCCGAGAGGTCGCGGGCGATGCCGTGCACGCCGGTGCAGTCCTGACGATTGGGAGTGAGATTGATTTCGAGCACGGGATCGCCGAGCCCGGCCCATTGCGCGTAGCCAGCGCCGACAGGCGCATCGGCCGGCAGTTCCATGATGCCGTCGTGATTTTCCGAGAGCTGCAGCTCGGCCTCCGAGCACAGCATGCCGCGGCTCTCGACACCCCGGATGGTGCCGATGCCGAGCGTGATGTTCTTGCCGGGAATGAAGGTGCCCGGCGCCGAGAACACGCTGACAAGGCCCGCGCGCGCGTTCGGAGCGCCGCAGACGACCTGCACGGGAGCGCCGCCATCGCCGGTGTCGACCATGCAGACCCTTAAGCGATCCGCATTGGGATGCTGCTCGGCGGAAATCACCCGCGCGATGGTGAACGGCGCCAGCGCCTTCGCCTTGTCGTCGATGTGCTCGACCTCCAGCCCGATCATGGTGAGCTTGTCGGCGAGCTTTTCGACGGGCTCGTCGGTGTCGAGATGTTCCTTCAGCCAGGACAGGGTGAATTTCATGATGATCGCTTCCCCGCGGGCACATCGTGTTCCCTCTCCAGCTTGCGAAGGAGGGTCAGGGTGGGGGCTCTCGCCGCAACGGCAGTCTCGACGAAACTCACGAACTCAATCCTCCCGCCAGGGTCGGGACGTCGAGCGGCTTGAAGCCGTAATGGGCGAGCCAGCGCACGTCGTTCTCGAACAGCTGGCGCAGATCGGACATGCCGTATTTCAGCATCGCGATGCGGTCGATGCCCATGCCCCAGGCAAAGCCCTGATAGACGTCGGGATCGATGCCGCAGGCGCGCAGCACATTCGGATGCAACATGCCGCAGCCGAGAATCTCCAGCCAGTCCTCGCCTTCGCCGAAACGGATTTCGCCCTTGTCGCGCCGGCACTGGATGTCGAGCTCAAGCGACGGCTCGGTGAACGGAAAGAACGACGGCCGGAATCGCATGTTGATGTGATCGACCTCGAAGAACGCCTTGCAGAATTCGTGCAGGATCCATTTGAGGTGGCCGAGATGCGAGCCCTTGTCGACGACGAGGCCCTCGACCTGGTGAAACTGCGGCGTGTGGGTGGCGTCGGAATCGATGCGATAGGTGCGGCCCGGGCAGATGACGCGGATCGGCGGCGCTTGCGTCAGCATGGTGCGGACCTGCACCGGCGAGGTGTGGGTGCGCAGCAGCATCCGCGAGCCGCCTGCCCCGGGCTCCGACCCGGGGTCTTCCTTCGGATTGAAGAAGAACGTGTCGTGCATCTCCCGCGCCGGATGGCCTTCGGGAAAATTCAGTTTTGTGAAGTTGTAATCGTCGGTTTCGATATCGGGGCCTTCGGCGATGGAAAATCCCATGTCGGCGAAAATCGCCGTAAGTTCATCCATCACCTGGCTGAGCGGATGAATCCGGCCCTGCTCGGCGAGGGCCTCGCGCAGCGGCAGCGTGACGTCGATGGTCTCGGATTTAAGCCGGGCATCGAGGGCTGCGGATTTCAGGATGTCGCGGCGCGCGGTCAGCGCCTGGGTGACGGTATCCTTGGCGAGATTGATCTTTGCGCCTTCGGTCTTGCGTTCGTCCGGCGACATTTTGCCGAGCGTCGAAAGCAGCGCGGAGATCGAACCCTTCTTGCCGAGGGCTGCGACGCGCACGGCTTCCAGCGCTGCTTCGTCGCCTGCGGCGGCGATCTGGCCAAGGATGGTTTGTTCGAGCGTTGCGAGGTCGGACACGGTTTTGATCTCTGACTTCTGTGAGGCGCCGGTTGTGGCCGCCCTGGGGCTGAAACGTCAAGGCCGAAAAGTCAGGCCAAAGCATGCAATTTCGTACCTGGCGGCGTCGAACTCTTGAACCCCCTTGCGCGCCGCCGGCACCAACGTCAGGCCCAACGGGAGAATTCGTTGATCGCCAAATTCATCTTGGCCGGCATGGCCGTCATTCTTTCGCTCAGCACCGGTCCCGCGCTCGCCGCGGTCTGTCTCGGCAAATCGATGACCCTCGACGAGATCATCGACGTGATCAACGCCGCGCCCGGATGCGAGCGCGCGATGAAGGTGTTGGAGGCCTGCGAATACGGCACCAGCGGCGACATCCACCTTGGCGCCGCCGCCGAAAAGAAATGCGAGGCCGACTTTCTCAAGCGCCTCAAGGCGCCGCAAAAGCTCACCTATCAGCGAGAGATGCGCGTCTGCGACCGAAAATACGAAAACGAGTCCGGTACCATGTATCGTTCGTTCACGGCCTTCTGCCGGTCGGAGGTCGCCCAGCGCTACTCGCGTCGGGCGCTGAAAGCCGCGCGCTCGCCGTCCCGCTAGCGCCGCGCCTCAGGCCGCCAGCGCGGCCTTGGCCTTCTCGGCGATCGCCTGGAACGCCGCCGGCTCGTGGATGGCGAGATCCGACAGCACCTTGCGATCGACCGTGATGCCCGACCTGGCGAGGCCGTTGATGAAGACACTGTAGGTCATGCCGAGCGGACGCACCGCGGCATTGAGGCGCTGGATCCACAGTGCGCGGAAGGTACGCTTCTTGCGCTTGCGGTCGCGGAAGGCGTATTGCGCGGCCTTCTCGACCGCGGCCTTGGCGGTGCGGATGGTGTTCTTGCGCCGGCCGCGAAAACCCTTGGCGAGTTTGTAGACTTTCTTGTGCTTGGCGTGAGAGGTCACACCGCGTTTGACGCGAGCCATGACTGGTCTCCTTCATAATAAAAATGGGTGACGGATCGCCGCGCGAAACGCGGCTCGGCTACAATGGGACCGCGCGGTTGCGATCAGGCGTTGGGCAAGAAATATTTCTTGATGTTGTCGCCGTCGGTCTTGAACAGCACGCGGGTGCCGCGAAGCTGACGAATCTGCTTCTTCGTCCGCTTGATCATGCCGTGGCGCTTGCCGCGCTGGGCGGCCATAACTTTGCCGGTGGCCGTCACCTTGAAGCGCTTTTTAGCGCCTGACTTGGTCTTAAGCTTGGGCATTTGGCTCTCCTGTTGCCGCAACACGAAAGCGCCCGTAAAGGCGTCCGGCCGGCTAAAATGCTCGTTAGAGCGTTGAAAGTGCTAGGTTATTTCTGAAGCAAAACAACCAGCACGGGCATCGACACGGCAGCCCTTGATCAGCCGGGCGATGAGGTTGCGCTTATGGCAGAGCCAAGCCAGATTGGCAACGATGAACCGTGGAACCGTATTATTCGACGTATTACTTCACGCCCTTAGCGGCGCAGCCAAAAATGGGTAAGAAAATGACCATATCAGCCCGACCGATTGCCTTTTTTGCCGATGTCAGGCGCGCGCGCGCCTTGCGATGGATGTTTGTCGCGGCCGTTCTCGCCGCGGTTGTCGGGGTGCCTGGCGCTGCCGATGCCAGCAAGGCCAGACGAGCCGCGATGGTCGGCGGGGGTTATGATGGGATCTGGAACGTTCTGATCATCACCCAGGCCGGCAATTGCGATCCTGCCTACAGCTATCCGTTCCAGGTCTCGGGCGGTCGCATCACGTCTGCCGGCGCAGCCGATGTGTCGGGAACTGTCGGCCGCGGCGGGGGCGTCGTGGTGAGGATTTCGGCCGGCGGGTCGGTGGCGTCAGGCAGCGGCAGGCTCGGCGGCAGCACCGGCGCAGGTCGCTGGAGCGCGAGACTTTCCAGCGGAAACTGCAGTGGCCGCTGGCAGGCCACGCGGGGCTGATCTTCCGCGGAGCAGGCACGACTTTTCCGCGTGGTCCCGGCGAAGGCCGGGACCCAAGCACTGGCGTTGCTTGTTGCAGAAGGCATCTGCCCCAGTGCCGAAACGAGAATTCTCGGCGTATGGGCCCCGGCTTGCGCTCGCTTTGCTCGCTTGCCGGGACGACCAGGTGGGACCTTTTACAAATCAGCGCGGCGCCAGAACCATCACCACCTGACGGCCTTCGAAACGGGCGTCCTGCTCGACCTTTGCGATTTCCGCGACGTCGGTCTTGACCTTGTCCAGGAGCTTGGTGCCGATTTCCTGATGCGCCATTTCGCGGCCGCGATAGCGCAAGGTGACCTTGACCTTGTCGCCTTCCTCGAAGAAGCGCTGCATCGCGCGCATCTTCACCTCGTAGTCGTGATCGTCGATCATCGGCCGCAGCTTGATCTCCTTGATCTCGACGACTTTCTGCTTCTTGCGGGCTTCAGCGGCTTTTTTCTGTGCCGAATATTTGAATTTCCCGTAGTCCATGATCTTGCAAACGGGAGGATTCACATTGGGCGAAATCTCCACGAGGTCCATGCCCGCTTCGAGGGCCATCTTCACAGCGACCGCCGTTTCGACAGTGCCATGGTTCTGGCCTGTCTGATCGATCAGCTGGATTTCGTGGTTGCGGATTTCATCGTTGGTGCGCGGCCCGTCTTTAGTGGCAGCGGGCGGGGCTCTGTTGGGACGGCGAATGGGTAACTCTCCAAGGTTGTGGACGAAGGCGATAGTTTGAAGGAATACGGCCCGATGAGCAAGCGAACTCGCGTGCCCGCGGACGAAAACCATCAAATGCGAGGCATTTTGGTCACGCCAAACAACGTTTACCGGCACGGAACGTTCAGACCAGCCCACATAGAGGGCAAGGGTCCGCTCCGCAAGCGTCGCGGCAGCCCTCAAGACCGGCGGTGGCGTCCGTTGACGGATCGTGCGTGCTCACTCAAACAGCAGCGAACCGGAGTAACTGTTCATGACCAATTCCGCGGCATCCGGGCAGCAGCCGGCCTTCATCGAGGTCGGCAAGGATAGCGAAGCACGCAGCATCGCGGTGCGCGCCCGCGAAGGCTCCGCGCCCGGGCTGTTCTGGCTGGGCGGCTTCAACTCGGACATGCAGGGCACCAAGGCGCTGGCGCTGGACGCGTGGGCCGCCGAGCACAATCGCGCCTGCGTCAGGTTCGACTATTCCGGCCATGGCGAATCCGGCGGCGCGTTCATCGACGGCACCATCGGGCGCTGGCTGGAAGAGAGCGTCACGGTGTTCGAGCAGTTCTGCGCGGGCCCGCAGGTCGTGATCGGCTCGTCGATGGGCGGCTGGATGGCGCTATTGCTGGCGCGCGAAATTGCGAAGCGGCCGGCAAGCCGCGGGTCGCTGGCCGGGCTGGTGCTGATCGCGCCGGCGCCCGATTTCACCGAACAATTGATGTGGAACGGGTTCTCGCCCGAGATTCGTCAGGAGATCGAGCGCAAAGGCGTGTGGCTGCGGCCCTCGCAATACGGCGAACCCTATCCGATCACGCGCGCGCTGATCCAGGAGGGCCGCAACCATCTGTTGCTCGGCAGTGCCATCAATGTGGGGTGCCCGGTTCGCATCTTGCAGGGCGCGCAGGATCCAGACGTGCCGTGGCAGCATGCGTTCGCGCTGGCACATCGGCTGCCTGCTGACGACGTGGTGCTGACGGTGATTCAGGACGGCGATCACCGGCTGTCGCGGCCGCAGGACATCGCGCGGATGATCGCGGCGGTGGCGGAGATCGGGTGAGTTCATTCCGATTAATCAAGGCGCGTTTCCATAACGCGACCATCATCGTCCGCGAAGGCGGACGATCCGGTACGCCGTGACGCCTCGATCTATTTCATGCACTCAGGGATACTGGACGCCCCGCTTTCGCGGGGGCATGACGGCGACAGATTGGGTATCGCTGCAAAGCATGCCTCACCGCGGCGCGGGCGCCACCGTCGGCTTGCGCTGCGCCAATGCCGCGACGGTGGATGTCCCGATCGCGCCTTGCTGGTCGTACAGAAAACACTCACCGATCGCGACGCCGTCGGTGGCGTGATGGTTCACCACCTCGAGGCCGATCCATTCCTTCACCGGCAGACGGTGCAGGTACAGCGTGACGTCGCTGTTGATATAGCCGAGGCCCTGGTCGCCGGCATTGGCGAACGGGCTGGCGAAATCCGCCGCCACCGCCACGCGTACGAACGGCGTCAGCGGCGCGCCCTCGACGAGGTCGCGCACTTCGCTCATCCACAGCCGCCGCGGACCGACGGTGCCCATCGCGCCTGTTATCGGGCGGGTGGTCCATTTGCCGTGCATGCCGAGCCGCGGATCGGTCGGGACAGGAATGTCCGCGGGCGCCGGCACCTCCCAGTTCGGCGGCGACCAGACCCGGCCTTGCGGGTTTTCGGTCTTGCGCAGCAATTGGCAGCAGGCGCGCGCCATGCTGACGCCGCCGCTGAAAAAATCGGCTTCGACCACCTTGATGCGCAGGCCATCGCGGACCAGCCGCGTTTTGACCTCGATCGGGGCCAGGTTGGGCAGGCGGAACATGTCCACCGTCAGCCGCGCCGGCACGAAATCGTCAGCGCCGTGGCGCGCTTCGATCACGAAGGCCAGCAGCCCGATGATGACGCGGCCGTGCAGCGAGTTCGGGTCCCACGGCCCGCGCGCAGCGTCGGTCGGAATATAGGCGTCGCGGTCTTTGCTGAAGAAAGGCTGAGTTGTCATGGCGCGGGACCATGACGGATTCCGCGCGACGAAATCAAGGGTGGGCGAATCGATGATCCTCGAGCCGCCATTCCGCGCGTACGGTCTCGTCCGGTTCAGCGTTCATGGCCCTCGCCGCCAGCCTCGCGAACTCCTCCCGCCCCATCAATTGCGACAGCGCCCACACCGCGGCACCCCGAACCAGCGGGCTCTCGTCATCAAGCAGGCGTTCGGCCTTGACGGCCAAAGTCCCAATGTTCGAGTTGCCGATCGCGATCAGCACATTGCGGACGAACCGGTCGCGGCCGATGCGCTTGACCGGCGATTTCGCAAACAGGATGCGAAACGCAGCATCGTCGAGATCAGCGAGATCGGCGAGACCGGGCGCGCGCAATGCATCGCGCGCGGCGAGTTTTGCTTCGCGGCCAGCCTGCGCGAATTTGTTCCACGGGCAGACCGCGAGACAATCGTCGCAGCCATAGATGCGATTGCCGATGGCTTTGCGAAATTCATGCGGGATCGGGCCTTTGTTTTCGATCGTAAGATAGGAAATGCAGCGCCTGGCATCGAGCTTGTAAGGTGCCGGAAACGCCGCGGTCGGGCAGATATCGAGACAGGCCTGACATGAGCCGCAATGGTCGATATCGGCGGCGTCGCGCGGCAGATCCGATGTGGTGAAGATCGCGCCGAGAAACAGCCAGGAGCCGAATTCGCGCGAGACGAGGTTGGTGTGCTTGCCCTGCCAGCCCAGTCCCGCCGCCTGCGCCAGCGGCTTTTCCATCACGGCGGCGGTATCGACGAACACCTTGACCTCGCCGCCGGATGTGGCGACCAGCCATCGCGCCAGCGCCTTCAGCCGCTTCTTGATCAGGTCGTGATAATCGTCGCCCTGTGCATAGACCGAGATCGCGCCGCGCGTGCGCTGCTGCAGGATAGAGAGCGGATCTTCATCGGGCCCGTAATTGACGCCGAACATGATCACCGAGCGTACGCTCGCCCACAGCACGCGGGGATCGGCACGGCGTTCCGGGTGAGCTGCGAGCCAGTCCATGTCGCCATGCGCGCCGGCGGCGAGGAAGGCGCGGAAATGCCGGGCCGCATCCGCGATCGCATCCGGATCGGTCACGCCGACGCAATCGAACCCCAGCGCCCGCGCTTCGTCGGCAAGCGCGGCCTTCAGATCGGCGGGAGCAAGCTTGACGGCCGGGTTCAGAAGTCGAGGTCCACGTAGGTGCGCGATGCCGGCACGCCCGCCAGCCATTCGCTCAGCAGCGGACGGAACGACGGGCGGGATTTCACCCGCGCGTACCACGCCTTTGCCGCGTCGTCCTCGATCCATGGCACGTCGCCCAGATAATCGATCGCCGAAAGATGCGCCGCGGCGGCGAGGTCCGCATAGGTCAGCCGGTCGCCGGCCAGAAAATTCCGCGTCTGCGCCAGCCAGCCGATATAGGCCAGATGATAGCGCACATTTGCCTTCGCCGCGCGGATCACCTCCGCCGCCGGCGCGCCGCCGCCGTCCTCTTCGTTCATGAAGCGCTTGTAGATGCGCTCGGTGACCAGCGGATTGGAGGCCTCTTCGAAGAATTTCTCGTTGAACCAAGCCATCAGCCGGCGCACCTCGATGCGCTCGCCCATCGCTGATGGCAGCAGCCGGCGTTCATCCATCCCGGCGCCATGGCTCTCATCAAGATATTCGGCGATGATGCCGGCGCCGGGAATCGCGGGCCGGCGTTCCGATATCAACACCGGCGTGGTGCCCGCGGGGTTCAGCGCAAGAAACGCCTCGCGGCGCTCCCACACCCGCTCTTCCACCAGCCGCAGATCAAGGCCGTATTCGCCGAGCGACAGGCGGATGAAGCGCGAATGCGGACAGAACGGATGATGAAACAGCGTGTACATAAATCCCTTGTTAGTCTTGCGGCGCTTAAGAAACCCCGAATCCGGGAAGCGGCCAAACTACCTAAGCGCGCGAACGAGGCAACCTGTGTTTTCGCGTTTTTTGCGATTGCGGCAGCGGGACGAATAAGCGAGAAGAACCCGGCTTTTTCGGCTCATATCGATCGTAGCGGGCCAGTGCCGCCGATTTGAAGTTCCTGCACCGGTTGCCGCAAGCCCGTATCAGGAACTTCGAATCGAAGAGCGGCACTAGAAACAACGGATCGCGAACTTCGGAAACGGGGCACTAGGTCATGATGTCTGATGCATTGAGGGCGGTGATTCTCGGCATCGTCGAGGGTGTCACGGAATTCCTTCCGGTGTCCTCGACGGGCCATCTGCTGCTGGCGGAACGATTCTTCGATCTCGGCCAGGGCAGTTTCTGGAACAGTTTCACGGTGCTGATTCAGCTCGGCGCTATCTTAGCGATTGTCGCCATCTATTTCGTCAAATTGTGGCGGATCGCGCTCGGCATGTTCTCCAATCCCGATGACAGGCGATTCGTCATCGGTCTGCTGGTGGCGTTTTTGCCCGCGGCCGTGATCGGCGCTGCGGCCGGCGGCTACATCAAGACATATCTGTTCAATCCGTGGGTGGTGTGCTTTTCGCTGATCGTCGGCGGCGCGATACTGTTGTGGGTCGATCAGCTCGATCACGATCCGCATGAACACGATGCCACGACATTCCCGCTGCCGATGTATCTCGCGATCGGGTTCGCGCAGTGCCTCGCGATGATTCCCGGCGTGTCGCGCTCCGGCGCCAGCATCGTCGCGGCGATGCTGCTCGGCGCCGACAAGCGCGCGGCGGCGGAGTTTTCGTTCTTCCTGGCGATCCCGACCATGGTCGGCGCGTTCGCCTACGACCTTTACAAGAACCGCGCCGACATGACGGTCGATCACGCCGGAATCGTCGCGATCGGATTCGCGGTATCGTTCGTCACCGCGATCATCGTGGTGAAGACATTCCTGACTTACGTCACGCGCCACGGCTTCACGCTGTTCGCGTGGTGGCGTGTCATCGTCGGCACGCTCGGCCTGATCGCGCTGGCGATGGGGAAATAAGACTTCTCCACGTCGTCCCCGCGAACGCGACGCGAACGCCGGGACGTCGGGCTGATAAACTACGCCCCCTTATGCGCGAACTGTCCGGTCCGGCGGAAGCGCCAGAGATATTGCGGCGCGATCGCTTCCAGCGAATCCGGCGCGATTCCCAGGCCTTCCAGCGTTAGCCCTGCGGCCTTCGCTGCGTCCGACACCACATTGTCCGACCGCAGCAGCGCCACCTGGTCCGGCGTCAGTTTTAGCGGCCCCGGCGCGAACTGCAGGAACATCGCCTGGAGTTTAGCCAGCCCGAACGGCAGCGAAACCAGCATGCGCCGGCGTTCGATGGCCGCGAGGATGATTTCCATGATCTCGCGCATCGTCAGCAGTTCCGGACCGCCGAGCTCGTAGGTCGCGCCGGCTTTGGTCTTGCCGTCGACGGCGTCGGCGACCGCGGTCGCGACATCGCCGACATAAACCGGCTGCAGTTTTGTCAGACCGCCGCCGATCAGCGGCAGCACCGGCGAGATCTGCGCCAGCGCCGCGAAGCGGTTGGTGAATTGATCCTCCGGCCCGAACACGACCGAAGGCCGCATGATCGTGGCCGTCGGGACGGCTGACAGCACCGCCTTTTCACCCGCGGCCTTGGCGCGCCCGTAGCGTGACGGCGAATTCTCGTCGGCGCCGATGGCGGAGACATGCACCATCCGCGCGCCGACGGCGCTTGCGGCCTTTGCCACTGCGCCTGCACCTGTGCCTTGCACCGCGTCGAATGTCTGCGCGCCGCTCTCGGTCAGAATACCGACCAGATTGATGGCGACATGGGAGTCGCGCATCGCGGCCTCGACGGAAGCGGGATAGCGCAGATTGGCCTGCACGGCGTGGATCTGGCCGACCTTGCCGAGCGGCTGCAGATGCCCGGCCAGTTCCGGCCGCCGCACCGCGACCCGGATGCGGTAATCGCGCTTGGCGAGCGCGCGCACCACGCTTCGCCCCAGAAAGCCCGATCCTCCGAAAACCGTGACCAGCGTGTCCAGATTCGATGCCATGGCGTCAATTTCCTAGGGTCAAATTCAATCGATCTCAGGGCTATTTAGCGGTTTCGCGATACGCCAACATGTCGGCGCTGTACAGTGTATTTGAGCATGATCCGGAAAAGTGGGCACCGGTTTTCCGAGAAGATCATGCTCCAACAATAGATTTCGGTCGCGCTTCGCCAATTTGACAAGCGCGCGACCGATCCGTACTAACCGGCCCGGGCCCAGGTGGCGGAATTGGTAGACGCGCTGGCTTCAGGTGCCAGTGGCTTAACGGCCGTGAAGGTTCGAGTCCTTTCCTGGGCACCACACGTTCTTGGATGTCCTCCCGCCACCATTCGAGGCCGCCGGACGCTCGCCTCTTTCGGGATTGGGCGGTAGCTTGGTCCGCAGCGATTCGACGAGGTTCTAAAACATCATGACCGTACGCCTGCATCGCGGCGATCTGCCCGATCTGTCCCGCTACACCGATTCGGTGGCGATCGATACCGAGACCATGGGGCTGCGGCCGCATCGCGACCGGCTCTGCGTGGTGCAGATGTCGAACGGCGACGGCAGCGCCGATGTGGTGCAGATCCCCAAGGATCATGCCGACGCGCCGAATCTGAAGGCGTTGCTGGCCAATCCGAAGATCACGAAAATCTTTCATTTCGCGCGGTTCGATGTCGCCGCGCTCTACAACGCCTTCGGCGTGATGCCGCAGCCGGTGTACTGCACCAAGATCGCCTCGCGGCTCAGCCGCACCTACACCGATCGTCATGGCCTGAAGGATCTGGTGCGCGAGGTGCTCAACATCGATCTGTCCAAGCAGCAGCAATCGAGCGACTGGGGCTCGCAAACCCTGAGCGAGGCGCAACTGGCTTACGCGGCATCGGACGTGCTGCATCTGCATGCCTTGCGCGAGCGGCTCGATGGCATGCTCGCGCGCGAGGGCCGTTTGGCGCTGGCGCAAGCCTGTTTCGATTTTCTGCCGACGCGGGCAAAGCTCGATCTGCAGGGCTGGGACGCCGAGGACATTTTTGCGCATTCCTAGTGCTCGAAGGGCGCTTTACCGCGGCTGCTGCCCCGTTTCGGTCACACTGGTGACCCGTTTCCGAAGTTCGTGAACCATTGCGGCAACCTCGAACACGAACTTCGGACCCCAAAGGGTCACCAGCAACTCTATGTTTCTAATGCCGCATTTCGATTTGAAGTTCCCGTTGCGAGGCAGCGGCACCACTGCAGGAACTTCAAATCGGCGGTATTGGTAACACGAGGTCCGGGCTGCAAAATCCGGCGATCCCGGGTAGAGTGATCAGGTCTCGCTTCGCCTGGAGCAGCGGTGAATTCGGTTCAGAGCCCAGCCTATCAAGCCGGAATGGACGCGCGCTTTGCCATCGCCGCGCGCCACAGCCGAATGGTGCGGGTACTGCGCGTCGCGGTCCCGGCGGCCGTGATCCTGGCGATGACGGCCATCGTCGCGGTGTCGATCTTCAATCCGTTCCGGATGCTGATGCCCAAGCTGCCGCTCGACATGGGAAACCTCGTCGTTTCCGGCACCAAGATCACGATGGAATCGCCGCACCTGTCCGGCTACTCGACCGATCAGCGGCCGTACGAAGTCTGGGCAAAAACCGCGACCCAGGATGTGACCGATCCGGATCACGTCGAACTCAAGACGTTACGGGCCAAGGTGTTGACGGAAGATCAGACGACTACCGTTACGCTGGACGCCCGCAACGGGTTGATGGATACCAAGCAACAATTGCTGGATCTGCATAAGGATATCTTTCTGCAATCCTCCACCGGCTATGAAGCGCGGCTTTCGCAGGCGTTTGTCGATATGGGCAAGGGCACGGTGACGTCGGAAGAACACGTCGACGTCAAATTGCTGAACGGAACGCTGACCGCCGACAAGCTCAGAATTACCGGAGGCGGAGAGGTGGTGAGGTTCGAGGGCAACGTGGTGATGAATCTCGACAATCTGTCTCCCCCCGGCGCCTCCGATCAACCCGCCAACGCCTCCGCTACACCAGCAGAGCCCGTCCAGCCCGGCAAGACGCGGTCCGTTTCCGGCAAGTCCGCCAACCCGAAATGATTCTCAGGATGATGTTTTCCCCGCGCAGCACCCCGACCAGGCGGATCGCGCATCGCGCCTGGACGGCCGCTTTTGCACTCGCGGTGATCGCCGCCGGTGACGCCGGCGCGCAGAGCGCGGTGCAGGGCGTGCCCAATGCCATGCAGGGCTTTTCGCAGAATCGCGACCAGCCGATACAGATCGAAGCCGCCGCGCTTGAGATGCGCGACAAGAAAAAGGAAGCGACATTCTCCGGCAATGTGAAGGTGGTGCAGGGCGACACCACCATGACGTCCAAGACACTGGTGGTGTTCTACGATTCGACCGCGGCCCCGGCAGCGACGCCGGCGGCCAATTCAAAGGCCGCGGCGAAATCGGCGCCGATCCAGTCCGCGACCCCCGGTCCCGGCGGCAGTTCGTCGATCCGCCGGCTCGAGGCGAGAGGCAGCGTGGTCGTGACCCAGAAGGATCAGGTTGTGACCGGGGAGACCGCCGTGTTCGACACCAAGACCAACCTGGTCACCATGCTCGGTGGAGTCGTGCTGACCCAGGGCAAGAATGTGCTGCGCGGCGATCGGCTGATGGTGGACATGACGACCGGGGTGTCGCGGGTGGAATCCGACAGCGGGCGCGTGCAGGGCCTGTTTCAATCCTCCGGCCAGGGCGGCCCGATGATACCCGGGGTGACGCCCTCGGCGACACCCGCGGGGTCGGGCAACTCAAATAAACCGAAATAGTATCAATCACTTGTCCGCTATCGACGCCCGGCGAGGTTGAAGCGCGCGGCGCCAGCCTGTATCAACGGGGGCGGCCCGGCGGTGTGGTCCGCGCCTCAAATCGAGGGTGTTTCGCTGGGCAAGCGACATCCATTCCTTCATGTTGCGCGAGCGAATCGAATCGCCGCGGCGGGTTGCGGGATCACCGCGAAAGGCTGAGCGAAGCGGGGATGGTGGATTTACTCGGCATGTTCCGGCGGCGCCCGGCGAAACGCAATCCGCCAGGATTTGCGCGCACGCGCGCGGACATCACCGCGCTCGGCGATACCATGGGCGAGATGCTGACCAACCCGGTGCGCGACGCGCCTCCAATTGCCCGCGATGCGCCGCTGCCGAAATTCGAGGCGCCGCGGGCCGAAAAGCCGCCTCCCGCGGAAAAGCCGCGGCCGCCGCGAGCCAAGACCAATGGCGCGACCGCGCCGCGGCTGGCGCAGCGGGCGGGCTATCTGGCTGTGCATAGCGTGGAAAAGAGCTTCGGCTCCCGACAGGTCGTGCGCGGCGTCAGCATCTATGTCCGCCGCGGCGAGGCCGTGGGTTTGCTGGGTCCCAACGGCGCCGGCAAGACCACGGTATTTTACATGATCACCGGCCTGATCAAGGCGGATCGCGGCACTATCGAGCTCGACGGCCACGACGTCACCAAGCTGCCGATGTATCAGCGCGCCCGGCTCGGAATCGGTTACCTGCCGCAGGAAGCCTCGATCTTCCGCGGTCTCACGGTGGAGCAGAATATCCGCGCGGTGCTGGAGGTCGTCGAACCCTCGAAGAAAAAGCGCGAGGCCGAACTCAATTCCCTGCTCGACGAATTCAACATCGCGCGACTGCGTAAAACGCCGTCGATTGCGCTGTCGGGCGGCGAGCGGCGCCGCGTCGAGATCGCGCGGGCGCTGGCGACCCGTCCCAATTACATGCTGCTCGACGAACCGTTCGCCGGCATCGATCCGATCGCGGTGGGCGACATTCAGGACCTCGTCCGCCATCTCACCAATCGCGGCATCGGCGTGCTGATCACCGACCACAATGTGCGGGAAACGCTGGGGCTGACCGACCGCGCCTATATCGTCTATGCCGGCGAGATCCTGACCGAGGGCAATCCGGACGAGATCGTCAATGATCCGGATGTCCGCCGTCTTTACCTTGGCGAGGAATTCCGGCTTTAACCTTGGCCTGGAATTCCGCCCATAGTCGATTTTTCCAATTCGTCAAGCCGTGTACATCGGCTTTGGACTAGTTTAAGCAAGAATCGGACCAACTTCCTTGGATCGGTTCTTGCCGCCATGGCGCTGACGCAGAGATTAGAGTTCCGCCAGTCCCAGTCGCTGGTGATGACGCCGCAGCTGATGCAGGCGATCAAGCTCCTGCAGCTGTCGAATCTCGACCTTTCGGCCTTCGTCGAGGAGGAACTGGAGCGAAACCCGCTGCTCGAGCGCGCCAGTGACGGCACCGAGCCCCCGGTCGCCGGCGAGCCCATGCCGGAGCGCGCCGAATTTTCCGATTCCGACGATTCGGGCTCCGCCTACGGCGACGACGCCGCTTCCGAGCGTTCCGAGATGGCCAACGGCTCCGCCGGCGACGGCTTCGAGCCGGTCCAGGAAGAGTGGATGAATCGCGACCTCGGCAGCCGCGCGGAGATCGAGCAGACCCTCGATACCGGCCTCGACAACGTGTTTCCCGAGGAGCCCGCCGAAGCCGCCGCGCGCACCGCGCAGGATGCGGCACCGACGGCGTATACCGAATGGGGCGGCGGCGCTTCCAACGATGACAGCTACAATCTTGAAGCCTTCGTCGCCGCCGAGATCACGCTCGGCAGTCATCTCGCCGAGCAGCTGGCGGTGGCTTTTACCGAGCCGGCGCAGCGCATGATCGGCCAGTACCTCATCGACCTGGTGGACGAGGCGGGTTACCTGCCGCCGGATCTGGGGCAGGCCGCCGAGCGGCTCGGGGCGTCGCAGGAGGACGTCGAAGCGGTTCTCGCGGTGCTGCAGAAATTCGATCCGCCCGGCGTTTGCGCGCGAAATCTCAGCGAGTGCCTTGCGATCCAGCTGCGCGAGCTCGATCGTTACGACCCTGCGATGCAGGCGCTGGTCGAGCATCTGGATCTTCTGGCGAAACGCGATATCGCCGCTTTAAGAAAATTCTGCGGCGTCGATGATGAGGATATCACCGACATGATCGGCGAAATCCGCCGCCTCGATCCGAAGCCGGGTTTGAAATTCGGCTCGGCCCGGATGCAGACCATGGTGCCGGATGTGTATGTGCGGCCGGGGCCGGACGGTGGCTGGCACGTCGAACTCAACAGCGACACGTTGCCGAGGGTGCTGGTCAATCAGGTCTATTACACCGAGCTGTCGAAGACGATCCGCAAGGACGGCGACAAATCCTATTTCTCCGATTGCCTGCAGAACGCAACCTGGCTGGTGCGCGCGCTCGATCAGCGCGCCCGCACCATCCTGAAAGTCGCAACCGAGATCGTGCGGCAGCAGGACGGCTTCTTCACCCACGGCGTGGCGCATCTGCGGCCGCTCAACCTCAAGGCGGTGGCGGATGCCATCCAGATGCATGAATCGACGGTGTCGCGGGTGACCGCCAACAAATACATGGCGACCAATCGCGGCAGTTTCGAATTGAAGTATTTTTTCACCGCGTCGATTGCGTCGGCCGACGGCGGCGAAGCTCATTCGGCGGAGGCCGTCCGCCATCACATCAGGCAGCTGATCGATGCCGAAGACCCCGCCGTGATTCTCTCGGACGACACCATCGTGGAACGATTGCGCGAATCGGGGATTGATATCGCCCGTCGCACGGTTGCGAAGTATCGCGAGGCGATGCGAATCCCGTCGTCGGTGCAGCGCCGCCGTGACAAGCAAAGCATGCTCGGCAATGCCCTCTCGGCTCCTGCCGCATCCTCCGACCGGTCGCGCGATACCGCGCCGGCTTGATTGCGTCCCCGTCAATTCGCGATACTGTCCTTCTCCAGACCAATCGAGGCATCGAAATGACTCTACGGATTTCGGGAAAAAGCATCAGTGTCGGCGACGCGCTGCGCGGGCGCGTCAGCGAGCGCACCGATGAAGTCCTGCGCAAGTATTTCGACGGCAATTATTCCGGCCACATCACGCTGAGCAAGGATGGCTTCGGCTTCCGCACCGACTGCGCGCTGCATCTGGATTCCGGAATTACGCTGGAGGCCGATTCCAATGCCGCCGACGCCTATGCCAGCGCCGACCAGGCACTGGCCCAGATCGAGAAGCGGCTGCGCCGCTATAAAAGCCGCCTCAAGGATCGTTCGGCGCGAAAGTCGCATGCCGAAGCGATTGCGATGGTTGAATTGACCGCGCCAACCCTCAATGCCCCGAGCTACGTGATCGAAGCGCCCGCGGGAGACGAGGAGCACGACGAGACCGGCTACAGTCCGGTGATCATCGCCGAGGCGACGACGTCGCTGAAGCGGATGTCGGTGAGCGAAGCCGTGATGGAGTTGGACCTGACCGGCGCCGCCTGCATCGTGTTCCAGCATGGCTCAAGCGGCCGGGTGAACATCATTTACCGGCGGCCGGACGGCAATGTCGGCTGGGTCGATCCTCCGGTGGTTAACCCTGGGGGCTAGGCTCCGATCGGCATTGACGCCCTTGGGCAGCCTCCCTATGGTCCGCCGCCGCAAAGGGGAGGGGGCCGGGAACGACTTCGCGGGAGTTGGCACCGGTCTTGCGTTGGAGTAGAAGCCCCCCAATTAGGACCCGGGTGTAAGCCCGTCTCCCGCCTCAATCTTCCTGACGCCGCCTGCTGAAGCCTATTTCGCAACCTGACGGTTAAATTCACCTCGGAACGCCCCATGACGATTACCGATCTGGTCGCACCCGAGGCGATTCTCCCGGCGTTGAAGGTCAACAACAAGAAGCAGGCGCTGCAGGAACTGGCGGCGCGGGCCGCCGTCTTGACCGGGCAGAACGAGCGCGCGGTGTTCGAGGTTCTGCTGCAGCGCGAGAAGCTCGGGACCACCGCCGTCGGCTATGGCGTCGCGATTCCGCACGGCAAGCTTCCCAAACTGGAAAAGCTGTTCGGCCTGTTCGCGCGTCTCGAGCGTCCGATCGATTTCGAGGCGATGGACGGCCAGCCGGTCGATCTGGTGTTCCTGCTGCTGGCGCCTGAGGGCGCGGGCGCCGATCACCTGAAAGCCCTGGCCCGGATCGCGCGATTGCTGCGCGACCAGGACGTCGCCAAGAAGCTGCGCGCTTCGCGCGATGCGCAGGCGATCTATTCGGTGCTGGCGCTGCCGCCGGCGAGCGCGGCATAGGGCGGAAAAGCAAACCCACCGGGTATCGGGCAGCGCTATGCGCAAGCGGTGATGAGCCCTTCGCGTCATGAGGCCCGTCATTCCGGGATGGTCCGAAGGACCAGACC
>OCZT010002304.1_pt1 | contig 19813 bp, 24 predicted proteins | sample 1539031 | NCBI WGS metagenome assembly OCZT01 (sample SAMEA3539308, study PRJEB22396) | soil metagenome | biome: tundra; feature: field; material: soil | place: USA | collected 2010-05 | depth 0.15 m | reverse complement strand
TTACAGTGATCAGCAATTTCAGGTCGTGAAAAATCCTTAGCATTAAAAAAACAATAGTAATTCCATCTTACTTTTTTTGGATAAGGTTCTAGAGAAGTAAGATTATTACAATCACAAGCATAACTTCCTTTTATTTTATTAAACAAAATATTAGGTAGTTTTGATAAATTATTATTACCTAAATTAACATCTCCATTAACATCAACAGAATATCCTTGGTAAAATTTTTCTAAAGCTAAACATTCAGGGTATTCTATATCTTTGTTTACTGTAATAGTTTTTTTACTTTCATCTATTATCATATGTTTTTCTAGTTCTTTCTTAATAAGAATTAATCTTTCATCCATTTTTCTACTTTTGAAAACAGAATCTTCGAGAACTATTTTCTTCTTTGATAGAGACTCTAACAATTTATATGGAGTAAACCTACTTACTAAATTCAGTGTTGTTTTTTTTTCTATTTCTAATTGTTCGTCTTTTGTTAAATCAAATACTGCATAATCTTTAAAAATATCTACACAAATTAAAGAATCTTTAATATTAACGTTTTTAGAATATATTCTTTCCTCTGCTTGTTTTGTTATATTATCTTTATAATTTGCAGATATTTTTCCATCTTGTCTTGCTATAGAATCTGGTACTACTTTATATTTATTACTCAGTTTATTTCCATCTATAACTAATCTTGCATAATTGGAGCCTCTACCTTTTATACCGCTTCCATTTCTAGTAAAACTTACATAACCACGGTTAAAAACAAAATCCTTTATAGTATAATCCTTTAATATAAGAAGTAGTGATTGAATATTACAGTAATGATATATCACACCAATATTTTTCTCTTCAAGTATTACTTTCTTATTTGTTAGAGATTCTAACAATGTTATTAATTTTTTCATATTATAACCCTAAGTTTTTTGTATTTTCGTCTTTGATTTCTTGTCTAATTTTAGTAGCTACTTTTTTAAGGTAAATAGCAGCTCTTTCAGTTTTACCCATCAACTCTTTCATAAATCCGTTAAACTTCGCAGCAGGCATAGCAGCAATAACAGCATATAGATGAGACATAATATCTTGTTCGTCTGCATTACCAACCATTTCCACAAATGTTTCCCAAACACCAGGACCTAATCTTAAATTCCAATGTTCAGCATTTAAAAAATCTGCTTTATTAATAGTATATTTTCTTTTTTCAACATCTTGTGGCATACCATGTAAAGATAATATTTCCATTACACCTTTAGTTAATTCGTGAATAAGAAAAGGAAACGATGTGGCCTGTGCAATAACAACAGGAACTTCTTTTGTAGTATCTATTTCCATCTTTCCTACAGCTGACTGTTGACGAGATTGAGATGCTACTTTATCAGGGGTTATCCAATATCCATACTCCGAAAATACAGATAAAATACTATACATTTTTATAAGACCAGGGTCTATTTTATTTAACTCATCTTGTACTAGATGGAAAGCATATGTTGTTTTAACAGCTGATCCTTGTATAAGTGAGTTTAAAAACTTTCTTTTAGCAACTTCAGGTTCGTATTCTTCAATTACCTCCATTTCTTCAGGTTCTTCGGGAATATTTGTTAAGTCAATATTTCCGTGTTTTACTAAAGATGCATTAAAGTTAATTTCACCTTCAGGAATTTTAAAATAATCCATAACTAATTTAATAGCTAAGTTTTCCAAATCGACCTTATGATCTTTTTCAATTTCTACTGCATCTTGATAAGCTTCAACCATTACATTGTAAACCTTCATAGGAGAATCAATAGTACCGGAATATCCTGTGAATTTTTTAAGATTAGTTATAACATCTTTAAATCTTTTATTTGCTATTAACTGTTCAAAATTTTCTGATCCTTCTGAATCAGGATGATTAGCTAATTTTCCTAGAGGGTGAGATTGATCTTTTAACATCTTTTCTACCTCAGGATGCATTTTTTCTTTTATATTATTATCGTCTTCTTTTAGAATAGTTTTTTTCATAAGTTTTTTTTATTTTTAAATATAAGTTTTTGATTAATATTTAAAAATATGATTTATTTTCACATCATCCTAATTAAAATGAAAATAATTTATTATTTTAAAAGAAAAAGAAATATTATATAACTTTAAAACTTAGTGATTCTAACCGAACAACATATTATTAAAAAATCTAATAAACTCTATTGGAAACAACTAGATAATTTATGTTTTCTTTCTAAAAATTTATATAACGCCACTCTCTATCTTATTAAACAAACTAAAATAAATGAAGGAAAATTCTTAAGATATTTGGAAACTGAAAGATATTTTAGAGATAATAATAATGTAGATTATTTTGCTATTCCTACTGCTTCTTCCCAACAAATCCTTAGACTAGTAGATAAAAACCTTAAATCCTATTTTGCTCTTCTTAAAAAATATAAAAAAGATCCTAAATCTTTAAATGGTTGTCCTAGATTTCCAAAATATAAAGATAGTAGAAAGGGTAGAAGTGTTTTAATTTTTACAGGATCTAATCAAATTAGACTAAAAAATAATCAAGTCGTTTTTCCTAATAAATTAAAAATTAAACCACTAACTACTAAAATTCCTAAAGGATCTAAAATAAACGAAGTAAGAATTATTCCTAAAAATAATCACTATACTATAGAGGTAGTATTTGAAAAACAAACTAAAGAAATAGTTATTAATAACAATAAAACAGCTATTGACCTAGGTGTTAATAACTTAATAACATTAACAACAAATCTTTTGTTAAAACCATTAATAATAAACGGTAGAAAATTAAAATCTATAAATCAGTATTATAACAAAAAGAAAGGAAAACTACAAAGTGATTTAAAAACAAGACATAACAAATATAATTCTAAGAGAATTAATAAGTTAACATTAAAACGAGATAATAAAATAAAAGACTACTTACATAAATCTTCCAAATATGTAGTCGATTATCTAAAAGAAAACAACATTACTAGTTTAGTAGTAGGATATAATAAAGAATGGAAACAAGATATTAGTCTTGGAACAAAAACTAACCAAAACTTTGTAAATATTCCATATAAAAAACAACTAGATATGTTAAAGTACAAGTGTGAATTAGAAGGAATAAATTATATCGAAAGAGAAGAAAGTTATACTTCTAAATGTTCTTCATTAGAAAAAGAACCTATAGAATATCACAAAAAATATTTAGGAGATAGAATAAAAAGAGGATTATTTGAAACTTCTCAAGGAATATTAATGAACAGTGATGTAAACGGAAGTTTAAATATAGGAAGGAAAGAATTTGGTGATGATTATTTAATAGAAATATTAAAAAATCCAGTCAATAGAGGATTAGTGCTTAATCCAGTGAAAGTAACATTTTCATAAATAAGAATTTTTTAATAGCATTTTAATATTGTACTAAAGATAATAAAAATATGATCACAGACTATACAAAAAACACAAGTATTTTAACATTTAAAGAGGAGTATTGCACATATTTAACACGTCAACAGTTAATCGATCTTTGTGGAGAGCTATTTGAAAAGAATAAGGTTTCTGAAAGAATTAATAAAGATTTAGAAATTCAAATAATTAAACTAGTCAACCATGAAGAAAATTAATTCAATATCTGATGTTGTAGATTTTATGTCTGCAAGCCCTGATGATCAAATATATGATCTTGTAGATAGTTATTCAAGAAATAGAAGTACACCTAATGATGATATATTCAAAGTAGTTAGTTGTATACCAGAATTGGAACATATTCACAAACGATTAAAAAACGAAGGATATAAATTTGTTTCTGTTTTAGATCCAAAGGTTGCTTTAAAAGGTAGTAGTCAAAAATTTATTTATGATTTTTTGAAATCAAATCTTACTAAACTATTAGAAGATATTAAAGAAGATGATTTTAAAACAGGAGTTAAAAAAAAGAAAAGAAAATAATTCTTACATAATCCAGTAAATACTTCTTTTTACTTTACAATATTTTTCAACATCTTCTTTTGTAAAACTACTAAGGTTATTGCTACAGGTAAAACACCCACCTACTTCCTCTGGACAATACTCTAAAGAACTTAGTAAATTTCCAGTACATTTAAAACTTTGAATAACTTTTTCAGGACAATTTTTTAAAGAAGTAAGATAATTACCTTGACAATAAAAACCATTTACTTCTTTAAATAAAATTTTTGGAAGTTGTTTTAAATTTTTCTTCATTAAGTAAACATCTCCTTTAACACTTACAGAATAATCCTGGTAAAACTTTTCTAATATTAAACAATTAGAGTAAGATAGGCAATCAAAAATGGTGATATTTTTATTGACATAGTCTATTTCTACTTTTACAGACTTATCAAACTCTTTTTTAAGAATTAAAAGCCTTTTATTGATTCTTCGTGATTTAAAAATAGTTATATCTTCTATCATGGTTTAAAAATAAGAAAAGATCCATCACTAAACAAATAATGATGAATCTTTTTTAATATTTAATAACCTTGTATTTTATCTTAATAAAAACATATCCCAAGTTTTCCAAATAGATTTAAAAGTTTCTTCTGGCTTTAAAGGAATATCTATTAAATCTTTGTTTTTGTAAGCAAAGTTTTCGTATTCATTTTTAGTTTTAATGCCAAATCTTTTTGCTATATTTTTAACAAGATTGTAAGTTGTTGCAGTATCATTGAAGAATTCATCCCAAGATATCCACTCATTATAAACTTTATCGGGACATACAGGAATTGGTTTTAAGACTACAGGATGTATTTCTTTCCATTGAACAGCATTTTTAATACCTAATCTTTTAGCTAAAATTTTTGCATCTTCATAAGAAATAAAACGACTTTCTTTTTCAGTATTAATAGATTCAATTTTCTCTTCTTTAACAAATACTTTTTCCTCTTGATTAAATATCTTTTCTTCTTCTTTAACAATTTTAACTTCCACTTCTTTTAAATTAGGGTTATATATATTTGATCCAAGTATTTCAGAACAAGGGTTCACATCTCTATCAAACAAAGGTGTAAAAAACTCCTCTTTAGTTTTTTTATGGTTATAACCGAGAACAGTTGATAAATCTAACGGTTCTCCAACATCTTTTCTTTCTGTACCTAAAGATGTAAAACGATCTTCTGTAGAATCATCTAATGCTTTAGGTAATTTATGAAACGCTATAATTTCTGTTCCATTTATTCTTTTTGTAATAGAGAAAAAATCTCCAAAACCTATCCATTCACCCGATTCTTTATAACGATCCCAAGGACGAGAGGGTATTTGCGGATGTTCTTTTCTTATTTCTTTTCCTCTTTTACTCCAATCTAAAGATCCTTCAATTTTATATTTCTTTAAAGTTTCTTTTGCTTCTTGATAAGAGCAAAATTCTTTTTTAAGAGCTCCAACTTTTATTTTAATAGTTTCGTTAGATTTATTAATATCTCTACTTAAAAAATCTGACCATCCTTTCCATTCACCTGTTTTTGTATAAACATCTTTAGGTGCAGGAGGTAAACTAGATTCTAATTCTAAAAGAGTTTTATAACTTTGATTCCACTCACTAGAACTTTTTATATTAAATCCCTTAACAATTTCTTTAGCTTTTTCATAAGAACAAAACTCTTTTCTAAAAGAATTTGTTGTTTTAATATATGAAAGATAATCATCCCATCCTTTCCATTCTTCTTTATAAACATCTCTTGGGCGAGAAGAAAGTTTAGGATATATTTTTCTTAGCTCTTTATATTTAGCTTCGTATGAACCAAGGTTTAAAAACCTAAAAGACTTTAAAACTTCTTTAGCTTCTTCGTATGTATAAAATTCTTTTTTATCTATAGTATCATTACTAAAAAAATCTTTCCAACTTATCCATTCACCTGTTTTTGCATAATACTCATTAGGAGTAGATGGCATTTGTGGAAATTTAGCCCTAACATATCTATAGTTTAACGTCCAATCTGTACCGTTTTTTATATTAAGAATTTTTAAAGCTTCTTTTGCTTCTTGATAAGAAAGAAATTTTTTCAAAGTTTTAACAAGTTTATGTTTTTCTTTAAAATGATTATCTGTTAATTTTTCAGGTTTATCTAAGAAATTATCCCAACTTGTCCATTCTTCATAATAAGTCCAAGGAGAGGAAGGTAAACAAGTATGCTTACCTTTCATTGTTCTAAAGTTTTTATTCCATTCATCAGAACTTTTTATATCAAATTCTTTTGCAATTTTTTTTGCCTCTTCATAAGGGCAAAACTTTTTTCTAAGACAATTAGCTGCTAAAACTTCGGCTCTAGAAGGAGTTTCTATGTTTAAAAAAATATTCCATCCTTCCCATTCACCTGTATTGTTATAAAAATTTGGAGGATTCAAAGGAAATTTTGGATATTTTTCTTTAATTACACTGTAAATTTTAGGCCATTCACTTAAATTAGATATTTCAAACTGTTTAACAAGTTCTTTAGCTTCTTTATAAGAATAAAATTTTGCTTCGAATGGTGTAGTTTCGTCCCAAAAACTAATTGGAGTTTCTTCTACAGATATTTGATCTGTTTTCGAACCAAATATATCTTCACAAGTAACTATTTTAGATTTACCTTTACTAAAATCCTTATATTTGAAAGTAGTAGGACTAGTACGAACAGCATACTTGTTTGAATTTTTAGCAGGTACAACAATAGGTTTAAGAGAATCAAAAAGAGTATTAAGATCAACTTTACTGTCTTTCAATCCTATTGGGTTTTCAGTTTTTTTACCTAAAAAATCATCCCAACTTACCCATTCTCCTGTTTTTTTAAAATCTCTATATGGATTATAATAGAGTTGCGGGTGGTATTTTTGAATAGCAGTATATTCTTGAATGGATTTTAACTCCATCGCTTTAATAAACTTTTTAGTTTCTTTGTAGTTTAAATGTTTTTGATCAACCATTTTTTTGTTTTTTGTTTAAAAATTAATATATCTTTTAACATCGCTAAAATTAAAAATAAAATTATTACAAACCAAATTATTTTAAATGTTTTTTGTCAAATTGACTTATTAAAAGCTCTATTCTCATCAATCTTACATCTTCAACAGAAAAAAGAGGTTCTTTTCCTTGAAGTAACCTTCTTTTTCTCAACCTTTCTTTTAATACAGGTCTAAGCTTTTTAACTCTCTTATTTAACCTACGTGGCTTAAAAATATATTTCATGAGAAGTTTTTAAACAATTTTCTCTTTCAACCAGTTAATGCTATAATGATTAGTTTTAAAATCACTTTTTCTTATCGGAACTTCTAATACTATTCCTTCAAGTGTTCTACATCTTGATAGGGCAACATAACCTTGACCTTCTCCAAAGAAACCACGTTGATTTAAAACAATAATATTATCAAACGTCATACCTTGACTTTTATGAATAGTAATAGCATATCCTACTTTAATAGGAAATTGTTGAAAACTACCAATAGGCTTACTAATTATAGCTCCCATTTCATTTAATTCATATTGAATCTCCTCATGAGCTATAGGATCAACTTTATATTTAACACTGTTTATTGATACTACTACCTTATGATCATCTTCTAAATAATTTTCAAAAAAACCAATAGTTCCATTTATAAAATTTCCTTTAGGGTCATTAGACAACATCATTATTTTACAACCTTTTTTAAGTTTTAAATTTTCAACTAAAACTGTATTAGCAATTTTAAATTTACCTGTCACTAAAGCTTTAAATTCAAAAATCTTTTCTTTAATATCATCAAGCATTATATCATTCAATGAATTGACAACATCATTTGTACTTGCAAGATAAACAGCTTGAGTGTCATCTGTATTATCATCAACAACTCTTTTATTTAAAGCTGTAATATGTTCTGGTTTTATATTTCCTACACGTATAGAATCTAATATACTAGAGAATGTTAAATCTTGTTGTCTAAAGTTTTTTGTAAGACAATGATATTTTGTATCAGGACAACAAGTTTTAAAAACATAGCTATCAAAAAACATCATAGATGAATATTGTTTCGCAAGTTGTTTTTGTAGAGAATCGTTAACTACAGGTTGTAATTGTCCAACATCTCCAAACATTATAATTTGTTTTCCACCGAATGGTTCTTTACTTTTTAAAGATCTTTGACAAACTATGTTTATTTGATCTAACAATAAAGCAGATACCATCGATATTTCATCTATTACTATAGCATCTGCTTTAAATAATAACTCAGCTCTTTTATCTGTAAGAGGTCTTGTTTTATATATATTTGCTTCTACAGGAGATATGTTAAAAAAAGAATGTATTGTCATTCCTTTTACATTAGTTGCAGCAACACCAGTAGGAGCTACTACCACACAAGATTTTAAAGATAATAAATAATTTAGTAAGGTACTTTTACCTGTGCCTGCATTACCCGTAATAAAGATTTGTTTTTCACCTTTATTAACATCATCTAATATTTTTTTATATTCATCAGTGATAATCACTGTTTTATATACTTTTTCTTCGTTTTCCATTATTTATTTTCTATTATTCCTAAAATTTCTTTTTTACTTTTTTCCAAACTTTTATCGAGTAAGCCTCTATATTGATCCAGCCACTCAATATTACAAAACCCTAAAGGTTTTTCTTTAAACTTCTCACACAATTCTCTGTATACATCGTAGTTGTCATACATCTCGCTTAACCCATCACTCATTTTTATTCTCCCTTTTTATATTGTTGATTGTTTATAGTAACTACTTAATTTTCTTTTAAAAAAGTTTGTATTTTTAACATAAAAATAATTAACATCATCTTGTTCTGTAGTAAGAATCATTGTTTGAACAGAATTACATACAGATTTTAATTGAGTAACTTTTTTATCTATAAGATCTTTATTCACATCAGCATCTAAAATTAATAAAACATCTGTGTGTGTTAAAAAATCCAGTATTTTATCTGAAATTTCTGTTCCTAGTAATATTAAAGAATTTGGTACAACTAATCCATCAAACGCACCTTCTGTTATTACTATAAGAGATTTTTTATTAATAAATGTCTCGTAAAAACAAACAAATTCTGTATCTAAAAATTTTCTATATTTTTTTGTTGTAAAGTTTTGTATTACAACAGCTGTTAACCTGCCATCACTATTATAAGAAGGAAAAATTATATTGTTTTTAAAATACCCATCATAACAATATTTTATTTCTCTCTCTTTAATAATTTCTTTTGTTAGCCCTCTTTTTTTTAAATAATTATAAACCTCAGTATAATTATAAACATTTGCTAATTCTAACGGTAAAGAAATATGTTTTTGTTGTACTTCTTCATAATTTGCCTTTTTATCAGATTTGAAAAGAGGAGCGAAATCAACATAACCATATTGTTTTATGAGGGTATACAAGGAGCCACTTATGCCACAAGCCCAGCAGTGGTAAATAAACCCAGTTTGGACACTGTTTTTATTTTTATTCCCTAGCTCAAGATTATATTTATTAATAGGGTTTTTTAGCTCTTTTTCACACCTAGGACAATTAAAACAAAGCTGGCCACCCTTCATTTGGTAGTCACCTAAAGGTTTTAAAGCCCTTAGCATTTGTTCATGAGTTCCTTTTGCCATTAAATTTAATTATTTTTGATGACCTAAATTTAAGAACAATCTACTTGGATTCCTACTAAAACCAATAGAAAAACTATATTTAAAAGTAAAAAATGAATAAACAACTTTTAAACGAAAGTACTGCAACCCCTTTTTTAAAATTTTATAAAGCAGCAGAGTCAAATATAGATCCTGTTGATTCAGTTCTATATGATTGTTTGGGAATTTTAAAAGAATATTTTGATAATTATATAAAATGGTATAGTCATCCTGGTAGAAGTAAAACAAAGCAAAAAGAAGTTTCTATATATAATGATTTTTTAAAACGTCAAAAGGAAATTAACCATGCTATTGTAAGTAATGATAGAAAAGAAATGATTACTGCAATTGATACAGGAATTAACCAATGGCATTATGATTTTCCAATTGTAAAACACCTTGAATTTAAAGATGAAGAAGGTGAAGATACTATACAAGTAAAAAAAGATTTTGAAGAATTACAAGAAATTTTATTTAAAATTGGAAGACTATCAAATGAAACCCCTTATATTTTTGAAAGTACTGTAGCTCCTTTAAATGATTTAGAACAAAGTTTTATTCCTAAAAAAGAGTTAAATCCTATATTTTTTAATAAAGAAGAAAAATTACATTCTAAAATAAGAACTAAGTTGTTAGAAATATCTGAAAATTTTATAAAATCATTAAATTTAGAAGATACTAATATAGAGGTAAAAGATATAATACTCGCAGGAAGTTTAGCTAATTATAATTGGAGTAAATATTCTGACATTGATCTTCATGTTGTTTTTGATTTTAAACAAATAAATGAAAATAAAGAATTAGTTGAAGAATTTTTTATGGCTAAAAAATCTTTATGGAATTTAAAGTATGATGTTAAAATATATGGTTACGATGTAGAAATATATGGACAAGATATTAATGATGATTTTTTCTCTGATGGGATTTATTCTTTATTAAAAGATGAATGGGTATCTGTTCCTGAAAAGGAAAACCATACTATTCTTTTTAAAAAAATTCTTAAAAAAGCAAAATATATATCTAAAATTATTAATAATCTTATCGAATTAAAAATCGATGATAAAAGAAAATTAGAATTAATAGATAAATTAGAAGATAAGATTTCTAAAACAAGACAAATCGGCTTAGAAAATGAAGGAGAGTATTCAGAAGAAAATATTTTATTTAAAATCCTAAGAAGAACAGGTTATATTCAAAAACTAAAAGATTATAAACAAGAATTAAAAACAATAAAATTATCTTTAAATGAAAGTTCTGTTTTTAAACCTAGAAGAATAGAAGAAAGGCTTTTAAATTTAAAAAAAGAATTTGATCAGCGTATTGTTTTTGATGGCAGTAAAAAACTACTTTACAAAGGAAATGTTAAAGAAAGACAATTGTATTTTTTAGAAAAATTTTATAAAAACTATATTATAAATGTTAATGGTGATGTAAAAATTTATAATATGAATTTAAAAGAAATTCCTATTCAATTTGGAACTATAGATGGGAGTTTTGACTGTTCTTATAATCAATTAACAAATTTAAAAGGTTGTCCGAAACGTGTATATTATAATTTTGATTGTACAGAAAATAACCTAACTTCGTTAGATGGTTGCCCGAAAGAAGTAGACTCTTTCGAATGTCCAAAAAACTTTACAAAAGAAGATATTTTAGAATACTGTAAAGTTGATAATGATCAAATCTATATTAAACAGTATTAATATTTTAATCAACTTTTTATTATGAAAAAATTAATAACACTGTTGGAATCTCTAACAAATAAAAAAGTAGTACTTGAAGATTCGGTTTTTAAAAGTAGAAAATTAGAAGAAAGATTGTTACCCATTAAAAAAGAGCTAGAAAAACATATGACAATAGATGAAAATAAGAAAATTATTATTGTAAATAAAGATATTAGTTATAATGATTGTTTAGTGTTAGAAAAGTTTTATCAGGGTTATGTAATTGACGTAAACGGTTTTGTTGATTTAAATTTCCAAAACCTTAAACAACTACCCTCTATACTATTCAATAAAATTAGTGGTTATTTTTGTTGTTCTTTTAATCAATTAATATCATTAGAACATTGTCCAGAAAAAATAAATGGTAGTTTTAGTTGTAGCCATAACCATCTTATCTCCTTAGAATATTGCCCCAAGGTTGTAGGTAGTTGTTTCAACTGTGATAAAAATTCTAGTAGGTTTACAAAAGAAGATGTTTTAAAACGTTGTAAAGTAAAAAGTGATATTTATTGTTAAAAATTGGTTAGTATTTAAATAATTCTTATTTTTAAGAAAAACTTTATTTAAAGCTACTATGTCTGAAATTATTTTTAAGCCAAGAAGAATTAAAACCCGTCTAAAAGAACAAAAAAGAAAATTAGATGTTTTACATATAGAATTTGTTAAATATTACAGAATAAATCACGAAACTAAAACTATTTATCAATTATTTATCAAAATAAACTACCGAGATTACCTTGATGTGTTTAAAATTATCTATCCTGACTATGTATTAGTAGAACTTAAAAACTCTAAACATCGTCACCGAATATTTTACACAGAAGGTTGGGTAACTTCTAGTGTCTTTAAATCATGTGAAGAAGCTAGAAAACATGCAGGTAAGAAATTTTCTTTTTTATTGTTTTAACAACTTCTTTTTAAATAAATATACATTGATAGTGTTTTAATAAGATAATTGTTTAAAACAAAGATATGAGTGTTTTAATAGCTATTTTATAATAACTTCTTTCGTATATAAAATATTATTACAACTAATAACAATAAAATAAACTCCGTTACTGAACATATGATAATCAGATGAACAAAATTCAGTTCCCTGTTCTACACCTAATCCTTCTTTAAGAACACTCTTTCCTAAAACATCAAATACTTCTATACTAACATTTTTTTCTTTTTTATTATTAAAAGTAATTTTAAATTCTTTTGAATTTGGAAACGAAATAAGAAAATCAAAGTTATTAAACAATATAGACTTAATATCACTTGAAGAGGTCTTTCCGTCATTATCTGTTTGTTTTAAATAATAATAATTTATCCCTTCTTGCGGAGAATAATCAACATATTTATAGGTATTTGAATATGTACATGTTCCGCAACCTTTAATATCTTCTAAATTATTAAAATCAATTCCGTTATAAGACTTTAAAATACTAAAGAAATCATTATTTTTTTCACTTAATGTTTTCCAATTTAGAAGAATAGATGTTTTATCAACGTTTACATTAAAATATAATAACTCTATAGGTAAAGCTACTGCACAACTACTGCAATTTTGAGTTAATACTGCGGAACCTAATGTTCCTACTCCGTTTACCCCTAATGTTCCACTTGCACATATTTTTACATTAGAAGAAGAAGTTAAAGATGTATTTCCTATAACATTAGATGCTGATACTCCTATGCACGCTTCACCATTGTTTACTTTTATAGGGTTAGAATTCCAATCGTATTCTATAGTATTAGTATTTAATTTTGAATCTATCCCTAAACATGCTCCCGAACCAGCATTTGCTATTGTTAATTTTCCTGTGATTGCTATAATTCCGTAATTAGTAATTATAGTATTTTCATATAAATCACCATTTATGTTTAAATGTCCTGTAGTTGCATTCATTAATAAACCAGCAGAATTTACAGTCAAATTACTATTTATATTCAATGTACCATAATTGTAAATAATTGTGTTTAAAACAGTCTGATTAGTATTTACAGTAGCTCCGCCGAGTATGTACAACTTACCTCCATTAAATCCTGAACTATTTGATAAAGTTAAATTTCCGCTACAAACAATAACATCAGCTCCACCGAAATGAACTGTTAAAGTAGATGTTCCTCCACTATATATATAAGTTGTTCCACTATTAGCATAAATACCATCGGTTAACACTGTTCCTATACAAGAAGGCGCAATTGGCATAGATATACATTGACTGAAAGAATATTGTTGTAATAAACAAACAAGAGAGAATAAGAGAATTTTTTTTTTCATTAGAAAATAATTGTTTCTTTTAAATATAAACTTAAATTTTTATTTTAAAACAGATTCAACTATTTGTTTTACTAAATTAGAAGGTATTGAAAAACTATTTGATGTTATAAAAGCAGATGTAATTCCTATTAATCTTCCTTCTTTATTAATTAGTGCTCCTCCTGAGCTTCCGAAATTAATAACTGTAGTTGTTTCTATAAAGGATACAGGTAATTTTTCTACTTTATGATTGTTAATAAAATTAATTAAACTATTTTTACTTTTAATAATTCCACAGGTAGTAACTTTATGTTTGCCTAATGGACCTCCAATAGCTAAACATCCTTCATTAATATATGTACTATCACTATTATCAAAAACAACTGAAGAAAGGTTAGTAACGTTTATTTTTAATATCGCGATATCTAAATTTTTATCAGTTTTAATAACAGTAGCTTTATACTTTTTATTATCATTTAAGGTAATTGTTATATCGTCAGATGTTAAAATATGGTTGTTAGTTATAATATAACCATCTTTACTTACTATAACACCTGTACCTAAACTAATTTGATCAGAATAAGATTCGTATACTTCAATATAAACAATACTTTTTAAAGTTTTATTTATGATGTTAATTGAATCTTGTTTAGAAGAAAATATTGGAGAACTAAATCCTAAAAGGCTTATTAGGTTTATTAAAATTATAACTGTTATCTTTTTCATATATCTTTTGTTTTAATTTCTATATGTAAAGATAAGAAAAACAGTTACACCATCCTAGTTTTTAACAAGAAAATGGTTTAAAAAAGAAACATAATCTTCTATGATTTTAGAATTTCCTATAATACTATCTATAGTATCGTATTTGATTATATTAAAAGATGATTTATCTTCTTGATAACTTAAATCATTTATAGGTACCCAGGTTTTATTAGTTTGTTTAGATCTGGGTTTATGGTAAATAGCAAATTGAAAAGGTTTTAATTCGGAAGTATAGAGAAAATTAATATTGTCAAACTCTCCTATTTTTAAACAATTATCTATATCTAACATTTTTAATATTAAGATAAATAAATTATTCTATTTTCTTTCCTACTTTACAATATTTTTCAACATCTTCTTTTGTAAATTTTTTAGAATTATTATAACAACTAAAACTTCCACCTACTTCTTTTGGGCAATATTGCAAATTTATTAGTTGGTTGTTAAAACACAAAAAATTTCTTCCTACTTCTTTTGGACAATACTTTAAAGATGTGAGTTGATTGTTGCTGCACCAAAAACTACGACCTACTTTTGTTGGGCTATATTGTAAACTTGTTAATTGATTGTTGTAGCACAAAAAACTACGATCTACTTCTTTTGGACTATATTGCAAGCTTGTTAATTGGTTCTGGTTACAACAAAAACTACCAGTTATTTTATTAAAATTAATAAGAGGTAATTGTTTAAGCTCTTTACATGATACATCAACATCTCCTTTCACGTCAATAAGATATCCTTGGTAAAATTTTTCTAATACTAAACAATCAGGATATTTAATATTCTTATTTATAATAATAGTTTTATTAGGTTCATCAATTATCATAGATTTTTCTAACTCTTTTTTAAAAGATATTAACCTTTCATCCATTTTTCTAGATTTAAAAACTGAGTTTTCAAGTACTACTTTTTTATTTGTTAGGTTTTCTAATAATGTTATTATTTTTTTCATTGTTTTAATATTCTTGTATATCATTTTTCAATTCAGAATCAGGATCATTTTTAAAAGTTATAGTATCTTGATCAATAATGTATTTTTCATCACGTCCTATTTTTTCTTGTATTGTAAAAGTAAATTTATTAGGTCTTTCTCTTTTTTGCATATCCTTACTATCTCTAGTATATGCCCATAATTCTAATTCTGTTGTTAAAGTATAATAACTTTTACCTGTACCACCTCTTTTAGAAACTTCCATCTCTGTTGGTTTAAGAGGATTAGCAAGTTGTAAATGAAACTTTTCTCCATCTAAAGAAACAACCATTCTTTTATTTTTAAAGCACTTTATTAATTGTTCTTCGTACTGATTAGAATATTCACGCAATGTAGTAATAAATTTCATAGTATAGAACACTTTAAGATATTTAGGTGCTTCAGTTATATATTCATTATATATTATACCTTGATCTTTTTGAACAGGTTGAACATACATCACTTTTTTATAAGAAGGATTAGTTCTAAATAATAACTCGTCGTTAGTTCTCCAGCAAGTAAAATAAGGTAATTTTAAATATTCAGTGAAATCATCAAATTTATCAGGATGATTAAATTTTAACGAGGCAATTTCAGCATCTAATAAAATCATATCTACCGCTTTATTCGCGACAGTAAATCTATTATTAAAAGTTCTATAAATACATTCATCTAAATTTTCTAGATTTATAGTTCGTAATATATAATCTGTGTTTTCATCTACTCTATGAGATGGATTATTATCAGCAGATATATTATCACTAATATTTGTATTTACTCTTTGGTATGCATCACCACGTTTTTTTAAACTCATTATTTATGTTATTATTTTACTTAAATTTTATCTTTCCATCTACTTTACAATATTTTAAAACATCTTCTTTTGTAAATTTTTTAGAATTATCATAACAATAAAAATAGCCACCTACTACTTTTGGACAATGTTCTAAAGATGTGAGTTGATTACGAGAACAATAGAAATCACCACCTACTACTTTTGGACTATATTCTAATGATGTGAGTTGATTACGAGAACAATAAAAATTACCACCTACTACTTTTGGACAATGTTCTAAAGATATTAGTTGGTTATCAGAACAATAAAAATCACCACCTACTACTTTTGGGCAATTTTTGAAACTTATTAGTTTATTATAGGAACAATCGAAACAATCATTTATTTTATTAAAATTAATAAGAGGTAATTTTTTTAAATGTTGATCTGATAAATTAACACTCCCATTCACATTTATTGTATATCCTTGATAAAACTTCTCTAATACCAAACAGTCATTATAATCACATATATCTTTCTTTATAACAATAGTTTTATTAGATTCATCTATTATCATTGATTTTTCTAACTCCTTCTTAATAGGAATTAACCTTTCATCCATTTTTCTGCTTTTAAAAACAGAGTCTTCAAGTACTATCTTTTTACCACTTAAGTTCTCAAGTAAACCTATTAATTTCTTCATAAAAAATTAACTTATTTGAATGATTTTTTTAGAAAAGTCTAGCTCTACATAATCAATCATAAAACTTCCTTTTTTACTAAAGCCAGCAGTATTTTCAATTGTCCAACTATCTCTTGTACTATTAAATTCCATAGTCCAAACTATATTATCGTTTTCAATAGTTCCTTTTGTTTTTTCTAAAACATCTTTAGTTACATCACCTGATATGTTTTCTGTATTAATATAAAATTGTATAGAAGATACTATAGAATGATAATCAATATCAATTTGACTTAAGCCCCAATTCTTCTCTTGTGGTTCTAAACTATATTTAACAATGAATTCAGGATTACCTACAACATCAATATCAACTAGTTTTTTATATTCTTTTAAATTGTAGTATTTCAAAAGTCCATATAAACTACTTAATTTTACTACTACTGTATATTCACTCTTTTCCATAAAATGTTTTTTATTTAAATATAAGGTTTTTAAAAAAAAGAACAACAAAAAAGAGGTAATCGTTTTAAAACTACCTCTCTTTTTATATAAGAAAAATCTGTAACTGCTTGATTAATAATTCATATCATAAGAATCCATAAACAAGGTGAACGAAACTTCTGCGATGCCATCATCATCTTGAGAAAGAGCTCCACCATCTAAATCACTCATCATACAACCATGAAGAATAAATTGTTGCATTACTGCACCTGTTGGATCTTCTAAATTAAGAGTAAGTTCTTTTTTATAAGTAGCTGCATACCCACCTTTACCTGTAGATGAATCAGTATGTTCTCTTTGCCATGCTTCTAGTTTAGCATAAACAGAAGAACCAATAGCATCTCTAAACTTAATATTTATTGATTCTGTTTGAGATTTACCTTTATATCTAAAATTCCAGTTTTTAAACTTAACATCAACTATATTATTAGTAACCTTAGGTCTTGAAGCTTCAACAGCAAATCTCTCATCAATACCCATATAACCAGGAAATTCAAGAGACCATAAATCCTTTCTTAATGGTTCGAATTCATTAGGTATATTAGAAAACATCTTTCCTGAACAAAGGAAATCTGATTCCATTTTTTTTATCATTTTGTTTTTATTTTTGCTCATTACTTTATATGGTTTTATTGTTTAAGTTGGATTCGCATTTTTTCTGTAAATGCAGTTAAAGCATTAATAGCATCTGAAATTTTTTGACTTATATCTGTTAAGTCTTCAGGGTATAATTTTATAAAATGATGAGACAGCTTCATTTTTAAAGCAGTTTGAGCTTCATCCATATTAGTTTTAGCTTGCACAAAAACTTTAACTGCATCTTCAACCCTACTATCAGCTTCAGTTAACAATTTTCTTTTTGTTTCTTTATTAGAATTCATAGTATAATATTTATCTTTAAATATAATTTTTTTAAACATTTTGTATAGAAAACTAAAAGAAAATTCTTATTTTATAGGATAGTATTTAAATATTTGTTATTTTTAGAAAAAATTATACTATGATAAATAAAACTATTTTTAAACCACGAAGATTATCTAAGAGATTAAAAAAACATATTCTTTCATTTGATTATGAAAATAAAGTTTTATATTTTAAGCCAGGTTTTCATAATTATGAAAATAATTTTGTTTTAAAAGTAATAAGGGATTTGTATACTAGTTTTAAATTATTTGTTCCTGAATTAGAGAGAAAAATAAAAATCAAAGATAATATTTTAATTGTAAATGGAAAAATTGAATCGTATCATATAATTATTTTAGAGAGTTTTGCAAAAAATTATTTAATAGATGTTAAAGGTTCTGTATGTGTTAAAGAAAATTTATCCATTTCTTTTAGAAAAGTTAGCAAATCTTTTAGGTGTGATAATAATAGTAAAATAACTTCTGCAAAAGGATTTCCTAGATTTGTTGGAGAAAGTTTTCTTTGTTATGCAAATAATAATTTAGAGATAAAAAAAGAAGAATTACCCGAAGAAACAGGTAATTTTTATTTTCATAATAATAAAACACGATTTACACAAGAAGAAATTTTAAAATATTGCCACATAAAAGGAAAAATAATAATTATAATGTAAAATAATTATTTAAAATTTGACTAATCTCTTCAACTTGTAAATAAGAAATTCTTAACAAACCAATATTATTCTCTCTACAATAATTATTTTTAATTAAATCTCGTCGTTGTGTTCCTTCAAGTCCTTGTTTGTCTCCGAAAAATTCTATAGAATTAAAATGTTGTTTTCCATCGTACTCTATACATAAGTTTTTACTAAGTATATAAAAATCAAAAATTAAATGATTTTTATCTTTACATCCTTTAAAAGAATATTGTTGTTTAAATTCAATATGATTGTCTTCTAAAAATTTTCGAACTTTAGCTTCACCAGTACTTTGTTTACATATAGGACAACCTACTCCTCTAGAATGGCTCATTAAGCTTTGTGGAAATACACCATGAATAAGGCATTTAATGTTTACTTTATCAAAAGGACTTTTAAAATCAACCAAAGAATAGTCATATTTAAAATTATGTTTAATATTTGATCGTTCTATATAAGCCTCTTTATTTATTTATTTTCTCTTCTACACAGGTAAGACATTTACGTTTATCAAAAAGATGAGAACTGGCTGTTATTTCAAAAATATTGTGTTTTGAACAAATAATTTTAATAAGAGAGTTTATATTTCTATATTCTACTAAAGAATAATCATATTCTCCTTCATGTATTTTATTAACTTTTTCTACATATTGTTCTTTTTTAAAAGCTAAATTTTTACTTTTGAATTCTTTTACACATTCTGGACAACCATGATCAGTATTACAGTGTTGATAAGGTGTTTGTGAAAACGTGTTGTGGATAAGACATATAATATCAACAGGTGTATCTACGTTTTTGTAAACTACTAAAGAATAATCAAATTTATTGTTATGTTTTAAATTCGCTCTTTCTATAAATTGTTCTTGTGTTAGAGGTTTATTTCCGGAGCAACTTGGGCAACCTTGTTTTTGAAATGTATGTGAGGAAGGTGTTTGTTCAAAATCATCATGAATAGGGCAAGTAATTATTGGCTTAGTGTTT
>OCZT010002303.1_pt1 | contig 19815 bp, 16 predicted proteins | sample 1539031 | NCBI WGS metagenome assembly OCZT01 (sample SAMEA3539308, study PRJEB22396) | soil metagenome | biome: tundra; feature: field; material: soil | place: USA | collected 2010-05 | depth 0.15 m | reverse complement strand
ATTCGAAGGACGGCACCGTGCTCGGCACGATCGATCTGGGCGGCGTGCCGGAGCAAGGCGTGGCCGACGGCAAGGGCATGCTCTATGTCGTTATGCAGGATGCGGTAGGCGGCGTTACGGCCGTTGACGTCAAGACGATGAAGGCCACCGGGCACTATTCGTTCGTCGACAAGGGCGGGTGTAACGGGCTCGCGTTGGATGTGAAGAACCAGGTGCTCTTCGCGGCGTGCGGCCGGTCTGGCAACCCGCCGGCGCAGCCCGCGCAGCCGATGATGGTGATTCTGAGTGCGACGGAAGGCAAAATCCTGGCGAGCCTGCCGCTTGCCGGCGGCTCCGACGGCGCGGCGTTCAACCCTGCGACGATGGAAGCCTTCAGCACGCATGGCAATGGCACGATGACCATCGTCAAGGAGAAGGGCCCGACGAGTTTCGAGGTCGAGCAGAACCTTCAAACGATGAATGGCGCCCGCACGGTGACGTTCGACAGCAAGACGGGCCACCTCTTCACGATGTCGCAGGAGCGTGGGCCGGCACCGCCGCCACCACCCGGCGGCGGCCGCGGGGGCCAGGGCACACCGGTAACAGGTTCGTTCACTATTCTAATGATCGGCAATTAAGAGCTAACGGCGGTTACCGCAAGCGGCATGATAAGTGTCGCCCTGAAATCGCAACCTATTCGTTATGTTCCGCTCTCACTCTCGATCGCTGCCGCCAGCGGACAATTCCTGAACACACCCGGCGACAATGTGGACGCAGCCACGCTCGGCGCGATGTTCCGTGCGGCCAGGGGGGCGATATAATTCTTGCGATGAACCAAAGCACTCTCTGCTTTTTCGCGTTCGCGGTCGCCGTGGCGGGCCAAACCCAATCGGGGAAGAAGGCTCTGGTAGGCGGAACCCTCATCGACGGCTACGGTGGCCCGCCGATTCGCAACAGCATCATCTTAATCAGTGGTGAGCGGATTCAAGCGGTGGGGCAAGTTGGATCCCTGCCGGTTCCGCCGGGCACGGAAATCATATCGACCGAAGGCATGAGCGTCCTGCCCGGGCTCTGGGACATGCACGTCCACACGATGCTCGCCGGGCATTCGGACTACGCGCACTGGGACAAGACATACCCGCCGCAGCTCGAATCGGTGATCATGCCGGCCTCGGCGAAGCAGCTTCTGCTCGCCGGCGTGACCAGTGCGCGCGATTTGGGAGCTCCGCTCGAAGCGAGTGTCCATGTGCGCGATGCGATCCGCTCTGGGAAGATCCCGGGTGCAACCCTGTATGTCAGCGGACCGTTTCTCCAGCACCAGTCGTACCCCGGGACCGACTATTTCCGCTGGGGCGTCCACGGCGCCGATGACGCGCGCGCGAAAGTCCGCATGCTCGCAGGCGCGGGCGTCGATTGCATTAAGCTGATCGACCAGGACGAGATGGCGCGCGACGAAATCGCCGCCATTGTCGAAGAGGCGCATCTGCGCAAATTGCCGGTAGTCGCTCATGCGCACAGGCCGAACGAGATTCGCTTCGGGCTGGAGGCCGGAGTCGACGATTTCGAACATACCGGTCTCGCGACCGCCCCCGAATATCCGGCCGACATCGTCGAAAAGCTGCACGAGCGCACCGCGCGAGGCAACATCGCGCCGTTGTTCTGGACTCCGACGGTCCAGGTGCTCTATAACTACGACTACATTCGCGATCATCCCGAGCGAATGGATGATCCGCGCTGGCATGAGGGACTGCCGCCGTCGATCGTCACGGATATTCGCGAGTCGCTGCGGCACATCGATCGGCTCGACTACTTCCGCATGGTGTCTCCGCGCAAACCGACGTTGAAGCGCAAATTTCAGCAACTTCGCGAATCGGGCGCAATTCTACTGGTCGGCACCGACAGCGGCGTGCCGACGCAGTTCCACAGCCAGACGACCTGGAACGAGCTTGACGTGTGGGTACACGCGATGGGTGTCGACCCGATGGATGCCATCCGCGCGGCGACGTTCTGGCCCTCCGTCGCGATGAAAGTTGAGCGCGAAGTCGGCACCGTGACTCCCGGAAAATATGCCGACATCATTGCCGTGCGCGGGGACGTGCTGCGCTACATCGACCTGTTGCAGAACGTCGATCTCGTAATCAAACACGGGGTCCGCTACAAGTGAGAGAACGAGTCCGGCCTCATTTGCCGAGGAAGCCCGCCGCCCTCCGCTCCCGAAAACTAGCCACGCCTTCGCGGAAATCGTCGCTCGCGAGAATCCCCGGCATCTCGTCGAGGATGTGCGCCGCCGCTTGAGGCTCACCTTCCACAATGCCCAGGCGCGCCGAACGGAGCGTCGCCTGAACGCCTAGCGGGCCTGCGCCGCGATCCGCTCGGCGACAGCCAAGCCCGCTCCAATTGCCGCCCCGGCTCGGTTAACCGCAACCGAAGGTCAGGGTTTTTCGGCGCAGGAACGCTCCCCACATTGTTGGCTGCAACAGTCAGCGACCGGGTAGATATCGCTTGCTGCGTGGACATCTTTACAGTCTATGACTTGTGAACTCGAAGGACATGGTGGGGATTGTCCCGAGAGAAGTCTTGTCTATAACTCCCGGACGGTCGGCGTCCGTCGGTCCGCTGGCTCGATGCCGAGGCGATTTGCCCAAAGGAAGTGTCGGCGGACGATTAAGTGGCCGGCTGTTCGATCATAACCGCGTCCTTGATGGCAGTTTTGACCGCGTGCTTCACCGCATCCTTGACGCTTGCTTCGAGTTCTTCCGCATTAAGCGCCATCTGCACGGCGTCGGCCCCCATCTCCTGAATCGCTGTCTCGATCATCGGCGTTACATCCGGTAGATCCTTCACGACCGCCTTTGCTACCTTCTTTGCCATCTTGTTCGTCGGGGTCGTTTCGGTTTTTTCCAGCTTCGCCTGCTCGGCGCTCTTCCAGTCAGCTAGAAACGTCTTCGCGATACTCTCGGTAATGGCTGCATCCTCGAAGACGATTCCGACTTCGCGGCGCCGATCGAGTTCCACCGTTCGGAGACTCTGGCTACCGATGAAGACGTGCGTACGGTCACGGAGAATCATCCGCGTATGAAGCCGCATCTGGTGCAGCTTGGCAACCTCCAGCGTCTCGGAATGGCGCGTCATTCGACCCAGGATCTTTACCGCGACACCATCTTTGCCCCGTTCCTCCAGGGCGCGGATCATTGCAGGATCGCTGATGCATGGGTCGTAAATGTGAAGCTCTTTTTTCGCGCCCTTTATGAACGCCTCCAGTGCATGGCGGGCGTTGGAAGGACTGACAATTAGCCAATCGAGTGCGGCAGTATACGGTTGCCGTTTCATGTCCATCTCGAACAATTTCGTGCCTTCCTCAACCGCATTCTTGTTCTTTGTGACGATGCCGAAACTGCGACTCCGATCGATGTCGAGATAGGTAAAATTGAACGCTAATAAAAACATCTCGCGCCGGTCGATGATGACGTATTTCGCGTGATAGCGCACCAGATCGTCCGCAGTGCGCGCCACTGTGATCCCAGCTTGCAAAAGCCGCGCCTCGAGGTCGCGCAGGCGTTTTTCACCTCCCCGATTTGTACAGGCAATTAAAGCACGCACTTGCACGCCGCGATTGACTGCGTTGATCATCGCGCGCTCCAGTTCCTTCCGGTCGAAGCGAAAAATCGCGATATCCACGCTTTCCTTGGCGGCATTGATCGCCTTGACCAGAGGATTCACGCCCTCTCCGGGCTGGGTCAATAGTTTCACGCAAGATCCTATAGCACGATGATGGCAAAAGTGGCTGCGGCGCTTTTTTTAGTAGATATGGCCTTGTTCTTGCTCCCACTTATCAGGTTGGAGATTGGCCAACAAAAAGGGGTAGCACGGATATGCGCAAGTCCTTCAGTCGAATGACGCTCCCACTGACTTATCTCACTCTGGCGCTGAGTGCAGTGGCGCAGTCGCCCGGGAAGAACAAACTTACCGATTCGAATGCGAAAATTGCACAGGGTAAGCAAGGAGCCCTATGGCTCGATCCTGCCGACATTCAGTCCCGTAATTTGTTTTACGGTTCCGGCGGCAAGGAACATCAGCCAAGCGGAGCGAGCTTCACCTTCGTCGATGAGGATCTCAATGGCACCAATCCGAAATACAATGTCAGGGATGAGGATGGCGTCAAGTGGAAGATCAAACTTGGCGCCGAGGCGCGACCCGAAACGGCGGCGTCACGATTGATTTGGGCGGTGGGATATTTCACAAACGAGGATTATTTTCTTCCCGATCTGCGCGTCTCCGAGTTGCCGTCCCGCCTGCATCGCGGCCGGAAGCTGATCGGTCCGAACGGAGAAATGCGCAACGCCCGCCTGAAACGGCATCTTAAGGGCGAGGAGAAGCTTGGGAATTGGCGCTGGCGCGATGATCCGTTCGCGCGCACCCGTGAGTGGAACGGCCTCCGAGTCATGATGGCGCTCATCAACAACTGGGATTTGAAAGACAATAACAACGCTATTTACGACAAGAGTCCTGAGCGGATCTATGCCGTCAGCGATCTGGGCGCGAGCTTTGGAACCACAGGTTACAACCCGCGCCAGGAGACGTCCAAAGGAAATCTCGAGGCTTATTCGCACTCCCAATTCATCGCCAAAACCACCACCACCTATGTCGACTTCAATGTTCCATCGCGACCGGCGATTTTTGTATTTTTCAATCCCGCCGAGTTTTTTCCCCGCATGAACATGCGCTGGATCGGGAAGCGCGTTCCGCGGAGCGACGCCCGCTGGATGGGACTATTGTTGGCTCGGCTGTCTCCTCCCCAAATTCGCGACGCTTTCCGGGCCGCCGGCTATTCCCCGGAGGAGACCGCAGGGTTCGCCAAGGTTGTGGAGCGGAGAATCGCCGAGCTAGTGGCTCTCTGAAGCCACTTCCTCACTCGCCGCTTGAAACTGAATCCGATGCAATTTTGCGTAGAGCCCATCGCATTTTAAGAGGTCTTCGTGGTTGCCGCTTTCCGCGATGATTCCATCGTTGACGACGTAGATTTTGTCGGCATGTTGGATCGTGGAGAGGCGGTGGGCGATGACCACCGAAGTCTTGCCTGCCATGAGGCGATCCAGTGCCTCGAATACAAGTTGTTCTGAAGCCGCATCCAGCCCTGAACTCGGCTCGTCCAGGATCAAGATAGGGCTGTTCCGAATCACGGCCCGCGCGATGGCGATGCGCTGCCGCTGGCCGCCCGAAAGCGTGACGCCTCGTTCTCCAATCATCGTATCGTAGCCTTGCGGCATCTTTTCAATGAACTCGTGAGCGTTCGCAAGCTGCGCCGCCTGCAGGATTTCCTCCCTCGTGGCATCCGGTTTGCCATAGGCGATGTTGCGCCATATCGTCGTATGGAAAAGAACCGTTTCCTGCAGCACGAAGCTCACCTGGTCGCGGATGGATTTTTGCCGCAGGCGCCGCACATCCTGTCCGTCGATCTTTACGATGCCCGAATCGGGGTCGTAAAAACGCGGAATCAGACTGATGATCGTGCTTTTCCCGGCCCCCGTCGGTCCCACCAGCGCTGCCACTGTGCCCGCATCAATCTTGAAACTCATGTTTTTCAAAATGGGCTGATCCGGCTCATAGCTGAACGTCACCTGGTCGAACTCGAGCTCCCCTCTCAGTTTCCCGGCGTGCCGGGATCCTGGAAGATCCTTCACTTCGCGTTCCGACTGCAGAACCTCCTGGATACGTTCATAGCCGACGGCGGCCTTCGCGTACGTATCGGTCATCTTCGAAAGTTCCTGCATCGGCTTGTACATCTTCCCCAAATACCAGATGAAGACGATGAGGGATCCAGCGTCAAGCGCGCCCGCCAGCGCCATGCGAGCGCCAAACCACAGCACCAGGCTGGTACCGACGCCCACAATGATCTCGACAAACGGCGTCAGTCTGGCTTTCAGGCTCCGTGCGCGTAGCGCGATCTCGACACTCTCGAGGCTCTCGTCCTCCAGCCGCTTCTGCTCGTAGTCTTCGCGCGCGAAGGCCTTCACTACCCGGATCGATGTAAAGACCTCCTGAACCAGCGAGACAATCTGCCCCTCTTTTTTCCGGACCTCACGCGAGGATTTCCTGATGAGCCGCGTGTAGTGGAACACGACCAGGAATAGCAGGGGCGCTATCGAGAGCGCGATCAGAGTGAAGCGCCAGTTCATGTAGAACATGATGCCGATCATCCCGGCCAGCGTTATGCAATTGATCAGAACGCCGAGCAGACCGGAGGTCACAAAGCTCTGAACGGAGTCGATATCGCTGGTGACGCGGCTGATCAGATCGCCCGTCTGACTTTCATCGTGAAACGACAACGAAAGACGCTGAATGTGCGCATACAGAGTGCGCCTCAGATCGTGCATCACCCATTGGCCCACGGTGGTGGTCGACGACTTTTCCGCATACGAGCAAATCGCGCCAAAAATCGCAATCAGCAACGCGGAAATGGCCGCTATTTTCAAGATGGCAAGCTTATCGGTGCCTGCCACCGAATGAATCAGGCGATTCAACCAGCCCGCGTTTTCCTTTGGTTTCAAGATGTTATCGAACACAATCTTCAGCGGCCATGGACCCAGCAGATCCGCGATCGCCTCGCCAATCGCCGCGACAAATGCGATCAGCAGAGCCCGCGAATAGGGCCTCAAGAGTCTCAGGATGGTCAGCGGACGGCGCTTCTCAGTCTGCACAGATGGGAGAGTATGAATTCAATCTTTTTGTTACAAAACCGCGCCCTCAAGACTCTATACGGTGAGTGAAATCATTGGCGGTACTGATCGTCGCACTGTCCGCTTTTGCACAGGATCGGGTGAATCCCGATTCGTTAATCGTGCAGGACTTCGAAAAACGCGTCGCCGGCTATGTGAGTCTGCAGAAGAGTCTCGCCAAGGGGCTCCCTTCCACCAAGCCGACGGACGAACCGCAGATCATCCTCGATCGTCAGCGCGACCTTGCTGGCAGGATTCGCGCTGCGCGCCGCCAAGCCCGCCAGGGCGCGATCTTTAGCCCTGAAATCTCGAAGGAATTCCACCGGCTTCTCGGATTCGCGAGAGAAGGCCAAAACGACGCCCATATCAAGAAGAGCCTGGAGCGCGCCGAGCCGGTATTTCTGAGGCTCCACGTCAATGATGCATACCCGGCAGGCATCCCCCTCCAGTCGACGCCGCCGACGATCCTGATGAACCTGCCGCTCCTGCCTCCGGACTTGGAATATCGAATTGCCGGTCACGCCCTGGTGCTCCGCGACGCCACGGCGAACATCGTCGTCGACCTGATACCCGACGCTCTTCCCTGACTTCATGCTACGCTCCGTTTTCCTACTTCTGCTCCTCCGCGGCGTTGCCGCCGCTGCCAAAGCGCTGCGCTCGGGAGCCGATCAGCAGACTATCGGTCCAGCAGTCAAGCTCCCTCTTATACCGAATTCCGTCCGCTTTGCCATCATCGGCGACAGCGGAACAGGTGATCGGCCACAATACGAGGTGGCACAGCAGATGATGACGTTTCGCAGGGATTTTCCATTCGATTTCGTTTTGATGCTCGGCGACAACATCTATGGTTCGAAAACAGCCGCGGACTTTAAAAGAAAATTTGAAGATCCCTATCAATCCATGCGCGCCGCCGGCGTCAAGTTTTACGCTTCCCTCGGCAACCACGATCATACGGCGGAGCGCCTCTACAAGCCCTTCAATATGGATGGTCAACGCTATTACACATTCAAGAAGGGCAACGTGCAGTTCTTCGCGCTCGACAGTAATTATATGGACCCGGCGCAACTGGAGTGGCTCGATCGTCAGTTATCGGGCTCGGATGCGACTTGGAAGATTTGTTATTTTCATCACCCTTTGTATTCGCACGGAAAGTTTCACGGCTCCGACCTCGATCTCCGGGCCCAGTTGGAGCCGATGCTCACAAAATACGGAGTCGACGTGGTTCTCAACGGCCATGAGCACGTCTACGAACGAGTGAATCCGCAGCAGGGAATTAACTATTTCGTTCTCGGGAACTCCGGGGAACTGCGACCACACAATCTGAATCCGTCGCCTGACACCGCGAAGGGCTTCGATACCGATCGAACATTCGGGTTGATTGAAATCGCGGGCGAAGATTTCAACTTCCAGATTGTTTCACGGATTGGCGAGACGGTGGATTCAGGAGTCGTGCATCCGCGGCAGAAATCCGCGCGATAGCGGCGTTCGACTGATTTGTGCAACGGCGCTTCTCGGCTGCTTAAGCGAGCCCCTATTCAAATGGAACGCGCTGGCGTAACCACACCGCTGAGGTCCGAAAACGCAACGCACCGGCGTCAGCAAAGCCGAGATCGCCGGGCGATTGACCATCGGGCGGACCTCGATGGGCCGCTTTCTCGCCAAACAAGCTTGACAGCCCAGCCTCTTCTGCTGCCTTGCCGAAAGGACACGTTTCGTGAAAGACACGAAATCCTTGATCCCGTTATTCCCTATCTTCCGCATCCCAAGTTGAGGAAGGCAATGTGATCGCGATAGCGAAGCATCTTCCCCATCAAGGAGATAACCATGACCAGAACCGCAAACCCGTCTTGTGCCGTCAGAAATGGAATACCGGAATGGATGCCTCGATCGAATGCAACTATCGTCACGATCCCGAGCTGATAGATTACGCCTGGTGCACCCTTACCACATTCCGGTCGATCGCCTTAACGTTGGCCTTGCCGGCTTGGCTCACGCAGCGGCCCAGCTCTGTTTGCAGCATTTCCAATACGGATTGAACACCGCCCGCGCCGTACGCCGTCAACCCCCACAGCGCCGGGCGGCCCACCAGAACGGCGCGCGCGCCAAAAGCCAACGCCTTCATGACGTCGGACCCGCGTCGAAATCCTCCGTCGATCAGCACCGGCACCTTTCCGGCGACGGCGTCGGTAATGGCCGGCAGCATCTCCATCGGAGACGCGAATCCCTTATTAAGAAGACCGCCGTAGTTGGAAACTACGATGCCCTCGATGCCTCTCTTTACGGCTTCATTCGCTTCCTCGGCGGTCATGATGCCTTTCAAGACCACCGGCACACCGAGCCCCCGCCGTATCTGGTCGATCATGTTCCAGCTCACATGTGGAGTACCGCGAGAGGGAGCCCCGACGGTCACGCAAATGGCTTTGCACCCGGCCTCAACCGCCCGCTGCGCCCGGCTTCGTAAGGCGTTGGTGTCCGCCTCGGGAAAAACCTGGTACCAGAGAGTTGTCTTCGCTTCGGCGGCGATCTTTTCGATCGGAAAGCTCGAATCGCCGCTCACAACTACCAACGTCCTGGCTGCGGCTGCGCCCCGAACCATTGCCAGCTCCCCATCGGGATGGAATGTCTGCTGACTGGAAGTGGGCCCCACCAGAATCGGCGCGAATATTTTCCCGCCGAACAACTCGGTGCTCAAATCGAGCGCCATGGTGTTTACCATCATGCGCGGCCGGAACGTGATTCTGTCGAAGAACGAGCGGTCACCGCCCGCAATCATGGAATAGACGTGAGGAACCAACTTGCGCTGGGCCACGCCTTCAACCTCGAGAACATTGGCGAGATCCGTTCGCGGCGTGAGCGCAGGCTCTTGCGCGACGAGTGGCGAAGCCGCCACAATCGATCCGAAACTTTCCAAAGCGCTACGTCGAGTGAGTCTCATGGAAACTGCGTCCTCACCATAGTCCGATCGAGGGAAGCCAGATTCGGCCTTCCGGTTTGCGCCATCGCAATCACTAGCTCCGCTTGCAGGATTTCAAGCACGCGCTGAACCCCTGGAGCGCCGTAAGCCCCCAATCCCCAGCGTATCCCGCGGCCAATGCACACGGCCTTCGCGCCCAGCGCAAGCGCCTTCAATATGTCTGTTCCGCTCGAAATGCCGCTATCGAACAGAACCGGCACCCGACCCTCGACGCGTCCACAATCTCCGGCAATACCTCCAGCGTGGAAGGATCGTAATCGAGCGAGCGCCCACCGTGATTGGAGACGTAGACCGCGTCAAAGCCATGCTCCATGCACAGCCTCGCGTCTTCGGCCGTAAGAATGCCTTTTGCGATCATCGGCACCTTGAGCATGGCGCGGACGGAATCGGCGTACTTCCAGTCGTACCAGAGGCGACCCTCGGGGACACGGTAAGGGTTGGCCGGCGCGCCTCCTCGGACGGGCCGCGGCGCGACGAGATGCCGGTTGTGGATCGGACGCTCGTAATAAGATGCCTGCTGATCCACCGTGACGACCACCGCCTTCGATCCGGCCGCCAAGGCGGCGTCCAGCAACGCCCTGGTGGCGTTCAGATCCTGTCGGGGATAGAGTTGAAACCACAGCGGGCCCTTTGCCGCAGCGGCAATCTTGTCCATTGGGAAGCTGGCGTTATTGCTAACAATCATCGGCGTGTTGGCCGCCGCCGTCGCTCCCTGGTGCGTGGCCAGCTCTCCGTCGCGGTGAAGCTCCGCGTGTCCGGCCGTGGGCGCAGCCATGATCGGGAACGCCATTGGCGTACCGAGGAGTTCGGAACCGGTGTCGACCGCGCTTACGTCCACCACCCCCTTCGGGATCGGTTCCACCCAATCGAAAGCTTGTCGGTTGCGGCGCAGGGTAAACTCGCCCTCGGACCCGTAGGCCGTGAAGGTGTAGGCCTCGCGAGAAAGCTTGGCGAAGGCTACGGCCTCAAACTCCATCACGGTGGCGAGCTCATCTATTGCGGGCACGCGGCTGTTGTCGCGCAATGGATAATTCTGGGAACGCAGCGAAGAAGAACCGGCCAGCATGCCGCCCGCGCCAGCGAGTAGCTTACGTCGAGTGGTCGAACCGGAACTCATGATCGCCGTTACCTCATCTCAGCTTAATGCAGCACCAGTTTCTGCACCCGCAGATTGCCGATCTCGCCAACATACAGCGTATTTTCGTTGTGGCAGGCGATGGCATTGACCGTTCCGAACTCCTTTGGCAACTTGCCTGCCCGGCCAAACTTGCCGGTCATCGTTCCGTCCAGGCGCATTCGGTAGATTTCACCGTCGCGGTCGATGTCGTCTGGCGGATTGGAATTCGAGACGTACAAAACCTGATTCGGTCCCTTCGTCATGCACAGCGCCTGCGCATTTCCGACATTGGTGAAGGCAGTCTTAAAGTCGCCGTTATTGTCGAACACCTGGATGCGCTTGTTTCCGCCGTCGGCGGCATAGACATTGCCTTGCGCGTCAACCGCGATGCTGCGGACATTGGCGAAGTCCCCGGGTTCGGTTCCCCTCTTGCCCCAGGACTTCACGAATTTGCCGTCTTTATCGAACTTGGCGATGCGCGCATTGCCCAGGCCGTCGGCGACGAATATGTTCCCGGCCGCGTCCCAGGCGACGTCGGTCGGACGGTCAAACAGATCGGTTGGCTGTCCTGCGCCGTTTCCCGAAGCCGGACGCGCCGGAACTCGGACCGATTCCTCTTTTCGCCCGAGCAGCATGGCGACGCGCCTCTGCGGATCGAACTTGATGACCATGTTGCTCATCTCATCCACCACCCAGATGTTATCGTTTGGATCGACGCGCACCTGGGCGGCGAACATGAAGCCGTAGGAGTCCTTGCCGATCTCACGGACGAACTTGCCACCGGGGTCGAACTGGAACAGCCGCGAGCCGCCATGGGCGAACGGACGCGCGGTGCCGATCGTGATGGTGGGATGGCCGGTCCGCGTATAGACGAAAATATCGCCGCGCGAATTCGTCGCCACGCCGCCCACTTCGCCGAGATAGAGTCCGGCGGGAAGCTGGAGAGCGTTGGGGACGGAATCGAACCGAATTTCAGCTATGTCCTTCTGGGCGTATGCCGGAACTCCGGCAATCAAGGTTGCAGCCAGCAGTGCTTGCATCAGACGTTTCATGGGTGTTCTCCTTGTTCCTACTGCTTCCTTACCGCGCGCTCCCTGCTTTGACCGCGTTTGGCTGGAGAATGAGTTTCTGCACCCGCCAGGACTCGATTTCTCCCACGATGATCTCGTTCGGATTGCGGCAATCCAACATGTGAACCACCTGGAAGCCGGGGGCCAGCTTGCCAGGGTGACCGAACCTGCCGATCGCGGTCCCGTCTAATTCCGCCTTGTAAATTTCGCCGGTGATGTCCCAGGTTCCCGGCATGTTTCCGTTCGGATTCGAGTTCGAGAAGAACGCGTATTGGTGGGGACCTTGCGAAATGCACATCGTCCATCCGACGCCAAGGTTCGTAATCTCCCGCATGGGCTTGAGGTTGTTGTCGAGCACCTGGTAGCGCGAGTTCGTGCGGTCCGCGACCCAGACGTTCCCCTGTCCGTCCACCTGTAAGCCGTGCGGCAGATTGAATTCTCCCAAAGCCTTGCCTGCCTTTTCGCTGCCTGCCTGCGCCAGGAAGCGGCCGTTCTTGTCATATTTCACGACGCGGTTGTTGCAGTAGCCGTCGGAAACGAAGATGTTGCCCTGCGGGTCCCAGCCCACGTCGGTCGGCCGGCAGAAAATATACTTCTGCGACGGAAGGTTCGGGCCTGGCGGGGCGGCCTGCACGCCTAGGACTGCCGGTGGCCTACGGCCGAGCACCATCAGCACTTTTCCGTCGGGACTAAACTTCGTGACCATATTGGTGCCCTCGTCGACGGTCCAAATATTGTCGTCCTTATCGACGCGCACCGAATGGGCGAATTCGAAGCCGTAATAGCCCGTGCCGATTTCCTTGAGGAAGTTGCCGGTTTGGTCGAATTCAAACAACCGCGTATTGGCGCTTCGGTGGTAGACAAAAATATGGCCCTTCGAGTTAGTGGCGACCGCGACCGATTCGCCGAGATACTCCCCGGAAGGAAGTTTCAAAAGGTTCGGCACTGACGAGAATGGGATGTCGGGCACATTCTCGATGGTTGCCTTGCGCTGCGCAAACGCAGGCGCGGCGGCCAGCACTGCCAGAGCCACTGACGACGTCATCCGTTTCATAGAAGTCTCCTACACCTTTCCAACCGGAATTTCTATTTTAGGGGAACCGAGGGAAACCGGCGGACCCGAGATAAGTATAGAGGCGATCGCGGATGAGTGGTCGTCCGTTCTGCCATCACCCCGTTCGGTTCGGATGCGCCGTCTGACGCAGGTCGCGCAAGATATTAAGGAACCAGGAGAATCCGAAGTCACGGTTTCCAAGCCGGTCCACGGATCACTTTACCCGGCAGGGCGTTCGTCATGCTGCCATGTTCGATGACCGGCACGCCGTTCACGAGCACGTACTGCATTCCTTGGGACAACTGATTAGGCTTTTCGAAGGTGGCGAGGTCCGTGATCGTGTCGGGATCGAACACCACGATGTCCGCCCACATACCGGTCTTGATGACACCGCGGTCAGCAAACCGCAAACGTGAGGCGGGCAAGGCGCTGAATTTGCGAATGGCATCGGGGAGCGTGAGCGTGCCGTCTTCCCGCACGTACTTACGCAGGATGCGCGGAAATGTTCCATAGGCGCGCGGGTGAGGATGCTCCTGGCCGAGTAAGCCGTCCGGCGCTGTGCCCGCGGAATCGTTGCAGATGGCGACCCACGGTTGTTGGAGCGCGAGCCGGACATCGGGTTCGAACATACCGAAGACCGCGACCTCGGTTGCGGCATTGTCTTCGACCAGGATGTCGAAGATGGTATCGATGGGGTCTTTCTTCCAGAGCTTTGCGATTTCCGCGACGGTCTTGCCTTGCAGGGGCAACAGTTTGGGGTTCTTGACGACTCCGAGCAGGATTGCTTCGGGACCTGCGATCTCGTCCCACTCGTTATCCCAGGCGGTGCTAGGCGTCTGCATATCTTTGCGGATCCGGGCGCGAGTGGCAGGATCTTTGAGACGCGCAATCAGTTTCGCGTCGCCGCCGTCGTGTGCCCATGGCGGAATGAACGCAGAGAAGCTGTTGAACCAGGCCGGATACGCGTAGGTGTCGGCTCCGATTTCGATGCCGGAGCGGCGGGCGCGATCGATATGCGCAACGATCTCCGGCATACGGTTCCAGTTTTGACGGCCGGCTGCTTTGAGATGCCAGATTTCAACGGGCACGTGAGCTTCGCGGCCGATCCGGATTGCTTCGTCGATGGCGGGAATGATCGCATCGCCCTCGCTACGCATATGCGTCGCGTAGATACCGCCCAGATTTGCGCCTTCGGACGCGAGAGCGATCAGTTCTTCGGTGGTGGCGTACGGCGCAGGCGCGTATTGAAGGGAAGTCGATACGCCCACCGTCCCGTCGCGCATGGCCTCGCGCACCAGGGCTTTCATGCGGTCGAGTTCTGCGGGCGTGGGTGCGCGATCGCCATCGCCGATCACTGCTCTCCTCACTTGCGTCGCGCCCACGTAACTGGCGAGGTTGATGCCCATGCCCTGCTTTTCGAGCCGGGCGAAAAACTCGCGGAACGTATTCCAAGATGGGTCGATTTTGTAGTGTTCGTAGTTGGCGCGGTCGGCCAAGCGAATCGCATCCGTAAGGGGTGCGGCCGATCCGCCTTCGCCGGTAATCTCGGTGGTGATGCCCTGATAGATCTTCGAAGGCAAGTGCGGATTGACGAGGATCGATCCTTCCGACTGCCCCAGCATGTCGATGAAGCCTGGAGCGATCACCATCCCCGCGGCATCGATCGTTTGTTTCGCGGTGGCCAAATCGAGATGGCCAATGGCGGCAATGTGGCCGTCACGGATCGCAATATCGGCACTGTACCATGGAGAGCCAGTACCATCGATGATCCGACCGTTACGGATAACGAGGTCGTAGGTCTGGGCGAACAGATTCAGCGATATGAGAATGAGAAGCGTGAACTTCATTCAGTTAATATCCCACTACTGCAGGCGGAGCGTCTTCCACTACCCGCCAAACCACTGGATTACACTTATTACACCCAACGGCGGTCTAAACACAGCGTCAGAAATACTTGCGCATCCGCTCACCGCCGCCACGGAACCGCCATGCGTAAGCATGCGGACATTCGCAAATAGTTATGACGCCGTGTTTAGAAGGAGAGCGAACCGCGCTGGAACGGAGGATGCTGATGGAGAGATGGCTCGTGGAGAAGCGAAGCGCTTCAAGATCAACAAGCAGCCCGTGCCCAGTTGGTTCTGAGCCAAAGGATCCGTTTCATTTACCGGCCCACCTTTTTCATCGCCTTGTGGATGGCCTGAAACACGCCTTTCTCCACGCCTGGCGCAAACGGTCCCGGTTGCCCGTAGTAGACCATATTGTCCACCACCTCGTAGCCTCCCTCACCCAGGACGCGCTCCGAAGGAATGTAACACATGACCGCATTGGAGTATCCCGCCACGATCAGCGCTTCGCCCGGATACTCGCGATGGGCGCGCAAGGCGTAATCCACCACGACTTCGCCGCCCAGCGCCAATAGCGTCAGGCTCTTGCCGAAACGGACGGCCTCGACGGGGTAGGGCGTATCGCGCACCGCATGACCGGCGTCCATCGCAGCGAGCATTCGGTTGGCGCGCTGCCGCGCGGCGGGCGTCGATTTCGGGTTTTCGAGGTCCGCCTGATACACGGAGCGCGGCTGCGGAGCGAATGCCAGGCGGGTCACCACATAGGAAGTGCGGATTGGTCCATTGAGGGCTGCTAACGGACCGCCCAGAACCCGGTCCACCGCGGCCGCAAGTTCCACGCCATGCTGGTCGGCCAGTTCCACGGTGTTGCGCGGATTCGGATTCTGATCGCCTCCGCAAAGTTGCAGGAACAGCGCCTCAGTTCCCGGATATTCGGCTTCCAGTTTCGCCGCGGCCACGCCCGCGTAGTCGCCGCTCAGTTCGTAGAAATCTCCCGTGAGCGTCGTGTTATGACAGGCGTAAGCGAACAGGATGGCCCGCTTTTTCCCGTCGGGCGCGGCCACCAGCAGCACCGGAACCTGGTGATCGCTCGGGCCGGACGGGTTCACGCCGAGCCTGATTCCCTTGGCCGTAGGCTCGCGCCGGTTCATCGCGAACCCCGCTTCACCGGAGCCGTAAGAAACCACGGCGGGCGAAAGGTCTGCAATCGACTTGCCGATCACTGAGACCAGATCGTCCACCAGACGCGCGGCATAAGTGTGGAGCTTCTGCTCTTCGCCAGGCGGCAGGTCAAACATCCCCGCCAAGCCGGGCCAGACCACCGGTCCGGTGTGCGTATGCGAGGAGTTCAGCAGCAGGCGGGAGCGCTCAAGACCGAATTGCCTCTGCGCGCGCGCCGCCACTTCATCGGCGACCTCCGCCGGCAGTCCCACCAGATCGGTCGCCACGATCACCACGGGCCGGCCCGAGTTGCTCTCAAGCGCCAGCGCCTTCGCCCAAAGCGCCTGGCGGATGCCCGTGGAGGGGTGGTTCCGGCTGGCATATCCGGACATCCAGATAGGTTCACGCGGCGTGATCTCCACCCGCGCCACTCCCGCCCGAAAGCCCGCTCCGAAAACCAAGGGCGCGCAGCAGATCAGAAACGCAATCGTCTTCACCTATACTCCCCTTCTCGCGGATTACCGAATTCCCGCCCTGACGGGACGGGGTTATAACCCCTGGCGTGAGCCAGGGGATTCGCCGCTAACGAACCGGGACATCTTACGAATCTCTCGCTAACCTTTTTGAATCGCCGGATAGACCTTGCGGATCGCGGAGACGGCATCCTCGGTGTCGCGCTCCGTATACTTCGGGCTCATCATCACCCCCGCAAACCGGCTCAAAATGTCGATGGTGCGCGGGCAGCACTCGCTCCCGTAGCGGATGGATTTGCCCCGCTCGCTGGCGAACGAAGGCCACCGCGGCGTCACCGTCACTTTCTGTTCGATCCCCGGGACGATGGGCAGAATCACGGAACCGGCCGGCCCGGACACCGGCACACCCTCCGCCTTCATGGCTTGCGCATAACGGTCCCGCGCTTCTTTGGAGGGAAAGCCGAGGAAGATTCCGGTGCCCAGTTCGCCATCGGGGTCCGGCAAGCGCCGCAGGTGGGTCGCCGGAAGGTCGCCGATTCCTCGATACACCCGGCGGGCGTTGCGCCGCACGTCGCCGATGATGGTATCCAGTTTGCGCACCTGCGCCAGCAGGACGCCGCCGGAAAATTCGTTCAGCCGGTAATTCAAACCCGGCATGAAACCAAGCCTGCTGCCCGTGCTGGGGCGGCCCGTCACATCGTGAAACCGGCAGGCGCGTTCGAATAAATAGGCGTCGCTGGTCACCACCACGCCGCCTTCTCCCGCGGTGATGGTCTTGCTCTGTTGCAGGCTGAAAATGCCGATATCGCCCATCGACCCGAGCGGCCTCCCCTTGTAGCTGGCGCCCACGCTTTGGCTGGCATCCTCCAGAACCTTCAACCCGTGCCGTCGCGCGATCTCCAGAATCGGATCCATGTCGGCTGGGTTGCCTTGCAGATGCACCGCCATGATGACCTTGGTCTGCGGCGTGATGCGATGTTCGATATCGCCGGGGTCGAGGTTGAACGACTCATCGATTTCGGCGAACACCGGCAGCGCACCGGCCTGAACGATGATGTTGTAACAGGAGTACCAGGTCCAGGCCGGAAGAATCACCTCGTCGCCCGGGCCCACCTCCAACGCCGCCATGGCCGCATGCAGCGCCGCGGTTCCGGAGGTGACTGCCAGCGCGTACTTGGTACGCATCCGGACGGCGCACTCGTTCTCGAACTTCGCGACCTTCGATTTTTCGGGTGGGTTGCTGAAGCGGAAAGGATTGTGGCCCTCGAGCACCTCCGTAAGTTGCGTCTGTTCCTTGTCGTCGTAGTATTGCGGTCCCCAATTCGGGCCCATGAGCGGCTTGCTGCGCACCGGAACACCGCCGTTCACCGCCAGTTGCGGAGCGGCATCGGCACTCGCCGCGGCCGCCATCGAGGCCGCCAGAAAATCTCTTCGATTCATCGTGACACTCCTTTGCTAACCGACTTCTTCGTTGGCCCGCCGAAGCATAGCACGCATCGACGCAATGCCGTAGGCGGTTCCCGCGCGCAATAGGCCGCTGTCGCCGGCCAGGTGCGGCACATGGTCCGGCTCACCTGCCGCAGCGCTTTCATCACCTGGAATCTCCAGCATCCCCAGATCGCGAAGGAAGCGGCAGTAAGTCTCAATGTCCTGGTCCCGCCCCGGCTCTCCCAATTGGACCCGGCGCGACCGGTACGCGTAGTGAACGCCCGAATAAATCCGCATCCCGAACTGCGCAAACCGCCGCTGTTGCGCGCGCAGCGTTTCGAGCGCGATCTCCCCAACGCCAAATTCCAGCCGCACCCATTTGAGGCCAATCTGTTCGAGGAAGCGCAGATCGTCATCGCCGACGCTGGCGGCATCCAGGCGATGGCATAGCTTGGGATTCCGGGGATCGCCTTCTTCGATCTTCGCGGTCTGCTGCGCGGAGAGGGGCACTCCTGTCGCCGCCAGTGCAGACCGGAGAAACTGGCGACGTCGCATAGAATCACCTTATTGCAGGACGGGGGCACCGTCAAGCCGCTAAAATCCATGCGTCGCTTTCACTTCCTGCAGTTTCCGGCTCGGAACGCGGAAGGAATTCAGTGCGTTCGCTAGGCCGGAAGCGCTCCTGGCGCAAAAAAAAACCCTTACCTGCCAAGCGTTTACCGTGCGACAAACATTCGAGATTATCAAAAACGGATTTATACAAATCCCGGAGCGGGCGGGCATCGGCGTGGAAATGGACGAAGTGGGCGCGCGCAAGGCACAGGTTCCCGGTACGCCCTGGTTTGAACCCACGAAGGAGGCCTAGATGTTCCGCCTACTGTGGCTTGGGCTATTGACAGGTTCGGCGCTCTTCGCTCAACCGGGCATTCTGACCAAGGACGAACTGGTTCAGTACACGCCGGATTGGAAAGGGGAACGGTTCCCCGACGGGCGGCCGAAGGTGGCGGACGGCATTCTCAAACGCATGAAGAACGTCACGCTGGAAGAGGCCTGGGCGGTCCTGCGCGATGGCGGCTTCAATCACCAGTATGAGGACGGATGGCTCTCCATATTCCCGGACAAAATATTGGTGGGCCGGGCACTAACTGCCCAGTGGCTCCCCGGACGTCCCGATATCCACAAGGTCATCGAGGAACAAGGCAAGAAGGACCGGCGAATCGGAGGGCAGAACGCCTGGCCTGTCGACATGTTGCAGCGCGACGACGTGTATGTCTGCGACCATTTCGGGCTGAAGCAGGACGGTCCTTCCATCGGCGACAACGTGGGAAACGCGATTTACGCGCGCAGCGGCAACGGCATCGTTTACGACGGCGCGGTGCGTGACATCGATGGATTAAAGGAACTGGAGAACTTCGTTTCGTTCGTCCGCTACTACGATCCGTCGCACCATTACAGCAGGCTGGGCGAGAAGCTCAACTCGACCATGATCGGCATTAACATTCCGGTGCGGATCGGCCACGCCACCGTCATGCCGGGCGACGTGGTCCTGGGACGCGATGGAGGGGTGCTGTTCATCCCCCCGCAGCTTGCGGAAACCGTGGTGAAGAGCTCCGAAATAACCCGCCTCAGAGATATTTTTGGTCACCAGAGGCTTCGGGAAGGCAAATATACCGCGGGCCAGATCGATACCCGATGGGCCGAACCCATCGAAGTGGATTTTACCGGCTGGCTCAGGCAAAACATGGACAAACTGCCCGTTCCGAAGGAGCAAATCCAGGAGCTTCTGAAGGAGCGCTCGCGGTAACGGTCGCTAATAAAGTTTCGCTAGGGGGAAGATGATCCGCATGAGAGGTTCTCTCGTCAGTTCTGTCGCGCTACTGGCTCTGTCCGCCATTCCAACGCTGGTCGGACAGACTCTCGGCGAGATTACCGGACGTATCAGCGATACCACCGGCGCGGGCGTTCCAGGCGCAACCATTACACTCATCAGCGTGGCCAC
>OCZT010002302.1_pt1 | contig 19818 bp, 13 predicted proteins | sample 1539031 | NCBI WGS metagenome assembly OCZT01 (sample SAMEA3539308, study PRJEB22396) | soil metagenome | biome: tundra; feature: field; material: soil | place: USA | collected 2010-05 | depth 0.15 m | reverse complement strand
GTATTTCCCAAAAAGTTTATATCCGGTCGATGGGGATCCCGGTGAAGGGCGGCATCATAGTCTCAAGACGCTGCAGATTTATGAGCCCGGCGAGGATACTGGGAGGTGAACCCATGACATCGCAAGCGAAATGTTTTTTGAGTTCCAGGGCCGCCAAGTGCAGCGCGGCCGCAGCTTTTCTGTTGTGCCAGGTTCTGCTCGCCGTTTCCGTGGCCTGTTCCAACGACACCAAGGCCTCACCCACAAAACAGGAAATTACAGTCGACCCGAACCTCCTGACCGTTGACCACCCGGAACTGTTCCAGACAGTCAAGGTGGAGAGCCGCGACCTGCCCACCGAACTAAGCGCCAACGGAACCATCCTGCCCGACGTAAACAAAACCATCCACGTCACCTCGCTTGGTTCGGGCCGCGTCGTCGACCTCAAAGTCCGCCTTGGCGACTACGTGAAAAAAGGCCAGGAGCTACTCGTGATTTCCAGCCCCGACCTCGCCGGGGCCATGGGTGACTACCAGAAGGCGTCCTCCGACGAAGCGCTTGCACGCAAGGCCCTCGACCGCGCCCAACTGCTCTACTCGAAGGGCGCGCTCGCTCAGAAAGATTTGGAAGTCGCCGAGAACGCCGAGACCAAAGCCACATCCGATCAGAAGACCGCCGAAAGCCGCCTGCGCGTTCTTGGCGGAGATCCCGCCCACCCCAGCACCATGATCGAACTGCGCGCCCCCGTAGCCGGAACCATCGTCGAGCAGAATGTTGCCGGATTCGAAGGCATCAAGAGTCTCGACAACACGCCCAACCTGTTTACGATCGCCGATCTCTCGAACGTCTGGGTGGTCTGTGATGTCTACGAAAACGATATTGGCGACGTTCACATCGGCGATCCTACCGAGGTTCGCCTCAACGCCTTCCCCGACCGCGTTTTCAAAGGCAGTGTCAGCGATGTCTCGCGCGTACTCGATCCCAACACGCGCTCCGCCAAGGTCCGCATCGTACTTGCCAATCCCGATGGCGCCTTCCGGCCCGGCATGTTCGCCGTGGCCACTTTCCGCTCGCGCAAGCAGAAGCCGCACCTCGTCGTGCCCGCGACTGCCATCATGCGCCTGCAAGATAAAGACTGGATTTTCCGCAAGGAGACCGCCAACTCCTTTCGCCGCCTCGAGGTGCAGACTTCCGGCCTGCCCGGCGGCCTGCAACAAATCGAGCACGGAGCCAAGGCAGGCGACGAACTCGTCGCGAACGCGCTCGCGTTCTCCGCCGCAGCTTCGGAGCAGGGCAAATGATTCGTCTTCTCATCGATTTCGCCCTGCGCAACCGCACCCTCGTACTCAGCGTGGCCCTGGTGCTGTTCATCTGGGGCATTATTTCGTTTCGCAATCTACCCATCGAGGCCTATCCCGACGTCGCCGACACTTACACGCAGATCATCACGCAGTGGCCCGGTCACGCCGCCGAAGAAGTCGAACAGCAGATCACCGTCCCGCTCGAAGTCGTTCTGAACGGCGTTCCCCACAAGACCCATCTCCGCTCCGTTTCGCTCGCCGGCCTCTCAGTCGTCACCATCATTTACGACGACGAGATCTCCACCTTCAACGCGCGCCAGGAAGTGCTAGACCGCCTGCAGTTAGTGACACTCCCCACCAACGTAAACGCGAATCTCGGCCCCGACTACAGCCCCACCGGCCAGATCATGTTCTTTACCCTCAAGAGCGCGAATCCGCGTTACGACGCGATGGAGCTCAAGACTCTCGCCGACTGGTTTGTGCTCAACCAGCTGAAGTCCGTACCCAACGTGGTCGACGTCAACATATTCGGCGGACCGACCCGCGAATATCAGGTGCAGGTCGATCCCGGCAAGCTGGTTTCTTACGGATTGTCGCTCGCCCAGGTCGAACTGGCGCTCGCCAACAACAACACCAACGCCGGCGGCGGATTCATCGAGCGCGGCCAGCAGGCGCTCAACGTGCGCGCCGTCGGCCTCATGCAGACCACCGACGACATCGCCGCCACCGTCATCAAGAGCGTGAATGGAACGCCCGTCCGCGTCCGCGACATCGCCATCGTCGTGCAAGCGCCCAAGATTCGTCTCGGCCAGCTGGGGAAAACTATCCGCAAAGAAGACGGCACCGTCATCGATGACGAGGACGTGGTCGAAGGCATCGTCCTGCTGCGCAAGGGCGCCGAAGCCGACGCTACCCTCGACGCGCTCCACGCCAAGATCAACGAGCTCAACAGCGGGCTTTTACCCCAGGGCGTAAAATTCGTTCCCCATCTCGACCGCAGCGAACTGGTGCATTACACCACACACACGGTTCTGCGCAATCTCACCGACGGCGTGATCCTGGTTACGCTGATCCTTTTTATCTTCCTGGGCAACGTTCGCAGCGCGCTGATCGTCACCATCACGATTCCCTTCGCACTGCTTTTCGCGGCCATTCTTCTCGATCTCAGCCACATTCCGGCGAATCTGCTTTCGCTCGGCGCACTCGATTTCGGCATGGTCGTGGATGGCTCCGTGGTCATGGTGGAAAACATCATGCGCCACGTCGAGTTCTCCCAAGGGAAGAAAACTATTCTCGAGGTGATCGCCACTGCCGCCCACGAAGTGCAGAAGCCGGTCTTCTTCGCCCGCATCATCATCATCGTTTCCTATCTGCCCATCTTCACCCTGCAGCGCGTCGAAGGCCGCTTGTTCCGCCCCATGGCCTGGACCGTAGCCTTCGCCCTGCTGGGCGCGCTTCTGTTCGCGCTGCTCATCGCGCCCGTGCTCTGCCACCTCGTCTTCCGCGAAGGCAAAGTCAAGGAATGGCGAAACCCGATGCTCAGCATCATACAGAGCGCCTACCGGCGCACGCTTAGCTGGTGCTTCGACCACATGAAGATCACGCTCGGCCTGGGAGTGGCCGCGCTAGCGTTCACGCTGTTCCTTTTCTTCAGCGGAATCGTCGGCTCCGAATTTCTCCCTCACCTCGATGAAGGCGCGATCTGGGTCCGCGGCACGCTGCCGCCCAGCGCCGGCCCCACCACCGGAATCGCAGTCACCAAACGCGCCCGCTCCATCCTCGCCCAATACCCCGAAGTGAAGCAGATCGTCAGCCAGGTCGGCCGGCCCGACGACGGCAGCGACGCCAGCGGTTTCTACAACACAGAATTCTTTGTCGACCTGCTGCACCGTTCCAAATGGCGCCCCGAGTTCCGCACGAAAGAACAACTCATCGATGCCATGGACAAAGCTCTCCGCCAGATTCCCGGCGTCGACTGGAACTTCTCTCAGCCCATCTCCGACAACGTCGAAGAAGCCGTCAGCGGCGTCAAGGGTGAACTTGCCGTCAAACTCTTTGGCCGCGATCTCAAGATCCTCGAACAGAAGGCCGACGAGATGCAGGACGTCATGAGCAAGATTCCCGGCGTCGCCGATCTCGGCACCTTCCAGGTTCGCGGCCAGCCCAATGTCAATTTAGTCGTCAACCGCGCCACCGCCGACCGCTTCGGCATCAACGTCAGCGACGTGCAGGATGCGGTCGAAACCGCGGTCGGCGGCAAGGCCGTCAGCCAGATACTGATCGGCGAGCAGCGTTACGATCTCACCGTCCGCTACCAGGAACCATTCCGCAAGACCGTCGAAGAGATCGAGAACATCCGCATTCTTGCGCCCTCCGGCGAGCGCGTTTCGCTTGGCCAGCTCTGCGACGTCAAGCTCGAAGACGGCGCTTCCACCATCTACCGCGAAGGCAACTCGCGCTACATTGCCATCAAATACAGCGTGCGCGGCCGCGACCTGGGCAGTACCGTTCGCGAGGCCATCGAGCAGGTCCGCGAAAAAGTCAAACTGCCCGAGGGCTACCACCTCGACTGGACCGGCGAATACGAAAGCCAGCAGCGAGCCAACAAGAGACTCGCCATCATCGTGCCAGTCACTCTGCTGCTCATGGCCTTCATCCTCTACTCCATGTTCGACTCCTGGAAATGGGTCGGCCTCATCTTCGCCGTAGTTGCGCTCTCGCCTTTAGGCGGAGTGCTCTCTCTACTCGCCACCGGCACGCACTTCTCCGTCTCCTCCGGTTTAGGCTTCCTCGCGCTGACCGGCGTTTCGGTAGAAATTGGCGTCATCATGGTCGAATACATCAACCAGCTCCGCACCCGCGGTATGGACCCGCGGCAAGCCGCCCAAGAAGGCGCTGAGCTTCGTCTTCGCCCCATCATGATGACCATGCTGGTCGCAACCCTCGGCCTGCTCCCCGCTGCCATGTCGCATGACATTGGTTCGGACTCGCAGCGCCCGTTCGCGATAGTCATCGTTGGAGGGCTGATCGTCGAACTAGTCGTCAGCCTGGTCCTGATGCCCACCCTCTACGTTTTCTGGGCGCGTCCCGGCGACAAGCTGCCCCCGTCAGAACTGGATTTCAAAGAAGAAGGCGAGCACGTGGACTAGGTTGGTGTGGGGACGGGGCTATGCCCTGTCCAAGCGGGGCACAGCGCTGCTCATGGTGTAGTGGCGTGATTTTACCTCGGCACCACGATGCGCACGGTCCCAAGTCCGTTGCAGAACCGGCAGCGTTCACCCTCCATGAGTTTTCCCGACCCGCCGCACTCCTGACATTTGGCTGCAATCTGGAATTCGGCGTTGGCAGCGTCCGGCACGCTGCCGGGAGTCACCTTGACGACCTCGGCCCGGTGGTACTTTCGCAACCACGATGCCAGCTTTCCCTCAATCCGTTCGCGCTCTTCAACGCCGAGCCCCCTTGACTCAGATGGCCACCAATCTGGAACGCAGCTGTAACAGACGAGCTGGCCGTAGTCGAAGAGTGCGCCGGGATCGGCGCTGCGGAAGAATTGCTTGCACTGCGAACAGCGCTTGACACCGAGTAATGCCAAGGCCCGGATCACGTCGTTCAGATCGTGCTCGACACGTGCCAGGGTCGCATATAAGGGGTTTTCCACTGGATCGTGCGTTCCCACTGGTGAATGCCCATTTCCTTCTCGTTGCATCTTATACCTCCTCCTGACGTTTATCTCAGTTAAGCTGCTGGGTGCTGCCACCGACCTTGTCACTTACCTGGAGCAACGTTCGGCGCTTGCGGGCCGCTTGCAGTCGGCCCCTTTACCGCCCGCGTAGCTGGCTGCGGGCACCGCTGACAAAGCCGGTAAACCGACGCGCCAATTCGGCTATGCGATCGGGTTGCCGCATATGGATAGCCTCCCTGGGGATTAATTCCGCGCCAATGCCGAGTGCCATGGCGCCCGCCAGAATGAAACCGGACGCTGTCTGCTGAGTCACCCCGCCCGCGGCGATCAGCGGCACCTTTGGAAACATGGCCTTTAAAGCCCGGATGTAACCGTCGCCGCCCACCTGTGCGCAGGGAACAACCTTTACGAAGTCGGGACCCAGTTTCCACGCCGTCAATATCTCGCTCGGACTCAAGGTTCCTGGGATCATGACTACACCTTCCTTTACGGCGAAGTTCACGAGTTCGGGATCGAGCCCATCGCTTGCCAGGAACTTGGCTCCCGCATCCAAGCAGCGGCGCGCCGTTTCCACATCCGGGACCCCACCTGCGCCAACGATGACTTCGGGAACATTCTGCACGAGGTGGGAGATCAGTGTGTGCGCATTCGGCACGGTTTGCGCGACCTCCACAATGGGAATCCCGCCGTGGGAGAGTGCCTCCGCGGCAAAAAGAGCGTCCTCGGACGAATACACACGAATGGCTGGGATAATTCCAATTTCCTCGATCCGGGCTCGTACCTCTTGCTGGTTCACGGATGCTCCTTCGGCGAATCGTTTATCCTGTTTGACCGATCACGGCAGATCTCTAACGCCCACCGCTTCTCGAAGCTGTTCGAGTGCAAGTAAGTACGACTCGAGGGCTTGCCGATAGGCGAGTTGCGTGGCTCGATAACTGCGCTCGGCATCCAGGAAATTGAGCAGGCTGGCGCCGCCATGCCGGTAAGCGTATTCGCTGATATCGCGCGACCGCGTGGCCACGTCGAGATACGTGGAAATGTACAGTAGTACCACCTTGTCATTGCTTCGCAGGCCCTGATAGGCGTCGTACACATCGGTGAGGGCCTGACCATTCGTCGCTTTCTCCTGTTCCTGCGCCTGGGTAATGACGATGCGCGCCCGCGCGATTTCGCCCTGATTGCGATTAAAGATCGCTAGCGGAATGCTCCCATAAAGCGTAGCCGCATTGATTCCGTTGACGTGCGAATAGCTGACCTGCGCGGTGACATCTTGATGGCCAATCGCCTTTTGCAATGTCAACTGGCTGTTCGCAGCGGTCACGCCTTGCTGCGCCGCGCGCAGGTCCGGGCGATTCTGCAACGCTTTCAGCTTCAAGTCATCAAGATTGGCCTTCACTGGTTGGTATTCGAAGGAGCTGACGACGTCGTACTCCGCAGACACGGATTCGTATCCCAGTAACTGCCGCAGGTCCGACAGCGCCTGGACTCTGGCCAACTGCGCCTGTTCGACATCGCTTATGAATTGCAGCAACTGCAGCTTAATCATCAGGTAGTCGTTCTCGCTGATGCCGCCGACCTTGTATTGATGCTCGCTGATGTCCACGGTCTGCTGAAAGCTTTTGACGTCCTTCTCGGCCAGTTCGAGCGTCGATTCGGCAAGCTGGGCGTTGTAAAACAGGGTAGCAACCTGAAACGTAAGACTGCGCCCGTTATCCGCCACCAGCGAGCGCGTCTGGGCCGTTATATCTTTCTGCGCCCGAAGGCGGTCATGGCGCTTTCCGCCACGTTCAATCAGGTAGCTGACGCCGATGTCGCCTTCCGTGTTGTCGTGCAGATATTGGCCTGTCGACTCACCTGGATAGAGCGTCGAGTTTTGATGCGAAGGGGAGCCGAGAGGCAAATACTCCCAGTCCGCAAAGAGCGTGGGATTGGGACGCAAGTTTTGCGTGATCTCTTCCGCCTGGCTCTGCTGGATCGTGGTCATCATTGCCAGCAAGTTGTGGTTGTGCTGGAGCGCCAGTTGAATGGCTTCGTCGAGTGTGATCCGGACCGGACCCTGAGTCTGCGGAAGTTGAGTTTGCGGACTTTGGGTTTGCGCTTCCGCCGACGGTGCAAGCAGGAAACCGGCGAACAGGACAGCGGCTAGTCCGTATTTGCACACCTTTCTCGACCGCGAGTACTTTGAACGGGAATGTGAGGTCTTAGCTTTCATCTTAACTCTCAAAGGACTCCTCCGGTTCGGGAAGCTCATCGCGTTCACTGGCGAACCAGACATACAGAGTGGGCAATAGAACAATGCTCATAACCAAGTCAGAAATAAGTCCTCCGACGATAACGATCGCGAAGGGCCGCTGCGAATCGGAGCCAATGGCGTGGGAAAGAGCTGCCGGCAGCAGCCCGAGAGTTGCCACCAGCATGGTCATCATGATGGGGCGCAGCCTCAGGACGGCGCCTTCAATCGCGGCATCGACGACGGTGTAGCCGCGAGCACGCAGCTGATTGATGTATTCGAGCATGATGACGCCGGTTTGAACCGAAACGCCAAAGAGCGCCAGAAAGCCCACGCCCGAGGACACGCTGAAGTGCGTACCCGTAACCAGCAGCGCTACCAACCCGCCAATAGGCGCCATGACTACGGTGGTGAGGATGAGGAGCGCCCACTTCGCCGACTTGAACATGATGTAGAGGATGATGTAGATCACGAGAATGGTTAGGGGCACGATGAGCAGCAAGCGTGCTTCCGCCCGTTTTTCGCTCTCGTATTCGCCCGACGAACCGACGGTATAGCCCGGCGGCATCTTCACTTTTTCACTAATCTGTTTGATCGCCTCTTCGACAGTAGTCCCGAGATCCCGGCCTCTCACACTGAAGGTGATGGCCAGGTAACGTCCGTTGCCTTCGCGGAAAATGTCGTACGCGCCATCCTTGACCTCGACTCTCGCCAACTGCATCAGAGACACGCGCTCTCCGGTGGGGGAAAGCAGCCGAACCCTCGCGATGGCGTCTTGGGTTTTGCGGTAAGGCTCCTGATAACGCACCACCACGTCGTAGCGCGCTTCACCCTGGAGCACTTGGCTGACAGCGTTCCCACCGACGGCCGTCTGGACGGCGTCTTGTATGTCCGCCACATTGATTCCAAAACGGGCCGCCTGCTTGCGGTCGATGATTATGTCAAGATTGGGCTGGCCGAAATTGCGTAAGAGCTTGACGTCATGCATGCCGGGGATGCCCGACATGAGCGCGGTGACTTCTTCGCCCTTCTGCTCCAGAGTCTTCAGGTCATCCCCGAAAATCTTGAACGCCAGCGAACCCTTGGTGCCCGTAAGGGTTTCTCCGACGTTGTCTTCGATCGGCTGCGAGTAGTTCCAGATCGCCCCCGGGCATTTTTTTTGCAGCTCGCGGTCCATGGCGGCGATGAGTTCGTCTTTGTCCTTATGAAATACCGGCCGCCATTGGTCGTGCGGCTTCAGGTCAACGAAATACTCCGTGTTGCCGAATCCCCCGGTGTCGGTTCCGTCATCCGGCCGGCCAGTCTGCGATACCACTGTCTTCACTTCTGGGAACGACGCGAAAACATAACGGGCGCTGGTTGTGAACCTCTCGCCTTCCGTAAGACTCGTACTGTTCGCCAGGGTGCCACGCGCCCAGATGGCACCTTCGTCCAGATGAGGCAAAAACTCCGAACCAATGATTCCGCTGAACCACAGGAGCAGGCTTGCCGCCAGCATCGCCAAGCCGACGCCGACCGTAAGTACTCGATGCCCGAGGCACCAGCGCAGCCGCCTGCGATAGCGCTCGGTTAGATAGGTCAGGACCGGGTTGCGCCACTCACGAACTCCACTGCGAAACAACATGCTGGCCAAAACCGGTGCGATCAAGATCGAAAAGGTCAGCGCGCCGAGCAGCGCGAAGGCGACGGTCAAGGCCATAGGCCTAAACAGCCGGCCTTCCACTCGCTGCAGCGTGAAGATCGGCAGGTAAGCGGTAATAATAATGGCGATCGCGAAGAACACCGGCCGTTGCACCTCATGTGCCGCCTCGCGGATGGCTTGAGCAGGTGTCTTGATGGTCACGGTGACGCGCCCTGAAGCCGGGACATTGCTTTGGCGGCGGCTCATGTGCCGAACAATGTTTTCGACCATGACCACGGCGCCGTCCACGACCATTCCGAAATCCAGGGCACCCAGCGAGAGAAGGTTTGCGGGAACCTTGCTCAAGTCGAGCCAAATGGACGCAAAGAGCAACGAAAACGGAATGGTGAGCGCGACGATGAAGGCAGCCTGCGCATTGCCGAGAAAGAGGAGGAGGACGATCGTCACCAGGATCATTCCTTCCGCCAAGTTATGCATCACCGTTTGCGTCGTGAAGTGGAGCAGATCACTGCGGTCCAGCATGGGAACGACTTTAACGCCGGGAGGCAGAATGCCGTGATTGAGTTGGTCCACTTTCTGGTGGATGGCATCGAGCGTGGGTTGCTCTTCCGCGCCTTTGCGCATCAACACCCCGGCCTGAATGACATCCGGCTCATCGACAATGCGCCCGTCCTCCATGTGGTTGGCTCTGGCCATGTGGCCCAGCCGGATTTTTGGACCTTGGACCACGTCCGCGATGTCCTTCACCCGCAGCGCGGTACCGGTCTGGGTTTTCAGGACGGTCTGCTCGATGTCTTGCACGCTGCTGAAGAGCCCGAGCGCGCGAACATTCATCTGTTGCAGGCCTTCTTCCACAAAGCTGCCGCCGGCATTGATGTTGTTGTTGGCCAACTGCTGCTCGACCTGGCCGATGCTGAGTCCGTACGACACCAGCTTGTTGGGGTCCACACGCACCTGATACTCACGTACCGTGCCCCCGAAGTCGGAAACGTCCACCACATTGGGAACGGATTTGAATTGCTTGAGCAGGACCCAGTCTTCGATCGACCTCAATTCCATCAGGTCGTAGCGGGGATTTGTGCTTCTCAGTGTGTACCAGTAGATCTGGCCCGTGGAGCTCCAGTCGGTGCCGATCTGAGGTTGCAGGTTTTGTCCGGGAGGAAGATTGACCTGGGTGAGCCGTTCCAGCACCTTCTGGCGGTTCCAGTCGTTTACGGAACTGTCGTCGAAGATCATGATCACGAACGACAGCCCGAAAATAGACTCGGAGCGCAGAAAGGTCATGTGCGGCATTCCCGACATTTGTATTTCGATGGGAATCGTCACTTGCTGTTCGACCTCTTCCGCGGATCGTCCCGGCCATTGGGTAATGACGGTCACGTAGTTGTCGGCGATGTCGGGATAGGCTTCCACCGGCAGGTTGTGAAACGAAATGATCCCCCAACCGAGCAACAAGAAGGCAAGGGCCAGCACCACAAACTTATTGTTCAATGCAAAATCTACGAGGGCGCGGATCATTTCCTGTTGACTATTTTCCTTCCCATTCCTCTAGTTCGTGGAGGGACGGGCGTCTCGCCCGTCCAGCTGGGCGGGGACGCCCGGCTCTCTGCTTAACCGTCACTGAGCCAGCACGTGGTCCAAGACCAAAGCGTTGGTCACTACCTGTTGCCCTGGTTGGATCCCACGTTTGACCTCCTGCAGATTCGTGTTCTCCGCCAATGGATCTCCGCTGACAACCTCCAAGCGACGAAACTTCTTGTCGGGTGCGGGAACGAAGACAAAATCGCGATCGTGCATGTGCAGAATGGCTGATGCCGGAACAACCGTGTGCATCTCTTGGGTTTGACCGCGGAAGGTCGCCCTCGCGAACATGCCGAGCCGCATGTTTCCCGGATTCTGAACTTCTATGCGAACCTTGGCCGTGCGAATACTTGGATCGAGGATCATACCAACGTTGCTGACCCTTCCTTTGAAAGGGCGATCGGGATACGCATTCAGGGTAATCTCCGCGGTATCCCCTAGCCGGACATGGGCCATGTCATTCTCGTACACGTCGCAGACAATCCACACCGACGAGACATCTGAAATCGTAAACGGGCTGGGCGACGAGTAGGCCTGCACGGTCGCTGCGTTCGTCACTTGCTGATCGGTGATTACACCCGTGGTGGGCGCAACGATGTCCACGATGCCCATGGGTTTGTCGGGATCGTTGCCCAGGAGCCGAAGATGCTCGGTCGCGGTCTCGAGGGTGACCTTGGCGTCAGCTGCGGTGTCTTGCGCGACCTCCAGGTCTTGCTCTGCAATGGCGCCGTGTGCATACAAGTCCACGGCTCGATTCAACTGCTTGCGCGCGAGCAGCTCGTCAGATACAGCCTTGCGATAGGCGTCGAAGCCGCCCGCCACATCGTCGCTTCGAATAGTTAGTAACACCTGGCCTTTTTGCACTGTGTCGCCGAGTCGGGCGTGAATGGCCACGACCCGCCCAGAGGCGAGCGAGACGACCGGGACGTTGCGGGAGACATCAGGGGTAACTGCCCCTGTAACCACTAACTCGGAGACCGTGGGATGCGCAGTGGCGGCAGCCAGCGGGAATTGCTCCGGGTGGTCGATCGTGAAAAGGTTGAGATCCACATCGGGAACAACTTTAGCGGGGGGTGGCGCTGCCGCCACCGCATCGACAGGCCGGTTGCAGCCGCCAAGCATCGGCAATACGAACAAGCAGACAAGAAAAAGACCATTGTTAAGAATTCTATTGTTCATAAGGACTCGCTCTCCGCTGCGACAAACGAACGCTATGTTTCCGAAACTAGCAGGGCGCGTCCCCACATTATGGCGGGGCGCCCTGCGCAACCGACTTAGATGAATCGACTGTCCACTGTTGTTGGGCGCTTAAGGAACCTGCTGGAACGGTGTCCCGTAGAACTGAATGCCGTGCCGTCGACGGGGAGTAAGGAGGGAGGGCCCGAGGAGCAGCGCCGGAGCTAAAACCAGGTCCAGGACGCTGCCCCTTTTTTGTTTCGCACACATCTTTGTCTCCGCAGCAGGAACCCATAGCCATACCTGAACTAGAACTTGACCATGATGGCCATCCTGATGCTGGGTTCATCCTTTCGCAGGTCTGGCGTCCAAAGTCCGCCGTGCGAAATCGTATTGCCACCCCCAGTCCCATTGCAGTACGCTCGTGCGTTGCCGAGGTTGGCGCCGTTTGGGTCGGTGGGGTTGGCGGGGTTTACGGCCCACCCAAACCCGGTCGAACTATTGTCCATGCAGACGTAATTGGCAGGAGATCCGTTGTTGCCGCCCGGAGGAGTAATTCCACCTCGACCCGTGAAATACGGCTGATTCGCGTGGCGATAACCGAACTCCCAGAGGAAAGTAATGTACTGTCTGGGCATGTAATCGAAGGTGACGGAATTATCCCAGGCTTTGTAGGCCAGGCCAGGATTCTCGGGGAAGTATGGCGATCCGGAGACCGCATCCGCTCCATTGATCGGAGGGAGCAGCGTCAGATAGCGCCCTGGATTGTCCAATACACCACCACCAAGCGTGATTGCGTACAGGTCCTTTTTGAACCACCAGCGGTTGTACAGCATCCACCCGTCCATGACTTGTTTATAGGCAGTGATCTGGCCGTTGGTCTTCTTATTTCCAAAGCAAGCCGCTCCTGAACCGTATTCGCATCCGATATCGGCGGTGAAGGTGAACGCCATCTTGTCCATAGTCCTTTCCGGATGGTCGTAGTATTTGACCTCGATGCTGTCATCCGTGTGGATGCGTGAGCGGCCGCCATTAAGACCCAGCGTATCTTCACCCATTCCGTAGTTGTTGAAGACCAGCGAGAGCCACGGGTTCGGACGGTACAAGATCTGTCCTCCCAGGCCGGGCCGGCTGCCATACCGGGCATAGGACTGCCATCCGTTGATGAACCATGGCTCAATCTTCAGCTTGTCGGTGGGAAACCACTGGACCCGGACTCCATTGAAAAACCAGGGCGTGTTAGACGACACATAGGACGGCTGGTAAGCCCAGTTATCGAAATTGTAATAACTGAACAAGCCGATGTAGGAGACGAAGATCCCCGCGTCGACGTTGAGCCCATGGTTCACGTTGAAGTGGTATCCGCCGTAGGCCTCAGAAAAATACTTATACGCGCCACGGAGATCCCATTGGCCGCGTCCAACGCTGGCGTCGTTCCGGGGAGTGGTAGTTGCAAACATTCCCCCCATGGTCAGGATCCGGCCGCGAACGTCCTGCCAGTGGAAGTCACCGCCGACGCTGATCTGCTCTATCTGGACTTCGTTCGACCGGAAAATCTCGGTCGATCCGCCCAGCGTGTCATCCTTCGGATGGTTGAAGCTGCTTACGAAGTCGGTGTCAAATCTGATTTCAGGGGTGAAAAACTTCGAATCCCACACCGTGTCTTTGTTGCGTGGGTTGGCATTCATCCAGGTCCAATCGGCGAAGGCAAAAGGCACTGACTTGGCCGGTTTTTCGGGCTTGGTGGCTGGGGGTGCAGATGTCGACTGGTCCTGCGGAGGAGCCGGTCCAGCCGCCGCCGCAGTGAGCGCTGGAGTTGGCGCTGGATCGGTCGCTTTTGCCAGACCAGCCGGCATGTCTGTGGTGGTCCCGTGAGCCTTCAGTTCCATTTCGAGCAGTTCGATGCGCGCCTTCATAGCGGCCAGTTCTTTGGCGATGTCGGTCGAACTTGCCGGATCGGGGGCGGCCGCGGGTCGAGCGGGAGATACGTCAGGGGCAGCCGCCGGCTCGTGCAGGGCTGCGACTTTCGCCGGAACATCCGGTTGCGCCGGAGCCTGCGCGTAACACCGCGGACCCTGACCAACCGCGAGACTTAGAACAACAATTGAAGGGAAAGCCGAAGCCGCTACGGCCTTACGCAATAAAGTTCTCATAGGTTTCTTATCTCTACATCCCTTTCGGTTCGAAGTTACTCTTCACCGCATGACCGCCGCGCAGTGAAAAGCATTTTCAATTCATTTACTGACTAACTTACTGCCTAACACCGTCCTTCGTCGCTGCCGTTCATCTCCGCGCTCCATTCGCGTGTGGCATCAGAGTGTCTAAACTAAGCGGAGCTAGTCGCCGCGTCCAATAGATAATTCTTGTCAGGACGATCACGTAATTGGCCAATAGGTAGTACTAATAATCAACGCATTTGCCATAAGGTTAGTCTTTGGTCTGCTGGCGCTGGTTTGCGTGGGGCACGCTTGTCATTGGATACCTAAGCGCACAAAGATCTCGTAAAGAGCCCATAAAGAATCTATTAAGATTTGAAAAGGCGAAATCGGGGGAGTGCCAATTAGGCACCCGGAAAAAGTTCGCGATCGAGAATCGGCAGGCGGGGCATTCCTGCATGATGTACGCGAAGAGAGTCTTGCGCCCCGTAGCCCGCTCAACCATGCCAGAAGCAGAGCGGTTAAGCGTTCTGTAGCCTATAGCTGTGCTCCACTCAACTCCTGCAAACCAATGGCGACCTGCAGCCTGTTCTCATCGGACGGACATGCCGACCCTTCCGCAGAATGCGCCAGACGGTTGTCGGTTGCCGCTTGGATTGAAGCTGCCAATGCCGCTTCCATCATTACCCGGGCTCGATTGGGGGCCGTCGGGCTGCGAAACATTCCGAATCGAGCCTCGGGCAGCACCGGCAGCCCGGCAGCCTTGACCTCACAAATCCCCGGATTCCGGACTGTTTCCGGGAGCAGCGCTGATACCCCTAGGCCAGAGTCGAGCGCTGCCAAGGTTGCATCCAGGCTTGCGCTTTCGAACACCACACGCCATTCCCACCCCGCTCTGCGCAAGGCAGAAAGGATCTTGTCGCGCCACCAGTTCGTGCTTTCACACAGTACGAGCGGTAGGATCTTGAGCGGATCGGCAGAAAAGTCTGTGCCGGCAAGCCATGCCAAACGGGATCTCCACTCGATGACGGGCAGGCCTGCAATCCGCGTGGGATCGCTGATGACAAAGTCCAGTTCCCCTTGCGTGAGCAGGAATTCGAGCTTTCCTGGCGAACCGACGATAAGTTTCAGTTCAACATCGGGATGGATTCGCTGGAATCGCTTCAGGGCGGGCGTGAGCCCGGCGAGCGCCGTTTGCTCGCTGACCCCGAGGCGCACTGGCCCCGAGGCGGATTCTTCGCGGAGCCGCGCCAGCGCTTCTTCATTGAGATCGACGGCACGATTGGCATACGTTACCAGCAGTTCGCCGTGGCTCGTCAGTTTCACGCCACCCCGACTTCGGTAGAATAGCTTCCTGCCAATGACCTTTTCCAGGCGCAGCATCTGTTGGCTCACCGCCGGTTGAGTCCTCGCAACCGCTGCTGCAGTGCGTCCCATACTCCCGTGCTGAACTACCGCGAGAAACGTACGCAGAAGACTGAGTTCCAAATCCTTTCGATCAATCGTCATCGTCATGTGGACACCTTGCCCGCTGGTTGACCTTGCATACTCTGTTTTTGCAGACTCTCTACGTGTTGAACGGTAGAGTGTAGGCCATGAAGAATTCATGAAGAATCTTCATGAAAACTTTGGCTGGGTTAAATAAAAATTTTGGTTCGCGAGGCCTGGTCGCAAGGGAACTCATGGTTCACCAGTTACGCCCAGAGTTCGATGCAGTTCCCAACAAGAGATACCGTTCTTGTCGTTTAATAGCACCAAGATCGCGGGCAACTACTGCTCTACGGCAGACTGATTACCGTTGGCAGACAAGGCGAAGACAGTTTACGAGACGGGGTGGAACGCCCGCCCAAGTGATTCAGCAATCTAGAAGCAACGGTAATGAACCTGTTAGTAAGTGCCGTCGGCATGGCGCTTGGAGTCTTTATTGTAGTTGCACCCCACCGAGCAGCTGCACTGTGGGGATCGGAAGGAATGCGGCTCCCACGATCTCGTTCAACAATCTGGCCAGCTACATTGAATGGATGACGGCCGATAACCGATAGCTGCCCACCAAGGCATTTCAGACGCTGCTGGTTGCCTCTTGTGCCCACCGCAGGGCCTGCCACCAGGTTGAGGCAACTTCTTCATCGGGCAGTTTCAATTGTTTGGCGAGTGCGCTCGATTGCGACCACTCACCCGATTCCTGGGCCAGCATGAGTTGGTACAGGGGTCTGAGGCTACTGTTCTGGCCGAGCAGCGCCGTCTTCGTTTCGCGCTCCACGGGTAGTTGTTCGAGGAGCACGTCCATGCTGACCTCAAGGATGGCATCCATGATGGAGAGCAGCCCCAACAGGAACAAATCAGTGTTCGATTGCAGTTGGTTGGAGAGCAGTTCGCAAAAACGGGCACGAGCCAATCCCATCAGCACCAGTTCGCTGCACCTCTGCTCGGCTGCGCCCACAGTGACAACGAGCCGGATCCAGCGCCGCATTTCGCGTTCTCCCAGAACGGCGATGGCATGGCGGATCGACTTGATTTCGAGGGGAAATCCAAAGAGCGGGGAATTCAGGTACCGGAGCAAGCGGTAGCAAAGCGAGGCTTCCTGCTTGAGCATCTTCTCGAGTTCTCGCATGTCCATTTCCCTCCGGGAGACCATTTCGAGCAGCCGTATGTAGTGCAAGCGGCTGGCGGGAACTTCGCGGCCGATGACGATTTCGGGCCGGCAGAAAAAATATCCCTGGAAATAGACGAATCCCATGTCGCGGGCCTGACGATACTCGTGGGGCGTTTCGAGCTTTTCCGCCAGCATTTTGCACGCCGGGGAGCCAAACCGGCGCATCATGCCAGCCCGTTCCTCCGGCCTGGTCGCCCGGATGTCGACTTTTATGATGTCGGCAAACTCGACCAGCGGTATGCGCGGGTCGTTGGGCGCGAAATCATCGAGGGCGATGAGATAGCCGGCCGCTTTCAACCGCTTGCAGGCAGCGATGACGCGGTCTTCGGGCTCAACCGTCTCCAGAATCTCGGCCACGGTCTGGTGGGGGGGCAGCAAGGTAATCAGATCTTTGAACAGAACCTCACGGGTGCAATTCACGAAAGCGCGGCGCCTGTCGCAAAGCATGTTGATACCGTATAGCAAGGAGCTATCCAGTGTGGAGCGGGCCGCAAGTTCCGGATCGGCGTTGAAGTAGTCTTCGACACCGTTGCGGAAAAGAAGTTCGTACCCGAACACATTCTGCGAACGGTCGAGAATCGGCTGGCGGGCAACGAAACGCTGTCCGGGCAGCGCAAGCGAGTTCGACCGAGAGGTTTTCTCTTTGGCAGGAGCGGGTCTCACACCTCTTATATCGGCATAGCCGTGGCGGAACTTCAGGCAAAACCGCGCGGCATTCGTCTTTCGGAAATCAAAGGATTTACCAGCCGGCGCATGCGGTCGAACCCTATAACCATGCATGCTTCCGGTCCGATGCAAGCCGGAAACATGGGCTCGAGATTCCAAGGTAACGTCCCAGATGTGGAAAACTTAAGGCACTTCCCCCTTGCGCAGTCGGCGGTTTCATGAGTAACATTAAAGTGTTCCCAATGGCCAAGCTTCCAGCCTGGCCGTTCGCGCCAATAAAACTCCAGGCGCCTAGATTAAAAGATAGTTTGAACATCGTTCTCGAATAGCTTCCAGCCGATGTGGGGTTTGGTCTGCCGGTAACCGGTTTGCAGTGAGCCACGCGCCGTGAGCTACGCGTTGCGCCACACATTTAGAGTGCCGACTAACCGCAAGGAAAGACGAAACAATCGGGCCTGCGATCCAGGCCGGGGATTAACTTCGGGGATCAACTCCGAAGACTAACAAGAGAAAAAATATGAATGCAGGACCTGGACATTCCTCCGCAGGAGGAGGGAAACACAAACGGCGCCGTGGACGGCGTCCGCCGAGACGAGGCGCGGGTGGCCCGATGGGCCGCGACCGCCAGGAGCATCAGGGCATTTTTACCGCTCCCATGGATCACAGCTACCGCGCCAATATGGGCGGCGACAACGGCAACGGCAACCGAGGACCGCGACGGCCCGGTTTTTCCGCGTCCTACCCGGTGGCCGATCCTGAGCCGCTACCCGCTCCACGAGAGGATGCGGCTTCGCGCGTCTTCGCGTTTGTCGAAGACCTGTTCTTCCTGAGCAAGATTCAGGCCACGGGACAGAAGATGAACGTGAAGGTGGAGTTCGTAAAAAACGAAAAGGAACTCACCGAGCGTATGAAGAGCAACGGAGAAGAAAAGCCTTCGCTGATCATCTTCGACTTGAACAATGCCAATGCCAAGCCTTTGACGCTCATCCCGAAACTGAAAAGCAAGCTGAAAAAGGGGACGTCGATCATCGGGTTTCTCTCGCACGTGCAGGGCGACTTGAAGCTGAAAGCGCACGAAGCGGGATGTGACATGGTGCTGCCGCGCTCCGCGTTTTCGCAGAATCTGCCGCAGTTGCTGCGCCGCCATGGCGCCATCGAGGCCGACTCCGGGTCAGCCGACTAGGAGGCCGGGCGAAATGCAGGCGGCGTGCCTACGGGCTTGAGCCTGATACAATTTCGCCGTGTTCCCTCACAAAATTCTGCTCATGACGGCGGGCATGGCCATGATCGCTGTGGCTTTCGCCCAGCAGCCCCCAGTGAAAGTGAACGTCATCAACGTGTGCGCACCTACGGCCGACGAGCAGAAAGAATTATCGTCGGCGCTGGCCAAAGTACCGGGTAAGCCGGCGTTCGCCGCGGACTTCGAAGTGGCTCGCGGGCGCTCCATACTCGACCCGAGCACTCCGATCCCCGGCATGCAACCCTTACCGCCCGGTGCGGTTGCGGCGGCCGACTGGGTCCGGGTTCGGCGCGAGTTCCCCGGCGCCACCCTGTTCAGCAATGTCCAATACTCGTTCAGCGTGGACTCGAAGAATATGGTGGAGACGCTCGTGCTGCGCCTGCGCGAGCCCAAAGATCTAATGCAGATTTCGATTGAGGACAGCGCTTCCGCGGTTGTTTCCGCAACCGTGATGTTGTCTTCCAGTACGCTGGTTTCGCGCGTCAAGCTGGAGCGCTTTGGAAAATCGTCGGTGGTATTGGCGCGGTGCTCGGGCGAAGAGGGAAATCCGGCGACGGATCAGAGCGCGTACGAACCGATCTTTCACGCCGCCTCTTCGATTATGGAGCGATATCGCGATGCTGTGGGCGCGCGCAAATTGGTGCCCGAGGAACTGGCTCGCCTGGGCGTGGGAACCTCGGTCAGGACTACGACCAAGGCGGGCGCGGGCAGCAAGAAGAATCCGTAGCACCGTGAACGCGTGATGACTTATGCGATGGAGGGACGGGCGTCTCGCGAGCCTGCCCTGTTTTCGCCGAAGCCCCGAGCGAAGCCGAGGGGGCAGTCGAAGGGTCCGGCCGGGCGAACGCCCGGCGCTCCACCAGCGGTCTGAAGCGGAATCTATTTTTCAGAATCTATCTACTAGTACCGTTTCTTCAACACGGTTTCTTACCCCTATGGACATACGCAATGTTGTGATCATGGGCTCCGGATGCGCCGGTCACACCGCCGCCCTCTACAGCGCCCGCGCCAACCTCAAGCCGCTCGTGATCGAAGGCCATGAACCGGGCGGACAATTGTCGCTGACCACGTTGGTGGAAAATTTCCCCGGCTTTCCCGAAGGCATCCAGGGGCCGGAACTGATCGAGAACATGCACAAGCAGGCGGCGCGCTTCGGCGCCGAATATCGCATGGGCCACGTGGTCAAAGCCGACTTGAACAAACATCCGTTCGAGTTGAGCGTCGGCAAAGAGACCATTCAGACCCGCACGCTCATCGTCGCCAGCGGAGCGTCCGCGCGCTGGCTCGGCCTGCCGAACGAGCATGCGCTGATCGGCCACGGTGTTTCTTCCTGCGCTACTTGCGATGGCTTCTTTTTCTCGGGCAAGGAAATCGCGGTGATCGGCGGCGGCGACTCCGCCATGGAAGAAGCGACATTTCTGACGCGCTTCGCGAGCAAGGTGACACTTATTCACCGTCGCGAGCAGTTTCGCGCTTCGAAAATCATGCTCGATCGCGCCCGCGCTAATCCGA
>OCZT010002301.1_pt1 | contig 19819 bp, 14 predicted proteins | sample 1539031 | NCBI WGS metagenome assembly OCZT01 (sample SAMEA3539308, study PRJEB22396) | soil metagenome | biome: tundra; feature: field; material: soil | place: USA | collected 2010-05 | depth 0.15 m | reverse complement strand
CAATCGTGAGGAAAGACGGGTGGCCTGTTGCGGCAAATCTCTGGTGTTCCCAGACCCGAATCACAAGATCGACGCGAACGCCGACTGTGGCCACAAGCCGCGGGCGTCGAAGCCCTTCGCTTCCGCCGCATGCCGCTGCTCACCGCCGCGATCTGCTTCGCCGGCGGCGAAGCCTTCACTAAACTTCTGCCCGCGGCTTCGCGCTCCACCATCCTTCTCGTTCTCGCCGCGATCGCACTGGTCGCGCTGACCGTTCTCACCCTTCGCCGAACTCTCCGCCTCGCCATCCTCCCGATCGCAGCGCTGTGGCTCGCGGCCGGCCTCTGGGCAGCGCAGATTCAACCCGCAGCATCGCCGCAGACCGCGCTGCTCGCCTACGCGGATGGTCTCAGCCGCACGGTCGAAGGCCGCATCGTGCGCATCCGGACCATGCCCGCGCCCGTCAAAGCCGCAGAAGGCTCGGAAGCCGACTTCAATCCCGAGCAGTGGGACGAGCCCGGATCGCCGGCTCTCTCCATCGACCTCAACCTCAATGCCATCGAAGACGTCACGCCAGACACATCGCGCATGATCCCGATCGCAGGCGGAATCCGCGCCACGCTCCTCGCCGGCAAACTTCCGGAGGTTCAGGCCCATGTCCCACTACGCTGCGGCGACCTCGTCGAAGTCCCGCTGCGCCTGCGAACGCCCGAGCGCTACCGCGATCCCGGAGCATGGCAGTATGCCGACTACCTCATCGACCAGGGGATCGCAGCTACGGCGAACGTGCCTGCTGCAAAGCTCCATTCGCTCGCCAACGCCGCGCCGCAACCATTCTCCGCCAGTCTTCAATGCCACATCTTCGCCGCGCAGAGCTGGGCCGCCGAGCGCCTCCTCGCCTATACCCGCTCCATCGCGAACCGCCGGCTTCCGCAGATTCTCCGCCTCACACCCGACGACGCCGGAATGCTCAACGCAATGCTCTTCGGCGACCGCTCCCGGCTCACCCACGAGCTGCGCGCCGGATTCGAGCGCACCGGCTCCTTCCACCTCTTCGTCGTCTCCGGAATGCACGTCGCCTTGCTCGCAGGCCTGATCTTCTGGCTCGCCCGCAGACTTCGCCTGCGCGAGAGTGTCGCAACGCTGCTTACGCTCGCACTCGTTGCAAGCTATGCGCTGCTCACCGGCTTCGGTGTGCCGGTGCAGCGCGCCCTCCTGATGACCGCTGTCTTCCTGCTCGCACGGCTGCTCACCCGCGAGCGCAACCCGCTCAACGCCCTCGGCGCCGCGGCGCTCGCCGTGCTCATCTGGTCGCCGCGCGCGCTCTTCGAGGCCAGCTTTCAGATGACCTTCCTCGCCATCGTCGCCATCGCGGGCATTGCAATGCCGCTCGGCGAGCGCAGCTTCCTGCCCTACGCCCGCGCCGCCAAGAACCTCCATCATCCGTGGAAAGACTCCGCCCTCCCACCGCGCTTCGCACACTTCCGAGTCATCCTCCGCCTCTGTGGCGAAGTATGCGGCGAAGCCTTCGGCGTCCGCACCCGCGCCCTCCCGGCAAGGCTTATCCGCGTACTTCTCTGGGCCGCTCAACTCGCGCTCATCGGCATCGTCGCCGAGGCGGTCATGGTGCTGCCGATGGCCGTCTATTTCCATCGCGCCACCGTGTTCGCGCTGCCTGCGAACATGGCCAGCGTTCCCTTGGTTGTCGTGCTCGCATCGCTCGGCCTCGCAACCTTTCTCGCCTCGCTTATGAGCCCGTGGCTCGCCGCCCTGCCCGGCGCGGCGATGGCGCTCCTGTTGCATTGCATCACCGGCCTCATCCAGCGCATCAGCCACGCACAAGCCGCCGACCTGCGCGTTCCCGGCCCAAGACTCGTGCCCGCTCTGCTCGCCGTCGCATGCTTCGCCTTCTGCTGCTGGGCAGTGCGCCGATCGCGTGCCTACGCATGGGCCGCTGTGGCCGTTCTACCACTGGCGGCTGCGATCGTCCTCTGGCCGGAGCGGCCCGCTGTCCATACCGGCCAGTTGGAAGTGACCGCCATTGATGTCGGTCAGGGAGACTCACTGCTCGTCGTCGGCCCCTCTGGTCAGGCCATGCTCATCGACGCTGGCGGGCCGACTGGAGGAGCCGCCAACGCCGAGAACGCCTCGGGCAGTAGCTCGTACGACGTCGGCGAAGAAGTCGTTTCGCCCTACCTCTGGTCGCGCCAGATCCGCCGCCTCGACTTTATCGCGCTCACCCACGCGCACTCCGACCACATGGGCGGAATGCCCGCTGCCATGCGCAACTTCCGCCCGCGCGAACTCTGGGTCGCGGTCGATCCAAACTCCGCGCCCTACCGCGACCTGCTCGCCGAGGCCGACGCTCTAGGCATCCGCGTGCGCCACCTTCGCGCCGGCGATCGCATCGCGTGGAACGGCATCGACGTGTCGGTCCTTGCACCGAGGCCCGATTACGCCAATCCCGGCGGGCCGATCAACAACGACTCACTGGTTATGCGCATGCAGTTCGGCCAGGCCTCCGCGCTGCTCGAAGGCGACGCCGAAGCGCCCAGCGAGCACGCCATGGTCGATGCATCCCTTGGCGGACTTGGGCCGCAAGTCGGTCCCGACACACTGCTCAAAGTCGGCCACCACGGCAGCCGCACCTCCACCACGCCCGAGTTCCTCGCTCTCGCCGCGCCGCAGGACGCCGTCATCTCGGTCGGCCTGCGCAACACCTTCGGCCATCCCCGCCCCGAGATCATCCAGCGCCTCACCGACGCGCACGCCCGGCTGTTCCGCACCGACGAATTCGGCCTCACCACTTTCCTGCTCTCTCGCGACGGCCGAATCTCCGCGCTCACCGCCGCGTCTAATCCATAGTCGACCGGCAGATGTCGACAACACTATGGAGGTGCTCGATGGAGGAAGTGTCCCGGAATGTCAGCGCGGATGGGAACACGGCAGCGAACGAGCGCGCCCGGCTGGAAGCCGAAGAGCAGGTGCAGGAACAGAAGCTGATCCGCCGCCTGCAGTTGATGATGAACCTCGTCATGCAGACCATCGCCCAGGACAGCTCGCTCTCCATCGACGAGGCCGCGCAGATGATCGCCGACTCGCGCAAGGCCGCGCTTGCCATGTTCCCCGGCAAAGAACTCGCCTATGACCTCATCTGGCGCCCACGTTTCCAGCGCCTCATGCGCGAACGCTTCCGCATCATGTAACTTCCGCTCCCCGGATTCTCGATTTGCATCGAGCAATTGTAATGCAGATGCATTACAATTGCGGAGGAGGGTTTATGCCTGCGACCGCATTAGTACAGACCCGGATCGATCCCGCCGTGAAAGAGCGCGCGTCCGCGGTGCTTGAACAATTGGGGATCACCGTCTCCGACGCCGTGCGCATCCTCCTCACGCGAACCGCCAACGAGGGCGCGCTCCCATTCGAACTGCTCCAGCCCTCCGACGCCCACGATATGTGGTTCCGCGCCAAGGTACAAGAAGCCCTCAACGATCCGCGTCCGCATATTTCCCACGATCAGGTTGAAGCCCACTTCGCCAAGCGCCGCGCCGCCGCTTCCCGTAAAGCGCGAGGCTAGTCCTTGCGCCTTGAGTGGTCCGCTCTGGCGTCTGAAGATCGTTCAGCCATCTTCGATTACATCGAAGCGGACAGCCCAACCGCTGCCATCAAGGTAGACGATCGCATTCGCCACCAGGTCGAGCAATTGACGCAGTCTCCAGAGATGGGCCATCGCGGCCGTATCGAGGGAACGCGCGAGTTGATCATCGGCCACACGCCCTATATTGCGGCTTATCTCGTCGCGGGTGATATCGTGAGAATTCTGCGTGTTCTACACGGAGCGCAGCAGTGGCCCGTAGAGTTGTAGTAGATGCCCGTAAATTCCGATACCCCATCATCTTGATGGCCGAGAGAATCGTTTTCATGACCATGCCTCTCACATCCCGCGAACGCTACGCCCTCGGCCAATCGCAGCGCAAACACATGCGACGCGCCGACCACGCCGGCTGGCAGCCCAAACTCCGCCACGCCGATCCGCTCAAGCTCCTGGCGGACTCCGTACGCGGCCGCGTCCCTGCGCTCATCCCCATCAAGTACGAACGCATGGCCGCCTCGCCCTTTGGTTTCTTCCGGGGCGCCGTACCCATCATGGCGTACGACTTCTCCGTCGGCCCCAACACCGGCGTACACACGCAACTCTGCGGGGACGCTCACATCCGCAACCTCGGCGCCTTCGCCGCGCCCGACGGCCGCCTGGTGTTCGACATCAACGATTTCGACGAGACCATACGCGGCCCGTTCGAGTGGGACGTCAAGCGCATGGCCACCAGCCTCATCCTCGCCGGACGCGAGGCGGGCGCAAAGAATGGCAATTGCCGCGCCGCCGCACACGCCTTCCTCGAACGCTATCGCACCGCGATGCACATCTTCGCGAGCATGCCGGTGCTCGATCTCGCACGCTTCCAGGTCCGCCGCCTGCACAGCGTCCGGCCGGTCTCGCAGATGCTGCGCATGGCCGAGCGCGCCACTCCAACACACAGCCTCGAAGCTCTCACCATTCCGTTCGCCGAATTGCGTACCACCAGCACCCGGCCGGCGACCTCGGAACTGATGCCGCGCACCGAAGCCCGCGCGCGGATATTCAAGACCATCGAACCCGACCTCACGCGAGTGCATGGCGAGGCCGCCCGCCACGTTCTCGACTCGCTCGCCACCTACGCCGAGAGCCTCCAGCCCGAGCGTAGACATTTCCTCGCACAGTACACGCCGCTCGACATCGCCTTCAAGATCGTCGGCACCGGCTCCGTCGGTCTGCGCGACTACTGCATTTACATGCAGGGCAACGGGAGCAAAGATCCGCTCTTCCTGCAAATCAAGGAGGAGGTCGCTTCCGCTTACACGCCGTACCTCGGACAGATGCGCTCCCCGCATCACCAGGGCCGCCGCGTGGTCGAAGGCCAGCGCGCCATGCAGTTCCAATCCGACCCATTTCTAGGCTGGACCACCATCGAAGGCCGTGACTTTCTCGTCCGCCAGCTTAACGACCACAAGGCCGCAATCCGCAGCGCCGACCTCAAGTCAGCCGGCCTGCTGGAATACGCAGCCGTCTGTGGCGAGACGCTGGCTCGCGGCCACGCCCGCTCCGGCGACCCCTGTATGCTCGCCGGATACATCGGCACATCCGCGCGCTTCGACGATGCGATCGCCAAATTCGCTGACGACTACGCCAACCAGACCGAACGCGACTGGAAGGCCCTCCTCCGCTCGCGGGGCGGCAAGAGGCCGACCACAAAGAGGGGCGCGAAGACAGACTTCGTCGACTCGATTGCGACGAAGCCACGCAAGCCGGCAAGACAGAAGCGTCGGCTTGCGAAGAAGGCTGCCCGTTAGCCTCCCGCTTTTGAGTGGACCTTCTGCTGTACAAGAGGTCGCCGGAGTTCTCCTCGCAAGCGAAAACAGTGCATCCAAAAAAAGCCGCCCCGAAGGACGGCTCTCTCTGTGTGGAATCCAATTCGGTCCAGGCGCATCGAACCTGCACCTGGGTTCAGGTCAGCCTAGAACTCGATACGTCCCGAGAGCTGGATAGACTTGCGGGTTGCCGTTGGATCAGTTGCCACCTGACCAAAGCTGGCGTTGCCGACTTGGGTGCTGGCCACGTTGAACTTCGTGTGGTTGGTGACGTTGTACATCTCGGCGCGGAAATTAAGCCTGGCCGATTCCCAATGCAGCGGGAAGCTGCGAACCAGGGCGATGTCCAGGTTGTAATTGCCGGGACCATAAAGGTCGTACGCCGCGGTGCGGGGGGCGTTGCCGAACGTGTAGGCAGGCGCGAATGGCCCGTTCAGCAGCGATACCTGGCCCGTCGGCGCCACCGGCGAGATGAAGGGCCCGGTGGGTGCCGTAGTTGGTGCAACACCGACGGCGGTCGTCCCTCCAATGCTCGGCACAATGTAGTTGATTGCGCTCGTGTTGGCGGCGGTGATCCCCTTACCCCACTTCCCGTTGATGCGGGCGGTGCCAGCGAAGTTGGGGTTCAAGGTCGGCTCGCATGTGCTGTTCGCGGGGTTAGTCTGGCAAGTCGAACCCGTGATTGCAAGCGGAGAGCCGGAGAAGGCCTGGAACGTTTCGGAGAACTTGAAGCCTCCGAGGATCGCCCGCTCCCACCCATTGCTGGCGAGAACTGTCTGGCCAATGGGCAGATTCCATACTCCAGTCACCACGATGTGCTGCGGCTGACTCGACGTCGAGAGACTGCGTTCGATCCGGTCGACGGGATAGGAGGCGGTCGGGTTCCCGGCGATGGTTCCGGCGGGAATCGCATAGCCGGTGCGGAAGGTGCCGCCATCGTCGATCGCCCGTGACCAGGTGTAGTTGGCCATCAACGTCAAACCGTGCGAAGCGCGCAGGTTCAGCGTGGTCTGCAAGCCGTGGTAGTTGGAGTTCGCCACGTATCCGAAACTGTCGGTGACGCTCTGGAAGGGGAACGGCCTCAAGGCAACACTCAACTGCTGGTTCGCAACGAAATTCGCCGGGCAGGGGAGACTCAGGGTGGTGCAGTCGCTGGTCAGCGCGGCGCCCTGATCGTTCAACTTGGTGTTGAGGGAGAGATACTTCGGATCCAGTTGGTCAGCATAGAAGCCGCGTGCGTTGCTGCCGTCCGCAGGAAGGAAGTGACCCTCGGAACCCACATACGTGATCGAGGTGGTCAGCGAATTGGTCCATGAATGCTGGAAGCCGAAGGTCCAGTTGATGTACTCAGGTGCGCGCGAACCGAGATAAGGATCGGCGTAGCCCATCGACTGCGGACTTCCTGTGTAACTGGCAGTCCCGGTTGCGCCACACGTCGCAGGACCGGTGGCAGTCGTGAATCCGGTGCCGAACTGAGGTCCTGACGCCGGTCCACATGCGAGCGCGTAGGCCGGCAGCGCGCCATTCGTGCCCGTAAATGGCGCCGTGCTCAGCAGGGATCCGCTTGGCGCGAAAGATGGGGCGGCCGAGAAGCCCAGCGAGCCCAGGGTGAATGCCGATCCGCCGACCGCGTTGCCATGGGTAAACATCACGCCGTAGCTGGCATGGATCACCGTCTTCGGGTCGATTTGGTATGCAAGCCCCAGCCGCGGCGCAATGTTTTTCTTGTAATTCGTTACCGGCGTTGAGCAGTTGCAGGTATTCGCGCCACTGCCGGTGAACTGGAGCGCTCCGTTCACGCCCGTCACCGGGTTAGGGAGATTCGGGTTGAAGAAGCTCATGTTGTTATGCACTTCAGTAACGCTCGGGAAGAAGTCGTAGCGAATTCCCAGGTCGAGGGTCAACTTGTTGGTGACCTTCCAATTGTCCTGAACATAGGGTGAGATAGCCCGGAAGCGTGCGCCAAACTCCTGCTGCAGATACTGGGTAAAGCTGGGCTTATCGATCTGTCCAACCAGGAAGCTCGCATAAGACACGCCAGTGTTGGCGATCGCCGTGAACGCATTATTGAGTCCGGCCGTCTCGGTCACCGCGTTTGCCAGCGTTATCGGAGTGGAACCGCCCGTCGCCGTGATCGTGTTGTAGAGCAGCCACGCGCTCTGGCCACCAAAGGTGAGCGTGTGTTTGCCCTTCACCCATTGCAGGTTGTCCAGTAACGCATAGTTCTCGGCAAGCGTGACGTTGGGGGTTGTGCCGGCCCAACTCGTCGGGGCGTTCGTTCCTGCGAAGGTCACGATGGGGAAAGCCTGCTGCGCCGGACCGGTGGGCAGATTCGAAATGCCCATCGCCGTCGCCGAGAACTGCGGGGACTGATCCGCGTCGAAGGTTGGTCCGTTGTATCGGGCGTACCCATACTTCAGCTGGTTGACGATGTTCGGCGTAAAAATATGTGTCTCTTCAATCACGCCCACTGCCGTCTTCGGAGCGAAGGTCTGGCCGTAGCTATACGGAATCGGTCCAACGTTGCGGCCTACGGTGATCTGCCCGGTCGGGTTGGAACTGGCCTGCCGCCCGATCGCCCCTACCATCGTCAACGTATCCTTGGCACCAATGACGTAGTCGATGCGATCCGTCGTAGACCAATTGTTGAGCCCGGTGTGGTTCGGAGCGATGTAGTTGTTCTGCAAGCCCGCGCCGATGCCCGCGGGCAGGAAGCTCTGCATCTTCAAAGCAACCGCGGAGAACTGCGAAGCGGGAATGACGTCGACTGCGGCAGCTCCACCTGGCCCCACCACCGCGCCTCCGGTTGAGCCGGTCTTGCCATTGCCGGGGGTTCCGCCGTAGATGTAACCATAGCGGTATCGGCAGGGTGCGCCTGCATTGTTCGCTGTGCATTGCGTCTGGGTGGACGGATCATAAATCCCGCCAGTCACTACGCCCTGGAAGTTGCCTGCCTGCTGCGCCGCCGTTGGGAAAGTCATCTGGGTCGGGGTCTGGCTCGTGTATTTGAAGCCGTTGTAATTCCCGAAGAAAAAGAGCTTCTCCTTCCACGTTCCCAACGGAACCAGGGGACCGCTCAGATTGATGCCGTATTCATTGCTGTGCTCAACCGGTTTCGTCTTCAAGCCGGTCACAGCATTCGGGACAGGACCAAAGAATCCCCAGGTGTCCAGCGCCGTGTTGCGGAAGAACTCATACACCGATCCGTGGAAACCCTTGCCGCCCTGTTTCACGGTGTAGTTCTGGATGCCCTGGCCTTCATAGATGGCCGAGTAGCCGCTGGTCTGCACCTGGAACTGGTCCACCGCGTCCACCGAAATCGCAGTCCACACAAAGCGCGGATCGCCGTTGCCGCCCGCGCGCACGAACGGAAGCCCGTCTATATATACGGCCGAAACCGCGCCGCGACTTCCCGAGCCATTCACTACACCCGTGTTGGTCGTGGGATTGCCATTCGTATTGTTTCCCTGCACGCCCGGCATCAGGAATGCGAAGTCCGTCGCGCGCCGCTGGTCGGGGCTGCCATAGGCGCCCATCTCAATCGGCAGCGCGGAGTACATATCCTGCTCCATGGTCGCGCCCAGCGTGGCGTTCGAAGTCTCAAGCTGCGGCGGCGCGGATGTCACAGTCACGGTCTCGTTGGCGGAGCCAACCGTCAACTTCGCGTCGTAGTCGCGGATCTCCAGCGCATTGACTTGCAGATTTGCCTGCGTCTGCTTCTCGAAACCGGTTGCGGTCACCGTGACCGTATACACTCCCGGTTCGAGTGGAGAAATGTCATAGTCGCCCGAAGAACTCGTCGTCCGCGACATGCTGACACCGGTCGCAACCGCGGTCGCCGTCACCGTCGCATTCGCAACCACCGCTCCAGTCGGATCCGTGACCGTCCCCTTGATCTCGCCCTTACCGGAAAGCTGCGCACACGCCACGCTTCCGCCAATGCCCGCAACCATCAGTAGAACCGCCAAAAAACATCCGAGAATTCGTTGCGAAGTTGTCTCTTTGCCGGAAATCTTGAGATACATAGCATCACCTCTATACGATTGAATGCAGCCCGGTGAATCGGCGGAGATACCGGTACACACACGAAGCCTCGCGGAGCGCAAAGGTAAGACCAATATGGACGCGAAGTAAGCTTCCTCTCTCGGCCAAACGTCTGTCAAGCATTATTAACAAGAGTGTTCCACGGAGGGCATGCTCAGGGGATTTTATTGCTGAAACGTTGCCCGATGAACTCCAGGAATACACCCGGATCTTTCCCCGGGACTTCGTCACAAACCGGGACAGAGTTGAGCATAACTCAAATCTCAGGCGAGCCAAGAAAGCAATTGCATTCGCCCGCCTAATCCATTCTCGGGAACGGCTCTCCGTGCCGCGACAGCTTTAGGCAACCGTTTGCGGAACCGTTCACAACTTAGTTGTGCGGTCTGACCAGTTAGTGGTTAGCCAATATCACAAGGATTGATTTCGGGATGTAAATTGCTGCCGGACTCAGCCACCCGCACCGGCAAGTGGCCACCGCGAATACGGCCGCCTACGACCCTGCGTGCCTGTCCAGCCAATGCCGCAGCTCCGGCTCCTGCGCCGATCGCATGAGAACGCAGTCATTGATGTTGTCGATTGACTTCGCCAACGTCCGCTCGGACGATGCGACCGGATGCCCGCGAAAGAAGTTGGCCACTTCATCGCGCTTCTCGACCGTGCAGAACGCTCCCGTCGCTGCCACGATCCGAGCCCCTGAGCTGACCGTCGACTTGCGCTCGATCGCCGCCCAGTGCTGCTGGACAAATACCCACGCCTGCTCCTGCGTCTCCCGCCGTTCGAGGAGTTGAGCAATCAGCGTCCAGCTATCCTGGTTGCGGACCTCATCGGACAGCGCATACGTGAGCGTCCGCGTCACCAGATCCAGCGCCTGAAATCGCGTCAGCGCATGCAGCGCGGACTCCTTGAAATCCGGGTCCGTCGCGCTCTCCCTCAGCCGCACCAGCCTGTCGTACATCTCCGCGTCGCCCTTCGGCGTGGTCAACGCGATCGCCACGTCCGCAATCATCGGGTCGGACGGCTTATGGCCGGAAAAAATTTGCTTGGTCAGGCGATCCGCCTCGGCCACCGCTTCCGGGTCCCTGGCTTTGCCCAGAGCCTCAAACAGCGTCCCGCGAAGTTCCGCGTGGTCATTTGCCTCACGCTTCTTCGGGCCGCCGAGCGCTGCATAAACCGGCCCGAACTCCCGCCGCACCACCTTGTCCAGACGCTCGCGATCGTCATCCGTAGCAATCAGCGATCCGATCGCACCGACCCTGCCGAGAGCAGTTCCCAGCACCGTCGCGTCCGAATCCTGCTTCACCGCCAACGCCAGGTCGAGAAAGTCGCCCACCGTTCCCTGTCCTGCCCGCATCAGCGCCCAGCGGTCTCCCAGAAGCCCGATCCGTTCCGGCGCCGTCAGCCCCGTCTCAGCACTCGCGACAATTGCGGCCAGCAGCGGTGCCGCATACTCGGTGCGGTAGTAGCCCTTGTCCCCATCATTCGCATAAAGGAAGGGGGACGCAGGAGTTGCGAGAATCGCACCATTATTTCTGCTGTTGTCGAGGAGCAGTTGACACGCACCACCCTTGAAGCAGATCGGAATCGTCCACGCGTGCTGTAATCCGACGCTGCCGGCAGGAGAGCAACTCGAGGCTTCGGCCTCCCTCGTAGCACATGCGCTCTTCGCAGCGGACAGCACAAATTCCGTCTGATTAATGGGAACGCCGGTCGCCGCGCCCTTTCCCACGACCACCTCTGGAACCCCGGGTTGTCCCACAAAACTTCGCATCACTTTATCGACCGGCAGCCCGCTTCCACGGGCCTGCGCGTCCCAGAAGTCCTCCGCCGTCGCATTCCCATAGAGGTGCGCCGCCAGATACGCCTGCACGCCCCTGCGAAACACTTCCTCCCCGACCCAGTTCTCCACCATGCCAATCACGGCGCCAGCCTTGCCGTAAGCGATGTCGTCGAACATCTCGTTGATCTCCGACGGCGTCCGCGCGCGCGCCCGGATCGCCCGCGTCGTTCTCTCCCCGTCCTCGTCCATCGAGCGGTTCAAGTCGACAGCCTCGTCCTGCGCATACTTCCATTTGGGATGGTGCTTCGCCGCGGCCTTGGTCTCCATCCACGTCGCGAAACCCTCGTTGAGCCACAAATTGTCCCACCATTCAGGCGTCACCAGGTCGCCAAACCACTGGTGCGCGATCTCGTGGGCCACCGTAGTCGCGACGTCCTTCCTCGCCGGAAGCGTCCCATGCTTCTCATCCACCAGCATCTCCGTCTCGCGATACGTGATGCATCCGAAGTTCTCCATCGCTCCCGCTTCGAAGTCTGGAATCGCCACCATATCCAGCTTTGCCATCGGGTACTTGATGGCGAAATATTTGTCGTAATAATGCAGGTCCCACTTCGCCGCATCCAGCGCAAACCGCGTCAGCCCCACCTTGTCCGGAGTCGAGCACGCGCGGATCGGCACCCCGTCCGACTTGCCCTCGGTACACGCGAAATCTCCCACCAGCCACGCCACCAGATAGGTGGACATCTTCGGCGTCGCGGCGAACGCTATGGTGTGTTTGCCGGCAACCGGCCCCGGCGTGTCGGACACTATCTTCGTATTCGAGATCGCCGTGTCGCCGGCATCCACCACCAGCGTCACGTCGAACGTAGCCTTCAGCGCGGGCTCATCGAAGCTCGGAAATGCCCGTCGCGCGTCCGTCGCCTCGAACTGCGTCACGCCATAGCTCCGCGCCTTCGTCTTCGAGAGATAGAATCCCCGCAGCTTGCTATTCAGAACCCCCTTGTACTCAATTTTCAGCGCCACCCGTCCCGCCGGTAACGCCCGCGCAAACGTAAACGTAGCCTGCTCCTTCGCCGCATCCAGAGTCACCCCCGCCGCCTGCCCCGTACCGCCGTTCCTCCCAGCACGGCTGTCATTCTGAGCAGAGCGAAGAACCCCCGTATTTGCCTTTGTCTCTTCACCGCCCGGCCCACCCACAAACGCCTTCACCTCCCCGAACTCAATCTCTGCCGCATTCAGCGTGATCGCGCTCGCCGGGCGATCCAGCACCGCCTCAATCCCCTCGCTCCCGGAAAACGTGGCCCCCTTCAAATCCGGTGTAATCGTCAACGAATAATGCTCCGGCCGCACCCCACCCGGAAGTCGCTGGGCGTCGACCCGCACCCCCGCGGCCCCGCCCAACACCACGCCCGCAGCCAACACCCACCGCCACAAAACCATCACGCTCCAACCCACCCTAAACCGCTCTCTCCAGACTAAATCCTGCGCCCACAAGGTGCCCCATCCTCGCCGCAGTTTCGATGCAGCAGCCTGGGCTCGCGCAAAGCTCGACGGGCTTTGGTCGGCAATTCCCCACGTCTTAAAAATATTCAACCAAACGGTTGACAACCAGGTCGCGCCTTTGCTACATTCAACCACATGGTTGAACCACGCACCGCCGCCCCACGCACCGCCGCACTCGATTCCGTATTCCACGCCCTCGCGGACGCAACACGCCGAGCCATCCTCCGCGACGTCACACGCCACGAGAAGACCGTCGGCGAAATCGCAGAGCCCTACAGCATGTCGCTCGCCGCCGTCTCCAAGCATCTCGACGTCCTCGAGCGCGCCTCGCTCATTCAGCGTGAGCGCCGAGGAAGTTGCCGCATGGTCCGCCTCAATCCCAAGCCACTTCAGGCAGCGCAGGACTGGCTCGCCTTCTACGAAACTTTCTGGAGATCCAATCTCGACCGCCTCCAGGACCTGCTCGAATCCCCCAGGCAATCCAATAAAAAGGAGAAATAAATGCCGACACTCGAAAGCGCTGCCGCAAGCACCACACCCACCATCATGCTCGAACAAACCCGCGTCATCCGCGCCCCTCGTGCCCGTGTCTACGAGGCGTGGACTAACCCGGAGATACTCAAGAAGTGGTTCGGCCCATCCAACATGCATTGCCCCGACGCCACGCTCGACCTGCACGTTGGAGGACGCTACCGCATTGACGTCGTCCCCGATTCCGCACCGGCCGGCGCCCAACCAGGCTCGGAATGTGCCGAGCGCAGATCCGCCGCCATCGGCTCGTATACCAAAGTCGTCCCCAACGAACTCCTGCAATTCACCTGGTCCCCGGATTGGAACCTGGGCGAGGAATCGCTCGTCACCGTCTCGCTCAAAGATGTTCCCCAGGGCACCGAGCTCACAATCCGCCATGAACGCTTCAACACCGAAGCCTCGCGCGATGGCCACAACAACGGCTGGGCCGGCAGCTTCGACAAGCTCGCCGAACTGCTCGAGCGTGAATGACCGAAGCCGCAAAGAGAACCAAGGCAGTGCGGCGGATCCCCGGATCCGCCGCACTGCCCGCTCATCCCTTCATTCGTCGCACGCACAACCGCGCCGGCCTGTGCTCGGCGATCTCGACCGCATGCATATCGAGCCCGGCCGCAACGCACATCCTCCGCCAGTCTTCTGCCAGGAAGCTTCGCCGGATCGACCGCAACCCGTCGGGCCGTATGAATCGCTGCCACCACGGTCCCCGCATGATTACGCTGAAGACCTTGTACGGCACCGGCTTGCGATGCAGGTCGACGATGAGCCATCCCACGCGCGCAGTGCTCTCCATCCACGCGAGCATCCGAACGATTTCCGCCTCCGGCAGATGGTGCAAAACACCGGACATGGTCACGAGATCCGCCTCGGCCGTTTCCGCGCACGAGGTAACGTCCCCGACGATCCACTCGATCCCGCTCTCTGGTTGCGTCGCCTCCCGCGCGGCTCGTACGGCGTTCGCATTCACATCCACGCCGATCAACTTCACAGCAACCCCGCGCCGGCCAGCCCAGCGCTCGATCCGCCGCAGCATGTCGCCATACCCGCATCCTACGTCCACGATGTGCAGCGGCCGATCGGGCATTCTCCTCGTTTGGGCCAAACGTTCCAGCCATTCCATGATTGGCCCGTGAGCCCTCGTCATCCGGTTCACCAGCGCGAGGTCCCGCAGACATTGCCGCAGCTCCTCGTAGCTGCAAGGCCCGTCCATCTCCTCCTCGATATTCGCCCTCTGGGAAAAATCGATCTGCTCAGCCATGCATGGACCGCGCCCGTTCCGAGTGGCCTGAGATCTCCGCCGCACGCGCCTCCGCATACGCCGCCGCGCCCAGCAGTGCGCACGTGTCGTCCAAAATCACGCGCACCGGAATCGACTCCAGCACAGGCGAGAGCCGCCCCTTGTCCAGAAATGCCTGGATGAATCCCCCACCGTCAAGCGTCTTCAAAATCTTCGGCGCAATCCCGCCGCCAAGATACATACCGCCCAGCGCCAGCACCTTCAGCGCGATGTTGCCGGTCTCCGCGCCATACGCAGACGCAAAGACCTGCATGGTCTCGGAGCACAGCGAGCTCGACCCATCCTCCGCGCACTGGCCGATTACGGCGTTCGGATCTTCCGCCGCCATGCGCTCGCGCAGAAACGCCGGCTCTTCCATCTTCTCCACGTCGCGCAGATAGGCATAGACATTCTGAATCCCGATCCCCGACACGACGCGCTCCCAACTCACACGGCCGTTCAGCGTACGCCGCAGATATTCGAGCAACGCGATCTCGCGATCTGTTCGCGCGGCAAAGTCGCAGTGGCCGCCCTCCGACGGAATCGGCCGATGCGTCTTGCCGTCCCAGATAAGCAGCGCCTCGCCGAGCCCGGTGCCCGCCGCAATCAGTCCGCGATGCCCAACTTCGGCCGCATCGCCGGCACGAAGCGTGACGATGCTCTCCGCAGCAAGCTCGGGAATGCCGTATCCGTTCGCCTCGAGATCGTTGATCAGAAAGATGTGTTCGATGGACAGCGACTTCGCCAGGTCGCGCGCGTCGAGCGTCCACGGAAGGTTGGTCAGCTTCAAACGGCCATCGCGCACAGGCCCGGGACACCCAAAGCACGCCGCAACAATCTCCGTCCTCTGACCGCCGTTCGCGTTCTGCGTGCCGCTTGCAGTAGAGCCGTTGCCGTCCGGGCTGCCCGCAAGAAATTTCTCCACCACCGCATCCAGCGTTGCAAACTCATGCGCGGGAAACTTCTCATCGCGCACAGGCTTCAGCCTGCCGCCCTCGAATTTGTACAGCGCAAGATGGACCTTGGTGCCGCCGACATCGCCCGCGAGAATCATTTAGGAAAGCTCCAGCGTCGCGATGAGCTCAGATCCTGCCGCGGAAGATTCCGCGTCCGACGGTACAGGCAGCATAGACGCCGCAGCAGAATCCAGCAACAGCGTCAGCTTCCCATTCGCCGGTCGGATCAGTTGCGACGGCTTCGACTCCGGATCGTAGGGACCAAGTAACACGTCGCGCAGCACCTGAGCCTTCGCCGCGCCCTCAATCTCGAACGCGACCTCGCGCCCGCGATTGATTACTGGCCACGTCAGCGTGATGCGCCACGTGTCCTTCTGCGGGACGTGGTTCGCGACGACGAGGCGGCCCAACTCGTGCAGCGCCTCGGTGTGCGGAAACAGCGACGCCGTATGCCCATCATCGCCCATGCCCAGCAGAACAAAATCGAACACAGGCGTCTCCGCGCCCTCCAGCCGAAACTCCGCGCGAATCGCTGTTTCGTAGCGCGACGCCGCAATCTCGGGATCGAGTTCGCCCTCCATGCGATGAATCTGGGCCGCCGGAAGAGGCACATGGTCGAGCATGGATTCCTTCGTCATGCGATAGTTCGACTCCGCATCCGTAGGTGGCACACAACGCTCATCGACGAAGAACAGATGCAGCCGATCCCACGGGACCCGTGCAAAGTAGGGCGCGCTTCGATTCGCGAGCAGGGCAAACATCGGCTTCGGCGAATTGCCGCCGGAGATCGCCACCCGCGCCACTCCGCGCGCCTCCACCGCATCCGACACGACCGAGGCGAACATCTCCGCCCCAGCCGCCGCCAACTCATCAACTCCCGCCGAAACCCGATACGCCACCGTCACTGCTCGCACCACTTTGTCGTTGCTCCTAGTCTTCAACCAACAACCTGCAACTAACAACTAGCAACCGTACTTAAAGTTTTCTCCACTTCCGTCCATCCATTTCCATCAACGCATCTCCGGTCGACGGTCCCCACGTTCCCGCCGCATAGTTCGGAAAATCCTTGATCGGATTCTTCGCCCAGTATTGCAGAATCGGCGTCATCAGCGCCCATGTCGCCTCCACACCATCGCGATGCGCGAACAGCGTGGCGTCGCCCAGCATCGCGTCCAGCAGCAGCCGCTCGTATCCATTCGCCGACGACACGCCAAACGCCTTCGAGTAGCAGAAGTCCATGTCCACCGGGCTGATATTCATCGACGGGCCCGGCACCTTCGCCTCGAAGCGCAGCGCGATCCCCTCATCCGGCTGAATGCGCATGGAGATGATATTCGATTTGATGCCCTCCGCGCCTTTGCCGTGGTTGTCCTTGAACAGCAGCAGCGGCGGCTGTTTGAACTGGATGGTAATCTCGGTCACCCGCTTCGCCATCCGCTTGCCCGCGCGAAGATAGATCGGCACCCCGGCCCATCGCCAGTTCTCAATCTCCACGCGCAGCGCCGCATACGTCTCCGTCTGCGAGCGCGGATGCACGCGATCCTCCTCGCGATAACCCCGCACAGGCTTGCCGTCCACCATCTCCGGCCCATATTGCCCGCGCACCGTATCCGCAAAATGGATCGGCTTGATGGCGCGATATACCTTCATCTTCTCCGCGCGCACTGCCGAAGCCCCAAACGATACGGGTGGTTCCATCGCGACAAAACTCAGAAGCTCCATCACATGGTTCTGCATCACATCGCGCAGCGCTCCGGCGCTCTCGTAGAAAGGGCCGCGTCCCTCGATGCCGATCGCCTCCGCCGCGGTGATCTCGATGTGGTCGATATAATTCCGGTTCCACACGTTCTCGAAGATGCCGTTGGCGAAGCGAAACACGAGAATGTTCTGCACCGTCTCCTTGCCGAGATAATGATCGATGCGAAAGATCTGGTCCTCGTGGAAGACCTTGTTCACCTCGTCGTTCAGCAGTTTGGCTGATTCAAGATCGTGGCCAAACGGCTTCTCGATAATGATTCGAATCCATGGCTTCCGCACTTCCGAACCGGATGACTCATCCGGCTGCGCCATCCCATGCTCGCCCAGAAATCTAATGATGTCCGAGAAATATTCGGGCGCGGTCGCAAGATAGAAAAGGCGATTGCCTTGCGTGCCAAACTTTCCATCCACTTGCGTCAACAGCTCCTTCAACGCGTCGTAGCCCGACGGATCGTCAAAGTTCATCGCGTGATAGCAGATTCTGTCCACGAACGGATTCAGCTTAACTTCCGTCGCATCGACCCCGCCGCCGCTCTCGATGCCTTCCTTCATGTCTGTAGCGAACGACTGTTCCAGAGGCCGCCGCGCGACTCCCACCACGGCAAAGTTCTCGGGCAGATTGCCTGCCTGCTCCAGGTGGTAGAGCGCCGGCAGCAGCTTGCGCTTGGTCAGGTCCCCCGACGCGCCGAAGATTACGGCAATGCACGGGTCGGGGCTGCGCTCGGAATGCTGGCTCGCCTTCAGCGCTTCAGGTGTGATCAAGACTTGCGTGGTCGCCATAAGTTTGCTCCTTGAATCCTGAACGGGAGGATGCTGCTTCAGCAGCTAACTGCGTTGCGGCCGGAAATGGAAGGCGTATTGAAACTATACGGTCTCCGCATTGCGTTGTCCGTTGCTCGTCCCATCTCCGTTTCTCACTCTCTTGTAACTCACATCAACCGAGCAACGAAGAACATACAACGGCCTCATTCACCCTCGGGAAAATCCGCGCCCAGCGTCACGCTCTCGTAGGCCGCGATCTCCTCATGCCACTGGTCGAGCTTACTGCGGAACCGTTTCAACGCAATCGCCCCAAGAATCAAATGCAGCGGCGGTTTCTCCGACTCGACTACATCCATGATCCCGTGGACGGCCTTCATCGGATCGCCCCGCTGCTTGCCTGCCTGATCGTGAAAATATTCGCGCGTCTTGCCGACCGTAGCGTCGTAGTCGGGAATGCGCAGCGCCGCCTCGACACCTGAACGTCCCAGAAAATCTGTGCGAAACGGTCCCGGCTCGACAATCGTCACCTTCACGCCCAGCGGAGCCATCTCTGCCGCCAGTGCCTCCGAGAATCCCTCCACAGCAAACTTGCTCGCGTTGTAATAGCCCCACCCCGCCGAGCCAGCCAGTCCCGCCATCGACGACAGGTTCACGATGTGCCCCAAACGTTGCGTGCGGAACTGCGGCAGAAACGCGCGCGTCACCCGCATCAGCCCAAACACATTGGTCTCGAACACCGGCATGAACTCCGCTTCAGTCGTCTCTTCTATCCCACCGGCAATCCCATATCCAGCGTTGTTCACCAGCACATCGATCCGCCCGAACGCCGCTATGGCATCCTTCGCGACCGCCTCAATCTGCGCCGCATTCGTCACATCCAGCACAAACGTCCGCGCCGTGTCGGGATACTCCTGTGCCAAGTCCGCAATCTGCTCTGCCTTGCGCGCAGTGGCTAGCACCCGCCCGCCAGCCTTCAGCACTTCCTGCGCAAGCAACCGCCCGAAGCCCGTCGAAGCTCCAGTGATAAACCAGACCCTGCCCGAGCTCAATGATGATTCATTGGCATTCGTAGAATTTGTCATGAGCTATCAGACGCCGGCAAGCCACCGCGCGATGCAGCCCGCATGCATCTATGCGCGGTATTCGGTCACGCCGTCCGCTCCGCCCACCAGCGCCAGCGTCGCCATGCCGAGAAATAACCCATGTTCCACCACCCCGACCATCCCGCGGATCTCGGCCGCAATCACCTCCGGCTCGTCGATCCGCCCGCACGCGCAGTCCAGGATGTAGTTCCCCTCGTCGGTGAGATACGGGCCGACCCCGCTCTTCGACCTGCGCAGCTTTGGGTTCAACCCCAGCGCGGCCAGTTTTGGTTCCACCACCGGCAACGCCATCTGAACCACTTCTACCGGCAGAGGGAACTTGCCCAGCACTCTCACCAGCTTCGTCGAATCCGCCACCACGATAAAGCTCTTCGCCGCGCTGGCCACAATCTTCTCCCGCAGCAGCGCGCCGCCGCCACCCTTGATCAGATCCAGCCCGCCGCCAGATCCGACCACGGAATTCGAGCAAACCTCATCCGCCCCATCGATATAGACATCCAGATCTGGAAGCTCAACCAGCGTCTCCACCCGCATCCCCAGAGACTTCGCCAGATCGTGGCTCGCGTCCGAAGAAGCGACGCACCGGATGTCCAACCTCCGCCCAGCCAACTCGCGGATGAAGAGTGTCGCAGTCGTCCCCGTGCCCAACCCCACAACCATCCCGTCGCTTACGAACTCGGCCGCCCGCCTCGCAACCAGCCGCTTCGCCTCATCCTGCGTCATC
>OCZT010002300.1_pt1 | contig 19830 bp, 20 predicted proteins | sample 1539031 | NCBI WGS metagenome assembly OCZT01 (sample SAMEA3539308, study PRJEB22396) | soil metagenome | biome: tundra; feature: field; material: soil | place: USA | collected 2010-05 | depth 0.15 m | reverse complement strand
TCCTGGTGAGTGTATTTGACCTTGAAGGTATAGCCGGCGCCGGGGAGGCCGCTGCCGCCACCCGCGGCCCTGGCGGCCAGCGCCGGCAGGAGCGCCGCTAGGGCCGCGAGCGTCATGACCAGCAGGGCACGGACTGAGCAGTGGCGGTGACTGAAGCTCATCACGATCTGTTATCGGTCGTTGGAGCGCGTCTGGATCCACGGTCCACGGCGCCGACGCACCGGCCCAGTCGCCATGCGCACACCGCAGCGCTGAACGCACCAAGGGTAACGGGGAAAGGGGGCCGGCGGCGTGGCCGGCGAGGATCCGACGCCGACGATGTGGCTCAGATCTGCTCGTGTACGCCGATCGACTGCTCGAGCTGGCGCTCGGCATCGCCGCGACGCCCACGCCGGTCCTCCAGCAGCGAGCTGGCAATCGCGTCAAGTTTGGTCTGCAGCGCCCGTTCGGCACGAGGCGCGACACTAAACTCCAGCTTTCCATGCCAGGCAGCCTCACCGAGCAGCCGGTGGCCCCGCAGAGCCTGCCGCACCAGCTGGCGCTGCAGATCGCGCCGTGAGCGATGCGATTGTGATCGGCAGCGGGCCCAATGGGCTCACTGCCGCAATCCGCCTGGCCCGCGCCGGCCGATCGGTGATCGTGCTGGAGGCCGCCGAGCACCCGGGCGGCGCGGTCCGCACCGAGGAGCTGACGCTGCCCGGATTTCGTCATGACACCTTCTCCTCGGTGTATCCGGCGGCCGTCGCCTCGCCGGTGTTTGCCGGCATGCCCCTCTCCGAGCACGGCTTGGAATGGGTTCACCCGCCCGCCTGCATGGCGCACCCGCTGCCCGACGGGGAGGCGGCGGTGCTCTACCGCGACCTTGCAGCGACCGCTCGTTCGCTTGATCGCCAGCACCCGGGTGACGGCCAGAGCTGGATCGATTTCGTTGTGCCCTATCTCGATGTGTTCCCCGCCCTGCGCGCCACGATGCTCGGCGGGTTTCCCCCGGTCGGTGGCCCGCTGGAGCTGTTGCGTGACGCGGGTCTGCGGCGATTGGCGAGCTTCACACGCCTGGTCGGCGGCTCGGCGGTGAATCTGGCCCACCGCCTGTTTGACGGTGACGGCTCACGCGCTTGGCTCTACGGCGCCGCGATGCACGGTGACGCCCCGCCGGGCAAGGCGGGGGCGGGGATCGCGGCGTTCTATCTGAACCTCCTCGGCCACGCGGTGGGATGGCCTAGCCCGCGCGGCGGCGCCCAACGGCTGACCGACGCGCTGGTCGCCTACCTGCACAGCCTCGGCGGCCAGATCCGCACCGGCGCCACGGTGGAGCGGATCCTGTCGGCCGGCGGGAAGGTGCGCGGCGTCGGCGTGAGTGGCGGGGAGGACGTCGCCGCGCCGCTGGTGATCGCCGACGTGATGCCCCACGCGTTGCTGCGGATGGCCGGGGACGCGCTGGGGGGCTGGTACCGCAAGGCGCTGCGCCACTTCGTCTACGGGCCGGCGACGCTGAAGGTCGACTGGGCGCTTGACGGTCCGATCCCGTGGCTCAACGATGAGGTCGCGGGCGCCGGAACCGTTCACGTGGCCGGCTCAGAGCAGGACCTGCTCAGCGCGATCGCCCAGAGCGCCGAGGGGCTGCCGGCGCGGCCGTTCCTGCTGCTCGGCCAGCAGAGCATCGCCGACCCTAGCCGCGCGCCTGAGGACCGGCACACGGCGTGGGCCTACACACACGGGCCGCCGAAGGCCGACTGGGCGGCCCTCACCGATCGCCACGTGCAGGCGATGGAGGCGCAGATCGAGCGCTTCGCGCCCGGATTCGCTGACCGGATCCTCGCCCGCCATGTGCTCGCGCCGGCGGACCTGGAGGCCCGCAACGCCAACCTCGTGAGCGGCGACGTCGGCGGCGGCAGCTACATGCTGCGCCAGGCCGTGTTCCGGCCCGTCCCATCGCCCTCGCCCTATCGCACGCCGCTGCACGGGCTGTTCCTGGGCAGCGCGGCAGCCTTCCCCGGCGGCGCGGTCCACGGAGTCCCCGGCGACGCGGCCGCCGCCGCGGCGTTGCGCCAAGCCCGCAAACGCTCGATCGCCCGGCGCTAACCCGGCTTTCCGCTGCTCTCCTCAAGCGCCGCGCGATGCACGAGGCCGGGCACCTCGAGGTTCGGCTTCGCCCATGGCTCCTGCCGCTTGACCCGCGGCTCCGGCCGCTGTACGCGCGGGCGCTCCAGGGTCGCTCGGGCTGCCGCTTACGAGCCGCCAGCGAAGAATTCAGCCAGCGCCGCCGCCATCCTGTCCGGGGATACCTGGGTACCGTCGCTCGAGGTCACCCTGTCCATCGCGGCGCCCCTTTCACGGAGGTCGATTGGTGATTATGTGCGCTAGGACCGCTGCGCGGTGCAAAACTCATCGGAGGCATCAAGTGCGGGTGGCGCTCAGACGCCTGCAACGCATATGAGCAGAGAATCGGGCCGGTTCCTCAATCTGAACCTCTATATCCGCAACTCGGGGTATCACGAGTCAGCGTGGAAGGTCTCACCCGCCGACCCCGCTTCCGTTTTGGACGTCGGGCATTTCATCGAGCTTGCCAGGACGGCGGAGCGAGGCGTACTCGATTCAATCTTCCTTCCCGACAGTCCAGGCGTCGCCGAGTTTCGCTCCGAGTTTCTGCCCGGCGTGGGGTTTGATCCGATCCAACTGCTCTCAGCTGTGGCGACCGCCACAGATCAGGTCGGCCTGATCGCCACCGTCTCGACGACCTACAGCTACCCGTGGGACGTGGCCAGACGGCTGGCGACTCTGGATTTCCTCAGCCGCGGACGGGCCGGCTGGAACATCGTGACCACGGTCGAGCCGGCCGCGGCGGGCAACTTCGGCGACCAGCCGCACCCGCCACGGGCAGACCGTTACGAGCGGGCCGACGAGTACGTCGAAGTCGTGCTCAAGCTGTGGGACAGCTGGGAGGACGACGCCATGGTCGGTGACAAGCGCACCGGGATGTGGGCAGATCCCGCCAAGCTGCAACCGCCTCGCCACCACGGCAAGCACTTCGACGTAGCCAGCTACCTGCCGTTCCCTCGCTCACCGCAGGGACACCCCCTGCTCGCACAGGCCGGCTCCTCACCCCAGGGCATCGCGCTGGCCGCCAAGTACGCCGACGCCGTCTTCACTCCCCAGAGCGAGATCTCGGCCGGGGTCGCGTTTCGCGACGAGCTGCGATCCCGGGCCGCCGCTAACGGACGTGACCCTGATCACGTCCGAGCGCTCCCCGGCTTGTCGTTCCTGCTCGCCAGCACCGACGCAGAGGCCGGCGCCCGCAAGCAGGAACTGGAGAAAGCGTCAAGCAGCCAGTTCCGCTGGCGCAATCTGGCCAACCTGGCCGGACTGGACTACACGACGATCGATCCCGATGCTCCGTTTCCGCCCGCGTTGCTCAACGATGCTCCCAAGACGAGCTTCGGCGCCTCGATCTACCGGCTGGCGGCCGAGGAGCCGACCACGTTCAGGGCCGTCGCGCAGAAGCTGTCTGCGCTGCCCGGTGGCTTGGACTTCACCGGCACCCCGGAGGCGATGGCCCAGCTGATCGGCGACTGGTGGCAGGCCGGTGCATGTGACGGCTTCACGCTGATGCCCAACGTCCTGCCCAGCGAGCTGTCAACGTTCGTCGACCAGGTAATGCCAATCCTGCAAGAACGTGGCATCGCTGCTACCGAGTACGCCGGCCGCACGCTGCGAGACCACTTCGGACTCCCCCGACCCACCGTTCCGTAGCCGAGCGGGTTTGCGCCGTCGCTGACCAATGGATGCCCCTGCTTTGGGGCGCTTGACGCTATATGCTGGCCACGTGGAGACCGGAGAGCCGATCAGCTACAAGGTACTCGAGCCGGGCACTGCGGTTTACAGTGCAGACGGACAGCGAATCGGGAAGGTCGGCCACGTCTTGGCGGCCGAGGACCAGGATGTCTTCGACGGGATCGTGATCGCCGAGGTCATGGGCTCCGATGGGCATCGGTTCGCCGATGCAGATGACATCCAGGGAATCTATGAGCACGCCCTCGTGCTCAGGCAGGATCGTGCTGCTTGCGAGAAGCTGCCCGAGCCCGCGGCGAATCCGGCGGTGATGCGCGATGACCCGGGCGAGTCAGAGCCCGGGCCGCTCGCGAGCAAGCTCCAACGCGCCTGGGATCTGATCTCGGGCAACTATTGACGAGTCGTAGTGAGCGCCGCGAGCCGGTGGTGGTCACGCTCGTCATACTGCGGACCGGTGTCGCCGCGCAGCTGGGTTTGGAAGGTTCTGGGATGAGACGTCGATTGGTCGTTGGGCTGTTCTGCGCGTTGTTGGCGTTGCTGGGGCCGTCCGTCGCATCCGCTCAGTCGTCGACGGTCACGTCGTTTGACGGAACGAGGATTCACGTCAACTTCTTTGCCGCCGCGAACCTGGCTCGGGGCAAGCGGGCGCCCACGGTGATGCTCGGGCCGGGCTGGGATTCGCCCGGAGACACCAATCCCAACGACTCAACCGATGTGTCGGCCGGGATCCCGGGGGTGGGAACGTTGCGGCGGGCCGGGTTCAACGTGTTGACGTGGGATCCCCGTGGCTTTGGCTCATCCGGCGGGATCGTGAAGGTCGACAATCCTCGCTACGAGGGGCGGGACGTGTCGGCGATGATCTCGTGGCTGGCGCGTCAGCCGCAGGCGCTGCTCGACCATCCTGGCGACCCCCGCGTGGGGATGGCCGGCGGCTCCTACGGCGGTGGTATCCAACTCGTCGCGGCGGCGATCGACCATCGAATCGACGCGATCGTGCCTGACATTGCCTGGCATTCGCTGATCACCAGCTTGGACAAGCACGACACGGCCAAGCTGGGCTGGGCATCTCTGCTCTACCTGGCGGGTCACGCCGGGCGCCTCGATCCATTGATCGGGGATTCCTACGAGGCGGACGTGCTGGGGGAGCCGCTCAGCTCAGCTGAGCGAAACTTCTACGCGAGCAGCGGCCCGGGGGAACTGGTGACCAAGATCCGCGCACCAACGCTTCTGATCCAGGGCACCGTCGACACCCTGTTCACGCTGCAGGAAGCGGTCACCAACTACCAGATACTGCGACGCGACGGAGTTCCGGTGAAGATGCTCTGGTTCTGCGGCGGGCACGGGATCTGCCTCACCAAGGCGGGCGACACATCACTGATCGACAAGGACACGATCGCCTGGCTTGACCGCTATCTCAAGCACCAGACGAGGGTCAAGACCGGGCCCACCTTCGAGTGGGTCGATCAGGACGGCGCCGAGCATACGGCCACGGACTACCCGCTCGCCAGCGACGGCTCGCTCAGCGCTCGGGGAAAGGGGGCTCTGCAGATCACCTCGACCGGCGGCTCAGGTCCAGTCATTCCCGGTCCCGGGTCCGGAGCGCTCGGCGCGGCCGCCGCGTCGATCGCACCGGCGAAGGCGACCAACGCCGTCAACGTCAAGCTGCGCTCTCCGCGGCGGACCGCGCTTGTCGTCGGCGCGCCGCGGCTGACGATCACCTACCGGGGGCAGGCGAGCAACGCGAAGTCGGGCACGAGCATCTACGCACAAGTCCTCGACGACGCGACCGGCAAGGTGCTCGGCAACCAGATAACGCCGGTGCCGATCAAGCTCGACGGCCATAGCCACACCCTGACCGAGAATCTGGAGATCCTCGCCGCCAGCGCCAAGCCGGGCGAGCAGTTCACCCTGCAGTTGACCGCCGGCACCGTCGCTTACCAGACCCAGCGCGCAGTGGGCTCGGTGACATTCTCCAGAATCGACATCGTCCTGCCGATCGTCAACCCCAAAGCAGCGCCCCCTGGCCATAAGGACTCACGACTCAGCTTCTGACGGTTTGTCCCGCCATCCCGCGATCGAGTCCAAGACGGCGATGCTGCACGGGCGCCTGGTGAGCTACGTCGAGGCGGGCACCGGCCCGGTACTGCTTTTGATCCATGGGATGGCGGGCACCTACGAGAACTGGCAGGCGGTGATCGAGCCGTTGGCGCGAGCTCACACCGTCGTCGCACCCGATCTGCCCGGGCACGGCGGTTCGGCACCCGCCGCCGGCGATTACTCGCTCGGGGCGTTCGCGGTCGGCCTTCGCGACCTGCTCGTCACGCTCGGCCACGAGCGCGCGACGCTTGTCGGGCACTCGCTCGGCGGCGGGATCGCGATGCAGTTCGCCTACCATTTCCCCGAGATCACCGAGCGCCTCGTGCTCGTCTCAAGCGGCGGTCTCGGTCCGGAGGTGAGCGTGATCCTACGCGCCGCCGCGCTGCCCGGGGCGGACCTGTTCATCGCCGCGACCGCCGCGCCGGCGAGCGTCGCGGGAGCCGCGATTCGGCGTGGCTTGGCGGCCGTCGGGGTGCGGCCAGCCGCGGACCTCGCCGAGGTTGCTCGCGGCTACGCGTCGCTTGCCGACCGCGACCGCCGCGGCGCCTTCCTTGCCACGTTGCGATCGGTCATCGGCATCGGTGGCCAGAGCGTCGACGCCAGCGACCGGCATTACCTCTCCGAGGGCTTCCCAGTCCTGATCATCTGGGGCGCGCGCGATCCGATCATCCCCGTGCGCCACGGAGAGCGCGCCCACGAGGCGATCCCCGGCAGCCGCCTCGAGATCCTCGACGCGGTCGGCCATCTGCCGCAGCTCGAGGCGCCGGAGCGCTTCGTAGCTGCACTCGAGCGATTCCTCCAGGAAACGGACCCAGCGCAGTTCGACGCCAATCACTGGCGCGCCCGGTTCCGCACAAACGCCGACGAGCCGTAGCAGCCGGAATTGCGCGTGCTGCCCACCGAAACCGTCGCCGTCCAGCAACCAGACCAAGCCTGACGCCACCCTGCACGACCCCAGCAAACCAGCCGGCCTGACGCCTATTCCTACCTGCGGCGTCTACGGCCACCGCTCGGTATGCCTGGTAGGCTCGCCCTCGCCGCAACCCGTTCTGGGCCGGTTGGCCCCTCGCCACCTCCAGGAGGAAACCTTGATCGGACTCTTCACAGCTGCTGGGCGGCCGCGCCGGACCAGCAGCGTGGGATTCGGGCTGGTGATCGCCGGGGTGCTGCTCGCCGTCCCGGTCGCCACCGCCAGCCCCGCCCCCAGCGCGCGCGTGGGTACCTACTCCGGCAAGACCAGCCAGCACAAGCGGTTCACCATGTTCGTCGTGGACTCGCCGTGTCCCGGCTCGGCCTCACCGGTACGCCTCTGCCTGTACGCCTCCGGGCCCAACAACGTCGAACTGCTGGTCGACACCGCCTGCAAGGGCGGCGCAAGCGGCAGCACCTACGGCGTCGAGCTCGGCCCCAGCGTCATCCCGCGCAACGGCGTCGTCAAACAGCGCCAGGGTCTCGCTCCCGGCACGTTCACCAGCCACATCGTGCTCAAGGGCAAGGGGACCGCTTCCGGGTACTTCATTGCCTCGGCCAAGGGCTGCTCGAGCGGCAAGGTGACCTTTACCGCCCACCGAACAGGGCCGATCAAATATTGAGAAATGTCTTGCGGTGTCGTCATCTCCACCTACACGAGATAGGTGGAGATGACGTCGAGCCGGTTAGATCGGAAGCACAGCCGCCATAGCGCGATCGTGGGTGGCTGCCCCACGATCTGCCAGTAGAGACATCGATCGCGGCCGACGGTCTGCGGCCCCGTCCCAGAGGGTGAGCCGAGCCGCTCAAGCACCGTCTTGAGCGATGTGCCAAGGCGGACGCTGATCACCTGGCCCTCCGTAAGTGCGTGTGGCACGGGCCCGCGAGGCTTGGCGGGAGCGGGCGGTCGTTTGCCTTCGTGGTCGCCGCCGCAGCCGGCCGTCGCGAGCACGACGACGGAGCACGCGATCGAGAGGAGCGGTGTCATCGGGCCGGTCAAAGACCGCCGGCCGAGGCGAGCCGCGCCTCGGCCGGCGGTCGAGGTTGTGCCGATCCTACGGGGCGACGATCGTCCCGAAGGCCAGACAATCGGCGATCGAGGTGGTGCCGGCCCCGCCTCCACCGCCGTTAGCCGTGGCGTAGTTGGCGGTGATGTTGTTGCCGGCGAAGGACAAGAACGTGAGAACCCAGTTGGCCGGAAGCGTCCCCGGCGTAATGTTCACCGTGACGTTGTTGTCGAAGTCGTCGCTCGTCGTCTCGCCGCCGGTCACGACATTGACCGCCCGAATGACTCCATGGTCGGCCTTTGAGCGCGCCACCAGTGTCGTGATCTTGGTAGCGGAACAAGAGCCTTCGAACTGGAGTCCGTTCTTGTTGAACAGGACCGTATTCGCAGTGTTCGCCGACGCCTCGAAGAGGAGCGGAATGCCCGCGGCACTGCTGCCGGCGGGACCCTGCACGCCCTGCACGCCCTGCACGCCCTGCGAGCCGGTCTGGCCGGCAAAGCCACGAAAGCCACGCGGGCCACGCGGGCCACGCGGGCCACGGCTGGAGGCTGCGTGCGCGTTCGGGCCAGCGCTCGCGGTGGCGGCCAGCCCCCCCGCGATCGTCAGCATCGTGATCGCTACCAGAACTGCCGGCGCCATTCGACGCTCTAGAAACCGCCGCATAAACAACCTCCGAATCGGACGCAGAACGCTATTTCTCGCAGATTTGAGCTGGCCGTGTCAAGCGAAGTCCCTCCTCCTGCTCCCGAGCCTCCTGCAATTCGACATCGGGAGCCTCCTGGATCCGCTACGTCACCGCCGCGCACCGGCGTCGAGGAACGCAAGATCGCCAACGTCACGAGGCACAAGAACCTACCCGTGCTACGCAACCACATCCGCACAGCGACCGCGTTCGACGACGTCGGCGAAGTCCTCTGAAGGGGATCGGGGCCGGACCAGCCCATGCTCGCCGATGAGCCAAGCCGAATGTGCGAGATCCGACGGTTTGTATTTCTCGCCGTCTGTCGCGGCGGCCATGCAGGAAACGGTTTCACGGGTCTGGGAATCAACAACAGGAATCTGTAGAACGACGGTCGAATGACAGCGGGCGCTGCCAGCGCGTCCAAATCCGATCGGCGATCGCTGACCGCGTCGAGCTCGACCGGGCGGAGGCCTCGACGTCGCCTGCCTGGTCCGTCTCATTCGCGGACGGTTACCGGACGCCTCACATAAGAGCGCCGTCCCCCGATTTGGCGAATAGCGGGCGCGGGCAAGTTCGGGCTGGACACGAGCATCGTTGCGATCGCGGTACTCAGCGCAGGTGCGTTCGGAAGCGGGCGCGGAGCTGCCCCGAACGAGGCGAGCCGTCGATGGGGTGCGCTCACCTTCACCAGCGGTTGTGGGATCGTTTATCTTGTGTGGCTGGCGTTGGGGGACGCCTCCGGGTCCGCGGAGAGGACGGAGTCCAACTCTGATGCTGGCTGTCGATTCTGACGATCTCCTGGGCCTGACACGCGGACCTCGGGCCGGCGAAAGGAGACGTCATGCCGACACTCCCGGCGAACCCGAATCTTGATCAGCTGCGCCGTCAGGCCAAGGAGCTGGTCCGCGGCGCCCGTGCGGGTGACCGCAGCGCGCTCGAGCGGATCGGCGCCGTGTCAGACGAGGTCACGCTCGCGGCCGCGCAGCTGGCGATCGCGCGCGAGTACGGGCTGCCGAGCTGGCCGGCGCTGAAGGCCGAGGTGCAGCAGCGCAACCGCAGCCTCGAGGAGGTGGTCGAGGCGTTCCTGGCCGCGAGCGTCGGCTACCGGGTTGGCCGCGCTGCGCGGCTGCTCGCCGAGCGTCCGGAGATCGCCGAGCACGGTCTCGAAACGGCGGTAGTGCTCGGCGACGCGGGGCGGGTCAAGCGCGAGCTGGCCGCCAATCCAGGGCTGACGAGCAGGCGCGATCCTCGAACGGGTTGGACGGCGCTCCACGCCGTCTGCGCCTCGCGCTGGCATCTGGACACCGCCCGCGCCGAGGGCCTGCTCGCCGCCGCGACGCTGCTGCTCGACGCCGGAGCAGACCCGAACGCCCTGAGCAATGATCGCCATTGGTCGCCCCTGCGATGCGCGGTGACCAGCGCAAACTCCGGCCGCGCAAACGAGCCGATCGTCAGGCTGCTGCTCGATCGCGGCGCGACGGTGCAGGATCACGATCTGTACCTCGCGGGGTTCGCAGGGAGCTGGTGCTTGCGGATGCTGCTCGAGCGCGTCCCGAACGTCGCCGCGATTGCCGAGCAGGCGCTCGGGGCGCCGATCAGCTCGGGGGACGTGGAGGCGGTGCGGCTCCTGGTCGACGCCGGCGCCGACCCGACCCGCTACCGCGACGGCGACGGCCATCCAGCCGCAGTGATCCCCGAGGCACTCGCCGAGGGTGCCCCGATCGAGGTGATCGAACTGCTGCTCTCCCACGGCGGCGACGCAGCCGCGCCGGGCCCGGGCGGCCGATCGCCCTACCGGCTCGCGACCGCGCTCGACCGCGGCGACGTCGTCGCGCTGCTGGCGCGCCACGGCGCCCGCGACGACAGGACCACAATCGACCGACTGCTGGGCGCCTGCCGGCAGGCAGACCGCGAGGCGGCGATGCGATTGGCGGCCGAGCATCCCGGGTTGCCGGGACGGCTGACCGCCGCCGAGGCCGCTACGATCGTGACCGCCGCCGAGGCCGGCGACGCCGACGCCGTCGCGGTGATGCTGGACGTCGGCCTCCCGATCGATGCGCGCGGCGGACACGGCGCCACCGCGCTGCACGCCGCCGCGCACTCCGGCAGCGTCGAGACCGTGACGCTCCTGCTGGCCCGCGGCGCCGAGATCGAAGCGCGCGACTCGACCTTCAAAGCCAACGCCCTCGAATGGGCGGTCGTCGGCAGCGGCGAGCAGCCCTCCAGCGCAGCGGCTCCCGACTGGGAAGCGGTCGTGCGCATCCTGCTCGATGCCGGGTCCTCGACCGATGGGATCATCTTGGCTGCCGGAGAGCCCAAGCAGCCGAGCCCCGAGGTCACGAGCCTACTGCGAGCTCGAGGCGTCGCCAGCCGCACGTAGCGCAAGAGACCATAGACCGGTTCCCCGAACGTCGGCATACCGGAGCGAGGTCGTAGTCGAGGCCGGTCGCAGACAATTCATCGCAGCCGCCGAGATCCCAGCACCTGTCCGCGCCCGACTCGACGAACTCCGCGCCGAACACGTCCTCGACCTGGATCGCGACATCTGCCGCGCCAGCCACATCACGCGCTACAGCAGCTACCAGCTACCAGCACCGCCCATCCGGGCACTGACAAACGAATCAGACGATCCACTGACATCAGCTGAGAACCACGCTGACAAACATCTGAGAATTGACAATCTGTAGAACGTCGGTCGAATGACAGTGTGTGCTAATTTGTGGCCATGCGTTTGCACATAAGTCTCGACGACGAAATCGTGCATGCTCTCGACGGCCGGGTTGGTCGGCGTCAACGCAGCACGTTCATCGCGGCGGCGGTTCGGCGAGCGCTCGACGACGAGCGTCGCTGGAACGACATCAAAGCCGCTGTCGGCGCGCTGGCCGACTCCGAGCACGACTGGGACGGCGATCCGGCTGGATGGGTGCGCGAGCAGCGTACCGCTGACGTCCGCCGCGTCGGGTAGGCGTGAGCATCCTGCTCGACACCACGGTGCTGATCGATGTGCTGCGGGGCCGCCGGCGAACCGTCGAGCGACTCACGGCGCTTCGCCAGCATGGAGACGTGCCATTCACGACGCCGATCAGCGTCGAGGAGATTCACCGGGGTCTGCGCGACACCGAACGCGTTGCGGCGACCCGCCTTTTCGACGGGCTGCGCATCGCGCCGATCGGCCGCCTCGAGGGGGTCCGGGCCGGCGATTGGCGACGCGATCATGCGTCGGCGGGCATGACGCTGGCGCAGGCGGACTGTCTGATCGCTGCGGCGGCCGTGGCCGTCGGCGTGCCGCTGGCGACCGGAAACCCGAAGGACTTCCCGATGCGCGAGCTGGAAGTTCAGCACTGGCCAGTCGGCGCGTGACCATCCTGCCGCGCCGGCGAGCGCGCGCCCTACTTAGTGCTGTGCCAGGCGCGAGCAACTCCATGCCACGGAGATCCTCGACCTCGACAACGGCGCCTACCGCGCCAGCTGTAGAACGTCGGGAATGACAGCAGTCGACGGCGCTTCGGGCTGCGGCACGCCGTCTACAGGGTCGTCCAAACGGCAGCCGCTCGTTGTGTCTCAGGTCACGTTGCCTTTAGATCGCGCCTGACCGGGGCTACACGATCACGTTCTTGACCCAAAACGCTATTGGTGGACATAAGCCTGATTATCGAGCGTTGATTATGCGGCGCGCCTGGCCGGGTCACGCACGAGGGCGCAGCATCTCAAACAGCCGATCGATGACCGCGTAGTCGCCCGGCCCGCCACATCGAGCAACCGGGGCCAGCTCGGTCGTGTCGACGGCGCCCGACACGATCGCCCGCTCGTCGATGTGCACGCCGACCACCTGACCGATCACCAGGTGCTGATCGGTCGGGCGACCGGATAGATCGCGAAGCTCCAGCTGGTGGACGACCTTGCACTCCATCGAACACCGGCTGGCGGCCACCCGTGGCGGCGCCACCAGCCGCGACGGCGCCATCTCCAGCCCAGCGCGCTCGAACTCGCTCGATCCCCGCGGCAGCGGCGCCGAGGTCTCGTTCATCGCCTCACGCAGCTCGTAGGTGACGAGATTCCAGACGAACTCGCGTATCTCACCGGCGAACGTGGAGGAGTCTTTGGCGCCGTGGCTGGAGAAGGCGAGCATCGGCGGCGCTTCGGCCACCGCGTTGAAGAAGCTGTAGGGCGCGAGGTTGACCTGTCCGCCGGCGCTGACGGTCGAGATCCATCCGATCGGACGCGGCGCGACGAGCGCCTTGAAGGGGTCGTGGGAAAGGATCTCGCGGTCGCGCTTGTGGGCCTCGTAAAAGATCACGTTCGCTCACAACCTAGCGGCACATTCACCAGCCGCTCGCCGCGGATCAGGGCGCAGATCTTCTTGCAACGCCTGCGCCAGCGGTACTCTGCACGCAGCTTCCGGGCAGCGCGCGGTATACAGACTGCTGTCAAGACCTTTTGAGGAGGCAGGATGAGGCGTATTGCGAAGCTGTCGGCGGTCGTGCTCGCCGTCTCGGCCGTGGTTTCCGGCGTCGCCCTGGCGGCGTCCTCTCCGACCGTGACGACCGGCTCGAGCTCGAACGCCACCAACACGAGTGTCGTGCTTCATGCCATCGTCAACCCCAACGGCAGCTCGGCCGGCTATCAGTTCAACTACGGGCCGACCAGCGCCTACGGGCTCTCCACCACGACGCGTTCGGCGGGGGGCGGGAGCAAGCCCGTCTCGGTGCAGACGACGCTGACGGGCCTCACCCCGGGAACCGTCTACGACTACCGGGTCGTTGCGCTGAACAAGTCCGGGGCGGGAATCGGCGCCAACCTGACCTTCAAGACGACCGGAGCCCCTCCTGCCGGGGTGGTCACCGGGCCGGCAGCCGCGGTGGGCAAGAGCATCGCCACGCTCACCGGCGACATCGATCCCGAGGGCGCGGTGACCACGTGGGTGTTCCAGTACGGCCTCTCGACCAACTACGGCGCGCAGACAAACCCCCCGCTGTCGCTGGCCGCCACGACCACCCCGGTCGCGGTCTCGCTGCCGCTCGCGGGTCTGGAGCCCGGGACCGTGTTCCATTTCCGCCTGGTCGCTTTCCACGGCTCGACGGTCGTCTCGGCCGGCGCCGATCAGACCTTCCTGACCGAACCAGCGATTCGTCCCCATCCGAGGCTGCGGGCGAGCACCAAGCCCGGCCGGGCCAGCCAGAAGCCCTATGTGTTCACGACCACGGCACAGCTGAGCGGGCCGAGCTTCATCCCCGCCGCGCTGGGCTGCGTGGGCGACGCGACGATCCGTTACTTCGACGGTAAGCGCCAGGTCGGCTCGACGTCCGCCGTGGTGCAACCGAACTGCACGTTCTCGGCTCAGGTGTCGTTCCGGCGCCTGATCGGGCACCGCCGGGCCGCCCTGAAGGTGGAGATCCAGTTCGATGGCAACGGCTACTTCGCCGCCGTGCAGAGCACCGAGCACGTGACGCTCGGATAGGCAGCGGCTGCCGGCGGCGGCCGGCTGCCCTCTGCCGGGTAGGCTTGCGCTCCATGCGTCGATCCGGGACGCGGGCGTCGCGCGTCGAGCTGCTGCTGCTCGTGTCGCTGGTGGCCTGGGGGGTGTTCCCGCTGGTGGCGCTGATCGCCCACGCGATCCGCGCACATGCCACCCTGACCGGCGCCGACGGATTGATCGGCGCCGACGGCGTGCTCGGGGCCGATCAGCTCCAGTACCTCGCCTGGGCGCGCGACGCAGGCACCCACGGGCTCGCCTCGGACCTGTTCAGCCTCGCGCCCAGCAGCCACGTCTACCTGGAGCCGCTGTTTACGATCACCGGGGTGCTGTGGCGATTGGGTTTGTCGCTGCAGCTGGCCTACCTGCTGTGGAAGCCGGTGGCGGCGGTGGCGCTGTTCCTCACGACGCTGGCGCTGGCCCGGCGGGTGTTCGGCGACGATCTGCGCGGGCGCGCCGCGGCCGTGGCCCTGTCGCTGTTCCTCTACACGCCGGTCACCGCGCTGGTCAGCTGGGCGAAGCTGGGCGCGGGGCCGTTCCGGTTTCAGATGTACCTGCTCGGCTATGAGCTGCTGCCGGCCAACAAGCTGTGGGGATATGTCCCCAGCGCGTTGGGCCTGGCGATGATGCCGGTCGTTCTGCTGGGCACCGAACGAGCCCTGATCGCCGCGAGGCCGACCACCGGCGCGCCGGGTCGCCCTGAGCCGGCCGGCGCAGGCCGTCCGCTCGCGCTCGCCACCCTGGCGGCGCTGCTGGCCGCCCTGCTGCACCCTTGGCAGGGCGTGACGCTGCTGGTGATCCTGGCTGGGCTGGCGGTGTGGCAGCGGTTGCGCGGCTGGCGGGTGCTCCTGGCTCCGGCGGTCGGCGCGGGGCTGCCGCTGCTCTACTACCTCGTCCTGTCGCGCAACGATCCGGCCTGGCAGCTGGCTGCGCACAACGAGGTGATCGCGCGGCTGCCCGCACTGGTGCTGCTGGCCGGATTGGGACCGCTGGCGTTGATTGCGGTCTTCGGCGTGCGGCGTCCCGGTGCGGTGGTGATCGAGCGCGCGCTGCTGCTGTGGATCGCCGGCTGCTTTGTCACCTACTTCACCGTGAACTCGTTCGCCCCCCACGCGCTGCAGGGTCTGAGCCTGCCGTTCGCCGTGCTGGCGGTGAGAGGCTGGCGCCGGCTGCGCCTGCCGGCCGTCCTGGGCGCGCTGGCCATCGCGCTGGTGACGCTGCCCGGACTGGCCTACGATGCGCGCAAGTTCATAGACGTGTCACGCGGCCGGGCCGTGCAGTACTACCTGACCAGCTCCGATACGCGCGCCCTGGCTTGGGTGTCAGACCGGGCGCCGGGCGGTGGCGTGCTCGCCCCCACCCCGTTTGCGGCCGTGGTTCCCTCGCAGACGGGCCGGTCGGTCTGGGTCGGGCACGGCTACTGGAGCCGTGACTATGCCGCCCGGGCCAGAATGGTCGATTCACTGTTCGGCGCGCGGCTGCGGGGTGCTTCAGCGCGCTCGTTCGTGCTCGGCACCGGAGCCACCATCCTGATCTCCGATTGCGCGCACCGCGCCAACCTGACCGAACGCCTCGGCGCGGTGCTGGCCTCGGTGCACCCGTTCGGCTGCGCCCGCGTCTACGTCCTGCGTCGCGCGGCGGCCGGCCGATCGCCCAGGCGATAGACGAACCGCAGCCCCGACCAGGTCTCGTCGATGGCGCACACCTTGTTGTCGACCAGCCCTGCCGCCAGCCCCAACTCGCGCACGACGCCGTCGCGCAGGTCGGTGGTGATCGGAGAGGTCCGCTTGGGCCAGGCGATCCACAGGACCCCGGCGGGATCCAGCGCCGCCCGCAGGCGCGGCAGGCGATGTTCGAGTTCGGCGCGGGAGGCGCTGAACGCCACGATCACGTCAAAGGTCCCGGCGAGCCTGCGTAGGAGTCTCACGCCGTCGGGTAGCGTCGCAGGCGTCAGCTGGGCAAACCCGGGCGGGGCCCCGGTCACGCAAAGCCGTGAATCGGACTTGATCGACAGCTTGCGCGCCAGCTCGCCGCTCGCGCTGATCTGCGGCCCTGATTCGCTCACGGGCCGCCAATCCTACGCCACGCCGCGGGCCAGGCAGAGCTGCCGCAAGCGCTCCATCGCCTCGTGCGCGCGGGCCGGGAGCAGGTCGAGCGCCTCGGCCGCGAGCCTCAGATCCTCGATCGTCGCACCTGGTGCTTCAAGCGCAAAGCGCCCCAGCCACCGGACGGCAGCGCGCTCATAGCGTCCGGGATCCCCGCTTCGGAGGACGAGGCAGATCCGCAGCGCGTCGTCGAGCGCGATCTGCGGCAGGTCGCGCGCAGCCGCGAGCACGAGGTTCTCGTTGCCCGTCTGAAGCGCCCGGCGAAAGCGGGCATATGGGCTGCCGTCGCTCGTCACGAACATATGTTCGTATAGCTGTCAAGCTTGGTGGCGTGATTCAGAAGTTCGCGGCACCACCCTCAGGCGAGCTCGGCGCGGCCGGCCAGCTCAGCGATCAGCTTGGAGAGCTGGCTGCCCTGCCAGGCGGTGGGCGAGCGCCCGGGCTCGTCGGTCACCAGCCGCGCGCCCGGGATCATCGCCGCGTAAGCCTCTCCCACCGCCTGAGGATGCCCGGGATCGGCCTCGTCGCCGCTGGCCACGACCACCGTCGGCGCGGCGATCTGCGCCAGTTCGTCCAGTGTCTGAAACGGCCGCGAGCGCGGGACCGCGCGCAGCGCGTCGGCGACTGCTTCCGGGTGCTCGTGCAGCGCGAGCCGCTGGCGGATCACCTTGATCACGCTGTCGCGCCAGGCCGGCGGAACCTGCGGCTCGCCGTAGGCGGCCACGAAGCCCTCGACCCCACCGTCGCGCAGGCCGTCCGAGAGCGCGTCCCAGCGAGCCAATCGTTGCCGATCGAGGGTCTCCCCCGGCTCATACGCCGGCGTTATGACCACCAGGCCCCCCACTCGGTCGGGGCGCCGGAGTGCCAGCCACAGCATCGTGTGGGCGCCCATCGACGCGCCGGCGAGCACCGCGCGGTGCACGCCGAGCGCATCGAGCACCGCCTCCAAGTCGTGGCCCAGCTCCTGGTAGCCGTAGGCGCCGGCGGCGGGCGCCGGCGACGATCGCCCGTGCCCGCGGGCGTCATAGGCGATCACGCGGTGCCCGGAGCGCTGCAGGGCCCGGGAGCCCATCACCACGTATCGGCGCGTGGCGGTGAGGCCGTGCAACAGCACGACCGGGATCCCCTCCCCGTCCTGCTCGACGCTCAGGCGCACGCCGGCACGCTCGACAACCTGCTCACGCACGCTCCGCTGTCTACACGATCGCCGCTGAATCTGCCGGCCACCAGTGGTTGGGGGACGGCCACTGGCTACCATCAGCGTTGATGGACGTATCAGAGCAGAACTTCCAAACCGCGGTGATCGAGCGCTCCCGTACGTTGCCGGTGGTCGTCGACTTCTGGGCGGAGTGGTGCGGCCCCTGTCGCCAGCTCGGCCCGGTGCTCGAGCGGGCGGTCGCCGCGCGGGCCGGTCGGCTGGAGCTGGCCAAGCTCGACGTCGACGCCAACCCGACGCTGGCGCAGACCTGGGGTATCCAGAGCATCCCGGCCGTCAAGGCGTTCAGCGAGGGCACGGTTGCCGCCGAGTTCGTCGGAGCCCAGCCGCCCGCGGCGGTAGAGCGCTTCCTCGACTCGCTGCTTCCCTCGGAGACCGACCGGCTGGTGGTGCTCGGCGACGAGGATTCGCTGCGCCGGGCGGCCGAGCTCGAACCCTCGCGCGCCGATGCCGCGGTACCGCTGGCCCAGATCCTGTACGGACGCGGCGAGCCCGATGAAGCGCTGGCGCTGCTGCGTCGCGTGCCCGGGAGCTTCGCTGCCGAGGGGCTGGCGGCACGGATCGAGCTGGAGCGCGGCGAGCTAGGCGACCAGCTGCGTGAGGCGTTCACGGCGCTTGACGCGGGCGACCGCGAGCGCGCGCTTGATCTGCTGATCGGCGCGCTGCCGTCGGCCGACGGTTCACGTGATGACATCCGCCGGGTCGTGGTCGGGATCCTCGACGACCTCGGGGTCGAGCACCCGCTCGCGCGTGAGTCGCGGCGAAAGCTGGCCAGCGCGCTGTACTAAGCAGGGCCGCGGGCTCGATCAGAAGGTCAGCGACAGCTGCTCGTCGGCTGCGGCGGCGACCGGCTCGAGCCCCGCCACGCGCACCCCCAGCAGCCGTACCGGTCGCACCGGTGCGAAGCGACGCAGCAGCTCGAGGGCGATCGGACCGACCCGCTCGGCGTCACTGACGGCCTCGGTCAGCGTCCGGGCCCGGGTGTGGGTCGAGAAGTCGTCCAGGCGCACCTTGATCCCGATCGTGCGCCCGCGCCGGCCCCGCACCGACAGCGCGGCACACAAGCCAGTGACCAGCTCGGCGAGGACCGGCTCGAGCTGGCCCAGCCCGACGAGGTCGCGGTCGAAGGTCGTCTCCCGGGATTCGGAGATCACCTTGCGCTCCTCGGTGACCGGCGCATCATCCTCAAAACGCGCGCGGCGCTGGAGCTCGGCGCCGAGCCGCGCCCCGAAATGGGCGGCGAGCTCGTGCGCGGGCGCCGCGGCGAGCTGGCCGAGGGTCCCGATCCGCAGGCGCCGCAGGCGCTCGGCGGTCTTGGGGCCGATGCCGGGCACCAGCCCGCAGGACGCCGGCGCAAAGCGCTCACAGGCCTGCCGGCGCGTGAGCACCACGAATCCGCGCGGCTTCTCGGCATCGGAGGCGACCTTGGCCACCAGCTTGCTGGGGCCGATCCCGATCGAGCAGCCGAGCTGCGTCGTGCGCTCGATCTCCATCGCCAGCCGGCGCATCGCCGCGTGGGGCGCCGGAATGTCGCTCAGGTCGAGGTAGGCCTCATCGAGGCCTACCACCTCGACGGTATTCACGTACGCGCGCACAATCGACATCACCTGACGTGAGGTCTCACGGTAGTGGGGAAAGTCCGGCGGCAGGTGGATCGCGCCGGGACATAGCCGCCGCGCGCGCGCCGCCGGCATCGCCGAGCCGACGCCGAACCGGCGCGCTTCGTAGGAGGCGGTCGTCACCACCGCCCGCGGGCCGCTGCCGGCGACGATCACCGGCTGCCCCCGCAGCCCAGGCCGGCGCCGCAGCTCGACCGATACATAGAACGCGTCCATGTCGAGGTGAGCTATGCAGCGCTCCGGCACGGCTGCGGAGGCTAGGCCACCAACCGGCAGACGTTGTTCAGCTGGTGGTCCAGACGGTGCCCACGCCGGCGAAGCCGAGCGCCGCGGCGGTGTTCTGGTTCAGGTCCCAGTTGCGGCCCCCGACGTACGGGCCCCGGTCGTCGACGACGGCGGTCACGCTGCGGCCTCCGTAGCGAAAGCCGACCTTGGTCCCGCACGGCAGGTCACGGTTGGCCACCCCGAGGGTGACGTGAAACCCGCACGCGGTGCTGCCGGCGTCGTCATACCAGGACGCGACGCTCTGGTCGTAGACGTTGAGCTGTCCGGCCGGGCGCGATGCCCGGGCATTGCCCCGATCGCCGGCGAACAGCACCCGCAGCGATCGCTGGCCGGCGGTGGCGGGCCGGTAGTTCAGATCAAAGCCGCCACGATCGCCCGTCCGGGTCGTGGTGAGCGTGTGCCAGGCATGGCCGGCCCGGGCCTGGAGGCGAACCTGGCGTCCGGCCGCTGACGCCAGCAGCCTGCCCCGCAGGTCCATCCGCTGTCCTGTGAGCAGGTCGAATGACCGGCGGGCGAACCGCAGCTGGGCGGCGACGCTGACCGGCTGTGGCGCGCTGGCAGCGCTGGCGGCGCCGGCGGGGACCATCG
>OCZT010002299.1_pt1 | contig 19832 bp, 18 predicted proteins | sample 1539031 | NCBI WGS metagenome assembly OCZT01 (sample SAMEA3539308, study PRJEB22396) | soil metagenome | biome: tundra; feature: field; material: soil | place: USA | collected 2010-05 | depth 0.15 m | reverse complement strand
GGCAAGCAGCGCCGCGCCGCCATGCCGTTCCTCGACCCGGTGACGGTGGAAGAAGTGGCCAAGAACCGGTAAAAACGGTCAAGATCATGCCATTTATCAACTCCCGACTGCTCGTCCGACTGTGTCTGGACGAGCAGTCGGGAATTAACGCCTGGCATCTACTTGTCTTACTAAAATTCCGTCACATTCCAACGGCCATTCTGAATATATGGCGTCCGCACCATGCCGGCAGCCTGCCAGACAGAGTTTACAATGGGCAGCAATGTGGACGGGTAGGGAGTACCTTCTGAGCGATTCTGAACAAGAATGTCCGGACAAAGTATTGTATCTCGGTCAAAAGGATGGCTCGCGTCGCCGTACGGAAGCGCCATGGTCCTCCCCTTCATACCCAAAAGTGTGAGTGCGACGAATATAGGCTCGGAAACCTCAAGGTGATCAAGCAGCGATAAAGCTCCATCAAGGGTGTTCACCAACTTGTTCTCGAAAAGCTTACTGGCCACACGACTCGGACCATGGCATAGACTACTAAGCACGTAAGAGTCTCCGTACTCTAGATTTCCGTCACGAAAAATCTGTAAGTATTGACAGGTGTCAGTTACCCGATTAGAAATCATGAGAAATCCGTCGACGTTATAGCGTTCGCTTTGTCTGGATAAGCTCATCAGACTGGCCGCCTGGCCCAATTCTTTAAGGTCAAAAACTCGGGGGTGTGGCTGCGATTCAGCGGTGAGGGACGAAGCCGAGACTAAGTGAAACAGCATATGAGACCCATGCTGAGGCACCGGACCGTCCCCTGAAATTGTTCTTGCTATTCGGTTAGTCTTCCAATCCCTCAGGAGTTCCCCCAGACCCCGCTGTGAGGCAAACGCAGACCCAATCTGCTGGACATCGAGTTGGAACTTTCCGGTGCTACTATTTCGCGAGTAAAATCGGCTGCGATTTGACAGTGTAACCATATGGGGCGCAATCCAACTCTTCCCGACTCGAATTACAATCAGGACGCCATGCTCCGGAACATCCACCGATTTGACTTGCACGAAAGGAATCCTGGGCTGTGCGCCGGTCTGAATAATCTGCTCAATCCTGGCACACTCGGTCGCCGGGTTCGATATATTCAGAGCTTTTATCTCGGACGGGACTCCCGTTGACCCTCTATCCTCGCCCCGTTCATCTGCGATGCCGAAGATAATATCCCCACCCGAGGCGTTGGCAAAAGATGAAACGTCACTCAGGAATTCACATTTTTCGTCGCCAGTATTGATCGAGAGTTTTTCCTTATATTCGAGTGTCTTGCGCTCGGCGGTCTTGTCGTTGACCAGTTGGAGAATATCCTCTGCGGTGATCTCATCGAATCGAGTCGGAAGCATCGGACTTTCCTTTCAGACCGATATCAAATCTGTCCACGACGCGCTTGTTCCCCAAGCGCCTGACGATGAACGGCTCTTAACTCCCGAAAAACCTGAGCCGCCGGCACACTCGGTCTGGGATCGGCCAACGCCTCCTCAGCCAGCTTGGTAAGCCACTCATTTGTGCCTGCCTCCTCGCGCTCCAACGCAAGCAATCCTGCTCGGATCACTTCATCGGCTGAGGCATAGGAGCCCGCCTTCACCCGCTCCTCGACCGACTTCCGCAGCGGACGCAAATTTACGACAACCGTATTCTGCGCCGCTTCCATGCGAGCCTCCGTGTTCATCATTGTACCCCGATCCTTGGAGCACGAAGGCCCGCGCTGTCCCTACTTCCGATCCAGCCGGAACGCCGCCGCCTGGAAGTCTCCGCGGAACTCCGTGTCCATATCGAGGCCATGGTTCATCCACCACGCCCCGCTGGCCACCTCCGGCGTTCCGGCGCGAGGCTTGCCTTCGATGGAGCTGAGCGCATACTCGGCTGCCGGGTCCAGGCCCTTCAGCTTGAGCGTGGGGAAGATGCGGCCCTTCTGGGTGGAGTGGATGAAGGCGAAGACTACCGACTGGCTCTTGTCCGGGCTCACCGTCTGCGTGGCTGAGAACTCGCTGCCGTCGCGCGGCGAGATGAGCCGGTAGAGGTCGCCTTGCACGATGGTGGGCTGCACCTGGTGGTAGGCGGAGATGAGCCGCTTGGCGGTGGCTGCCTCCTCGTCGCTCCATTTGCCGATATTGGCGCCAATGCCCAGCGAGCCCTGCATCGAGCTCAACATGCGGTAAGAGAGCGAGGTGACGCGGTGGTTGAGCCAGTGGGGCGAGTCGGTGACCCAGGCCATCATCACCTGCGGCGTGTAGGCGTAGGTGAAGCCGTCCTGCTGGGTCAGCCGGTCGAAGGGGTCGGTGTTGTCAGAGGGCCACACCTCGTCGGTAAAGTGCAGGATACCCAGGTCCACCCGGCCGCCGCCGCCGGAGCAGGACTCGATCTCGACCTTGGGGTGGCGGTGGCGCAGCTCGGCCAGAATGGCGTAGAGGTTGCGCGTGAACTCGACGTAGACCTGCTTCTGCTCGGCGGCGGGAAGCTGATCCCAGCCGGGCTCGCTCCAGTTGCGGTTGTAATCCCACTTGAGGAAGGCGATGTCGTTGTTGGCGAGCAGCTTGTCGAGGAAGCCGAGCACATAGGCGCGCACATCGGGCCGGGCCAGGTTCAAAACCAGTTGGGTGCGCTGCTCCGAGCGCGGACGGCCGGGGAAGTTCAGCACCCATTCGGGATGCTTGCGGTAAAGGTCCGAGTCGGGGTTGACCATCTCCGGCTCGACCCACAGGCCGAAGTCCATGCCCAGCGCGTGAACCTTGTCAATCAGCGGCTTGAGGCCGTGGGGAAATTTTTCCTGGTTCACATACCAGTCGCCCAGGCCGGCGTGGTCGGTCTTGCGCTTGCCAAACCAGCCGTCGTCCATCACAAAGCGATCGATGCCCAGGGCGGCTGCCTTCTCGGCCAATGCCTCCTGCCCAGCCTCGGTGACGTTCATCTCCGTGGCTTCCCAGGAGTTGTAGATGACCGGCCGCACCTTGGGAAGCGGCTGCGCCGCCGTTGCGGCAGTCCGGGGCAGGATGTGCTCCAGCTCGAAGCGGTGCAGCAGCCGCGAAGCGCCGCCCAGCCCGTTCGCCGAGTAGCCGCCGTAGAAGACCGGGGTTTCGAGCGACTGGCCGGCGTGCAGCACGTAGCCGAAGTCGAAGGGATTGAAGCCGCCGGTGACGCGCACCTCGTCCAGTTGGTCCTGCTCGACGGTGATGCGCCAGGAGCCGCTCCAGCCGAGCGCGCCAAACCACACGTCGCCGTGGTCCTCGTTGGGTTCGCCGGCCTGAATGGCAAACCAGGGGTTGGCCTGGTGGCCGGTTGAGCCGCGGCGGCTCTCGATCACCCGCGCGCCGGGATGCAGCGCCTCCTGGGTGAGCGACCACTCGCCGGCCCAACGGCCGGTGAGGTAGTTGAGGGTGTAATGGGCCGGCGGCAGCGCCCACGCCGCGGCAGCGGCCTGCTCCACGGTCACCGGCTCCGTGCCCCGGTTTTCAATGGTCGCCGACCGGGCCAGAATCCCGCTCTCCGGGTCGATGTCGTAGTGCAGCGTGACATAGAGGGGGCGCTTGATGTCCTTGAGCACCACGTCGAAGCCTTTGGGGTGCGCGGTGTGGCTCAGGTAGTGCAGCACCAGGTCGCGGTTGCCGTCGGCAAAGGCGACCTTGAGCGCCGGCTCGACAAACAGCCCCCCGCCCCAGCCGGCGTACTCCTGCGGGGTGTTGGTGTAGGAGGAGTCGAACGAGGCCCACTCGGGCATCGGCGCGGCCTGGGGAAAGGCGTCGGTCGAGCCCAGCCTTCCGCCCCAGTAGAGCTGCTGCAACTCGCCGCGCGGGTTCACGCCAAAGACATAGGTGGCCCCGCCGCCATCCAGCCGGAAGGTCTTGGGGGCAGGATCGAAGGCGACGGTAGCGGGTTGAGCGGTGGCGGCAAGAGAGGCGGCAAGCAAGACTAGAGCTCCTGAAAATGCTTTCAACATGGGCGATTTCCCTTGGTCACTTTCCCAAACCGCCCCATCATACCACCCGGGCTGTCCCTGCGACCGTCACCGAACCAGCGCGAAGCTGAGGGCCAGGGCAAGCGTCGTCAGGACCAAGATGACCGGCACCGCCCACAGGCCGAGCATTACCAACTGTCCGGTGCGCACTTCTTCCCCATCGCGCCGCGCAAACGCCAGGACAAGCATCGTTGCCAGCGAGCCGAAGGGAGTGATCATCGGCCCCACATCGGCGCCGATGAGCGCGGCCAGGACCGTGCCCATGTGGGCGTGCGAGCGCAAAAGCACACTGCGCGCGATCAATGCAGCGGGAAGATTGTTCACGATATTGGAGGCGAACGCCGTCGCACCCGCGGCAGTGAGGAGCTTTTCCGGCGATCCCGGTCTCATCTCCGCAAGCCACCCGGACGAAACGCCGATGATGCCCAGATTCTCAAGCCCCTGCACGGCGACGAAGAGCCCGATGACGAACGGGAATATATCCCACGAGAGCTCCAGCACCGCTCGAATGTGCACGCGTCCGGCCGCCATGCCGGCAAACGCCAGTACACCGCTGGCCGCGAAGGCGAAAACGTAGGGTTCAAGCCCCATGAGCGGCGCGAGAAAGTAACAAATGAGCACGGCGGCAAGGACGGCTATGCAAACCACAAAGTAGGCATGATTGGGCACCACGCTGGCCGGCTCCGGGAGCGACTCGCCCTCGAAGCCGCTGGGCAGCTCACGGCGAAAGTGCCAACGCAGGATAGCGTATGTGGTGACGAGCGCGACCAGCTGCGGCACGATCATTCTTGCCGCAAACGCCGCAAACGTTTGGTGGAAGGCGTCCGCGAAGAGGAGGTTGGTCAGGTTGCTGATGGGGAGCGCCAGCGAACCCACGTTGGCAACGAACGCGCACAGCACCACGTAGGGCGCCGCCGGGACCTTGAGCCTCTTAACCAGAGCCAGCAGGACGGGCGTGAGCATGACCGCCGTGGTGTCAAGGGACAATACGGCCGTAACGATTGCGCCGGCCACGAACGCGTTCCGGTAAAGCGAATGCGCGTCTCCTTTCGCGACGCGCGCGCATCGAATCGCAGCCCAGTCGAAGAAGCCGCTCTTGCCAACGAGCATGGACAGCGCAAGAAGTGAGAGAAGAAAGAGAAGGGCGTTCTTTCCGGCCAGGATCGCGCCGATCGCTTCGTGCGGCGTGACCAGGCCGAGAACCAGCATCGCCGCTGCCGCGAGCATCGTCCACCAGGCATCGTTCCATCGTCTCGGGCGAATCACCACCAGGGCAACCATCGCCGCGAAAACAGCCAGTGTGACAACCATGCGCGTTGTGCCTGTCATGCATTTTCCAGTCGTGTGTTGTGGGTCTCGGGCATGAAAAAATATAGAATAGCGAACGCCGCCAGCGCCACCCCCGCGAGGAACAGGAAGCCGGCGCGGAAGCCCACGTGGTGAACGATACTGCCGGCGATGACCTGGCTCAGGGCCGCGCCGATGCCGACCGCGGTGGTGATGGCTCCCAGCGTGAGATTGAAGCGGCCGGTGCCGCGCGTGAGGTCGGCAATCACCAGCACGGAGACAACGCCGAAGATGGCCGCGGCTATGCCGTCCATGACCTGGATTGCCACCAGCAATGCCGTATTGGCCGTGAGGGTGTAAAGCACCGCACGCAGCGGAAGAATGCCGAACGCGATCAGCAGCAGCGGCTTTCGGCCCCAGATTCCGGCCTTCCGCCCCGACCAGGATGCGAGCAATGTGACCACCAGCTGGGTGGTGATCACGCACGCCGACATGAAGAGCATCGAGCTTCGTCCCCTTCCCTTTGCCAGCATCTCACCGAGCAGCGGCAGCATGGCCGCGTTGGCAAAATGGAACATCACGGCACAGGCTAGAAAGAGGACCAGCGGGCGATCCCGGAAGAGCAGCCAGGCGCTTTCCACTTTGCCGCCTTTCCCGCCGTCTCTTGCGCCGCGAGCGAGCTCGTAGTCGATCTCGGCGGGCCGTATCATCAGCAGCACGAGAATCGTCGGCGCCGCGAAGACCGCGACGAAGAAGAAGATGCTGCGGTTGGAGACGAAGTAGCCGAGCAGACCCATCGCCACTGCGGCAATCACGTTCCCTGCCGAGTTGAACGTCTGATTGCGGCCCTGGCGGACGTCAAATGCGGCGCGCCCGACGATGCCCAGCGACATGGCGCAGATGGCGGGGAGAAAGACGCTGGATGTGGCACCGATGAGGACCTGCGCGCCCATGACGGGCCAGAACCTTGGAAACAGAGCAATCAGCAATGCTCCAGCGGCCAGCGCGACCACGGCCACGCCCACTAGCGCTCGCTTCGATCACAGTAAGTCAACCAGCCCGCCCGCCGGCGTCTGGGTGAGAATTCCGGCGATCCCGGCGACCGTAAGCGCCAGCCCCACGCTCTCTTCGTTCCACCTGTAGCCGGCTAGGTATATCGCCAGGAACGGCCCCACCCCCGACTGCACGTCGGCAAGCAGGAAATTCAGCCAGTCGAGGCCGCGCAGCGTCCCCCGCGAAGGGGGCGCTTTGGTCGCGATGGATGCGTCGGGCTCGGGCGCTCTCTTCATGGGCGGCGTCGAACCTATCCTATGAATACAGGTAGCCCCAGGATGGTCAGAATCGCACGTCCACAGGCCGTTGCCGATGAATGCCAGCGTCGGCGGAGTTGCGAAGAGTGGTCGAGCCGATGGCCAGGCGGGTGGACTTCGGGGACGAGCAGCAACCGTGAGGCTGCGACGATTGGGTGCGGACACCCTGCGATGCGGACTCCGCCTGATCCTTGCCGGGTCCTTGCTTTTGTGGCAAGGGCAGGATTCGCTGTTGCATTCCAAAGGGCCGGATCGATAGGCCGGCTGGATCGCCGCTACTTCTCCACTTCCACGCCCCGCCAGAAAGCCACATAGCCCTTGATCTTGCGGGCAGCGGGCTTGGGGTCGGGGTAGTACCAGGCCGCGTCGGGATTGTCCTGCTCGTCGATCAACAGGTTCATGTAGCGCGCCTGGCCCTTTATGGGGCAGGTTGAGGTGGTGGTGCTGGGACGAAAATACTCGCGCTTGAGGCTGGATTCGGGGAAGTAAACATTCCCCTCCACCGTCTCCGTCGTGTCGCTTTCGGCAATCACTTTGCCGTTCCAGATTGCTCTTGCCATGGCTGTTCCGGTCAAATCCGCATCTTCCCTCTCCGCGCCCCAAAACTGGGGCCGGCGAGGGTAACGGATACGACATTAGCAGAGATTGGCCGGTGGGTCGAGTGCAATCGGGCGCAGGCAGGACCTACTGAGCCTCGGCGACCGAGTCGATATGGACGCTCTTCTTGTCCGCATCGGCAGTGGCCGTGATGGTCACATGGTCGCCATAAAAGTCCTTCACCGCGTCCGGGTTGTCGATGGTCCACACCGCCTTCTTGGCCTCGTCCACGAATACCGGTGCCGCACCCATTTCCTTGATGCACTTCTTCACGCAGGCCGCACCCGTCCCGGTGTGCTTGGCGCCGCACATCGAGTCGGAGATCCAGCCGTTGATTTTGGACGAGTCGGCGGCGCCGGCCGCGATCGCGGTCAGGCCAAAACAAGCTACCAGCAAGGCTACTACACGCTTCATGAGAAACCTCCAGGGGATTGGGAATTCTCGATCGGCTTTTATCATGCCCCATTTTGCCCGAATCCGGCAAGCAAAATGAAGTTCAGGGCTTGGGGGGATAAAAATACTGGTCGTGCGCTTCCTGTCGGGCGGGCAGGCTGTCGCGGCGGGCTTCCACGTTCTTCAGCACCGCCTCGTAGCGCTGGGAGGCGGCCGAAAAACGGTTCACCAGCTCCGAGGTCTTGACCAGGAATCCAGGATTCTTCTCCCGGATGGCCTCCAGGATGGGCGCAAACTTGGCCAGCAGGAAGAAGCCTTCGGCGTTGCAATCCACAAACAGCTCGGCCGAGACGGCGCCGTGCAGCACCATGGCCGCGGCCATCTCCCAGTAGGTGAGCACCTGGCGCAGCCAGGCGTTGTGCGGGTCGGCGGGGTTGGCAGCCACGGCAAAGAATTCTTCGGCGGTGGCTGGCCAGAACTCGCCGGTCATCCACGCCCGGGCCTGGCGCATCACCGCTTCGGTGCGCAATTCGTAGAGTCTGAGAATGATTTCGGCATCGGCAGGGGTTGCAAGCATACGTTCCATCAGGGTTTCTCCGCTGACCCATAGTAACGGATTCAGCCGGGGGACGCTGGGAAGGAGCTTTCCAGCTAAGCCGCGGTCGCCTTTACCGCCTTCGCGGGAGCACGTTCAGCGCCGGTAGCCGCATGGGCAGCCAATTCCTCATCCGTATAGTAGCGCCCGGACTGATCCAGCTCTCCGGAGGCAAGGCGGCGGGAGACCTCGGCCATACCAGAATCGATTGCATCGAAGATTTCCTGAACCGTCATGGTGCTCATTGGGTCGCCTCCTCGATCTTTGCCCAAATCTCCTCGTCCAACACATTGAGAGGAGAACCAGGGGCGCGCCGCGCAATCAGCCGCAAGGCCCTGTTTCTTATTATCGTAGATAGTTGCGTCGTCCGCCTGTGGCAGATAGAGATTGCGCATATTCCATAGCCCCGTCTGGTAACGCCGCCGAATCACCTCGTCGGGAATGTAATGCCCGCCCTGGCGGACCCGCCGCGCAACGCGGGCGATGGAATACTCTGGCGATGGAACCCAAAGGTAAATCAACGAAACCCGCCAGCCCGCTTTTTGGCATTCCTTCAATAGCCGGATATACGACTTGCCCGCACACGTCGTCTCGAATGCAAAGCTCTGACCGTCATGGACCATATCCCGCATCCGCTCGATCATCAGCCGCCCGGCCTCGAAAGCCACGGCCTCTACATTGCCTGGAGAAAGGCCCTCGCAATCTCATCGGCATTCAGGAATGCGTAGATTCGAAGCTTCTCGGGCAGCAGGACGTTGGCCGCAGTAGTCTTGCCCGCGCCGTTGGGGCCGCCAAGAATGAAGATGTCCTTCACTTCGGCCGCCAACGTCTTATCCCCCTTGCCTATTCAGCGATCAAGGCTTACGCCGGCTGCAACTGCTTCTTGCCGCCCTTCTTGGCAGCCTTCTCCACCACTGGCCCGTGGGTCTCGGCCGTGGGCGGCGGCGGCGCGTCGCCGATGCGCTTCGAGTAGGTGCACGACCCGGCCGTCTCCGCCGCTGCGGCTCCCTTTTTGGCGCGCTTCTTGGGCGCGGTCTCCTCCTCGGCTACCCTCTTCTTGTTGGGGCATTCGAGATAGATTCCCGAGCGCAGCGTCTTCTCGACGAGGTACGGGCTCCCGCACTCCGGGCACTTCTTGGCCACCGGCTTCAAGTTCGACGTGAAGTCGCACTTTGGATAATTGGTGCAGCCCCAGAAGATGTTTCCCCTTCGTGCCTTGCGCTCGGCCAGGTCGCCGGTGCCGCACTTGGGGCACTTCATTCCTTCAATCAGGTTCTGCTTCACGTACTTGCACTTGGGGTAGCCGGAGCAGGAGACGAACTCGCCGTAACTTCCCTGGCGCAGCACCAGCGGCTTGCCGCACTGCGGGCAATCCTCGCCGGTCGGCTGGGGCGTATTCTGCTTCTGCTGCTGTTTCTGGCTCAGCTTGCGGATGGTCTTGCAGGGCGGGTCCTCGTTGTAGCCGGGGCAGGACATGAAGGGCCCGAAAAGCCCGCGCTTGAGCACCATCACCCGCCCGCAGTTGTCGCAGTATTCCTCCTGCTCGCCGGCCTCCTGCGCCTCGGGCGTGTTCAGGTCCGGCTTGTCCCTGGTGTTCTCCTTGGTGAAGGTGCAGCTCGAAGGGTCCTTCTTGTTGTAGGCCGAACAGGCAAAGAAGGTGCCGAACTTGCCCCACTTCAACAACAGCGGCGAGCCGCACAGGTCGCACTTTTCCCCCGTCGCCTGCTCCATCCGCTTGATGCTTTCCATGTTCTTGGCGGCGTCCTTGAGCTCTTCCTCAAAGTAGCCGTAGAAGCCGTTCAGCAGATCCGTCCACTTCTCCTTGCCCTCCTCGATGTCGTCCAGTTCCTCTTCCAGCTTGGCTGTGTACGCGACGTCGAAGATGTAGGGGAAGTTCTTCACCAGCAGATCGCAGACCACCACCCCGATCTCGGTGGGATAGAACCGGCCGCTGATCCTGGTCACGTACTCGCGGTCCTGGATGGTGTTGATGATGGACGCATAGGTCGAAGGGCGGCCGATGCCCCGCTCCTCGAGTACTTTGACCAGCGAGGCCTCGTTATAGCGCGGAGGCGGCTGGGTGAAGTGCTGCTCGCTCGCCAGTTTTTCGAGCTCCAGCCGCTTCACGTTGTCCAGATTGGGCAGCTTGTTCGCCGATTCGTCGTCCTCGTCGTCCTTCTTTTCCTCCAGAACCTCGTAAACCTTGAGGAATCCGTCGAAGCGCAGCACCGAGCCGCTGAGGCGGAAATCGTAGGTCTTCCCCGTCTTCGAGCTGACCGCCGCAATCTTGGCCGTGGTCACATCAAAGACCGCCGGCGTCATCTGCGAGGCCACAAACCGCTGCCAGACGAGCCGGTAGAGCTTGAGCTGTTCTTCGGTCAAGTAGCGCGCGATGGACTCCGGGGTGCGCGAAACGTCGGTGGGCCGGATGGCTTCGTGCGCGTCCTGCGCGGCCTTATTGCCCTTGTACAGATTGGGTTCCTTGGGCAGATACCTGGCTCCCAACTGCTTGCCGATCCACGCCCGTGCCCCTGCGATCGCCTCCGGCGCCACACGCGGCGAATCGGTACGCATGTAAGTGATGAGCCCGGCCGTGCCCTCGGCGCCCACGTCGATGCCCTCATAGAGCCGCTGCGCCACACCCATCGTCCGCCGCACGTTGAAGCCCAGCTTGCTCGACGCGTCCCGCTGCAACTGGCTGGTGATGAAAGGAGCCAGCGGCTTTCTCTGTTGCTCCCGGGACTGAACCGAAACCAGCGACCACCTGGCCCCATCGAGCGCCGCGATCACCTCGTTCATCGATTTCCCGTCGGGAAGCGCATTGGCAAGGAACTGGTCTTTGCCGTCCTTGTCCTTGCCGTTGGGGACCCGCACCGGCGCGCCGTCGATGCCCACAAAACGCGCCTTGAGCTTTGTGTCCGCCTGCTTCTCCGGGTGCAACAGCGCATCCAGCGTCCAGTATTCGACCGGGTTGAAGGTGCCGATCTCCCGCTCCCGCTCGACGATCAGGCGCACGGCCACGGTCTGCACGCGGCCGGCCGAGAGGCCGCGCCGGACTTTATCCCACAGCAAAGGCGAAATCTGATAGCCCACCAGCCGGTCCAGCACGCGCCGCGTCTGCTGCGAGTCCACGAGGTTTTGATCCAGATCCCGAGCGTGCTTGAAAGCCTCCTGCACGGCCTTCTTGGTGATCTCGTTGAAGGTCACGCGGCGAATTTTTTTTCTTTCTTTGGAGTTGGTCCCCAGTTGCAGCGCGAGATGGTACGCAATCGCCTCGCCCTCGCGGTCCGGGTCAGGCGCAAGATATATCTCGTCCGCCGCCGCCGCCGCCCGCTTCAGTTGCGCCACCACCTTCTCCTTGCCCGGAGACACAATCAGCGTCGGCTCGAAGGTGCGCTTCTCCAGTTCCACGCCAATATCGTTCTTGGGCAGGTCCATGATGTGCCCGACCGATGCCAGCACCTCGAAACCCGTGCCCAGATACTTTCCGATTGTCTTCGCCTTGGCGGGAGATTCGACGATCACCAGTGATTTGCTCATTGCCATCCTTAATACCAATCCCCACTCTACCTTGTTCGACCTTGTCCGGCTTGTTGGACTCACTATTTGGGATTTCCGTTGCGTTGGAGGACAGTCCAGATTCTGCCCCCGCAACCGACCGTCTTCCCTGTCCGGGAAAACCAACCGCAAAAGTTGGACGCTACCACGGAATACCGCTCCGTTTCCACTCGGAACAGGTTTTTCTTTCCCCGCCGTCCCATTTTCGGGAGTGCGGAACGTGAAACAATCGCTGCATAACCCCATCAAATTGTGCACGTAGAGCGGCGAGACAGGGGAAAAATTTGCTACACTCGGTCAGGAAGTAGCAAATATTGCTCCAAGAACAGCGGAGTTGCCGCCATGCCGGATGTTCAAAAAATCAGCATCGCCTTGACCGGGGAGCAGATTGGCGCCCTCAAGGCAGCCGTGGAAACGGGAGAGTATGCCACCACCAGCGAGATCGTCCGCGAGGCGATCCGGGACTGGCAATTCAAGCGCGAGTTGCGCCAGGAAGACCTGAGACGCCTGCGCCAACTGTGGGATCAGGGCAAGGCCAGCGGAGCCGCCACGCCGGTGGATTTTGAAAATGCGCGGCGAGAGGCGCGGCAGCGGTTGGCAACTGCCGCAGAGGATCGGCCCCTTGCCAGTTGATCTTGTCTGGACCCCGCAAGCCTGCGAAGATTTGATCGAAATCTATACGTACATCGGTCTCGACAATCCATCCGCCGCGGAACGCATCTTCGATGCTGTGCGGGCGAAGGCGGAATTGCTTGTCGATTACCCGCGGCTTGGCGTGCGGCGTCCGGAGATTCGACCCTCGACCCGCATACTCATCGAAGGGCCATACCTCATCCTTTACGAGACGCATCCCGATAGCGATGAGGGTGGCATCGACAAAGTAGAAATCGTAAGAATCGTGGACGGACGACGGAATTTGAAGAATCTCTTCTGAGCAGACGGAATCCCAAGTCTCAGGATCGAGACCTGGGGCACCAGGCAAGGGTGGGGAAACCACGAAACCTCGGCCCGGCAGCCGTCCGCTCACATTGTCCGCACGTAGTTCTTCCCCGGCAAACACCGCACGCGGCCCGTGATCTCCAGCTCGAAAAGCGCGGTAAACACCTCGGAGGAGGTCAGTTGCGTCTCCAGCAGCTCGAGAATCTCGTCGATCTGGAGCGACTCATCGGTGCGCAGAACCTCCAGCACCATGGCCTCCTCGGGCCGCAGAACCTGGTCAGGCAATAGAGATGCGGTGGTCCCCGATTTGGATTCAGCCGGCGCCTCGGCCTCCAGTTCCAACCGCACCTGCGAGGGCAGGTCTTCCCACACGTCCTCCCAGGTGGCCACCAGCTTGGCTCCCTGCTTGATCAGCGTGTTGGGGGTCCACGACCCCTTGCTGGTCACGTTGCCGGGGACGGCGAACAGGTCGCGGTTCTGGTCGGCGGCGCAGCGGGCGGTCACCCGGGTGCCGGAGTTCTCCGCCGCCTCCACCACCAGCACGGCGACGCTCAGCCCGCTCAGGATGCGGTTGCGGCGGGGAAAGTTCTGCGGCGCCGGAAAGGTCCCCATCGGCACTTCGCTCACGATGGCCCCGCCCATGGCCAGAATCTCCTCGGCCAGCTTCTTGTTTTCTTTCGGATAGACCACGTCGATGCCCGTGCCCCACACCGCCACCGTGGGCATGCGCGCCGTCAGCGCCCCCCGGTGCGCGCAGGAGTCGATGCCGCGGGCCATGCCGCTGATAATCAGCAAATGCCGCACCGCCAAGTCCCGCGCCAGCATCTCCGCCACGCCGGAGCCGTACGGAGAAGGATGCCGCGTGCCCACAATCGCAATCCCCGGCCTGCTCAGCAGCCTCGCCGGACCGCGCACCCACAGCACCGGCGGCGGGTCGTAGATTTCCTTCAGCCGCTCAGGGTACTCCGGACACCCAAAGCTCAACACCGTCGCTCCCTGCGCAGCCACCCGCGCCCACTCCGCCTCGGCCGCCTGGCGCGCCTTGCCGTCGAAGATGAACTGCGCCGCCTCGGCGGGAAACCTCAGCCCTTCGAGAGCTGTCAAGGGCAGGGTGAAGATCCGGCTGGGCGCCTCCAACTGCTTCACAGCGTCCAGAATCCGCTTCGGGCCCAACCCCGGCGACAGCACCAGCGCCAGCCAGGCCAGCCGGTCCTCATCCAGTTGGGAGCCCGCCGGGCAAGCCGTGTCTTGGGGCAGTGTGCTCATCGTTTTGCGCTTCTGTCCGAAAATTGCACAGGCGGGTTTTCCTCACAGGAAACCAAAACCTGTACTCTTTGGTAATTTCGCCCAAGTTACCCCCCTTATTAAAAGAAGTCAAGCCAGTCTTGCCGGATTTGCACTGCGATTGCTGGCAACTGTACCTAATGAGTCAGCCCGCTCTGCTGCGCACCGGCCGCCCCGTCTGCCGGGCGATTCCAGAAAGTCCAGAAAGGAAGCGATGGCCGAGCCCGAAAGCAATCCATTTACGGTTGAGCAGTGCCGCCGCTTCTACGCCGAAGAGATTCGCGCGGTGGCCGGCCTTGACTCCCCCGCCCTGGTCAACGCCTTCGCCCGCGTGCCGAGAGAGCGGTTCCTGGGGCCGCCGCCCTGGCAATTCTCCTCAGGGACCTCGCTGCGCCCGACCGCCTACCGCGCCACCAGCGACGTCCGCGACCTTTACCACGACGTTTTCGTCGCCCTCAAGGGCGCTCAGCGGCTGAACAACGGCCAGCCCGGCATGATAGCGCGGTTGCTTGCGGCCCTCGACCTCTCCGCCGGCAAACGCGTGCTGCACGTGGGCTGCGGCACGGGCTACTACACCGCCATCCTGGCCGAGGCGGTCGGGCCCGAGGGCGCGGTGACGGCTTTCGAGGTCGATTCCGATCTGGCCGCCCTGGCCGGCGCCAATCTGCGCGATTACCCCAACGTCACGGTCCTCCACCGGGACGGCGCAACCGTGGACCCCGGCCCCGCCGACGCCATCCTGATCAACGCCGCGGTCACGCATCCGCACCCGGCCTGGCTCCGCAGCCTCAACCAGGGCGGCGTTCTGGTGTTGCCGCTCTCGGTGGGCCGAACCCCCGCCTCGCACGACGCCCCCGCGTCACACGACGCCATGGTCCTGCGCATCGCCCGCCGGGGCAGCGGGTTCGCCGCCGAGCCCGTCACCATCCTGACCATCTATCCCAGCCCCAGCCTGCGTGATCCCGCCCTCCAGTCCTTTCTGAACGCCGCCTTCGAATCCCACCACCTGCTGCGCGTCAAGTCCGTCCGCCTGGAGACTCATGCCCAGACCGGCGCCTGCATCGTTCATGCGCCGGGATTCTGCCTGAGCGCGGAGGCCCTGGAGCCACCGCCATCCGCGCCCTGAGGGGCTCCCCTTGCCACAACGCATCCCCAGGGTGCCTCTGCGGATGCTCCCCGCGCACCCTCCGCCCCGGATTGGTAATCTAAGAGAGCGTGAGTTCGATCCCCCATCCCCGTCTGCGCGTCGCCGCCATCCGTTTCCTCAATCCCGCGCCACTGATGTGGGACTTCGACCATCCCCCGCTCGCGGCCACGCTCGCCGCCCGCTACCAGGTCGATTGGATGATGCCCTCCGAATGTGCCGACCGGCTGGGGTCGGGCGCGGCCGACATCGGCCTCATCCCCATCGCCGCTCTGGCCACCACGCCGGGGCTGCGCATCCTGCCCGGTTGCACCATCGCCTCCAAGGGCCGGGTGCGCTCTCTGCTGCTGGTCCGCCGCGCCACCCGGCCGCTGGCCGCTCTGCGCTCGGTGGCCGCCGACATCGCCAGCCGCACCACCCTGGCCCACGCCCGCATCCTCTTCGGCAAGTGGGGGAATCCATCCGTGCCCTTTGTGCCCGCAGCCGCCGACCTCGACGCCATGCTCCAGAGAGCCGACGCTGCCATCCTCATCGGCGACCCGGCCCTGCTGGCTCTGGAAGAGCGCGCCAACCGCTTCGAACGCAGCGGCGAAGACCTCATCTACCACGACCTGGCCGAGGAGTGGCGCACCCTCACCGGCCTCCCCTTCGTCTCCGCCGTCTGGGCTGCTGCGCCGGGCGGGATTTTGGACGAGAGCATTGCCGAGGACTTCATCCAATCCCGCAACCACGGCCTCCAGAATATGGATACGCTGGTAGCCGAGTGGTCAGCGCGGCTTCCTATCCCCGAAGAGACCATCCGCACCTACCTGACCACCAACATTCATTATGTCCTGGATGAGGAATGCATCGAGGGCATGAGAGTCTTCTTCCGCATGGCCGCCGAAGCCGGCGTTTTGCCGAAGTACGACTTCTCGCTCCCCCAACATCTCCGGCTCAACTGATCGGCCTACGCGAGCCTCGATCGAGAGTTCCCAGGGGTCGAATCTGCCCCTGGAGCACATAGAACCCTTTCTCCTTGACAGCGGCGCAAAGACTTCGTTATAAGCTGAACTACGCAGACAAGGGGTATCCCCTGCTCCTTACCAAGCGCCCAGGTGCATGTCACCGGCTTGAAATTCCCCGAAACAACCCGGACTTCCGGGATCACCGCACTTGATCGCAACCGAAGGCCATAGGAACGTCAAAGCAGCGCCATCCGCGCCTGCGATGTTCTGCACTTCGATTGCAAAGGAGTTGGGAAAATGAAGAACCGCATTGCGGCGCTCTGCGCCTTGTTGCTCATTGCCCTCTGCAGTTGGAATTCTGCTCGCGGCCAGGTTGCCGAGAGTGTAATGTCTGGAAAGTCAATCCTCAATGCCGGAGACGTGGGCCTGCCGGAGATTCCAGCGCGCGTGACCGCGCGGGTGGATGAGAGCAAACTGGTGAAGCTCAGCGGGAACACGCACCCGCTGGCGCGCGCGGAATTCGACCGAGGTCCAGTGAGTCCCGGACTGCCAATGGAGCGCATGATTCTGGTGCTGGAACGCAGCCGGGAGCAGGAGACCGCGCTGGAGCAGTTCATGAACCGCCAGCTCGACCCATCTTCCCCGGACTTCCATCGCTGGCTCCAGCCGCAGGAATTCGGCGCACAATACGGGCCCGCGGACAGCGATATCCAGGCAGTCTGCGCGTGGCTCGAGTCGCATGGCTTCACCGTGGATGAAGTGGCCGCGGGACGGGTGTTCCTGGAGATTTCAGGAACCGCGGGGATGGTGGAGCAGGCCTTTCACACCTCCATTCACCGCTACCAGGTGAACGGCGAGGAACACATCGCGAACAGCACGGACCCCAGCATTCCCGAGGCGCTCAGGCCGGTGGTGGCGGGCGTGGCTTCGCTCAACGACTTCCGGCTCAAGTCGATGCATATCGACATGGGCAGCTTCCGCCGCGACCCCAGTACCGGGAAGTGGTCGCCATTGAACGACGATCGGCTGGCCAATCCGCTCTTTGCCGTGAGCAATGGAGGCACCAACTACGAGTTGGTCACCCCCTACGACTTCGCCACCATCTATAACGTCGTTCCGGCGTGGAACGTCCACATCGACGGCGCCGGACAAACCATCGCCATCGCGGGTCGGAGCAACATCAGCTTGGCCGATGTGGCCAACTTCCGTTTGGCATTCGGCCTGCCGGCGAAGGCTCCCACCGTCTTCGTGAACGGAACCGATCCCGGAATGTCGGACGCGGACAGCCGCCAGGAGAACACGCTGGACGTGGAGTGGGCCGGCGCCGTGGCCAAAGGCGCGAACATCAAGCTGGTGGCGAGCGCGAACAGCGCGACGACGGACGGCGAAGTGGCTTCGGCCATGTATATCGTTGACCACAATACCGCGCCGATCATGAGCTTCAGCTATGGGGACTGCGAACTGAACCTGGGGACCACGCTGGATGCGACCTTCAACAAGATGTGGCAGCAGGGAGCCGCGGAGGGTATTTCAGTGTTCGTCTCCACGGGCGACTCGGGGGCCGCAGGCTGCTCGCCTGCATTCAGGGCGGAAACCGCGGCGGTTTCGGGCCTGGGGGTGAGCGGATCTGCCAGCACGCCCTACGACGTGGCGGTGGGCGGGACTGACTTTATCTGGGCCAACCTGACTACCAAGTACTGGAACACCACCAATGCCGCCAACGGATCTTCGGTGCTGGGGTACATCCCGGAAGTTCCGTGGAACGACAGTTGCGCCAGCGACGACGTGGACAAACTCCTTGGGCTCTTCGCAAAGGGCTACGGCGAAGAGGGTTCCTGCGATTACATGCAGGCCAATAACTTTCACACCAACCGCATTGACACCACAGGCGGCGGAGGCGGGGTGAGTTCCTGCACCACGCCCAGTTCGACGTATCCCTCAAGCTGTTCGGGCGGATACAGCAAGCCGGCGTGGCAGGCGGGAACCGGCGTCCCGGCGGACGGCAAGCGGGACATCCCCGATGTGTCGCTTTTTGCGTCCAGCGGCACACTGAATTCGGCGTATCTTATCTGCGATTCAGCCAGCACTCCCTGCACATTTAGCAACGCGGCCGACACCGTGGCGCAGGGCGTGGGGGGCACGTCGGTGGCCTCGCCGGCCATGGCGGGAATCATGGCGCTGATCTTGCAGAAGGTGGGCGGAGCGCCGCAGGGGCTGCCCAACCCGGTCCTCTACAAGCTGGCGGCCAAGCAGCCCGTGGGAGGCTGCACTTCGCTCGGGGTTCAAGCCGGCAACAGTTGCGTCTTCTACGACATCAACGAGGATAACAACGCCGTGCCTTGCGCGATCGGCACACTGAACTGCAATGCCAAAAGCACCAACCCGGATGACTTAGGCATTCTCTCCGGCTACAAGGCGGGCACAGGATACGACCTGGCCACCGGCCTGGGCTCGGTCAATGCCAACAACCTGGTGAACGGGTGGAGTTCGGTGGCGCCCGCTGCGTCTGTTTCCATCGCGCCAACCATGCTGACCTTTGCCGGCACGCTGGTGGGCAAGAGCGCGCCGCCGCAGACTGTCACTCTGACCAACACCGGCGGCGCATGGCTCAACTTCCCCACCAACAGCGTCGGAATGTTCGGCGGCTCCTACGCCTCCTTCCCCGGCGTGACCACCTGCAATGCTCCACTGGCTCCTGGAGGAAAATGCACTGTCACTGTGACCTTCACCCCGAAATCGGCGGGAGCCCTGGCCACCACCATGGAGTTTGGCGACAACGCGCCTGCATCGCCGCAAATGGTGAAGCTGACAGGCACAGGCACTACCCCCATCGTCGTCACCCTGAGCCAGACTTCTCTCGACTTCATCTACACGACGGTGGGGACGACGAGCGGCTACGAGTCGCTGTCCGCGACCAACACAAGCGCAAAGGCCGTCAAGGTGGGGCCGATCTCCATCGCCGGAGCCCATGCCTCGTCCTTTTCCGAGCTCAATACTTGCGGGAGTTCTCTGGCGGCCGGGGCCAGTTGCTGGATTTATGTGGTCTTCAAGCCGACCGCCGAGGGCTATCTGATTGCGTTGCTCAGTTTCCCCGACTCGGCGGATGCCGGAGCGCAAATCGTAGTCCTGGACGGCACCGCGGAGCCCACGCCCCCCGTGATATTGACCCCAACGAGCCTGACCTTTGCTGCAACACCGAATGGCACGATTTCGGCGCCGCAGACCGTTACGCTGACCAACACGGGAACCTGGCTTCTATCGGTCCAGACTATCCAGATCGCCGGACCCAATGCGTCCTCGTTTTTCGAGTACGACAACTGCCAGAGCGGCAGCTACTTTACCCGAGGTGGAGGCTGCACGATAGAGGTGGCGTTCCAGCCGGCATCGACCGGGGTGCAGACCGCGACAATGTACCTCATCGACAATGGCGTCGGCTCACCGCAAGTCGTGCAGCTGACGGGAACCGGAAAATAGGGCATTTGCCGTTCAACGAAAGCTGGGTGCCCCTGGTCTCCTCCGCCGCGGCGCAGAGACCAGGGAATCCACAAATATCAACCGGCCCATCGCTAACCCGCTGAGCGGACCTAGATCTCCCACCGGAGCAGCGCCGCGCCCACCGTGAAACCCGCGCCCACCGCGGCCAGCAGCATCAGGTCTCCCTTCTTCAGCTTGCCCTCTTCGATGGCCGTCTCCATGGCCAGCGGAATGGTCCCGGAAGAAGTATTCCCATACTTCTCAATGTTGATGATCACCCGCTCCGGGTCCATGCCCAGCCGGTCCGCGGTCGCCGTAATAATCCGCT
>OCZT010002298.1_pt1 | contig 19832 bp, 16 predicted proteins | sample 1539031 | NCBI WGS metagenome assembly OCZT01 (sample SAMEA3539308, study PRJEB22396) | soil metagenome | biome: tundra; feature: field; material: soil | place: USA | collected 2010-05 | depth 0.15 m | reverse complement strand
CCGTTGATAAGAATCCTGCTTATCCACCTGCTATAGATAAACTGAAAAATGAGAAGAACTTGTTTAAAAATGTTTAAATTAGACAAACCAGGTATTTGAATAACATTATTGAACAAGATCATAGATCCATAAAGCGAATCGTTAATCCAATGTTGGGATTTCAGTCTTTTCGATCTGCTAATAAGACTTTAAAAGGAATTGAAGCTATGAATATGATCAAAAAAGGACAAGTAAATGATCTAAATTACTCTGTTCTTAATGAAGTCAAATACATTAATCAATTATTTGGCATAGTTTTATAATATTAGTACATTTTCCTTGAATATTTTGATTTTTATTCATTACCTATAAATTTACATATTTTTTAAATTTTTTGCAACGGAACCATATTTATTATTTTTTGATTGCAAAAAATCTTATGCAGGATTATTTTTCGTTTAGAAGCAAATTTTCATAGAATTAATTTAAAATAACTATAGAGATAATCATGTATTGTAGTGTAGGCACCAATATACATACAAACCACATATCAAAAGAGAGGGGAAATTGTCAACAGATATGTAAACAAAGAATTGCTTGGAAGAGTTAGTCTTTTTTTAAATTTAATATATTTGCATTAGTATATAATAAACTCACAGCTCTTCCAAGTTTTCCTCCTATATTTTTTAATGTGCTTGATTTAGTAGAATGCACAAATTTTTGCAAAACCTGCTCTGTACTCTTTTACCCTTTGATTTTAGTTTTTTATCCCCATTCTGCTTGATTATTATAGTGGTTATTACAGAGAACTGGATATTTAGTAAATGGCGTTGTGACCTTGATGATCGTGAAAAAAATGTGATAGGGAACGTGTTATGATAGAAATTATTAAATATATCTTGACGGTTTTCATGAAATATTAAACGTTGCGATTTGCTTGATGATTTCTCGTTAACGATAGCTTTTTTTATATGGTTTATTTAGCATATTTCAGCGTCTAACTGGCTAACAGTCAAATAGCAGATAGCCAATCAGATAATTTCAAAAAGTTAAATTTGTGCATTTGAACCAAGTTCATAGTACATTGAACATAAAACAATCTGAATCGACAAATAAATACCCATAAAGTCATGTTAATTTCAATAAAAATGGAGTGAAACCAATGTTGAAACAGTCATTTAGTAAAGCAAAAAAGTATTGACTATTTTGCTAGCAGTTCTTTTTGTAGCATCATTAACTGTAGAAGCAGCAAGTGCCCATTCGCATGGACATCACCATCTGAGTGATAGCTGCAACAGTTGTGGTAGTTCTCATTGTAATACCTGCGGTAGCGTCAACTCTCATACTTGTGGCAGTTCCCACGGTCATTGCGGTAATGAAAAAATTCCATGTCATCATGGTAGCTGCAATGACGATACCACTCGTGAAAATGATGACTAATTAAAAGTTAAATCATGTGCTACATTGTTTAGACATGAAAAATACCAGTTTACATCGAGAAAAGTATTGTGTATATTCCCATTGCTAAAATGCATTGGTATACATTGCTTGGCGCATGCCCTAAGGCTATTTGTTTGTAATGTATATCGGATATGTTTATTTTTTAAGCTTTATTTGAAGTTCTCCATTTTGAATTATTAATGTTGAATTATTCTTGACTAGTTAATTTTAGGATTATCAACTAGTATAAATTAGTAAAACAATAAAAATCAGGTATCATATACCACAAAATGAAAATACGGAAAAAGAATAAATATTTGATCTTAAACAAATCCACTTATTTTCAGTCCAACTTGCTGTTTTGTTTATAAATATGTCGATTAATTTTTAGTAAAGGGTAACTGAATATTGTTTTGAAGATCAATATAATTAATTTAAGCTCTGAATCACAGGAAAGGGGGTCAAAATTATTCTATTATCCTTTGATATCTTTTTTCCATAGCATTTTTGCTTTTTGTGGTTGCAAAATATTTTATGCGGAATTATTTTTTGTCTAGAAACTATTTTTCATATAATTAATTTAAAATAACTAAGTAGATAATCATGTATTGTGTTGTCGTATCTCCTACGAACAGACTTAATAAAGTAAAAAATAAGCTGCATAATGGGCCAAGGTTGCATAGTAAAAATACTTGGAAGATGTTGGCCTTATTTCGAATTAAAATATACTTGCATCGGTATATATTCGAAGTGACTGCTTGGGCATACAATCGAGACGACTCTTCCAAGATCTCAATCGATATGATATATATTTCAAATAAAATTTGATATAGGCGATATATTTATACATGTATGTAAGGAGATCTTAAAATATGTGCGAAGAACATTCCATGGCTGGAAAGGGACCCATAATTGAAACGATAATGGAAGAGACGTGGGAACTTTTGACTGAAGAACAAAAAAAGAAAGTTGCAGTAATGAGAATTGAAAAAATAATCAAAATTTTAGAAATTAAAATAAGCGGTATGGAAAAGATGATCGCAATAAAAAAAGAAGCTATAGCTAATATGCAAAAAATTAAGGAAATGCTCCAGTAATAAAAATAAGTTCAACAGAATACCGATAATGGAATTTGGACGCTGTACAAATTATCTCAAATCACGTGTTTCCATAACTATTCGAGTAGCCTTTAAAAGGATGAAATTTTACTTTTTTTGTGAAAGCGTTCATATTAATTAAATTTACCTTTTATAGGCTAAAGAATTATATATGCAATCTAGAGTACCAAATCTGTTCATTTTCCAACTTATTTGCATATTTAGGCAAGATTTCTAAAATTCATTTAATGTGAGTACTTTAAAACTTGCGGCAGATATGGAAACTTCCTAGCAAACATTGCTAATAACTGATTTATAACCGTAATCATTTTTGTGTACTAGATGAAACTAAGGCATTCAAACTATTTTAACTATAAAATAAGTTAGTTAGTAGATAAGTAATTAATTTTTGTCTATTCTGCGTAACCATGTTCTATCATATCATAAATCGTTTTAAAAAATAATTTATAATATTAAACAGGATGAATGAGTGCCATAAAAGAATAATTCCTAACTATCAGAAACAGTTAGAGATAACCTACTAAAACACGGCCAGGATATTTATAGGGAAGCTTTCAATAAAGCGTGGGAGGAGTATAAAGAATCATTTGAAAGGAAGTCCAGTAGAGATCCAAAAAGCTTTCGAGAACATACACTATCCAGCTAATAAGGGGACAATTATAGAGCAGGCTGAAGAACAGGGGACCAAGGGGGATATTTTTAACAAGCTATATAGAATATAAACAAAGAATGTCCCAATGTTGCAGAACTCAGTAGACAATTAAATGAGTACTAAAATAAAAAATCTCCATTAGACAGCAAGCTAACTAACATTCTTATCCATAGACTAGCACGAGAAAGATTCCAAATACCACACTATTTTTATTAAGATATGGATGTATTGGAACGTAATATCTGAATTAGACACGAGTGATAAATTGTGGAAGGGATCTCTGATATCTCTGATGTTTTTAGCAGAGAACATCCAAAATTAATTGACCCATTGCAACAAGAATTAAATGACGCCGCGTAGGAAACTTTTTTAAAGTAAAAGCTAAAAATGATTTTCATTTAGCTGGTAAAGAAAAACTTTTCTACCACGGGCTTGAGCAGAAATAAAAATTACGCGGACTTATTAATCACGCCTCTGAAGAATACAATCAAATGAAATCCATTTCATCTAAGCTGGAAAACATGGAGGATGGCAATGATAATTGGATTTCTAAAATAAAAGAACTAAATGATGCTGTAAATCACCACTTACGAAAAGAAGAAAATAATGTGTTTCCAGCAGCCCAAAAAGTTCTCAGCGAAGATCAAGCACGGGATATAGGTCAACAGTAACTTGAGTTTTCACAGAGTTTTAAACAAAAGCAATAACCTATTATGCATTAAAAATTGAAGATAAATGAGTTTTTTCTAAAATATCAGAAAAATAATTCTAGAGTAATCTGAACAACATTGAAAATATAAATAAATTAAATCAGCAACTCAATTTTTCAATACCTTAATTTCATTTAATAAATTTCTAACAAATCTTTCCATCTTTTTAATTTCAATAAAAATTAATTTCTTAATATTCTTGATAATTGCTACTCAAAATAAGACTGTAAATAAAATCGATATCAATGTTTTTATTCCACTAACTAGTTGTTTCAGCATATTACCACTTCTTTTTAATGAAGGATTTTCTACATTTTTAAGATACATAACCATCATTCATTCATTCATTCATTTTAAATTAATTATACAAAAAATAGTTTTAGAATCAAAATTGCGGGTCAATAACATATTTTAAAATCGAAAATAATTATTAATATATATGCTTATTTTGATATTGCTAAAAATATTGTGAGGGGTTATTTTTTTGTTACATTAAATTTTTCCTACAATTAATTTAAAATAATTACGAAGATAATTAGATATTGTGATGCTGCGTCATCCACAAATTACCTCCTGCATATGGGTAAAATAGTGTAGTAGAATTCCTTGGAAGATATTGATTTTACTTCGAACTAAAATATACTTGCTCCGCATATATTTCGAAGTAACTGTATTTGGGCGTACATTGAATTCAATTCTTCCAAGGTATCCTCCTATCATTTAGTAATACTCTAATAATTCTTTTTTATATCTAATACTATTTAAGATTTAAATTTGTTTCATTGATGCATCAAAAATTTTATTTAATCATTATATCAAGGAGACTTCACCAGTAATAAAAAAATCATTTTAATATTGTATTCTTTTTGAGTGTAAAAAATTTGATATTAAATTATTTTTCGTTTACAAGTTTTTTCCTGCAATTAATTTAAAATAATTATGTATTGTAGTACCGTATCATACCACAAAGAAACTTCCTGCATAAGGATGCGTCGTAGAATTCTTCGGAAGATGTTGGTTTTATTTCGAATTAAATACTTGCACCTGTATATATTCGAAATGAGACCAACATCTCCGAGAAATAATAGTTCATGAAGGGGAAGTTTAAACTATGTCATCTTAAGTTCGTAAAGTGTTAGGTGCCAATGAATTAAAAATAGGTCTTTATATCGGGGATTTTGACAGAATATGTGGCTAATTCGGTTATAAAAGCAATCTTGATATTGTCTTATTGAAAGACATAAAAGATGAGGCCGTACACATAATTACTGATCGTAAATGGTTTAATAGGACCAAAGCTTTTAAGCAGGTCGATTTAAAACCCGATGATCTTGTGGAATTTAGGGCGACGGTGAAGATGTACGGTGAGTGGATTACCAGGGCAGGCAGGAAGATGTATTTGATAAGCCTAAAAAGGCCGATTATCGGTTATCAAGACCCACGAACATACGAAAGCTCGAAAAATAATATTCCTTTTTATCCTTTTCAATGATGCACAGTTTTTTATCTTAAAATCTCTGGGTTTCCTAAATGCCATCAATAATAAGAAAACTCTGCTGATATATTATTCATGGAGCTTATGAAACTTCTAGAACATCTGGGGCTCATAGAACACTTGGAACTAATTAGCCTACTTATTTCCTGTTATTCAGCAATTTTTTATATCAATGAAAATATAGTACTAAACGAATTAAAATTTTATCAATTTTGATAAAAAAGGAGTGAATAAATGTTGAAACAATCACCTAATAGAATGAAAAAGGTACTGATTATTTTGATAGTAGTCCTTTTTGTTGCATCGTTGACAGCAGTGACAGCTAGTGCTGCACGCCATGGTAGTGGCGGTGGGCATCACGGCGGTGGACATCACGGCAGTGGTTGGGGCTGAGGCAATGACTATTCGCATCGCCATTGGTGGCATGGCCAGTACTACCCGAACTGTGACTGGATATTAAATCCATACACTAACCAGTGGGGGTATGGACCTGTTAATGATAATGACAAAAAATGCCTAAATTAAAAATTATAATTAAGATGCAGATATGGATTTTACTACTATTTTAAATCTACGTCGCATTGTACAAAAAAGTCACGAAGGATATTCAATTAAAATAAAAGTAGGATAAATAACATTAAGATCTTTAACTTTTTTTATTTAAAGCGTTAGAGTATCAAAAGAAGCATATTAAGCCATTCGTTATGCTAACAAAGTCATGTTTCTATTGTTCCATTGATGTATAGTTTTTGTGTATTAAAAGCTGTGCATTTCCACAATCCCTGCTGAGATTATAGGGTATTTTTGTTAAAGTATATAAATTTACACATATATCATACTAAGACCTATGTATTTGTCTAACTATGGTCAAACTAATGTTTGATATAGCCTGCAAGATTTTAGTTATACCTAAATTTAGTGCGCAAAAAATGTGAACTTGGGTGGAAATTCTGATAAATTTATTTTTCTAAACAATGCATCAAATTTTAGATTTAAATGGGTATTTGGCGAAAAATCTTCTAATTATCACTAACTAAATCCACTATTTAGCGATTTTTAATTGGGCTTAAATAAAACTAACTCATCAATGCAATCACAACCAAAAAATCACTCCAAATACTATAAAACAGGGGACAAAATCAATCAGTATTAAAGTAGATAATAAGTAGTTGGATTTCTTTTCCATCAAATTGGCGTAGCGACTTTAAAGACAGACTTAGATCCTTGCTTTAGGTGATATGGAAATTTTGAAACAGAATCCAATTAAATGTATTGAAATTGTACTTATTATAGAAAAGAGAATTATTAGATAATTTAGAAAAAGAAAGAAGGGGATCTTGGAAAAGTTGTGCCTACTGTTACTCATATACAGTTACTTCAAATATATACCCCTAGCAAGTACACTTAATTCGAACCTTTTTCTGCTACTCTTGCACAACACATAATTATCTGCATAATTATTTTAAATTAATTATATGGAAATTTGCTTCTAAAAAAAATAATCCTGAATAAGATTTTTCATAGTCAAAAACAAAAAATATAAATAATTATTTTCTGGTATTTGTGAAGTCGTCAGGATCTAATATTATTCTGTTCCTAGAGAAAAACCTTATCTTGAACCCATCAATGGCTTATCCCTGGTTTCTATTTGCGATTATACAATCAGGGCCCACATCTAAAGTGTTAGATATCCTGTATTATAATTTTGAGAATGAAAAAACATTTGGTATTAACTTTATAACACAACGTCAAGTTTAACTTAAAATAAACGTGTTTGTTTAAAATCAAATATGTGTGCATTTTTTTCTATACTTTTCAGTTTTTGAGTGTAAGTACTAGTGAAGCTCCATGTACTCAGGTATGTCGTTGAAGTGTTGTGAAATCTTGTCAAGATGGGGGATGTGTTGGGCTGCTAGGGTGGCTTGTTCTTCGCTACGCGCGCGGAACTCATACATTTCATTTCGAACTTCAGTTAATGGGTTTTGCGGGTCCACTGGATGCCCATTTATGGTTAAATCGTCCTTTACCATTCCGTTGACGACTTTTATATCTTCCACTAAATCCACTTTCACGGTTTTAATCAAATTTTCATCGTATGCAGGTGCATTCATATATTAGACGTGCTCAATATAATTTTTATCGTAGTCGCTTGTGTACTCATAAACTATATGCAAGTCGTAATAATCAAAGCTCAAATCGTAGTGTGAAAGCTGTTGCCCGGTTCGTTCGCATTTGGTTTGTTTACGAATTCGCACTCGCTGCTCCAACGGTTAATTATATTACAAATAAGACTGCAGCAAAATAGTCAGCACCTTTTTTATCCTCGTAACTTGTTGTTTCAACATTCAATTCACTTCTTTTTTATCAAGGATTGCCTCAATTGTTAGGATTGTACACGATTTACAATTATTTTCATGGTTATATCAAATTAATTATACAAAAAATAGTTTTTAAACGAAAAATAAACCCACATAATATTTCTCACAACCAAATCGCTACAGCCAAACATTTCATGGAAATCATCCAGTTTTCTGTAATGATCTCTGTCATAATCAAACTCTCTATTCAGTCTCTTATATGGTCATCAAGCTTGCTACACCATCCACTAGCCGTTTGGTCTTAATCCCCTCCATTTTTCAAAACTCGATTAAGTTCGCGACTCAATGATTTATTTTTGGTGGATAGCATACTCCCCATTGCCATCAGATCTGAAATTCACTTTGAGTATATTAGTGGTCCATTACTGATTATATTTACGATTATAATGTTTATGCACTTATTATTATTAACTCATAACATGTAGAATACTAAGTTAGGTGATTTATGGGATGATTAATTTCCTTATTTTGCTCACACTTTCATCGAAAAGTTTTCATTTATGTTTTGATATTATTCTATTATTAAAATCACTTTCTTTATTTATCAATGAAGATCCCAAAAATATAATTGCTTTTATTCTTCCAGCCTAAGGTTTTTGTTTCTTATGCAGCATCCGATCCCGCACAGAAGGGCTATGACATTATTTTCGACAGATTCCGTATCCTGATCCCCAAAAACAGTTATCCTGTAAGATATAGCTAGCCTTTCGATCCAGCTACTCCCTATGTAATTTTCTACTAAATTCGATCTCCTGTAGATATCACTAATTTCGCAAGCTGCAAGATTTTTGTTGGTACTTATAGCCTCAAGGATTATTTTGGGGTCAGCACCATTGGGAATAAGGACTGAGATGTCCCTGGTCGAATGTTTCAGATTTTCTTTTCTCCACTGCCTTAGTTCGGATTCTGAAAGGAGTCGAAGATTTTCGAGCTTAAGTTTTGTGAATTGATTTTTTGTCTGAGTAGCAATGCCTTTTGATATTAGTTTTTTGAGAACTACCTCATTCTGGTTAAACTTTTCAAGAATACCTACATGAGTTTTTCCGGAATAAAAGTGGAAAAAGCCACAGACTTTCCCGACAGAGTTTACTATGGTTTCATATTCAGCTATTTTGGAATTTATCAATTTATCCGACTTGCTCAGGGCTTGAGCAGTATCTCCGTACTTTCTAGCAGCAGCCTTCATTTTTCTTGCAAACCCCTCTTTATCATGAGCCCTTACCAAGCCAGATATCTCTTCACACTCTTTGATGAAGGTCTTATGGACTTCCAGAACTCCGGGATTTTCCATCTGGATAAGAGCATACAGATAGGGATTCTGACCAAGAATTCGGCCTACGAAATCCAGCATTATATCATAAACTGGACTTACGAATTTTCTGGATTTTTTTACATCAAAGTCCAACCTGTCAATGGTTGTCCCTATGCTGATATAGGCAAAATGAGTGAGCCCCTGAACGACCGAGACAAGCATGTCATGTTCAGTAGCAGTGGTGATTTCGACATTTGCTCCGCTTTCTTCAAAAAGTTTCCTTATTACTGGGAACCATTTTTCTGAGCGTCCTTTAACGGGAACAAGGATCACAGTTTGCCCTCTGATAGTCTTAATAGTTGGACCGAACATTGGGTGAGTTCCCAGAATTTCCACATTCTTAGGGACAAATTTCCTCATGGCTTCGATCGGCTTTACTTTAACAGAAGTAAAATCCATAAGGAGGCTTCCAGCCTTCATTTTTGGAGCAATTTCTGCAATAGTATCTTCAGTTACGTTGATGGGCACCGAGACTATTAAGATATCACTTTCAGAAATCGTTGATTCAAGATCCAAGGCAAAAGGAACTTCCAATTTTCTGGCAATTTCAATTTTGCAACCTTTTCCCCAAACTGCGACTTCATAACCTTTTTCTTTGAAAAAATGGGTAAACCACTGTCCCATCTCTCCAGTTCCGCCAAGAATCAACACTTTAGTTTTTCCGGAATTCTCTTTCTGTTGAGGAACTTTATATACATGATTTTTTGTATGATTTCTCTGAAAATAGCACTTAGATTCTTCTATCTTCATCCATTTTGTCTCCAGGTCCGTATTATGCTTTTAAAGCTTCCAAAACGGCTTTCTTCATGATTTCCACTGGAGGCTCAATTCCTGTCCAAAGTCTGAAAGCCTCAGCCCCCTGATAAACAAGTACTGAGATCCCACTTACAGTTTTTGCACCTACAGATTTTGCTTCTTTCAAAAGCTTGGTTTCTAAAGGGTTATAAACAATATCAAAAACAGTAAGTTCAGGGTGAAGTTCTTTTGCTGTTGCAATAGAATCTTCTGAGTTAGGGTGCATTCCTAGAGTTGTGGTGTTAATCAGTACATCTGCCTCTTTCAGAAGGTCTTTTAATCCTAAGAGCCCAGCTCCCTTTATCTTCCTTTCGAGGGATGCACCTGAAATATCCCTTGCAAGTTCGATTGCTTTTTTTTCGGTCCGGTTTATTACTGTGATATCTGCTCCATCGGCTGCAAGCTGGAACACAATAGCTCTTGATGCTCCTCCTGCTCCTGCAATCACTATTTTAGACCCCTTTATTTCTACTGCAGCATCTAAAAGCGCCTGTTTTGCTCCCAAACCATCAGTGTTGTATCCAATTATTTTTCCAGCTTTTCCGAAAACAACGGTATTTATGGCTCCTATACTCTCTGCCAGTGGATCAGGTTTAATGCAATCTAGTTTCAAAGCTCTTTCTTTTAAGGGCACAGTAAGGTTGAGCCCTCCAAATCCCATAGCATTTGCTCCAAGGATTGCCTTTTCCAGCTTTTCTGATTTGACATTAAATGCGTGGTAGATGCAGTCCATCCTAAGAGCTGAAAAAACTGCATTATGCATTGCTGGTGAAACTGAATGGCTTATGGGGTCTCCAAATACGCCAAAAATTAGTTTCATTCGAGCAGCTCCATTATTTTCTTTAATTTGTCTACAGGAAGTTGCCCAGAGGGGGTTAATATTGTATTTTCAACAGACGCATAGGTCAGGACTGAACCGTAAAAAGGAGCAATTACTCTTGTATGTTTTCCGAGATCGCCCATCGCAATAGTACAGATTTCCCTTCCTGCTCCCCCAAAATCTAGTGTAACTCTTAACAGATCCATTACATTTTTCATCGATCGTGGCATAACAGCAAGTTTAGCAATATCTGCCCCTGCCATAAATGCATTTTCAATTGTTGCTTTCATTTCCATAAAAGAAGGAGTTTTTGAAAAATCATGAGAAGAAATGATTACAGTTTTTCCGTTATTTTTTGCCGATTCTATCGCTTTATCTCTCTCGTCTTTATTTATAGAGAGTTCGATGTCAATTGCATCAGGTCCGTCTCTAAGAGTTAGAAGGTCTTTAATAAGCCCAATTCTTTCTGCCTCTTGCCCGTTCCATTTTCCTCCTTCTATATATGAACGGTTGGTGATAATTACCGGAAGGCCTGTTTCGGATTTTACTTTCCTGATGGTTTCTGCCGCTGTATCCCGATCTCTGATTCCTAGCAAATCCAGCCTCATTTCCAGAATATCAGCTCCAATTTCGGCCGCTTTTTTTGAAGTTTCAAGCGGTTTTTCAAGGATAACTGCAATAATTGCAGCTTTTTTCTTAAGATCGAGGGGGCCAATATGAGTCATTACTATCTCCAGATTTTTGTTTGCAATGACATATCATTTCTCTTCTGGGGGGTTAGTTCTCTACAATCGTTTCTTCAATACGTTTGCCGAAATGTCTAGCTCCTTCTTCCATGCGAACCAGAACTTCATCTCCTTTCTTGAGCTTGGCAACTGAGATCGGGTTTCCATCTTTTCCTACTAGTTTAATGGTCTCTGCATTTTGCAATATTATGGTAAGAGTTATGTCTCTGGCTTTTGCTTCAATAAGCAGAAGAGGACGACTTTCTATCTTGACTCTGCCCACAATACCTTCTCGTTGTTTTCCGTCTGAATCCACAATAGTTACTGTATTTCCTGTGTGGAGCTCCGAAAGATAGCGGGTTTTGTTGTCTATTTTGATGTAGGAATGGACCGCTCCTGCATTTACTCTAAAAGGGCGAGCTGCAACGTAAGGACTCTCATCAGATTCTGAGTTTACTAGGAACATTCCTTTTGCTTGGGAACCTATGAGCATGCCTTCTCCTCGCTGCATGAGGTTACATGTATCTACACAGACTCTGTCTCCCATCCCGAGAGTTTCAACTCTGCTCACAATTGCAGACTCGAGTTCGATGATTTCATTTCCAAGATCTCTTGCAGCCTTGATTGTATCTTTTATCTCCTGAAGGTTTCCACTGTCAAGAAGAACTCCATCTACACCGGTTTCTAAAATCTGAAAGGCTATTTTTGCTTCTTCTGCACTTTTTACTCCGTAGATAATCTTTACTTTATGATTCTGGAGATCTGCGATTAGATTTTCAAGAGGGATAATTTTCCAATCAGTGCCTGTTACAAGTAGGTAATCGCAGATTTTTCCCATTTCAGCTGCAAAATGCTCATAAAGTTTGTCCCTTATGACCACATATCCACCCACTAAGCTCCCTTTGTCCGTGAGAAGAGTTGCTGTATTTATATCGATAGAACCCGAAATATCAGGGGGTAGGGGTTTTGTTCCATCTCCTTCTCCCCTTTTTCCGATAACCACAATTTCAGCCCCAAACTTATTGTCATGGGCAAATGTTGCTATCGTAATGTTTCCCAGTTCTCGGACCCTTTCTACATCGCCTGTATTTACAAGAACACAGTCAGCCCCTGATTCAAGGCCCGTAGTGATCCTCTCCTTCTGTTCTTCCCATTCACCTTCATCGGCTTTTATCCAGACACTTTTCTTTTTCAAAGGCTTCAACTCCGGTAATTTCTTGCTTTCACTCCGGCCTTCCCTTTTTAGTTTCAGTTTTTATTTTCGGATAATTCTTTCGCTATTCAATCTCTTGCTGTCATTTCAGCTGCATTAGAGCTTCTTCTACAGGTCTTCTATGATGGACGATTTCGCAGATAGCTCGGGTAAGTCTGACGGGGTCTTTGTGCTGGAAAACATTTCTTCCGATTGCAGCTCCTCTGGCTCCGGTTTCCATTGCTCCATCAATCATTTCCAGAAGCTCTAGGTCTGTTGAAGTTTTAGGTCCTCCTGCGATAATTACCGGTACAGGACAACCCCTGATTACATCTCTGAAACTATCAGGATCTCCAGTGTATACGGTTTTTACAAAGTCAGCTCCGATCTCAGCTCCGATCCTTGCAGCATGTGCCACATTTACAGGATCATGCGGATCGGTGATTTTTTTGCCTCGGGGGTACATCATAGCAAGAAGAGGCATGCCCCATTCCGTACAGTCTCTAGAGATTTTTCCGAACTGCTCAAGCTGATCTGCTTCTGTTTCGGATCCGACGTTGATATGGATAGAAACAGCATCTGCACCAATTTTAATTACTTCCTCCACTGTGCATACCTGAACCTTGGCATTTGGGTCCGGACTCAAGATAGAAGAAGCGCTGATATGTACTATGAGGCCTATATCATGACCATATCCTCTATGGCCATATTTTACCATTCCTTTCTGCATGAGGACAGCGTTTGCGCCTCCTTTAGCTACCCCATTGACTGTGTCAGTTACATTGATCAGTCCTTTAATAGGTCCATCTGAGATTCCATGGTCCATGGGAATAATGACAATGTTTCTACTCTCCCGGTTCATCAGTCTTTCGATTCGTATTTTCTTACCCATTTCTGACATCGTGATTCACCTAAGTTTTGGATTTACTTATCTAGTCCTTAAATTTTTTTATCTATTTATTTTATCTATTATTTACCATTAACTTTGGTAATAAACCAACATGCTATTTGCTAGCGTGTAGCATACTATCGTACATCAATTATTTAAATGTATGTCGTTAATTTATAAAGTCAGTTACGCTTTCAGATCAAAAAGAATGTTCTTGACATTATATGTGTTAATTTATAGCGATGATCACAATAGACGATCGATATTTTATAGAGAATTTTGAATAACGTCAAAATTCGGCGGGGTTTTCAAATGAATGTATACTATTTCTTGAACATAGAGGTTTCTCGGAATTCGTTCCACTTATCTACAATGAGTCTAAAAATAAAAATATACATTAAATGTGATGAATTCTAGATTCAAAGCCTTTTGCCAACTAAAGGAGTTACAGATTTTGAACTTAGAAAAGATACGAAAATTAAAATGGGATTAGATTGGCTAATGTAGTAAATTTAGAGCTCCAGAACAATAGCATCGACTAAAAAAGAGAAGGAAAAAATTATGAGAAAAATAAAAATTCTTGTTGTTAATAACTATGGACAATTCTGCCACCTTATTTACCGGGCTGCTCGGGATCTTGATATGGATGCAAAGATCATTTCAAACACAATGTCTATCGAAGATATTCTTGCAGAAGAGCCAGATGGACTGATCCTGAGTGGAGGACCGGAAATTGATCGAGGAGGTTTGTGCTGTGATTACGTCCAAGGAATTGACCTTCCAATCCTTGGAATCTGCCTTGGCCACCAGATAATTGCTCTAGCTCATGGAGGTCATGTTCATGCTGGGAAAAAAGGTGGGTATGCAGAGGTTGATGTAGAAGTGATCGAAGAAGATGATATCCTTCTGGAACTTGGCACAAAAATCACTGTATGGGCTTCGCATGTTGATGAGGTTGCCATTATTCCTGAAGGTTTTATCCACCTTGCTCGCTCAGATATATGCGAGATCGAAGCCATGCGTCATCCTATAAAACCGATTTATGGTATCCAGTGGCATCCTGAAGTTTCCCATACAAATCAAGGAGAAAAAATGTTCATGAATTTTTTTGAAGTATGTGATCAGTACTAAGATCCCATGGGTCCAGTATGATCTTATTGATCTAATAACTGTTGGATTGTACAAGCGAATTTAAGTCTGCAGATATGCAGCTAGTCTATAAACACTGCAGACAAAAAAAGTCAGAGATGATTACATCCCCAGTTTTTTTTTCATCATCTTCTGAATATTAAATTTTCCGCCTTTGAAACCTTTTAGAGCCATCTGCATGGTCTTGTGATATTTCAGTAACTCTCTGACATCTTCAGGACTGCATCCTGAACCCCTTGAAATTCTTTTTATCCGTGATCCCCCTATGATCTTTGGATCTTTCATTTCATCTTCTGTCATTGAATCCATGATTATCTTATAATTCCTCATTTTATCACTTGTAGCCTGAAACATTTCGTCTGAAAGCTTCATGCCTCCCAGTCCCATGGGTAACATGGACATAATTTGCTTGAGAGGTCCAATTTTGTTCATTGCTTCAAGTTGTTTGTACATATCCTTTAGAGTGAAGCGTCCCTGCATCATGCCTTCAACATTCATATCTTCTTCACTCAATGTTTCCTCAGCTTTTTCCATCAGGCTTTTGAGGTCGCCCATGCCAAGAAGTCTTGAAATGAATCTATCAGATTCAAATTTTTCTAAGTCTTCAGCCGTTTCTCCGACACCAATAAAGGCGATAGGAGATTTTGTTTCGGAAACAGCTGAAAGAGCCCCACCTCCTTTTGCTGTACCATCAAGTTTTGTTATTATTACACCTGTAATTCCTATTGAATCATTAAAGGCATGGGCTTGTTGGCTTGCAAGCTGTCCTATACCTGCGTCCAGAACCATGAATTTTTGATTTGGCTTTGCAACAGCATTGATCCTTTCCATCTCCTCTATCAGTTCGGTTTCAAGAGCATGCCTACCTGCAGTGTCTACGATTTTTATGTCGTATTTTTCAATTGCTTTAAGCCCGTTTTTCGTAATCATCACTGCATCGGGATTTCCTTCTTCTCCGTAGAAAGCGACATTGAGATTTTCACAGAGAGTTTTAAGTTGGTGGTAAGCTCCTGGACGGAAGGTATCTGCGGCAATAACTCCTGCTTTGAGTCCTTTTCGCTGGAAGTAGCGTGCAAGCTTTGCAGTACTTGTGGTTTTCCCACTCCCCTGTAATCCTACCATCATTATTGTCTGGGGCTTGAGTTGAACATCAGCTCCCTTCCCTATTATTTCCATCAGTTCTTGGTAAACAATGCGGACTACGTGCTCTCTAGGATTTATTCCTGCAGAAGGATCTTCCTTCATAGCACGCTCCTTAATTTTCTTGGACATGTCCATAACAAGTTTTACGTTTACATCGGCCTGAAGCAGAGCCCTCTGGATATCCTTTATTACTTCGTTGACCGTACGCTCATCAATTCTCCCCGCACCAATTAGTTTCTTTAGAGCCCCCTGTAAGGAGTCTCCGAGTTTTTCCAGTACCATCTGAAAATCGTCCTATTAAGTTTTTGAGAATGAATAAAATATAACTCACACTTTGTTGATATTATGTAAGAGAGTATCATTTCCTTGATAAGCCTTAAGTTTCGGAAACTTAAAAAAATATAGGTGAATGAATCCTAAATATAAATCAGTAACCGGCTATAAAAAAGTTACTAGGTATAAAATTTTGGATTCACAAAAATATATTAACAGAGAAAAGATCCTTTATTTCAATTGAATGCCCCGAAGTTTCCACCCCTATTCAATCTTTGGGGTATTCAACTGAAATAAATTTTGAAATTTTTAAGATGATAATCTCAAAACCAAGGATAAGACATTGATATTGACTTCAATGATATCTTATGTTGTGGAACCATAGATGCCTACTGCATAAATAATGAAATTAAAACTGAAGAGTGAAACTTCTTGAGGTAACCTTTCTGTACTGTATGCATAAACATAGTTTAACAGTAAAAATCCGACATGGAAACTTTGATCAAAAAGTATAATTTATATATCTCAAAAGATAAGTGACCAAATATTTAATAGAGTTTAAGAATGGGTCAAAATCTTGTCGACTGTAACATAACTTCTTCATTCCCCCTAAATATGAAAATGTACTTTCAACATAAAAATCAAACTATCAAATTAGGATTTAAAAAGACTAAATTGAGGGAAAAAATTATTATAGTATATTATGCTGGCCAACTCAAAAGCACATTACAAAGAATTTATGGTAAAAAAGAACAATTGTGTATGGTGTTGGTATTCATATAACCATATTTATCTGTTCCGAATTCACTTGAATTTATCTAAAAAATATAAATGAAAATAGATTTCAAAAAACTAGTTGAATAAGTTACGGGACGTATAGAGTCAATCTGAGTGAATATACAGAATTAGCTAAATCAAAATTAATTTGCAAATAGTTGGATGGAAAGATTTGCTGAAATAATGAAAAATGTGATTAACTTTTGAGTTAATTATATCGGATTTCGATGAATTCTTAATTTTAGTCATATATTTTAAATATCATATAAATGATTCGTGAAAGTTAGATTTTTATAGGAATCTTTCATAGAATCAAGAATAAAATCCGAAAAAATCTTTATTCGCAGGTATTGTGTTTTGGCTAATTTCTAAAAAATTTAATTTATTCTAAAAACTACAGAGCTTTACTTTCACAAGACGAAGAGACAAATCTTGTCAGAATCTCAGATCAGATGTATAGAGACAAAATAGGTTTTAAAATAGTTTTATGATGCTTGTTTCTACTTAAGGAAATAAATGGTACGAATATGGACCCTATAACATGAGTGAATTTACCGCAGCTCTGAAAGTCATATCCATAAAAGTTGCTCAAAGGTACAGATTAATCCGGCTTATTATTTCAAAACCTTAAATATACTGTTAGAGTCTGTAAAATAGATGTAAGCAATGAAGTAGCTCAAATGTTCACTTATATTCTGGAGCCTCTTATATATAAGATATAGGCATCTTTTGACATGGCTAAAAAAGATGGAATTGTCAGTGCCCAAGGAGCAACTAGTATGTAAGCTCGCCAATGTTACGTTGGAGCTAGAGCTGGTGACTGTGAAGATCTGCAAATCCTTACCTTATACACAATCAGTCGATATAATATACCTATCCGAGAAATGTGGTTACTGATGCTGCTTGATCTAATTTATGTATTTGGATACGACTAATGGCTAAGGCAAAAATTCAGGCTGCTGGGAAAGAAACCATTCAGATGCTGAAATTTTACAAAAACGAGCTACTTGGTAATTTTCGACATCAAACCACTGAACGCATTAAATATTTCGTACTTTTAATCTACACTCATTGCTACCACAGAGGAGCGTTTGCAATTTATGGAAGTTCCAAAAATTGAAAAAAATATCGGGATCAGTCTATACTCCACAAATACCGAAGGCCTTGGAGGGAAGCTTCGTCAGGAAGTGGAGGATTTTGTTGTTAAAGAGATAACTAACAGAGAAGAAGGACAGGAGGGTAAGTATCTGATTCTTGAGCTCATAAAACGAAACTGGGATACACATCATCTAACCCGGACTCTCGCAAAAATACTCCAGATTAGCCAAAAGAGGATCAGCATTGCAGGCACAAAAGACAAACGTGCACTCACCACGCAAAAAATCAGTATTTTTGATATTGATGCTTCCATAATTGAAAATATTCATTTGAAAGACGTAGAGCTAAATGTACTGGGACGCTCCAGAAAATCAATAGAAATTGGAGATCTATGGGGGAATGCCTTCATAATTACAATAAGGGACATACCAAGTTCTCCTGAGGAAGCAAGAAAGCTTCTTGAAAAAACTACAAATGAAATCCTGTTCAAGAGTGGAATCCCCAATTTCTTTGGAATACAGCGTTTTGGTTCCATCCGACCTGTCACTTACCTGGTAGGAAAAGCTATTGTGGAAGGGGATTTTGAAAAAGCTGCCATGCTCTATATTGCCGAGCCCTTTCCTGATGAACCAGCTGAGATAAAAAAAGCTCGTCAGCTAGTTAAAGAGACACGTGATTTTAGAGGGGGCCTTAAAAACTATCCCCTCCGCCTGGGTCATGAAAGAGCCATGATGAACCACCTGATCGCAAACCCGAATAATTTTGCAGGCGCTTTCACAATTCTCCCAAAAAATCTTTACACACTGTTTGTACACGGCTATCAATCATATATCTACAATACGATCCTCTGTCGCAGAATCGAAAACAGTCTCCCTTTAAATCAGGCTATAGAAGGTGATATTGTCTGCTTCAAAAACAACGTCGGCTTTCCAGATTCTTCAAAGACCGAACAAGTTACAGCCGAGACCGTAGATGCAATGAATCGTCTTATAAAAAGGAAACGTACCTTTATAACCGCTCCTCTACCAGGCTATAAAACAGAATTTGCTTCAGGCATTCCAGGGGAAATCGAGCAAGAGGTGATTCAAGAACTCAAAGTTCCTCTAAAAGGTTTCAATGTGGTAGAAGTTCCTGAAATGAGTTCAAAAGGTACCCGCAGGGAAATACTTTTGCAAGTGGAGCCGAAATTTGAGGTTACAGAAGACGAACTGAATCCAATAAAATCAAAGGTAGTGCTTGAGTTCATGTTACCCAAGGGAAGTTATGCAACAACCTTACTCAGGGAGTATATGAAAGTAGATCCATTGTGTATGAGCTGAAAATTAAGAGAGGGAACTCTTCATGCTAGTGTGAGTCAAATAGGAAACTAGTCATCTAATAAACCATCTAATTTAGTCATGTCAGAAGAAAATGATTTGTAGTCTCGGATTAAGAAATATAAATCTCTTCGCTGTTTCGAGCGGATAATTTAGAATCATTTTCTAAATATGATACAATATATGTGATATTTGAAAACAGTCATTTAGAGACACCACATTCAGTATCGACGTTTATTTATTTGTGGTTACTTCGAAACTACAATCAATACCTCTATTGTTTAAAGTAATCGTTTGATCGAACTTGAAATTTGATTAATAATTCTTTAGTAAAATAATTAATATGTTCTTCTTTTTCTGACCCTGAACGATGTTACAGGAATTGTATGAAAGAGCTGTAATTATTTGGATTTGATATCTAACTATTGAGTTTTTGGTTCTATGTAGTCTTCGGTTGATATCACATTTTGTTTTTGAAGGATGAGAACTCCAAGTCTCATTATCAAGATCTTGACCTGAAAATATTTATAGATCAAGCAAAGGAGTTTGAGGGATATGATGAAAATAAGCT
>OCZT010002297.1_pt1 | contig 19836 bp, 12 predicted proteins | sample 1539031 | NCBI WGS metagenome assembly OCZT01 (sample SAMEA3539308, study PRJEB22396) | soil metagenome | biome: tundra; feature: field; material: soil | place: USA | collected 2010-05 | depth 0.15 m | reverse complement strand
GGCTGATCTTTGTCGGAAGAGACGCTTTGCGGTTGCTGTCCGCTGGGGGCTTGTTGTGGCGAAACTGCGGCTGCTTCCGCAAGCGGCACTAACAGAAACATCACGAAACCGCCTGCAATCTGTCTCTTTAACCAACAGCTCGAGATTCGCATGTGCGCCCCCTCTACCCAGTCATACCTCGCACCTCGGAATGGCCGCTTAAAAGCTATTATGCTGTGTCCTAAGCGGCCTCATGTGAGCTATCCGGAACACTTACATGCAATGCACCATCAGCGGAAAGCAAACGGAAGCTGTTTACCGCGTCCGCGTTCGTTTCAAAGATCTCAAAGAGACGGCCTACTCCCGTAATTTCCAGAGTTGACCTTGCTCCTTCCCGGACCGCCGCAAGCCTGACGTCGCCATTGTGCTTTATTGCTTCTTCCAAACAACATAGCAGCACGTGGATTATTGACCTGTCCATGATGCGCACATTGGAACAGTCAAGTACTATGCATGGGCGATCCTCGCTCATAGTTATCTTCAATTCGCTCAAAAAACGCCGCCCCAGTTTCACGCTCAATGTTTCCGGTAACTCCTTGACCATCGCTGCAACTTCTCGACTTGTCATACTCTGGTTCTCCCTTAACCTGCGTTTCGACCCGTCTCCAAGAGCTACCTTAGATTGGTTCTCAGCGAAGGACAGACGACTGCTTATCCGAAGCTGCATTGAGGTTCTCGGTTTTTCAGGATCCTGCAAAAGATGCGGAAGCTCAGCCTCAGAGTTGTGCAGAGCTCGCACTAGCATGTTTCTCCCGTACCGGAAAAGTGTTATCAGGTTTGTGTTATACCAACAACACTCTTTCATGCGGGGCGATAGTCCGCACAGAAACCGAAGTTTATCAAGCCTGCTGGGCGATGCCAGCATTGCCGCTGCCAATCGATGATTCCCGTCCAGAACTGTGAGTGGACCTCTTTCGTTTAGACCGATAAGGATCACAGCACTAAAGCCAGGATCCTCCTGGTGGAGCTGATCGCCAATCGAAGCAATCTTCGACAGGAATGGAGCATCGACAAGATGCTGCCCCGTGCGCATGCACTCGGCAACTTCGGTAATCGAGTAGTTGCCGCGGGCGAGCTTTCGCCACTGGGCCCTTGGAAATACCCTGATCTGGCCTAGGTCCGCGTCGGCTATTTCCACCTCATACCATTCCGTCCCGGTAGGAAGCTCCTTCCACAGAGCACGATGCCTAATGAATAGCAACGCTCGCCGCTTTGCATTCTCGTCTGCATCGTCGAGGTCAGGATTGCCAACAACCGCTCGCAGGCTCTCCTGGTATTCCCGAAACTCGGGGGAGCCAAAGTCGCTCTTCAGGAACTCTGCAATTACTTCATTTTCCGATACGTGCCGAATCAGCCTGACCGACCGACCGCTGCCCGCCTGTGACAACTCCTTTGATTTGGATAGCGATTTGATAAGGAATGGTAATGCCACAGAAATGAGCAGAGCGGTCATCAGAACCAACTGCACAAGGATGACTTCGCGTAAAGACGAATGGAAACGGCAGAGACACGCGATGAGCACGCCGCTGAACGCCAACTGAACCCAACTTGTATTCGCGATCTTATAGGACATCTCGAAGGTGATAATCACGACGCTGAGCGAATAGACGATTGTCGTAACCGCGTACAGCGCCAAAAGATACGGAAGGTCGTACTTTCCGGCGATCTCGAAGCCGGCTCCGAAGAACGTTGTCCAGATTCTCGCAGGTGCGACAATCAGGCCGAGAGCGAGCACCGAGCCGGTGAACAGCACAAGCGAAAGCGAGATTGCGATAACCTTGAGATCCTTTCTCTCTTCATCGCGAGTGCCCGCTACGAGCGGGAACATGGAATTCACAACAGCTGAAGAGAAGGAGAATATTACCCGGCCAACCATTGCGACAGCCGCATACAGCCCTGCCTCTTTAGGCGAGAAGAAGTGCTTCACCAGCACGATGTCACAATTGTTGATAAGAACCTGGCCTGAGAAGAAGACCATTGCCTGGGCCGCTTCGCGAAGAGCAAATGAAAGGCCAATAGGGTTCGGAATCCGGGCGGCCAGTGTGGGTGCGGCCGCAAGGTAAGCCACAGCGACCGCGGCGGAGTTGGCCGCGATCACTCCCGCAACGCCGAAACCTAAAAGAATCATAAGGAGCGAACCGCCGAGCCGAACCACTCCCTCTACAACAAGATTTGTGGCGAGACGACGAAATCCGTAGGTGCCCTGGATGTAACCTCGGCGACAACCCAACGGAACGTAGAAAGCTGCGCCCATCGCCAGCAGTGCAATGAGGGTGGGGCTGGGCAGATTCAGATAATCCGCTATGGCTCCCTGAAAGAAGACCAGTATGAGCGCAACGAGGATGCCGCATCCCCATGCGCTTCGATGAAAGCCGCGATAGACCGCAGCCTTCCCCTCCGGTGTGCTCTGCTTTGCAACCACCTTGGCGGAAATGATTTGGAAGGAGAGCGTTACTGCAGATATCAGGGTGAGAATGGTGTAGACAGCTGTTGCATGCCCGAAGCCTTGAGGACCCAGGAATCTCGCCAACACAATATTGTAGGAGAGATTGATGGCGGTTGTCAGGCCAGAGCCGGAAAGCAATACAACACTTCCGGAAACAATACTGGCCTGCAGGGTTCTCGTCTTTTGCGTCAAACCCTCCATCGCACTCCTGAATCGCCCGGCTTTCCATGCAAGAATGTATCTGCCTGAAGCTGAAGATACAGTTCTACCTGCGCCGTTACTTGGTTAGTATGATTCACCACTTTACGGTCTGGCTGGTCAATATTCATCAGTGTTGGAGATTCCTGCTTCATTTGTGACAACCTGGAGAGTTCCCAGGGACTCTAATAGATAAGCCCATGATTAACATCGCAAGAATCATGTTTCTATGCCTTCTCCTGCTGCCCCACGGATGCTCTGGTCCCGGGTCGAGCCAGGCGCTACGAATGAAGCATCGGGCGACGGGTAACTCACCGGAGACCATTGCCTTGTACGAGGCCTGGTTCGGACACCACAGCCATATCTCCGTCGGCTACTCTTCGCAAGACCCCGCTACCATAAAACGTCAAATTCGCCAAGCAAAGGCCGTGGGCATTTCCGCATTTGTGGTGGATTGGTACGGAGACAGGGAGCCATTCATCGATCGCAGCTACGCCAAGATGCAGGCAATCGCTGACAGCGAGAAGTTCCAGGTTGCGATGATGTACGACGAATCCAACGAAGAAGAAGGGGCGACTGACGAAGCTATCGCTGATTTCACGATGTTCCACGACACTTATCTGTCGCAGAAAGCATCGGGACATGAGGCATATCTCAGCTATGAAGGCCGGCCAGTCATCTTTATCTTTCCAAAGGGCGGTCACACCGACTGGAACAGGGTGCGTGCGCTGGTAAACAAATGGAGCCCTCCACCCTTTCTTATCTACGAGAACCTGCCCGGCCCCTATGCGGACGCATTCGATGGCTTTTACGCATGGATAAACCCAGGAGAAAAGGGGTGGGCAGCAGACGGCAGCAACTGGGGCGAGCAGTATCTGACTGACTTTTATCAGACTATGCTGTCAAGGTACCCTGACAAGATTGTCGTTGGAGGCGCGTGGGCCGGCTTCGACGATCGCAAAGCCTCCTGGGGACTTAACCGGCATATATCTGCCCGGTGCGGCCAGACATTTGCCGACACCTCTAACCTCTGGCACAAATACTTCTCCTCTGACAATCTTCTGCCCTTTGTAATGATCGAGACGTGGAACGACCACGAAGAGGGTACAGCGATTGAAGGCGGGATTCCAAGGTGCGGTTCCGGGTTGGAGGAGCACCCGCTGACTCCATCCGAAGAGAAGTCCCGGGGGGTGCAGAAGAAACCATAGAGAAGTGTACCGCAGAGGAGGGCCTCGCGCGTTCTAAGGCACCGCTTAAAGGGGGCAGGTTCAGGAGTACCGTCGGTGCGCGGACTGCACTGTCGACTTCATCCGATGCGTTTGCTTTCTGAATCGGCTCTATTTGATGAGTAAACCTGCGGGAACAGATAACCTCCAGCTTTCGCCGGAGGCTATCTCATCTTTACGCCGCCTCGATTCCTTCCGGGGCCTCTTCGTCGCTGGATTGCGCTGCAACGATCCCAATATGCGACGCGACTGCGGCAGGAGAACGGTGAACCGTGTTGATGATCGAGAGGGGCCGGCTTCGCACTTCATCGTAAACGCGTCCGACATATTCGCCGAGCAGTCCGAGGCATAGAAGCAGTAGACCTCCTACAAAGAAGACGGAAGCCGCAACTGCGAACCCTGCAGTTGCCACTTGGGTTTTCGAAAGGAGCATAAAGAACGCCATAATCCCGGCGATGCAGCTCGAGAAGAGAAAAAGTGCGAAGCTGAGTCTCAGGGGCTTGTAGCTGAAGCTGGTAATGGCGTCCATTGCGTACTTGATCCGACTGATGAACGATAGTTTCCCGTCGCCCGCCAACCTATCCTGCCGGTCGTAGTAGACCACGGTATTCCGATAGCCGACCCAGGCGCGAAGTCCGGGCAAGTAGCGGTTCTTCTCTCCCATCGCGTTGACCGAATCGACGGCCTTTCGATCCATGAGGCTGAATACTCCAGCGTTGAGCGGTATCGGGAAGTCGGAGAGGGCTCCCAAGACACGATAGAAGAGAGGAAAAAGCTTGGCCAGGATCTTGCGACTCTCCTGCCGGCTCCTTCTCACCGCGACCACGACCTGAGCACCTTCCCGCCAGGCATCAATCAGTTTCGGCAGAACCTCCGGCGGATCCTGAAAGTCGCCATCCATCAGAATTACCGCGTTACCGCGCGCGGTCTGAATGCCGGCTGAGATAGCTCCCATGTGACCCCAATTGCGGGATAGTTCAACAACCACGACATGCGAGTCCATGGACTGAAGTTCCCTCAGTAGCTCGAGAGAGACATCCGTGGAACCATCGTTTACATACACCACTTCCCATGCCGTGTGAGCGCCCTCCAGGGCGCTTGCCACAGCTTCATGGAACCGCACGATCAATTCTTCTTCGTTATAGATGGGAACGACGATAGAGATCATTTTAGACTCCTGGAATTCTGGATTTTGTTTTAGTCAAAGAGCTCATTGTCTCTCTCGTTCGTGCTTACTCAAAACTTCAGGAAGCATCATCTCCGAATTCGAGGAATTACATCATTTTGGCTCTGCCTGAAAGACCCGTACTCTCCATCGAACTTCTGCAGGTGTCAAAATTATTACGTATCGGGCAGTCACATGCTGTGTCGTTTTGACCTTGTCGTGGTCGAGGACTTGTACGTCGTATTCAACCTGGTCTGCAAGCTCAATAGACAGTCCTTCGGGCGAGTAGAAGACTATCTTGATGTCGTGCGAAGTATCCTGATAGCGCGTAAGGATTCCCAGCGCTGTCTGCTGCTGGACCGTCTCCGTTAGTTTGTCTTTGGCAGTTCCCACAAAGGCTGGATCGAGCAAATCAGAGCGATTCTGCTCAAGCGCGAGCTTGAGACTTTGCCAGGACTGCAAATAATCGCGAATCGCCGCCTTCTCGGTCAGCTCGGATAGAGCCCTTGGGCCTTGCAACTCCGATGGTTCCACGCGCACCACAGTTTGGGCGGATCCGATGCTCGCGGCAACGGTTAGAAGTGAACATAGAGTCAGAATGGGGTTTTGCATGGCTACTTCTCCCAACGAATCTGATTCCCCAGGACAACACCGCTTGCGACAGAGATCATTGCCCCGGTATGGGCAGGCATTTGCACCGTGGCAACTCCGCGCTTAATTGGCACGTCGACTGTCGACTGAGCGCCACTATAACTCTCAGTGAAGGTGACGATCGTTCCGTCCGGCACTGCGTTGCCGTTGCAGTCGCGTATCGGCTCCGTTGCGAGCTGAACCTGCTGGCCCGACTGGCGAGCGCTCATCTTCAAACCGCATGGATCACCAGGAACCTGGCCTACAACACGCGTGCTCGAAATCTCGCCCGTGCGGGCCGCGAATTTGTCAATGCCTTGTTGAGCTGTGGAGTCCATTCCGGTCCAGGCAGCCCCATTGCGGGTCACAACCACGCGTTTTTGCACGGCGCCAGATGGACTCGACAATTCAAAGGACACTGGCATTGGGGTATTGATCAGATTGTGATAGACGTCGACGACATATACGGCACCGGTGATGCCGTCATGCAGTCCAACTTGAACCCGAGATGGTTTGGCAAGAAAGGTGATATCAGCGGGCTTGCTTTCCGGCACAACATAGAATGAGCCACTCTCTGTGGAGGCGTCTCGTGCAAGAACCACCAGGTAATGGCCGGCGTTATAAAGCGATCCTGCGGAAAAGTAAATCGGCTCGCCGAGATGTACTTCCCGCTTCAACACCTGCGCGGGGCCGATGATGTAGAGCGTCGCATTCCCGCTCCCGCTAATCTGAACTGAAAACGCAGCGCCGGCTTCGATGACCTTGGGCAACACCATGCCTCCGCCTTGAGCAAAGGCCGGCTGCATCGTTGCGAAAACCAGGACGCATAGCAGTAGCGCCATTCTCGATCTCACTGGGAACCTCCCGAGCTGAACGTCGCAATCACCGCACGCTGGCTGCTGATTTTCCCCGCGAGATCCCCGGGAATATGGATTTCAAATGGAACCGGAATCTGCGGCAAAAGCGCTCGGTCGATGTATTGGTCGGCTACCCAGACCAACTGGCCGGTTTTGTCGTAGAACGTTCCAAGAACATGCGCCACGTTGACCACCTGCCCGCTTTGATTTGTTAGCTGCCCGGTCAACGAGGCTGCGGGGGCCGGGTTCAAGTGCTCGTTATCGATTTCGATCACAGGGTCCGCCGAGGCTGAGACAAGGGCCGACGAAGGAGTCATGCGGACGCTGCCTACATCGGACAACGAGACATTAGAGAACTTGATTAGAAACGGAGTGACCTGTTTCGGCAACAGAAGGTGTGAAATCTTGTCGAAGCTGCCTTCGGTTGCGATGGGCGCTTGGTTCTTCGACAGCAATGTAGCTGTGACTGACACGTAAGCGGGCACGACGTCTTCATTTAGAAGCTCTCCCATGATGACTACGCCATCAGCTCGATCAACGGGATGCATGTCCACAATGCGCACGTGGGGCGCTTCTACGTCTTGAGATCCCCAATCGTCGCCTGGGCCGCGGTATATCACGTCCCATCGCAGGTAGTTCACGGGGATTATCTGCGGCGGCACTGTGAGCTCCTTGACGATAGGCCACTCAGGTTCCCAGTTTTCTCCGTTCTTTACCACGTGCAAATCGCGTGTACTCACGGAGGTGCCAACCACAGTAGCCCAATAAAGTTTGAGCCGAACCTGCGCTTCGTTGGCGGACGCATGAAGCGGCTGCACGTCGAACTTATCCAGCGTCGTATAAGTCAGAAGGCTGGGGTAATATCCGGTCAAGTCATGTACAAACTCCGGCTCGGTAAATTGAGCCTTGTTGGCGAGACTGGCATAGCCTTTTTCCCAGGCTTGCTTGCGGATTTCTTCGCCCAGATTCCGAACTGCAGCTTCAGGGGTTGAAGACGAATTCAGCAGGCTTCCACCGCCGGCATAGGCAATTGCAGATGGCACCGGCCACACAGTTCCCATGATCACGAGCGCGACGGTCGTAGCACCAAGAATTGCGGCGAGTGCCTTTCCGTTATTCACGAGACCAACCTCCCGTGCATCAGACTTTCATCGGTAGTGAAGGCATCAACCCCAATGCGCTCGCGGCGTTTCCTCTCGGGAATGAAGACTACAAGTATTGCCAAAATGCTACTGCTGAATGGGAGGATTCCCCACATGAGGCCTTGCCAGCGGGGAGGCATTTGTGGCGCGTTTACCGGCATAGCAGGTGGCACTCCGTCTTTGCTCCACACGGCGATGGTCTTGTCTTCAAGACTGTCCACCTGGCGCCAGCCGGCAAAGGACAGGAGCGGATCATAATAGGGATCCCGTACGAAGACCCATTTCAGCCCGTAATGGTCCGCATGCGTAAGCATCGCTCGCAGAGCGTCAAGGCCTGGCTTGCCGAAGTACTTGGAACTCGTAAGTGCACCCGCGCCATAGCGAGTCAGCTCCGGCAGCGTACGTCCGGAGTTCCACTCGCCATCGACACTGCCCGCATCTGTCATCATTGCCAGCCGGGCAATCTTATTTCCGAATCCCAGGGTCATGTAGCGATACTGCTGGTGCCCGTCCCGATTGAGCCATGTGGCTACCGAATCGACCTTGAAGTTTGCTGCATCGGCAGGTTGATAGGTTGACCACCCAACTGCCAGTGCGCAGCTCAATGCTGCCAAAGTGGTCAAACCCACAGCCGCCCGCAGTCGATACCGATCGACAAGTTCCGCGGACAGGAGCCCCACAAACGGCAAGGTGAGCAAAGTCGCCCAGTAGCTGAAGCGCTCCATGGTCAACACGTCGAAAGCGCGCCCCAGCATCAGATGACCGACGGGCGTTGTTCCTCCGAGTCCCACCAGAAATGCCACCCAAAAGCCGAGCAGCAAGGGGCGGAGCCGAACGATCATGGAACCCCGAATGAAGATGAACGGCAGGGCCAAAATCAAAGCCCCGTAAGGGACGATAAAGTAGTTGAGGCCCCACCGAGGACTCAAGATGTAATTTGCCCTGCTGGGGTGTGGAATGGGAGTCTGCGTGACAGGATTGTGAATCAATGCGATCCAAAACGGAAGAAGCACGATTCCGATCGCAGCACCCACTACCACGGCGATGGCGGCGGTGCGGCCTGCAAAGAGCCGAGTCGAGATCCGTTCACCATCCTGACGATCAAAGAAGGCCAAAGCCAGTACGGGTACTGCAAAGAAGATTGACCCGAAGAGCAGCGTGGCATGGTGAGCCGCCGCAGCAGCCGAAAAAAGAACGCTCGCTTTTAGAAAAGATCGCCATTTGCCGTGTCGGACCCACTCGAACATGAACGGAAGAGCGTTCAGATAAATTGGCGCAGCGGCCGTGGTGCCCAACTGCCCCGCGGAATATACCAGGAAGCTCTCCGAGCCGAGAAAGACGCTCGCCAGTGCCGCAATCGATGCCGCGCGAGGGCTCACCCAAAGCAGGGAGAACCGATAGACGCCCACCACGAGAAGCATGATGGCAGCCAGTTGAACCGCCATATACGCCATGTCCAAACCGAGGATGCGCGACACCAGCGCCACCCACTGTTGCGGTAAAGGAGGGTACGTGGTCTGGGTAAAGCCCGCATACCATTTCGGGTTCCATGGTTCGAACCAATGGTGAACATAGTGCGAGGCAAAGAAGATATGGAAGTTCGTGTCGTAGGATCTCAATGGCAATTGCATGAGAAGGAGCGGCAGATGAACCACAACAACCGCCATCAGAATGAGACTTAAAGGTATGGGACGTGTTGACGGTGCAATCGACTCAGGGTTCTGCACAGTTGCCTCTCGATTAAGCTGTGGGATGCAGGCAGCGCATTCTCAGCGACATACATCCCCCGCCGCATGGGTTACTGCTCAACAATGAGTTGAGTGTCTCAATACAAACATCCCGAGTCTGACCAATTTGGACCACGTGCGAGCAAATGGGGTCACCTTCACGAGGGCGTACTGTGACCGTTGCGGCTGCTCGCGCGGTCAAGGTTCTGAGCGTCGTTCCGCAGCCAAACACTGTCCCCGACGGCGCATGGTTCGTGGTCAAAATCGCTCAGCACTCGTGAGACCAAGTGGGTAGTTTTGAAGCTAGCGAATCTCTCAATGGAGATCGGTCATGATCGTCCCGTCAATTTGCAATAGGCTTTATACCGAAGTACCTCGCCTCGAAGGCATCCATCCCGTTGGGCCGTCAAGAAGCCTTGCCTGTCTGGTAGAAGGCGACACAGGCTCAGGAGAGAAAGCGCCGGCCTGGAAACTCATTTTGAAAGACAAGCGACAAGGCGAACGCTGCCATTACGTGACCCTGTCAAGATCGAACAGCTTAACGTGACATCGGCAGGTGCCCCTTTGATTACCAGACTTGCATTTCTGAGAGTTGCGTGGGTGTTGACGCTCGTCGCACTATCGTGCCACGTCGACGCGCAGGTATACAGTGTGGGATCTGATGCCCCAAAGGACATTCCGGCCAAGGCCAATCAGGCGCAGTCTCCCAGCCAGCCGCTGGGTTGGGGATCGAATATTCAGAATGCGCGCCTGGCGCGCGCTGCTGAACTGGCCCTGCACCATGGGGACCACGCGCTCGCGCTTGACTATGCGCGGCGCGCAGCACAAGCTGCTCCAAATGACCCGCAGTTGTGTTTTCTCCTGGGCTACGCGGCGCGTCTCAATGCAAAGTTCCAGGAATCCGTTGATGCCTACAATCGAGGACTTCGTCTTCGGCCTTCGGCACTCGACGGACTCTCAGGTTTAGCGCAGACCTACAGTGGGATGGGCAGAACCGAGGACGCCGAGCGTCTTCTTAAGCTGGTAGTTTTGTCTGACCCGAAACGTAGAGACGACGCGTTGTTGCTCGGCGATCTTTATATGAGATCGACGGACTACACCGAAGCTCTCGATTGGCTTGGCAGAGCGGAACGGATTCAGCCAAACACTCGGTCGGAGTTGTTGATGGCGATATCGTACCAGCACCTCAAGAAGATGGACCTTGCAAACAGTTATCTCGAGTTGGCCCAACGGCGCGCGCCCGACAATCCCGAGGTGCAGCGATCGATGGCGGGGTATTATCGCGAGGCCGGAAATTACACAGAAGCAATCGCCTCGCTCAAGTCAATCCGCAACCCGAAGCCGGATGTGACGGCTGAACTCGCATACACCTATCAGCTCGATGGCAAGCTGGATGATTCCGCCAGGCTGTATGCCCAAGCAGCCAATGCTGTGCCCAAGGACCTGGGGCTGCAACTTTCTGCAGCGCAGGCCGCGGTGGCTGCCGGGTCAACAGAACATGCGAACGCATTTCTCCAGCGTGCCGCAGCGATCGATGCCAATCATTATCGGCTGCACTCAATCCGCGGAGAGATTGCGAAACTTCAGGACCACGAGCAAGATTCGGTTCGCGAATACATCGCCGCCCTGGCCAACCTGCCCGCAAGCCCAGCCGAGGGCCCTTTCTACGGCATTCAACTTCACATGGATCTAATGGGCCTCTATAAGGACCTGGCAGACGAAAACTCTTCCGACCAGGAGCTCGTGGTCGCGCAAAGGGAAATCAACGCCCTCGGCGATTCAGCAGGTGGCAGACCACAGTTTCTGCGTTTGAGGGCTCTGATCAAAATGAATCGCGGCGACTTCGACGGTGGCCTTGGCGATGTGAAGGAGGCGCTTGCAATCAACCCCCATGATCGCGATGATCTGCAGCTCATTGGCGATATCCTGATGAAGCTCGGGCGCACCGAAGACGCGATCGCTGCGTACCAACAGATTCTTGCAAATGATTCGGTCAACAGGTTTGCGCTCACTGCCCTCGGGTATGCCTCGCGTGCGGCGGGGCGCGATCAGGATGCGGAGAGGTACTTTCTGCGCCTGGCTCAAGCCGACCCTTCACTTTACGTGCCCTATCTTGCGCTGGGAGATCTTTACACCGCCCGCCGTGACTTCACTGGAGCCCAAGGCTCTTACAGCAAGGGGTACGCGTTGGCTCCGAGGAAGGCCCTGATTATGGCGGGCGGAATGAACGCCGCAATTGAAGCGCATGATCTGGACCTGGCTGAAAAGTGGCTCAGTCGCGTTACGAGCGAGATGAAAAAGGAACCTCAAATCCTTCGGGAGAGGGAGAGATACCTCAGTTTCAAAGGTAAGTACTGGGAATCTGCCGAGGTCGGCCGGGAAGCAATAAAAGTGCTGCCCCGAGACAGGGATGTGGTTGTCTATCTCAGTTACGATCTGCTCCATCTCGAGAAGTATGACGAGTTATTGAACCTGACATCGAAATACCTCGACGTCTTCCCGAAAGAGCCTGACATTCCACTATTGCAAGGCTATGTGCACAAGCACGAGGGACTCCTTGAGCAGGCGCGACAGGATTTTACCGAGTCCCTGGCACGGGATCCGAAAGTGATGACGGCATACGTAAACCGCGGATACATGTTGAACGACCTTCATCAACCCCAGGCGGCCGCGGCGGACTTTGAATCAGCCCTCAAAATGGAGCCGGACGACGGCGAGGCGCATCTTGGGCTTGCCTACGCAGACCTTGATCTGCATAAACCTGAGGCAGCCCTGCGACAAGCGAAATTAACGGAGAAGGCAATGGGCGATTCGAAGGATATTCACGTGATTCGCGCGACGGCCTTTGACCGCCAGAATCTGCCGGCGAAAGCGGCCGATGAATATAGGAAAGCCTTGATATTCACACCCAATGACGGCACGCTCTATCTTGGACTGGGGAATACCCTCTTCGCAGAGCGGCAGTACCGCGATGCGATTGACCAGTTGAAGATCGCGGAGAAATTATCCCCTGACAACGCCGGCGTTTATGCATTGCTTGCCCGCTCATTTGCGAATCTGCAAGACCGGGATCAAACACTTCGATACGTGGAACTGGCAGAGGAATATGCTCAGCCAGCGCCAGGCGCGGCTAACGGTGCGGAAACAGAACAAAGCGACGTCCTGATATCCACCGGAGAGGCGCTGAGTACCGTTGGAGACCAGCGGGGCGCCATGGAGCGCTTTCAAAAAGCGCTCGCAATGGCAGACAGCAATCGAGTAAGCGTTCGTTTCGCGATAGCTCAGCTCATGGCGCAGCAGGGCCATTCAGAAGATGCGCAGAGACAGATTGCGTTAGCCTTGATGGAAGCGGAAGTGGGAGAAACCGCCGCCCCTGTTGGCAACCAGTTCATCGCCGCAGCGGACGTATTTCGGGTAATGCACGATTACCAACTCTCTCAGACATTCCTTGAACGCGCCAAAGCAGCAGGCGCACCGGATGCAAAGGTAAGGGTTGGGCTTGCTGAGAACTTTCTCGCCCTGGGAGACACGGTCAGGGCTCATGCAGAACTATCGGCGGTCAAGGCCGCTACGGATGGCGTCCCTGACTACCAATACCTGCTCGCCGAGGCCAATGTCTATCGCCAGCAACACAATGGCGCGCAGGCGTTGACCTCGTTTGCCCAGGCATCCAACGCTGAAGGCGGAGACCAAACCGCCGAACGCGATCTGCTTCAGGCGGGAGCAGACGAAGGGTTGAGGATCACGCCAACCGTGAGCCTGCTTGGCGACATGTCAATCGAGCCGATCTTCGAAGATTCGACGGTTTACCTTCTGGACGCAAAGCTCGATGCGGCATTTCCCGTGCCGAGTTCCGATACTTCACATCTTCCGCCACCGCGTTCCTCCCTCCAGACGCAATCGACCAGCGCATTCCATCTTCATCTCAACCATCTTCCTACCGCCAGCGGATCCTTCCAGGTGCGCAACTCGCGAGGTGAGATATCGGTACCTGCCACAAATTCGGTTGTCAGCCGAGACACGACCGATTACGCGTTCAACTTCGGGCTGAATCCGACCGTCAGTTTTGGGAGCAGCGTGCTGGCATTCAACAGTGGCGCTCAGGCAACCATACGGAAGGATTCCGAGTCTCCGGTTGCAATGAACCAGAATCTCTTTCGCGTGTTTACGTATGTTTCGACGAGTTCGTTCTTCAACGCGGCGTCGGCCAAAGGGTTTGTCATCTGGGAAGCAGGACCATACACAGAAAGCAATCTGCATTCTCGAACCATGACCGGTGCGCTTGATTTTCGCGTCGGATCGCCCTGGGGTAAGACCGCTTTGGTAACCGGCTGGGGAGCCAGCGATCAGCAGTTCTCGCCGGTGAGCAACAAGAACTACTACACCGCCTCTTATCTGGGTATCGAGCACCGTTTTTCAGACCGGCTGAACGTCAGAGCCATTGTAGAGGACGTGCGGGCATGGCGAGTAGTGGGAGCGAACTCGGGAATCGCGCAGAATCTGCGCCCAGCAGGAACGGTTGAGTTTACACCCAGGCGCAACTGGGACTTGCTTGTCTCCACTGCCTACTCCAGCACTAGAAGCTTCCATGTGTACGATGCGATCCAGAACGGGTTTGCTCTCTCTTATGCAAGGCCGTTCCGACGCAAATTCAATGACGAGTCGGGAGCAGTTACTCTGCAGTACCCAATTCGATTCTCGGCTGGCGTTCAGACAGAAACATTCTTTAACTTTACGGGCGGTCAAGCAACACAATTGAGACCCTATGTGCGAATCAGTCTGTTTTAAGGGAGAGATCCGATGAGAATCTGTTTGGTTGCCACCTTTCCTCCCAGCGGAAGACAGTTGAATGAGTATGCGTTTCATATCGCAAGGGAGCTACAGAGCCATCCTGGCGTCGAGTTGATCATTCTCGCCGACGAATTGGATAACTATGACTTCGCAACCAATAAAAACGGCGATTCGGCAAATGTGCAGCAACTCTCGGAGTTACCAGGTTTTAATGTAATCCGATGCTGGAAGTTTGGCGTCCCGACGACGCCGGCACGTCTGCTCAATACAATTCGGAAGTTGAGGCCCGATGTCGTTTGGTACAACCTTATCTTCTCCAGCTTCGCAACACCGGAGAATCCGTTTTCCGCATTTGCGGGGCTTTCGGCACCTGCTCTGACGCGGGCAGCAGGCTTCTTTACGCATATAACCTTGCACCACATCATCGAGCACGTCGATTTCGCCACCGCTGGAGTGCGGCTGGAAAGGATATTTAGACTGGGCACTGAACTGGCTACGAGAACTCTGCTCAAGGCGAATTCAGTTTCCGTCTTGCTTCCAGCCTACCGCAGGACTTTGATTTCAAAATATTCAGCTGATAACGTGTTATTGAGTACCCACGGAACATTTGCTTCTGTTCCCAGCCCTCCGGATTTTACCAAGCGTGGCAATCCAGACCTGTTCATTCTTGCCATCGGACACTGGGGGACTTACAAACGGCTGGAGACTCTTATGGAGGCTTTTCCTGCTGTCTTGGAAAAAGTTCCGAATGCCAGGCTGATCGTGGCCGGCGCCAATCATCATACGAAAGCGGGATACTGGGAATCGATTCGCGCGGCACAGCCCGCAGGCCTTCCCATCGAGTTTCGCGGATACGTTGCCGAAGAGGATATCCCCGAACTTTTTCGAACGGCTTCGATCCTTGCTTTGCCCTACGACTCAGCTACGGGATCAAGCGGCCCTGCCCATCAAGCGTGTGAGTTCGCAGTTCCTATTGTATGTGCTGACATCGACGACCTTCGCGAAATGGCAGCAAATGAAGATATGGCCGCGAGCTTTTACAAGATAGGCAACGCGGCCGATCTCGCTGAGCAACTGATTGCCATTTTGCAGTCTCCAGAGCTGCAAATTCGCATGGCGGAGCGCAACTTTGCGGCGGGTGCCCGGATGACCATGGCAAGTGTTGTCCGGAACTATCTTCGCTGGTTCGAACTCAATCAATGCAAAAGGAAGCTGCGCAATACTCGATTTCTTCCATGGCCTCGTCGAGTTTGGCCGTATCCCCTCAATTCACGTTCAGGCGACATTCCACCTAACTGGCCGCTGCCTTCAAGATCTTTCCGGCAGGGTGAAGATGGCTCAGATAGTCGTCTCGGTTTGGAATCGGATGGAGACAAGGCCCAATCCATTGATCTCGGAGACGCTCTTTCCTGGCGTCAATCCGAAACCTCAGGGGCCCATCCGCAGCGCGAGGACAGCTCTTAGAGCCCGATGCTCTAAGAAGGGGATTCTGTCTCTTCATGAGATTCCCGCTCCTGAGAACATAAGTGCCAGGTGTTCTGTTTAGCTCTGCATTCTGCCTCCGTGCGGTTTATCGTACGGTTATTGCTCGCTTGAACACGAAAGAGATCGTTTTGGTTAACATTCGCATCCCGCTCTATTCCTGCCGTAGCCTCATCTCCGCAGCGCTCATATTCAGTCTCCCTTTGGCCCTGCTCCTCACCGGATGCGGTGGCAAGATGGTTGTGAATTCTAATCCGGTTTCTCCGGTTCCAACAGTAAGTATCACCGCCAGCCTCGCCTCGATCACATCGGGAAGTTCGTCTATGTTGACTGTGACCGCGACGAATTCCACTCAGGTGACCGTCACCGGAACCGATGGCAGTTCGTATACCCTGCAGGCGAGCGGCGGAGCGCAATCAGTCCGTCCCACTGCGACCGCCACTTACACAGCTTCCGCCACCGGGGCCGGAGGTAGCACCTCCGCGAGCACCACTGTGACGGTCACGCAAAATCCTGCGACAACCGTCAGCATCACCGCTAACCCCGCTTCGATTGCCCCGGGGAGTTCGTCGGTTCTGACTGTGACTGCGACGAATGCCACTCAGGTGACCGTAACCGGAACCGATGGTAGTTCGTATACCCTGCTGGCGAGCGGCGGAACGCAATCAGTCCACCCCGCCGCGACCGCCACTTACACTGCTTCCGCCACCGGAATTGGTGGGAGTACCTCGGCAACTGCGACAGTAACGGTGACCGCGAACCCCTCGCCGACCATCGGCATTACTGCCAACCCTGCTTCGATCACATCTGGAAGTTCGTCGATCTTGATTGTGACTGCGACGAATGCCACCTTGGTCAAGGTGACTGGGTCCGACGGCAGCGCGTATACCCTGCAAGTGACCGGCGGAACGCAGGCGGTCAGTCCGACCGTCACCACCACTTACACAGCAGCCGCCACCGGAGCCGGCGGCAGCGCCTCGGCGATTGCGACCGTAACGGTAACGGCGAACCCGGCGCCGACCGTGACGATTAGCGCCAACCCCGCTTCGATCACATCCGGAAGTTCGTCTACCTTGACCGTGACTGCGGTTCACGCAACACAAGTGACGGTGACCGGAACCGACGGTAGCTCATATACCCTGTCGTCGAGTGGCGGATTGCAGTTGGTGAGTCCCACTACGACGACTACTTACACTGCGGCTGCGACAGGAGCTGGCGGCAACACTTCCGCGAGTGCGACTGTGACGGTGACACCGCAACCTCTGCCGACTGTCACCATCACCGCGAACCCCACTTCGGTTATCTCGGGGAACTTATCCACTTTAACGGTGATTGCGGCGAATGCCACCCTAGTGACGGTTACTGGATCCGATCACAGCACGTATTCTATGCCGGTTGACGGCGGAACGCAGCCGGTGAGCCCGACCGCGACCACCACGTACACAGTAGTCGCGACTGGGACTGGCGGGAACACCTCGGCGAGTGTCACCGTGGCAGTCACCGCGGCGGGCAGCGTTCAATCCATTGACCACGTCATCTTCCTGCAGCAGGAGAACCACTCTTTCGATAACTATTTCGGAATGCTGAATCCCTACCGAAAGGCCAATGGATGGAACATCGGAGACGATGGCGCGGATTATGAAGTGGATGGCATCGACGATAAACCCAAGATCAGCAATGAGAACGACGCCGGCACATTCTACCCTTTGTTCAAATTCACCAGCACCTGCATCGACGATGACAGCTCCGATTGGCTGGCAAGTTACGGCGATGTCAATCGCTACGACTTTACTACCAAGCGCTCGATTTTGATGGACGGCTTTGTTCACGACGCCGAAGGCTACGCGACGAGCTGTGCGGCCCCAGGTGGCAGTTGTTCCGGCAAGTTCACCGATCTGACAGGCCGGAGTGCCATGGGGTACTACGACCAAGACTATTTCAACTATTACTATTACATGGCAGCTCAGTTCGCGGTCTCCGATCGCTGGTTCTCGCCGGTATCGACCAAGAGCATCGGCAATCGCATCGCTACCTTCACGGGGGGCACGACCCAGGGCCTGACCAAAGATCCCGGTGGGGATGACCATCTTTCTCAACTCAACATCCCGAACATCTTCCAGGAACTCGACCGGGCTAAAGTATCGTGGAAAATCTACTACACGGTCACCGTCGCCTTCTGCCTCAGTGATGACGACTGCCCCAGCACGGCAAATGCGGCCTATCCCGCGACCTACTTCTCTAACTTCACCTATTCGTATCAATATATGTATGAGAATCCACACGGCGATCCCTGTGCATTTCCAACCCAGAAGTCGAGCGTAGTTGGGGACACGGGGAACTCTTTCTGCATCGATCCGGATCACATTGCGCCGATATCGACGTACTTCAGCGATCTCACCAACGGCACGCTTCCCAGCTTTGCCTTTATCGAAGCCGGCTACGGCAACAACGACGAGCATCCGGGGTCCGGCCAATCGGTTCTCTTGGGTCAGACGCAAGTGGCGAGCATCGTGAATTCTTTCATGGCCAGTCCTTCCTGGAAGGATTCCGTCCTCTTCTTCAGCTACGACGAGGGCGGAGGACCATACGATCATGTTCCCCCAGTGCCAGGCCACTCAAACGACTTTACCGATGCCTCTTTGAAATCGATTCCGGATATCTCGTCGATCGCGGTGAATGCAGATAGTTACAACCCCTGCGTGCCCACCATTCCAGGGACACCTACTCTGCATTGCGACCTGAAATCGAACGATCCCGGAGCCAAAGCCGGTGATGCAGCGGCCGTTCAAGGCTTTGCCGCGCAACTTGGGTTCCGTTTGCCCAATATCGTTATTTCGCCCTTCACACGGAAGCATTTTGTCTCGCACACTCCAATGGATCACACCGCGGTGATCAAGTTTGTCGAGAATCGGTTCATCGGCCCCCTTGCCCATTTGACGCCTCGCGATGCCGCGCAGCCAAACCTGCTGGAGTTCTTCGACTTCACCGGTGTCCCATGGTCCACGCCGCCGTCTCCGCCGATTCCGGTGACCGCTCAGTCACTGGGACACGATCCCTGTACCCCTACAAATTTGGGGCCGTAGACCCGCAGCCAGCACAGGGTCAGTTGGTAATGAGGGTCTCACGGATCATGCGTTCGAGACCCTGGGTTCGGTGATGTCAGAAGGAACACGCCACCTAGGCTTGAATGCTGCCCGTACACCTTTAATCGCCCCGGTTGAAGCCTGAAGAACTAACTCCCGATGTTACCGTTTCCACTGTCTTCGCCACTCTTCGTTTATCGTTTTTGCGATTTCACTTCGCCGGAAACAACGTGAGCGCTGTGTGAACCACAGGTCCTAAGAAGTTAGCGTGTCCGGGTTATAGAGGATGCGCAAGCGTGCTGCCTGATGCAGTTTCCACTGATCCGGCAGCCAGTCGGGCAGTTCGCATTTATTGACCAAGGTCAGATTAGTCAACAGTTGCGTGAGGTACAGTTGCGGGTCCACATCGTGTCGGCGGCAGGTACTGGTTAGGCTGGCCAGGATCGCTGCTGTTCTTCCGCCACGCGGGTTGCCGACGAACATCGAGTTCTTGCGATTGAGAACGATGCGCTTCATTTCGCGCTCGCTCACGTTGTTGTCGATGGGAACTGCGCCGTCTGAGCAGAACGCGTTCAGTTCAGTCTACTGCCCTAGGGGCGTAGTTCACCGCCTCGGCCATGGGATGCTTGGTGTCCCTCCGGCCAAGACCATTTTTTCCGTAGGCTTTGGAAGATGATTCGCTGAAGGCATGAGTGAATATCCCGTCCCTACAGTTCATCGTCTCCGACGTCGCAGCCGTGCGGAGGTGGCGCAGATCGTGTCGTCTTATCCGCAGAGTGGCTTGAGTCGATCACAGTTCTGTCATCAGCATGGCCTGTCGCTGTCTACTCTCGCCAGGTATTGCCAGCATGCACGCCATCACAATTCTCTTCCGTCCGGGTCGATGAGCAGGTCCCTCAGCGCTGTAGAGCTGCCACTGGCGCAGGTCGAGTTTGTCGAGAAGCCCACAACCCACACAGAGCGGCACGACCGGTTGCTGGTTGAATTGGCTGGCGGGCGGCGTATTGCAGTATCGTCTGGTTTCGACACGGCCACACTGACACGGCTGAT
>OCZT010002296.1_pt1 | contig 19842 bp, 15 predicted proteins | sample 1539031 | NCBI WGS metagenome assembly OCZT01 (sample SAMEA3539308, study PRJEB22396) | soil metagenome | biome: tundra; feature: field; material: soil | place: USA | collected 2010-05 | depth 0.15 m | reverse complement strand
GATATTAAAGTTTCGGTGCGGACAATACCTTCTATATTCTGAATTGTATCAGTCAGTATCATTCGAAGATGCTCATTATCACGTGTGTAAACTTTAATAAACAATGAATAATTACCTGTAGTGTAATGACATTCTATGATCTCAGGAATATCCCTGAATTTTGCAATAACATCCCTGAAATGACCCGGATGGTCGAGAAATATACCAATATAAGCACAGGTTTTAAAACCTACCATAACGGGATCAACCTTAAATTCAGATCCTCTTATAACGCCAATACGAATGAGACGCTGAACACGCTGATGAATAGCTGCACCTGAAACTCCACACTCCCTTGCAACTTCAAGGTATGGAATCCTTGCATTTTTTGTGATAATGTCGAGAATCTTCTTATCAAGATTATCAATTTGTAAATTTTCAGACATTTCAATAGTAATTAATTAATAGATTGAAACAATATGTTTTTATTTTCTTACAAATTTAAAGTAAAAATGAGAGAATGTAATACTCAACAATGAAATGTTTGAACAATTATTATTCTGATTCAGGCAGATCAGTTAGACCGATTTATGTAACCCACAATTTCTTTAATATCTGAAAAACCTTTATTAACAATATAATTTTCAATTCCCTCAAGTATTTTAACAGACGACTGCGGATCAATGAATGAAGCCGTTCCAACCTGTACTGCACTTGCACCGGCAAGAAGAAATTCCAGAGCATCGGAGAAAGACATAATACCTCCTATCCCGATAACCGGAATTCTTACAGCATTAGCCACCTGCCAAACCATCCTGAGTGCGACCGGTTTTACAGCCGGACCTGAAAGCCCCCCTGTTATAGTTGAAAGAGCCGGTCTCATGTTTGTAACATCAACCGACATTCCGAGCAACGTGTTAATCAGCGAGACTGAATCGGCACCTTCTTCTTCAACAACCCTGGCAAAATCTACAATATTCGTAACATTCGGAGATAATTTAACAATAAGCTTCTTAGAATAAACAGCCCTTACTTCCCTGGTTACTTCCCGTGCCGAAGTGAGATTAGTTCCAAAAGCCATACCTCCCATTTTTACATTCGGACAGGAAATATTCAGCTCAATTGCCGGGATCCCCTCAAGTTTGTTAATTCTTTCAGCAAGAGCAATATAATCTTCAATATAACTCCCGTTTATATTCATTATTATATTGGTACCATAATTCAGGACCCGTGGATAAATAAATTTTTCAAAGTAATCGATGCCTTTATTCTGCAAACCCACTGCATTTAACATACCGGAGGGTGTTTCAGCCATCCTCGGATAGAGATTGCCTTCTCTCGGTTCAAGAGTAGTTCCCTTAAGAACAATTCCTCCAAGCCTTGATACGTCAAGAAAATCATCAAACTCAGATCCATATCCGAATGTGCCTGACGCAGTTAATACCGGATTTTTGAAATGCAAATCACCGATAGAAAAACCAAGATTTACCATTTTAAATCATTTACATTGAAAACCGGACCATCAATACAGGTGCAAAGGTTGCCTTTAACTGTGTCAACAATACAACACATACATGCGCCTATTCCGCAAGCCATGAGATTTTCGAGTGACACTTCACAAATTATATTCTTATTTTTGCTGTAAGCTGCTATTGCTTTCATCATTGTATACGGTCCACAGCAATATATTCTGTTATATTGTCGGGCTGTTAATACGGTATGGCTTGTTACATAACCCTTTTCTCCCATGGAGCCATCTTCAGTTGTAATGAATACATTTCCTATAGTATGATATTCTTCAAATTCAATTATTCTTGCATTGTTTCTGAAGCCAAGAAGGATATCCGGTAAAAAACCGTTGGCCTTTAAGTATCTTCCCAAAAATAGCAGGGGTGCTATACCACATCCGCCTCCAACAAGAAGCACTTGCTCGTTTAAGGAAGGCAAAGAGAACGAATTGCCTAAGGGGTAAATAAGATTAAGTATATCACCATTTCCCAGTTTTGAGAGGGTTTTTGTACCCATTCCTGCAATCTGAATCAGTATTTTAAAAGCATTTTTCCCATAATCAACGTCATGGATTGATATGGGTCTGCGCAGAAATGTATCCGGGCTGCCATCAACCCTAACCTGTGCAAACTGACCTGGTTTAAAGTCCGGAATTTTAGTATTCCCCGATAGTTCGAGAATAAAAGAATCATTATTAAGATGCTTATTTCCAATTACTTTAAGATCTTCGATACGTTTTGTCATCTGGTGTGCCTTTACGACAAAGATAATTTTAATGACTCACTTCAAAAAATTTAACCGGAGGATAATTTTTTTATCGTTAGAAATCGAAAAGAAAAATTATCTGCGCGGAACAAACTCCTCAAAGCTGTTATCCTCATAGAACCAGATAATTTTAATAACTTCTGAGGCTGTTTTGTTTGATGAAATAGCAGAATCTTTTGTTGTATTGCTTTTCATAACATCCTTATACTCAATTTCCGGCTTATTAAACTCAATTTTAGATTGTACTTCATTACTTTCACCGTTATTCGCAGTATCATAATCAAACAGACTTTGCATTTTACCTTCTTTATACATTGATCCTTTGCCGAACAACAGCCAATCTGTCGAGAGGAATTGATATTTCTCAAGCATTTTCAATATAAAATCCAGGCTTGGATTATTCCGCCCTGAAAGTATATGGGAGATACCTGAAGCCTGAACACCAATTTCCTCAGCTAACTGGGCTGAAGATTTGTTTTCAATCTTAAGAAATTCAAGTAAACGCGTTTTCATTGTATAGTTAATTAGTATTACAAATGTAAATAATATAAAAATTCCATGTGTAACTTAATACAATTACATATGTAACTTCTGTTAATTTATCAGTTTCAGACAATATGTATTGAATTTGTATATATCTGATATATTGGTAAATAAAATAAAAATCTATGTGAAGTTTTACAATAGTTTAGTTATACAATATCATAGTATACAATATTTTAACATGCATATCTAAATATATTTGGTCTTATACTTATTGTTTTCTCTGGAAATGAATGTTAATTACTATAACTGACCACATTTATAGTATTGATTTATTGTTTATTATAAATTATTACTTATCACAAGTTATTTTATTTAACTATGTAATCTAAAATATATGAAAAATCGATTATAAGTGTAATTAACAAGTAGATTTCTTGTAATTACAAATGTAATGCCAGCTGTATTTGTATACTTATTATAATTTTGGACAGCTAAGAAATATTCTCGGAATATTTCAAAAATAGGAATATGGAGAAATCGAATATTTCTGATATCCGGCTGTTCCTGGCTGAATATTCAATTCTGGAGAGGTTGAGGCTAAGGCTAAGGTTGAGATTGAGGTTGAGGCTAAGAGACGAAGAGACAAAGAGACGATGGATCAGGAATAGATAGACAGACCTTTTATTCAGGTTTGAAATTTCTGGCTGCAACATCATCAAACTCGTTCTCAGAGCGTGCAATAACTGCTGTAGCGAGGCAATTTCCTATTACATTCACTGATGTCCTGGCCATATCCATCAAAACATCAATACCCAGGATAATAAAAACCGGTTCAACAGGCAGACCGAAACTAGCTACTGTTCCGAGTAAAATCACAAGAGAAGCTCTTGACACACCTGCAACACCTTTGCTTGTAAGCATAAGGGTAAAGCAGATCACTATCTGTTTTTCAATGGGAAGATCAATACCGGCAGCCTGTGCAACAAAAATTGATGCCAGAGACAGATATAACGTCGTGCCGTCGAGATTGAAACTGTAGCCTGTCGGTATAACGAATGCTACAATCTTTCTGGGAATCCCAAATTTTTCCATCGATTTCATTGCTGAAGGCAACGCAGATTCGGAGTTTGAAGTTGCAAATGCGATTGTAGCAGGTTCGGAGACAGCTTTAATGAATGGCCCGACAGGTATTCTGAAAATCAAAGCAACAGGAAGGAGGACAAAGGTGAGGAATACAATTAAAGCTACATATAAAGTAGCCAGCAGTTTAAATAGATTATAAAGTATATCCAGCCCCATATGACCTACGGTATAAGCAATAGCTGCAAATACTGCAACGGGAGCATAGTACATGACAATATTTGTGAACTTAAACATTACTTCTGAAAGGCTCTCACTAAATCTGATCATGGGCATTCGGTACTTTTCTTTGACCATCGCTGTTGCAATACCGAAAATAATGCTGAAAATCACAATCTGAAGTATCTGACCTTCAAATATTGCTTTCGCTATATTCTCGGGGAAGATGTGAAGAATAAAATCACTTGCAGTCTGAGCTTTAATAGCAGCAATCGAAGGTGCCTCGGGACTTGGGGGTAACACAACTCCCACACCTGCTTTTCCAATGTTAATTGCAAGAAGTCCTATGAATAAGGCGAGTGTAGATATTATTTCAAAGTACAATAACGATTTCCATCCCATTCTACCGATCTGCCTGATATTTGCATGTCCTGCTATACCTACAACCAGTGTTGAAAACAAAAGAGGTGCGATAATGGTTTTTATCATCCTCAGAAAGATGTCGCTCAGTACCTGCAATTTTTTTGCAACATCCGGAACATCATATCCGAATTCAGCACCGGCAACCATACATACAAGGATCCATGTTGTAAGAGACCTCTTACGCAAAGCATAAACAAAAAGAAGTATGACAGATAATATTCTGGAGATCAGCAGAATATTCGAAGGAATCTCCAGTATCTTATTGGTTTTTAAAACTAACAGAACTAATGTTATGCTAATAGCACTTAGAAGCAAATAAGGGAAAAGTCTCCAGGCTTTTTGCATTAAATATCTATGTTATGCAAACTTAAATGACTGCTAAACCTTATTAACCGCATTTGACTGAACAATCTGAATGTTCTCTGCTATTACACCCCGAACATGAGTTCATAGTTGCAGCTAATTCTCGCTCTGTGGCTTCACGGACTTCAACAATTTTACCTGAAAAAAACAGATCCAGGCCAGCCATAGGGTGATTGAAATCCATCCTGACATAAGTTTCTGTAATTTCGTTAATCATTCCTGTCAAAGGATTCCCGTCTGAATCCGTCATCGGGACCTCATTGCCTACCCTGCAAATGTCTTCATTCAATTTTCCATCGGTTTCAAATACGGCAACAGGAACATTTATTATCATTTCTTCCCTTTTATCACCATATGCCATTTCAGAAGTGAGTATAAACCTGAAAAGATCTCCTGTTTTTAATAAACTTATATTTGATTCAAAAACCGGCAATAACCTGCCTGTTCCATAAATAAATGTTAAAGGTCTGGTATCGTCCAGAGCTTCTATAATTCTTCCGCTTGAATCGTTTTCCCGCAGTTCATAAATCAGAGAGACCATCTTATTATTTTCAATTTTCATCTAAGTTTTATTTTTAAGGTTCAAATATAATTTAAATTGCCGGCTGGCAAATCATACAATAGAAATTTTCAGGATGATTATTGAAGCTCTTCGCAGCAAGCTACGAAGAATCTTCGATCCCCTAAGGTAAATTCTTAATGCTCGCTGACTCCGCAGCAAGCAACGGAGAACCGATCCGCCTCTTGGCGGAGAGCTCGGCGAAGCCAATGCGCTCGCGGGGATTCAAAAACCCTGAAAATCCGGAAAATTGCTTAAAGTAGTTAGAAACTAAAACTGATTCTTATTTCAGGCTTACTGTATATATCATAACCTGAATCATTTAATGGCCACAAAACCATAAAATTTAATGAAGCTCTCCTTCCAATCTGTTGACTTATACCACCACCGGCAAGAACTGTGTTTACATAAAATCTGTCAGAAGTATAAGGAAGAGGGTATTTCCAAAATGAGGACTTAAGACTAAGTAGTTCATCTTCCCCGTGAAGAAATATTCCTGTATGAACGCCCATTGGAATGAATGAATTAAGATCCTGAATAACAACTAATTGTACATATCCTTTCCCCCCATAAAGAGTTGTAGCAACAACATCCACTTCTTTATAGTACCTGTAGTCCGGTCCAACAGCAACAGCTACTCGTGGTAAGAGCCAATATCCAATAACTGGTGAGACCTGAATATCAGTTATAGTTCCAAACATCAGGCCGAAATTTCCACCATAGAATAGTCGATCTTTAAAAGAAGGTGTATCGTTCTTTACACTCTCATCATATGGTAGTTGGTCCTCTTTGGACTTCTGACCGGATATTATTGAAAATGAAATAAATAAGAGCAGACTAATTAAAAGTATAGTCCGGGAACGATGAACTATTGCAGCTATTTTATGATTGAGGATCATTTTTACAAATTGTTACTTTAATTGTGACCGATACAAATAAACGAAAAAATGCTTTTAATAATATGTAATGCATTCAATCTTTTTATAGAATTAATTGAAAGTGGATAACGGAAATCGGAAGTAGGAAGTTAAAACAGTCTTCGGACTTTGGACTTTTAAATTATTTTTCGATTTTCTCATACGAAGCAACAAGACCTTTTATCAGGGAGGAGCTAAAACCATTATGCTCCATTTCATTTAACCCGACTATTGTGCATCCTTTAGGAGTGGTCACCTTATCTATCTCAAATTCCGGATGCTGATGTCTTTCGATCAACAGTTCCGCAGCTCCCTTAACTGTTTGATTTACAATGGCACTTGCTGTTGCGGCATCAAAACCGATCTGAATACCACCTTGAATCATTGCTCTTATAAATCTGAGTACATAGGCAATTCCACAAGCTCCTAAAATAGTTGCTGATTCCATTAGATCCTCATCAATGATCATAGTGGTTCCGATTAAATCAAACAGACATTTTACCGCTTCAAGCTCTTTTAGTTTAGCTCCATTATGACATATACAAGTAACTGATTTTCCAACACTTGCTGATATATTTGGCATAGCTCTGAATACAGGAACCTTTGTATTAATAACATCCTGAATCTTACTTATAGTTATACCTGCTGTTACAGAAATAAGCAGGTGTTTACCCGGTTTTAGATGGTCCTTTAATTCTTCAAGTACATTGACAATGTTATACGGTTTTACAGCGATTATTATAAGATCAGATTCTTTTATGGCCTCAATATTGTCAGACATTAACCTTATTCCATATTCTTTCAGGTGAGCAAGATCTCCAATATTTCTTTTTGTTGCAGTAATATTTTTTGCAGGTATTGTCTGCTCTTTAAGTAACCCTTGTAATAAAGATATACCAATATTTCCACATCCTATAATTGATACTCTATGGTTTTTCATATCACCTTAGTTTAATTCTGTTGATATTTTCGAAATAAGTAAATATCTCATTCAAATATTTCACATTAATAATTATTTACTTAATTATAATATAAACAATCGTAAATATAAGTTAATTAGCTTAAATAGGATATACAAACCGGTCGTTAGATTAATATTTTATATTTTGAATCTCTTGCACAAAAATTAAAAAATGTGAATAAATTTGGACTATTTACTGAATTCATCTTTAAAGGCATAAAATGAATATTATTATCAATGGTGGTACAAGAGGTATCGGGAAAGAAGTTGTAATTCATCTGGCACAAGATATTAATAATCAGATTCTTGTTACTGGCCGGAATGAAAAAGCCTTAAGCAGTCTCTCAACCAGATATAAAAATGTGAAATCAATCACATTAGATATTTCACTATTTGACAGTCAGCAGGAGAAGTTCAGAGAGACAGTTTCCGATCATTTTGGCAGAGTTGACATTCTCATTAATATTGCAGGTTTCCTTATTGCAAAAGATTTCCTCGAGATAACAAATGTTGAAGCCAGGCAGATAATGGAAACCAATTTTTTCGGACCTGCATCGCTCATAAGAATTTTAAAACCAATGATGTCAGCAGGATCACATATCGTAAATATCTCGAGTATGGGAGGGTTTCAGGGGAGTGCAAAATATAGGGGACTCTCCTATTACAGTGCATCCAAAGCAGCATTAGCCTGTCTGACTGAGTGTCTTGCAACTGAATTCACAGATTACGGGATTAGTGTAAACTGTCTTGCTCTGGGTGCAGTACAAACTGAGATGTTAAATGAAGCTTTCCCCGGGTATAAAGCACCTGTTGATGCAAAGCAAATGGCTGAATTTATCTCAGGTTTTGCCCTGACAGGGCATAAGTTCTTTAATGGGAAGATATTACCGGTAGCAGTTGGTAATCCTTGACTTTCATACGTAGGTTTTGATCTCAATTTTCCCATCCAGTGCCAACAAACCATTAAATGCCAGGGCTTTCAATTCATCCTCCCCGGGGTAGACTACGACATCTGCAATAAATCCGACCATTAACCTGATACTTTTGATATTTGCATCCTGATAGGCCATTCCGCCTGTGAGTATTATTGCGTCTACTCTTCCATTTAAAACAGCAGCCATTGCTCCTATTTCTTTTCCAATCTGATACGAAGCAGCATTTCTAATGAGCATGGCTTTCTTATCACCTTTTTCTTCCATCTTACAAACTTCAATAAAATTATTCGTGCCAAGATAGGCCACCATTCCTCCTTTTCCTGTAAGCATCGCTTTAAGCTCATCTTTTGAAAACCTTCCGCTGAAACAAAGGTCAACCAACTGTCCGGAAGGCAAGCCACCGGAGCGTTCAGGTGAAAAAGGACCATCGCCATTCAGAGCATTATTCACATCAATTACCTTTCCATTTTTATGTGCTCCTACGCTCACCCCGCCACCCATATGGGCGATAATCAGGTTTAAATCTTCATATTTTCTGCCTGTTGAAGTCGCATAAATACGGGCAACTGCTTTCTGGTTAAGGGCATGAAAAATAGATTTTCTTTCAATTTCAGGATGCCCTGAAATTCTGGCTATTGACTGAAGTTCGTCAACCACCACAGGATCGACAATGTATGCTGAAGCACAACATAAAGAAGAGGCAATATCATCCGCAATAAGTCCGCCTAAGTTACTCGCATGCTGGCCCGAAAATCCGGTTGTTAAATCATCCTTCATCTTTTGATTGACCTTATAAATACCTGATTCAATTGGTTTTACCAAACCACCGCGACCAACTACCGCGGCAATACTTTCAATATCTATCTTTCGTTCCGATAATTCTTTCATTATCAGATTTCTTCTGAAATGAAACTGATCAGTAATTCGCTCAAAATTCTTTAATTCTTCAGCAGAATGTCTGAGTGTTTTTTCAAATACTAATTTTTCTTCTTCAAAGAGAGAGAATTTAGTTGATGTCGATCCGGGATTTATTGCAAGAATTAGTCGGTTTATCATAAATCAGATTGGTTTCAGGTTGTATTTTTCTGACATTATGCCATCAGGCATGACAATGCAATACAGAAGTACTTGGATATTTCACTTTCGCTTCGCGACATCACAATTACAGGTTTTTCTGTTCCCCGTAATAAACCTGCCAATTCACCACCAGCAAAAAGCATAAGTCCCTTATAAAACGGATTACTGGATTCCAGAGATGGGAAGAGGAGGATATCAGCCTCTCCGTTAACAGGAGTGTCAACACCTTTAATCTCGATACTCTTTTTATCGCATGCAAGGAAGAGGTCGAGAGGGCCATCCATGATGCAATTTTTTATCTGATCCTGTTCGGCCATTTTGCACATTATTAAGTAATCATCAGAATACCTGAAATGATGGCTCATCTTTTCAGAGGCACCTATCAGAGCAACTTTTGGTTTTTTAACACCAAACTTCTGCGCCATAGCTATTGCATACCGCGCCATTTCAACTTTCTGATCAAGATCAGGAAAGGGGATCACTGCAGGATCTGTAATGAACAAAAGTTTATGATATGCAGGTATTTCTATGGCGCATACATAACTCAGAACAGCATCCGCGAGCATTAATCCCTTTTCTTTATCCATTACTGCTCTGAGAAATTTATCTGTTCCGACAAGCCCTTTCATCACTATATCCGCTTTGCAGGTTTTTGCTAACCTTACCGCATCAGAAGATGCCTGGATTTCATTCTCCGATTCAACCAGTGTGAAGATCTTATCATTAATCCCTTGAGTTTTACACGTTTTTATGATCTCGGAAGGTTTTCCAATAAGAATTGCTTCAATAAAGCCCTTTTTAACGGCCTTACTGAGTGCGCCAATAGTATTTGTATCCTGTGCCCAGGCGACAGCAATACGGTGCTTCTTTTTAAGCGTAAGCACCTTTTCCACCATCTGTTCCAGGGTTCTGATCATAACCGTGCTATCTACAGGCTGCTGCTGCTAAAAGTATGCTGTCGAATTTGGCCTGTTCCGAATCTGATCTTGATGTCAAAACAATCGGAACCATAGCACCAAGAATTATTGAAGCAACTTTAGCTTTAGCAAAGAAAACCAATGACTTGTATAATACATTACCTACCTCAATATCAGGCATCAGTAAAAGATCAGTGTCGCCGGCCACCTCACTTTTAATTCCTTTAAGTTGTGCGCTTTCAAGGCTTACGGCATTATCAAATGCGAGAGGGCCATCAATAATACAGTTTTTAATCTGGTCGCGTTGGTTCATTTTTGAGAGCAGAGCAGCATCAAGGGTAGCCTTCATATTCTCATTAACCATTTCAACTGCGCCAAGAACTGCGACCTTTGGCATTTTATACCCGAGCCTGTTCAGGCATGCAACAGAATTATTGACAATAGCTATCTTGTCGTGCAAGGTCGGCGCAATATTCATAGCCACATCAGTTACTGCAATTACCTTTTGGTAGGTATCAACTTCAAAAAGTGCAAAATGTGACAACAGATTTCCGGTTCTGAGTCCCCACTCTTTATTAAGGACACATCTCAGCAATGTGGCAGATCCAATCTTTCCCTTCATCAGTATATCGGCCTGTTTGCTGCTAACCATTCTGACAGCAGTTTCGACAGACATCTGAGCTTCAGGTTCATTAATTATCTTAATGCCTGTGATATCATAGTTATTTGATGCACAGATATTATGAATTCCCTCTTCATCCCCTACGAGGATCGGATCAATAATATTGTCTTTCCAGGCTCTGATAACTGCTCCCAGTGAATGTTGATCCTCGGCTGCAGCCAGAACGAGCTTCTTCCTTGGTCCACCTTCAACTAAACGTTTAAGGTCATTCATGTTTTTTAATACCATTGAATCAGGGTTTTAGGTTATTATCTAAACTTTGTGATGCTCAACAATCCCTTTAGTCTCAGATGCAATAACAAATTCTTCATTTGTAGGGACAATCATTACAGTTACTTTTGACTCTTTCTTGCTTATAACCAACTCCTTACCATGAACACCGTTATTTATATTCTTATCAAATTCCAAACCCATATACTCGAGATCCCTGCATATATTTTCCCTGGCTTCTGATGCGTTTTCCCCGATTCCACCGGTAAAAATAAGCAGATCCACTCCCCCCATTGCAGCAGCATAAGCTCCAATATACTTTTTGACACGGTATTCATACATTTTCAGAGCGAGAAGGGCGCGCTCATCTCCCTCCTCTGCAGCTGATTCAACCTCTCTCATATCCGATGAGATACCTGAGATGCCCAGAATGCCACTATGCTTATTAAGAAGTGTGTTAAGGGCAGAAAAATCAATTTCTTCCTTTTCCATAATAAGAGTAAGGGCACCGGCATCAACATCTCCCGATCTTGTACCCATGATAAGTCCCTCAACAGGTGTAAGTCCCATCGAAGTATCCAGTGATTTGCCATCTTTTATTGCTGTGATAGAGGCGCCATTACCAAGGTGACATGTAATTATTTTCTGAGAATTATAATCAAGTTTCAGGATTTCGCATGCCCTTTTTGAAACATAACTGTGACTTGTTCCATGGAATCCGTAACGCCTGATCCCATATTTTTTATAAAGGGAATAAGGCAGGGCATACATGAAAGAATAATCCGGCATTGTCTGATGAAACGATGTATCAAATACACCAACCTGCGGCACATTGGGAAGTACCGTTTTCATAGCATAAATACCTTTAAGATTGGCAGGATTATGAAGCGGAGCAAGGTCGGAGCAATCTTCAACCCCTTTAATTGTAACATCATCGAGATAACAACTTTCCTGAAAAAGTTCTCCACCATGGACAAGACGATGACCAACGGCATCTATTTCATTCAGGTCTTTTATCACTCCCCTTTTTTCACTTACCATAAAACCGAGCAGATATTCAATGCCGGTCTGATGATCGAGTATCTCTCCCTCCAGCTTTACCTTATCACCGTCGAATCTTTCATTTTTAAGGAACGATCCCTTTAATCCTATTTTTTCGACAATTCCCTTCGCCATAACCACACCCGATTTCATATCGAAAAGCTGATATTTAATTGATGAACTACCACAGTTAAGAACCAATATTTTCATTATAGAAAAGTTTATTAATATAAAGTTATTGTTTCAGCAGATGTTGAAATTACTCTCTGAGGGAGATATTATCAGTAATCTTCACTCCATCTTTATTATATTCATAAAATCCCCTTCCGGTGCGTCTTCCCCACTGGTTGGCCCTTACAAGCTTTTTAAGGATGGGTGAAGCTTTGTATTTCAAATCGCCGAATTCATCATACAGGTTTTCACACCATCTTAGTATTTTATCCAGACCAATCTTATCAGCCATTTCAAAAGGACCGAGAGGCAGACCAAATCCAACCTTCATTGTTAGATCGATATCCTCCAATGTTCCAACGCCTTCCATTAAGATTTCACAAGCTTCATTTATAAAAGGGACAATGAGCCTTGTGCTTATGATTCCGGGAGATTCTTTTACCGGAACTACCTTTTTTCCAATTAAATTGGCAAATTTTATGGAATTTTCATAAGCTTCCTGGGAAGTATAAAGACCTTTTACAATTTCCACAACCCTTGCATCTGCTTCGGGAGTGAGAAAATGGAAACTTAAACAACGGTCTTTATGTGTCAGTTCGGCGGTAAGTTCTGTAATAACATGTGTTGAAGAGTTTGTAGCGATGATAGTATCTCTGTCAACATTCATTTCAATTTTTTTTAGTATTTCAGATCGTTCATCGTGGGTACGATCCCTGCTCGATGATTTGATAGCTTCAATCACAATATCGCATCCCTTAAAATCCGCATAATCTATGGTGCCTTTTATCCGTAATAATATTCCAAGTTTTTCGGAATTAGTCATACCCCAGCGTTCAATCATGCGATCAAGCTCTTTTGCCATGTCGACAAATGCCTGATCTATTTTCTCCTGACTAAGATCAAGAATAATCACATCCAGTCCCTTGGAACTTACCATTCTTGCGATATTCTGTCCAACCGAACCTGCACCAACTATTCCTACCCGTGAGAACAAAGTTTTTGGCTTATTGTCTTTCGACAGTCCGTAATCCTCCAACCGTTCAATATGTTCTGCCATACTTGTGTTATTATATATTACTCTGAGTTTAAAATATTACTTTTTCAGACCTGCAGCCTGATTTGATGCTATTGCAATCATGCTCACGATATCACTAACTGAACAACCGCGTGAAAGGTCGTTTATCGGAGCTGCCATTCCCTGCAAAATCGGTCCTATCGCTTCTGCGTGAGCTAATCGCTGAACAAGCTTATATGCTATATTCCCTGAATTCAGATCAGGAAAGATGAGTACATTAGCTTTTCCGGCAATCGGGCTACCAGGAGCTTTGCTTTTTCCGATAGCTTCGATAAGCGCAGCGTCAGCCTGCAATTCACCATCAATCTGCAGGTCAGGAGCCATTTCTTTCGCTATCCTTGTAGCATTAACCACCTTATCGACCATTTCATGTTTAGCGCTCCCTTTAGTAGAGAAGCTAAGCATGGCAATCCTTGGTTCAAATCCGGCAATCGCCCTGGCTGTATGTGCAGATGCGATAGCAATTTCTGCGAGTTCTTTTTCATTTGGATTTGGATGAACCGCACCATCTGCAAATATAATAACGCCATCTTCGCCAAAGGTCTTTTCAGGAAGGATCATTATGAATGCTCCGGAAACAACAGAAATACCCGGAGCTGTCTTAACATAATGGAATGCAGGACGTAGTACGTCACCGGTAGCATGGTCTGCTCCTGAAACTTCACCATCAGCATCACCATTCTTAATCATGAGTACTCCAAGATAAAGCGGGTCCTCTATCAGTTTTGAAGCCTCATCGTGGGTCATGCCTTTGCTTTTCCTGAGCTCAACCATCAGATTTACATAATGATCTTTCTTTTCATGCGATTTTGGATTAACTATCGTAGCTTTTGATATATTCTTTAATCCCAGCCTTGCAGCATGTGCATTTATCTCTGAAGGATCCCCTATCAGTATTATCTGAGCCAATTCTTCCTGCAGAACAATATCAGCAGCTTTAATTGTTCTTTCTTCATACCCTTCCGGAAGCACAATCCGCATATTGTGTTTTCTGGCATTTTGTTTGATGCGATCTAATAATTCCATTGTGTATCAGTATATTAATAAGTTCGAAATTTTTTTATAAATGTACGAAAAAAAAGTTCTATTAAACAATTTTGAAAGACATGATTAATATCATTATTATGGCCGTTAAAAAAAATAAATCCTACTAATATGTCATCCTAAAAACTATGATTCAATCATTTTCCTAAATTAGCAGATCGAATTAGAGCTATTTTAATGGATACTTTTTTTTCACGTCTGGATACACTTGGAATGAGTCTTAAAGGCGATCTTAAACACGATAAGATCACGACAACTATTTATTCCACAGATGCATCCGTTTATAAAGAGGAACCTTCCGCTGTTGCCTGGCCAAAAACCGTTTCAGATATCAGGAAAATACTTCAATTTGCTGTTAATGAGAAATCAAGTATAACCCTCAGGGCAGGAGGAACTTCCCTGGCCGGACAGGTAGTCAGTTCAGGAATAATTGTAGACATCTCAAAGTACATGAATAATATTCTGGAGATAAACAAAGAAGAAATGTGGGTCAGAGTGGAACCTGGAGTTGTTCTGGATGAGCTGAATCTGAAACTAAAAGAGCTCGGTCTGTTTTTCGGTCCTGAAACCTCAACTTCAAACCGTTGTAATATAGGCGGTATGGTTGGGAATAATGCATGTGGTTCACATTCTATTGTTTACGGATCAACACGAGATCATACCATAGAGATAAAAGCACTTCTGAGCGATGGAAGTGAAGTAGTATTCGGTCCGTTGAATAATGATGATTTCATGAGTAAATGCATCCAGATTACTCTTGAAGGGGATATTTACCGGAACATAAAGAGAATTCTGGGTGACAAGATAAACCAGGAGAAAATCCGGGAAGGTTACCCCGATCCTAAGGTTCACAGAAGAAATACAGGATATGCTATAGATCAATTGCTGGATTCTGAGATTTTTGATGAAAAATCGCAGAGTAAATTTAATTTCTGTAAGTTGCTTACGGGATCAGAAGGAACACTGGCAATAACAACAGAAATCAAGCTTAACTTAATTCCATTACCTCCTGCAAATAAAGCACTTGTATGCGTTCATCTCAAGAAAAGAAACGATGCGTTCAAAGCTAACCTGATTGCTTTAAACTATAAGCCTTCGGCAGTGGAAATGATAGACAACCGGATCCTTGAACTGACAGAAGATAATGCAAGTCAGAGAAACAACAGGTTTTTTCTCGTTGGCAAACCTGCTGCAATCCTGATTGTTGAATTTATAAGGGAAAAACCGGAAGAGATTGACGAAGCCGCAGCAAAGATGATTCAGGCATTAAAGTCGGCAGATTATGGGTACTCCTATCCTATTATAAAAGGAAAAGATATTTCAAAAGTATGGGAGCTTAGGAAAGCAGGACTAGGAGTCCTTGCTAACATGAAAGGAGATCCTAAACCGGTTACACTCATGGAGGATACTGCAATAAGCGTAGAACTTTTACCGGCGTATATGGATGAAATAGAAGTATTGCTGGCTAAATACAATAAGGACGCAGTATTTCATGCGCACATAGGTTCAGGGGAACTTCACATACGACCTGTTCTCAACCTGAAAGATCCTGAAGATGTGAAGCTCTTCAGAACTATCGGACTGGAAACAGCGCATCTGGTTAAAAAATACAGGGGTTCTCTTAGCGGGGAACATGGTGACGGAAGACTAAGAGGAGAATTTATCCCGATAATTCTTGGTCAACACAATTATAACCTGTTGAAGCAGGTAAAAGAATGCTGGGATCCGAATGGGGTATTAAATCCTGGTAAAATCACCCGAACTCCGCCTATGAATACCAGTCTGAGATATATCCCCGGCGTTCCGACACGTGATATAGAGACTATCTATGATTTTTCTTCCAGCGATGGAATAATCAGAGCTGCAGAAAGATGCAACGGAACTGCCGACTGCCGTAAGTCAGCAATAATTGGAGGAACTATGTGTCCCAGTTTTATGGCAACAAGTGATGAATATAAAAGTACACGTGCAAGAGCAAATGTCGTACGTGAGTTTCTCAGTAAAGAGGGTGATCCGTGGAACCACAAGGAGATCTATGAAATACTTGATCTGTGTCTCGGCTGCAAGGGATGCAAATCCGAATGCCCTTCAAGTGTCGATATTGCAAAGATCAAATCGGAATTCCTTCAACACTGGTACGACATGTATGGAATACCTTTAAGGACAAGGCTGATTGCATATATATCGGTGATTAACAAAATAGGTTCCTTTGCTCCTCCTATATTTAATTTCTTTCTGAAGAACAAGCTTACATCGGGAATTGTAAAAAAGGCAACGGGGTTTGCATCAAACAGATCAATACCCTTAATTTACAAGACGACCCTGAGAAAATGGACCAGGAAAAACCTTGCAAAGATCAATCCTGTGAATCCGAAAGGTTCAGTATGTCTATTTATTGACGAATTCAGCGATTTTAACGATACTGAGACAGGTATAACCATAATAAGGTTACTTACTTCGCTAAACTACAAAGTGGTCACAGCAGGTCACAATGTAAGCGCCAGAACATTCCTGTCGAAAGGTCTGGTAAGAACAGCAAAAAAGACAATAAGAAAAAACATTCTGGCATTATCTGGTATTGTCAGTGATGACCTGCCTCTTGTTGGAATTGAGCCTTCTGCAATTCTCGGATTCAGGGATGAATACCCGGAGTTAGCAGGCGATGATCTGAAAGAATCAGCGGAAAAAATTGCCGTAAACAGTTTTATGGTTGATGAGTTCATTGCAAAAGAGTTCAGATCAGGAAGAATAGACAGTACTTCATTTGTTGATGACAGGGTAAATGTTCTTTTGCATGCCCATTGCCAGCAGAAAGCTGTTGCATCATCAGCCAGTACAATTGAAATGCTTTCAATACCAGTTAATTATTCTGTAAAAGAGATCCCTTCGGGATGCTGTGGTATGGCAGGATCGTTCGGATATGAAAAGGAGCATTTTGAATTATCTAATCAGGTTGGGGAACTGGTCTTATTCCCTGAGGTCAGGAAAGCTGACAGTAATACGATAATATCTGCTCCCGGAACAAGTTGCAGGCATCATATCAAAGATGGAACAGGAAGGATTACATTGCATCCTGCTGTAGTGCTGTATAATGCACTAAAGAAATGAAATGTTTTGTTCAGAGTTTGGAGTTTGGGTTTAGTGTTTTGTGTTCCTGGTATTTTATCTTTTTTACCACGGATTTCACGGATTTCCATAGATTCATTCACTTACTGTCCCTGTTTTAACTTCAACATTAAACCTTTAACTAATTAATAGTAGCCATTGTTCTTAACAGAGTAGCTGCCCAGGAATAAATATTATGTCTGACAATAACTAATCGCATCTGCATCATTCGTTGATTCTGTTCTTCTTTACTCATCTCCAATGCTGACTTTATTGCATCTGCTGATTTTTCAATGTCATACGGATTTATAATAATCGCTCCCTGTAGTTCCTGAGATGCCCCTGCAAAACGGCTTAATATGAGGGTTCCGTCATTTTGATTTCGTGAAGCAACAAATTCTTTTGCTACCAGATTCATCCCATCATGTAAAGAAGTTACCATACAAAAATCCGCAGAAGTATAAAACGGAAAAATTTCTTCGTGGCTGTGATGCCGTTTCAGCAGCACTATTGCCTTCCAGTTTTTGTATTTAAACCTTAAATTGATTCTGTTTGTTTCGTTTTCTACTGCACTTACAGTATCGGAATAAGTTTTAAGCTTAGTCCTGCTTGGTGCGCCAACCTGTATAAATGTGAATTTGCCTACATAGGATGGGTTCTTTTCCAGAAACCGCTCTATGGCAAGAAATTTTTCAACTATACCTTTTGTATAATCAATCCTGTCAACACCAATACCGATATATTGTGCAGTCAGACCATATTCAGATAAAAGACGGGATGGTTTAATTTTCGGCGATTCAATATCATAATCCTTTAATGTGAATGCGATACTGATAGGAAACGGTTTGACATAAGTTGTCCGACCACCCATTTTCACCGCAAAATTCTCCCACAAAACTCTGGATTCAAGTGCATTATTTACTGTTTCGAGAAAATGGTTGCAATGATATTGTGTATGGAACCCGATCAGATCAGCGCCCAGCATACCATTCAGAATTTCTCTCTGCCACGGACAAATACCAAAGGATTCAGGATTTGGCCAGGGAATATGCCAGAATATAGCCACTTTAGCTTTGGGTTTTTCTTTTTTTATCAGTTCAGGCAAAAGTGCAAAATGATAATCCTGAATTAATATGAAAGGTTCTTCTTCATTTTTAGTCTCTTCAATAACTGCTTTGGCAAACTCTTCATTCACTTTTTTATAATATTTCCAGTCATCATTTCTGAATGTTGGCCGGGTGTGGGCAATATGACAAAGCGGCCACAGTCCTTCATTTGAAAAGCCATAGTAATAATGGTTTTCTTCCTCCTTTGTAAGCCACATTCTCCTTAAAGTATATATTGGTTCATCCGGAGGAACTTCCACCTTATCGTGTCTGTTTACTGTTTCCTTATCCGCATCTCCTGTTCCTGCTGCAATCCATAGTCCGCTGCACGCCTTCAGTATAGGTTCCATAGCGGTGATCAAACCACTGGCAGGAACAATGCATTTAATGTCTTTGCCTTCGTGAATATGCATATATGGCTCGCGATTAGAAACTACAATCAGCTTCTTCCCGTGCAAAAGATTTCCCATCTCCACCTTAAGTCTTTCGGGCGTCCAGATAGCCTCTGCACTTGTTCTTAGCCGTGCTTCTTCCTCGGCAGTGGCTTTGGCTTCATTCATTGCTTTTGCAATAGATTCGATCTCTTTATGCAGCGGGTCAAGAAAGTCGAGATGAGGTTCAGGCTTGATTTGCCGTATATTCCCGGTGCGTATTGCTTTAACCCATTCAACAATTTTATTTACCTGTCTTAATACGCCCCAACGGATCAGAAGTAACGTAAGAACAGAGACTAAAAATGCCTGAAGAAACCATCCCATGAAATTCCGGGACCAGATGTTCCGGAGTACCTTATCAATGTATCCGGCATCACTGTAAAACACTACTGCATTATTGAATCTGCCTGATTTTTTTAAAGGCTTGATATACTGATATATTTTCTCCCTATCTGATTTAAAAAAATTTCCGACAGAAGAATCTGCAGTTATTGATTGGGAAATATATGGTTTCGAATACTTAATAAAACCGCGCGCAGAATTGCTGCTTAAAATGCTGTCGTAATTGTAATATATTGCAAAACCCAGAAGATTAAACTGCCTGTTAATACTGTCTGAAAAATGGTTGATATTTTTCTCTCCTATTTTTTCAAAAAACAACGTATCGTGTCTGAATATCTCATTTGCAATCCGTAAAGTACGTGATTCGAGTTCATTATTTAATTTAGTTTTTTCAGTTGAACTCTGGTAAAAAGTAAATCCAAAGGCTACCAGGCCAACAGCA
>OCZT010002295.1_pt1 | contig 19848 bp, 21 predicted proteins | sample 1539031 | NCBI WGS metagenome assembly OCZT01 (sample SAMEA3539308, study PRJEB22396) | soil metagenome | biome: tundra; feature: field; material: soil | place: USA | collected 2010-05 | depth 0.15 m | reverse complement strand
ACGCTCTTCCGATCTGGCGCAGGGGCGGGTCACCGGGAGCCCCTGACCGGCGATAACGGTTAGTTCTCGCGCGCTAGGCGCGCGCGAGTTCGGCCCGCATCTCCTTGGCCCCGATCGGCTGGTTGTAGATCGACGACCCGGGCTGCTGCTTGCGTCCGCCTTCGACGAGCCCGCCGTTGTCGACCGGATCGAAGCCGATTTCGTCGATCAGGTCCATCACGACGCGCTTCGCCGCCGCATCGTCGGAGGCGACGGGGATCGCGAGGCGGTCCTTCTCGCCCTTGGGCTTGCCGTCGCCGGCCAGCCGTTTGTAGTAGATCGTGTTGAACGCCTTGACGACGCGCGCGCCGGGGACCAGCGCGCGGGTGAACTCGGTCGCGGTCTTCGAGCCGAGGTCCTCGATCTCGAAGTCCTCGGTGTACGGGTTCATCGCGTCGACGACGATCTTGCCGTCCCAGCCCTCGATCTCGCCGAGCGCCTCTTCACGCTTCGTCCAGGGGACGGCGATGAGGACCAGGTCGCTGGCGTCCACCGCGTCCTGCGCGCTGGTCGCCTGAGCGTTCGGCCCGATCTCCGCGACCAGCGCCCGAAGCGACTGCGGCCCGCGCGAGTTGGCGATCCGCACGTGATGCCCCGCCTGCGCGAAGCGGCGCGCGGCATTTCCTCCGATGTTGCCGGAGCCCAAGATCCCGATCTCCATCCGCTTCCTCTACTCGTCGCGCGACGGAACGTCGCTCCCGCTGGTTGCCAGCGGGGTTTCCGCTAGCGGGGCCACAGGTCCCGCGAACGGGCCGGTTGCCGAGCTCCCGGCAGAAAGCGTGCAAAGGCTTGCTTGTACGTTCGCGGTGTCCGGTGCCCGGCGCTCGCGGCGGACATATCGCGGTCATGCCTGGGCCACGCGCGCCGCCTAGCATCGCCGGCATGGACGGCATGCATTGGATGGCGAGCGCGATGCGGGCGGCGCGGGCGCAGCTCGACATTGCGACCCACAATCTCGCCAACGCCTCGACCGACGGTTTCCGCCGCACCGCCGCGACGACGACGATCGCGCGCGACGGGCTGGCGGTGTTCGAACGAACGGTCCGCGAGCAAGGCGCGGTACGAAGCACCGGCCGCCGGTTCGACCTCGCGTTGCTCGGTGAAGGCGCGTTCCATGTCGGCACGACGCTGACGCGCGAGGGCGCGTTCACCCGCGACCGCGACGGATTTCTGATCGACGACCGCGGCCGCCGGCTGCACGGCGCGCACGGCGTCCTGCGCGTCTCGGAGGACGCGACGATCGCGTCGGACGGAACGGTGCGCGACGGCGGCCGCGTCGTCGAGCGCATCCCGCTCCCGCCGGCGACGCGCGTGCTGGCCGGAGCGCTGGAGACCAGTTCGGTCAATCCGATCGGCGAGACGCTCGCGATCCTGGGCGCGCAGCGCGCGTTCGAGACCGCACAGAAGACGCTGCTCGCGATCGACGCGACGCGCGAGAAAGCCGCCAACGACGTGGTGCGCGTGCGATGAACCGCGCGATGTTCGCCGCCGCGAGCGGGATGGCGGCGCAGCAGACGCAGCTCGAGATCGTCGCCGACAACCTCGCGAACGCCGACGTCGCGGGGTTCAAGGGTGCCGCGGCGACCTTTGCCGACGTCCGCGCCGGGGCGCTCGGACTCGGCACGATCGGCGTCGGACGGCACGCGGTGTTCGCGCAGGGCAAGCTGGTCCGCAGCGGCGGCGCGTTCGATCTCGCGATCGACGGGCCGGGCTTCTTCGCGGTCGAGCGCGGCGGCGCGAAGGCGTATACGCGCAACGGCGAGTTTTCGCGCGAGGCCGACGGCACGCTGCGCAACAGCGCGGGCTGGACGCTCGCGGGCGTGCGCATCCCGGCCGATGCGCTGAGCGCGCGGGTCGAGCGCGACGGGCGCGTGATCGTCGACACGCCCGCGCAAAAAGGGCGCACGATCGCGCAGCTGCGGCTGACGTCGTTCGCCTCGCCCGAAGCGCTGCGCCCGCTCGGTGCGACGCTGTTCGCAGCGACCGACGCGTCGGGGCGCGCGCGGACGTTCGCACCGGGCGCGCGCGGCGGCCCGTCGATCGCGTTCGGGATGCTCGAGCGCTCGAACGTCTCGATCGTCGAGGCGATGATGCAGATTCTCGGCGCCCAGCGCGCCTACGAAGCGAATGCCAAGGGAGTGCAGGCGGCAGATGAGATGCTGCGGATCGCCAACAACCTCCACCGCGGCTGAGCCCGCGCTCCAGGCGCGGGATGTTGCGAGCGCGGTGCTGTTTCGGGAGATCCTCAAGCCGCTCGCGCAAGGGCTCGGCCCGGTCGGCGAGATCGCGCTGGGTGCCGTCGCCGACACGCTGTTCGTGAAAAAGCCGCGATGAGCGCGGACGAGCGCGAAGAGCGCATCCGTGCGCTGCTGCCGATGGTGCGAGGGATCGCGCGCCGCGTCCATCGGATGGTGCCGATGAGCGACGTCGACGATCTGATCGGCGACGGCTGCGTCGGCGCGATCCGCGCGGTCGATGCGTTCGATCCGGCGCGCGGCGTCCCGCTCGACCAGTACGCGCGCCGCGTGATCCTGGGCGCGGTCCTCAACGGCGTGCGCCGCATGGACCCGGTCTCCGAGCGGATGCGGCGGACGATGCGCGGCGCCCAGGCGGCGCGCTACGCGCTCGCTCAGGAGCTCGGGACGATGCCGACGATGAACGCGATGTCGCGTCTCTCGCCCGCGCTCGCGGCGGCGCGCACCGAAGTGCACCGCCGCACGCCGCTCTCGCTCGACACGACGCTCCCGAGCGGCGAACGGCTCGACCTCGACCACTCCGCCGACCCGCAGACGATCGTGAGCGAGCGGGTCGAGCGAGAGCTGGTGCGCGGCGCGGTTGCGCAACTGCCCCGGCGCCATCTGCGCATCGTCGTCGCGCACTACTTCGCCGAACGCAAGCTGCGCGAGCTGGTCGCACCGATGCACATCTCGCCGCAACGCGTATCGCAACTCCATCTGCTCGCGCTACGACGGCTGCGCGCGCTGCTGGCGGTCCACGCGTGAACGATGCCGCGCCGTCCGGGCCCGCGCTCGACCCCGCCGCGCTCGCAATCGCCGCGCCGCCGATCGCATCGCTGCACGTCGCGGACGGCGGAGCCGAGATGCCGCCGTCGCTCCCCCGCGACCACCCCGCCTGGCAGCGCGACGTCCTCTCCGTCTCAGCCCGCGTGCGGGTGATGCTGGCTCAGCTTCGTCCGGTCGCGGTGCGCGTGCTGACGTTTTGGGATCACGTCGTGCGAAGCACCGTCATCGGCGGACGGCGCGTCGAGGTCGATCCGAGCGGCTGCTACCGGCGGCGATAGGGTCTAGCCATCGGTTGTCTTGCGTGCTAGCGTTCGTTCACTCACCGGGGGAGGCACGCGAGCACCGCTCACCGTGCCGAAGAGCAGCGCGATGACGGCGGCAGCAACTGAGGCGCGCGAAACGGACCGGTTCATCGCAGCGTCCTCTACGGACAGGTGCCGATGACGTAGTAATTCGTCCCTGTCTTCTTGAGCGTGGTCTGGTAGAAGACGTTGTCGAGGCCCATGTTCTGGTTCGAGCCGTTGGCGAGCGCCCAGCCGAAGCTGTCGTGGGCGCGGCCGGCTTGCACGTGATAGTAGTTGGCCGTCGTGTAGCAGACCGGTGCCGGGGTCGGCGTGGCCGTCGGCGTGGGGGTCGGCGTCGGCGTGCCGTGGCCGGTCGGAGTCGGGGTCGGCGTGGGGCCGCCGGTCGGCGTCGGGCTCGGTGTCGGCGTCGGCGTCCCGGTCGAACCGGACTGGACGCGGTCGACCATCTTCTTGATCGCCGTCATCTGCGGCCCGGTCTTGAGCGCGTAGGTCGAGGTTTCGTAGCCCCACCAGTCCCAGCATCCGTTGGGGTTGTTCGGCGTGCTGCTCGAGACTTGGTACGGATAGAGCACTAGGCTGACATTCCCCACGTCGGCCGCCGCGGAGGCAGCATGAGAACGCGTTTTGAGGGCCAACTTGAAGGGATATCTCCGAAAATAAAAGAGCAGGTGCTTCGAGAAGCTGCTGAGCAAGGGGTTAGCGTGTTCGACTGGCTTGAAACGGCAGTCAAGCGGCAGCTAAAATCTTCGCAGTAGATAATCCGTGAGCTCTCGAGTATTTGATTGAGCTAACCACAAAGATCCGATTCATTTTCGCTGCCGTTGCGGCGACGTTGATAAGGCCACAGCCGACCATGTGCCCCAACTGCTGCTCGGGTCGTCAAAAACAGCGGTGAACTCTTTGGGCAACCGCGGATTCGAAAAATCTAAGATGACCCAGTCAAGGGCGAGCGGCGCGGTCGTATAGAACTTCCCCGCAGGCTCGGCATTTATAGTGATACGTTCCTGCTCCGCGGTCGGACCCGTCCGAAACAGTATCTGATCATTACGGTGAAGTCGCAATGCCAAGCTACCCGTGTCGGCGTCACTCTTGCGATAAGAGCCAATTACTGAGAAGCCAGGCAGCTTACTGTGATAATAATCTGACCCATGCCACCCGTTGGAGACGATTGCGGTAGCGCCGGCAAAATGTAAGCGCGTATCGAAGTGCCACTGCTCAATCGTAAATGGCGACGTTGGAGGCGGGCCCGATAGAGCCACTGCAGACCACTCGCCCCAACCCGGGCCGGCGTCCTCGAAGACGACAGTAAACACTCGAGGCAGATCAGGATTTGCAAACTTCAAAACGACCCAATCGATGGCAAGCGGGACCGTCGTATCGAATTTGAGACTTGGTTGAGCGTCGACTTCAATGCGTTGGTGCGCAATATTCGGACCGGACCGGAACAGCACCCGATCGTTACGATGGAGTCGCAGCGAAAGACGGCCCATGTCGGCGTCGCCGGTGCGATACGAACCGATGATCGAAAATCCGCGTATTTTGCTATGAAACAAATCTGATCCATTCCAACCATTTGAGGTGATGGAAGCCGCGGGAGCAATACCCCTTAATCGATCGGGCCGCCAGCTCTCCACCGTATACGGGCGCGCCATCGAGTTCGGTGCGAAACTAGAGCTGTCGGCGGCGGGCTGAACGTACTGACGCGTCCCAAATAGCGTGATCATGAGCATCGCAACTAACATAATCGCCACAATTGCATCGAATGGGTGTTGTCGCAAGACGCGTTGAAGCCGATCCATCATCGTATTTCCGGTAGTTGCCCGATGCTTACTAGCGCAGGAATCTGGGCCCGCAAGAATGCGGGGACGGGATACAGGGTGGCAAGATCGGAATCTGGTGCTTGCTGGTAGTTCGTGAGTATGGAGTTCGAGCGGCGATAATACGCGGCCGCCGTTGATAGGGCTTGTACACCGAAGAACCACGTTCCAGTGAAGTAGCAGATCAATACGAACGCTCCAAGGCCGGCAGCAATACGAACCCATATCGTCGGCAACACCGTCAAGGGCGGATGAAGAGCTATGACCCCGGCCAGTCCAATCCAAAGCATGAGCGAACAGGTAATATAGCGGGTACTCTCTGGATTGGCCGCCCGCCCGTAACCAATAAGCGCCGAGGAAACGACCCCGTAGGTGAGGATTACGATCCAAGGCGTGGCCCGTGCAAGTTTCGCCGCATCTCCTTCGCGAACGATCGGTACCACGAACATGGCGGACAATATGAGTCCGACGGCACCAAGAGTAGTCGACGCGATGGCCCCGCTGCCCAACCCGAATGGCAAGCCAGCAACAGCTGCCATGGCTACTACTCGTGAGACAAGGGCACTCAGCGAAGGAGCCATTGAATCGGCAGTCGGTGACCAACCCCAAAAGTAGATACCGATTATGACCATCGAGGCCACGGTCCATTGCATGAGCGGCGCATAACCAAGCGCGCGCCGACGCACGAAAAGTCCAACCGCGACCGCCGGAATTATTGCTAGGCCGGGCCCCGACGAGTATGCCGCGAGGGCCGCCAAGCCGGCCGCGCCAAGGATTAAGGCGGGACCTGCTTTGGTTTGTGCAAGCAAAAGAGCCGCGCCGAAAACGGCGAAATCAACCAGAAACCACGCGGTCTGAAAGCCCTGGAGCCAATTTTCACTTTGCGCGGGGTCGAACAAGAGAAGTGAACCGATCATAGTGACGATTAGCGCCGACCGAAGTTGCAATGTATGGCGCGCAGTTCTCCACAGCAGCCATAGAGAACCCGTTACGACGACCACGCTAAAGAGGCACTCGCGCCGTTGGCTCCAGAATCCGAAGGAGTCCAAGAAAAGCATCATGAGTTGCGGAAAGAGCATGCGATGTTCGTTATGTTGCGCCCACAAGAGTGGGAAGGCTAATGTGCCCCCGCGGTAGGCGAGAATCGTACGGCTCCATTCCCACTCGTCCCAGATCGGTACGTCGACTGCCATCTGAAAGACTCGAATGAATGTAACCACGGCGACACCAATCGCTGCGATCGCCAAAATGGCATTACTATACTTCTCGAAGCGAAGCCCTCGACCGTGCGCATAGATCCTCGCTACGAGTTCCTTCATACTTTGGTCAGGACGTGCGGCCGCGTTTTCATCGACGCGGCAACAAATTGCGCGGTGTCCTCAATGATGTAATCGATTCCGTATTTGGACTCCCAGCCGATGGCTCTCTTTAGCTTGTCTGAGACACCAATTCGGAAACGCACGTCAGCCGGAGGAACCGGCATCTGCTGTACGGCCGGAAACGTCTGACCGGGGTTCACATGCGCCCAAATTTTGTGCGCAAGATCGGCGACATTTTCCGTGCTGTTACCGCAGATATTGAAATCATCATTCCTAGCGCTTGAATCAAAGAGCCTCAGGAGAGCTTCTGAGATATCTTTTGCGTGTGTAAACGTTCGGACTTGCTGGCCGTCACCGAAGATTTCGAAGGGCGTCTGCTTGACCATTGCCTTGTAGACGAAATCGGGAATTACATGCGACATACCAAAATCAACGCTACCATCCGCTTTGAAATCGGGAAGTTCACCGCTCCCGACTGCATTGAACGGCCGCACGATTAGGTAGTTGAGCCCGAATTCCTGGTGCGCGCCCCGCGTCATGAATTCACCAAAGAGCTTCTGCATTCCGTAATTCGTCACCGGGACGGGCTGCGTAAGCGCGTCTTCCTCGAAGACCGGGCGCGTCATCTTCTCATAAACCATTGAGGATGAGAAGTAAACGAATAGGGCCTCAGGCGCCGCCGCGAGGGTCGAATCGATCGCGTGAGCAAGCAGTTCGGTGTTGTCACGAGCGATCCGATAAGGGATCTGATGGAAATACTTTATCCCACCAATCAACGCTGCCAGACACAGGATAATATCGAATCCTTTGAACTCGCTCGGATACATGATGCGGACGTCTTTAATCTGGAGCTTGCAATTTGGATGACTATAAAAGTCGTGCTCCAAATATCCGTATTTGGAAAAGCTATCGATTACGGTCACATGATAGCCGGCATTCAAGAGTTCACGAGTCACGTATGATCCGATGAATCCCGCGCCTCCCAAGCAGAGGACTTTCTTCAAGAGCCGCTCCTAAGACGTTTGTCAGTAAGTTTCGGTTTGCGCCAGCCGCGAAATGCGTACCAGTACCACTTGAGGTACTGCGGCAACCATTTTATGAGGTCAAAGCGCGATTCGCCCGCCACACGGTCGGTCCAGACAGATGGAACTTCGCCGATGCTATAACCGCCAACGTACGCTTTCCCGACAAGTTCGAGGCCGATCTCGAAGCCACCCTTCGATTCAATTTCGATTGCGGAAAGAAACGAACCGCGATACATCTTGAAGTTGTTGGTTGCATCGTGTGTCGGCATCCCCGCAAGATAATGAAGAGAAAGACCCGCAGTTCGCGAGAGAAACGCTTTGAACGGTGGGCCACCGATTTGTTTGCCGCCTCGCATATAGCGTGAGCCATTAACTACATCGTACGTGCCGTCTTGAATCAACTCGTACATGCGATTCACAACGGAGATATCGTCGGAAAGATCGGCCATGATTACGCAGACGGCAGTCCGGTTCGTGCATGTCTGCAGACCGGTTTTAACCGCATTCATTGCGCCGCGGCCGTATGCGTTGCGGATGAGGCGAATGGGGAACGGGAAACTCGAAATCTGTTCGCGGACGACCGGCAGGGTGTTGTCTTCATCGAAATCGTACACGATTATAAGTTCCGCGGGAACTTTGACCTTAGCTGCGAGTTCGTTCAGCTGACGGCCAATGTTATCGGCTTCGTTATAGACGGGACAGACGAATGCGAGTATATCCTCGCTCAGAGGACGCATCCGTCGCCCCACAGATTCCAGATATCAACGACGATCTTTGAATCGGGAATCTTGAGGTTACGATATTCGGCGTGCGGGGTACCAAGTACGATAACGTCGCAGCGCTGGATGAGTTCTTCCGCGCTGACGAAATCGGGCTCGGCGATGTAAGCGTCCGAACAGATCACCGCTCCGCACTCGAAGGCCAGAATCTTGCGCAACTTATACGAAAGCGACTCGCGCTTGTCATCACTATTCGCTTTAAATGCCATACCGAGTACGCCGATGGTCATGGTGGATAGGTCGTAGCGAAGCTTGAGACGGCCTATTAAATAGTTCGGCAAACCTTCGTTAACCAGCATAGCCGCGTGGCCGAGGTAAAAACGATTGTTGTTGAAGGCCGCGAGTTGCATCGCGTCCTTGAACAAACACGGCCCCGCAGCGAAGCCTGCCTGCGGCATCGCCGCCGCTCGTGGATAATTGTGCGTCATCGCATGATGTATGCGATAGAAATCCGCGCCGTGGTCATTGGCGAGCATATAGAACTGATTTGCCGCCGCAAACAGCGTGTAGCGCCAGGTGTTAGTGAACAGCTTTGCAAGTTCAGCTTCTAGAGGCGAGAGCTCGACAACATCGGTCGAAAGTGGTGCGAACAGTTCGCGACACCGTGCCAGCACTTCGGGTTTCTCTGACCCGATGAGCTGCGGCAAGGTCACGAGTTCTTCCATGGCCTTTCCCTCGGCAATTCGCTCGGGGCAAAAGGCAACGTCGACCTTCTTGCCAAGGGCGTTAAGTTCTCTCTGCAGGCGTTCCGTCGTGCCCGGATATACGGTGCTGCGCAGAACGAGAAGCTGGCCATCCACCAAATATGGGGCCAGGGATGTAAGCAATCCCCAGACTTGTTCGAACTCCGGGTTCAGATGACGATCGACAGGGGTACCGATGACGATGATGACAACGTCGGCTCTCCCAACAGTCGCGATATCTAAACTCGTGTGAAACGTGCCTGCCGCTAACGCGGCTCGGAGCACGGGCTCGCAGCCCTCTTCCTTGAAAGGGACTTTCCCCTGCAGAATCGTCTTACCGACTTCGGCATTGATGTCTAAGGCGCAAACCTGTCTGCCGCGCCCTGCAAGCGATACGGCAAGCGGTAGACCAACGTGCCCAAAACCGCCGACCACAACAACGTCGAAGTGGTCCGGGGTCGTTGCCATTCCGTTTGCTGATTTTCCGTTGTGTAAGGACTGATGCGCGATAGCCATGGCTACAGAATCACCTTCAACTGCTCCAGCAGGCTTGTGAAAAAAGCGCGCGGGCGATGTTGTTGTGGCGGCGTTTTTCGCGTATCATGAGGTCAAGTCTCCTCATCTGGGATTCCCCATATGGTTCTCCTTTTCGAGCGGGCGCCGCCCGACTCCCGTGGTTTTCGGCCGGCTTGGCGAGCGGGACGGTCGATTTTGACCAGACGCGAGTGCGCAGCGCTCGGACGCCGGCGGAAAGACCTTCTTGCACGGTCATCAGGGCGCCAATCTCCCGTCGTTGTCCCGGCCGCTCGTCGTTTGGCGGGTGTTCATCCTGCCGTTGCCATTGGCGGCGATCGCAAGGCCGCAATTCTCTGCATGATTGCAGCGAACAACGTACGTGGGATCACGACTTCCGCCATCTGGAACGTGACGTAGCGACCGTGGCTGACGACCTTGGCGCCGATCTTGATCAGCTTCTCTCGTAGACTCGTGAGCGACCAGTTCGCAATCGCTTCTGGTGTCGCAAGCGTCCGCAGGAAGTTCCCGAGGTTGTACGCCAGCGCGTGAAGCTGAAGGCGAACGGCGTTTGCGTTGAACGAGCGGCATGAGAGCCGCGTCCATTTGATCGCGCCTTTGCCTTCCTTGATCCACTGCTCCGCCGTCCCGCGCTTGTTGTAAAACGCGACCACGTGCTTCCCCGATATCGCGAGATTCGTGATGATGAAACCGACGCGCGGGAACAATTCGCCTGGATGCCACTCAACCTTGGCAACGACACGCCGAGGATGGAACCAACTCTTCGCCTTGTAGCGGAAACTTCGATAGAAGCGCTGGACGTAATGCGGCGGGCGCCCGACCGCCCGTTTGAGAAGATCGGTAATCCGCGCTTGGAGAATCTGATTGGCCGGCAAACGGATCGCGTACTCGATGCCCGCGGACTCAAGGAATTCGTACATGTTGGGCTGAGCGAAGGCGGCGTCGCCGCGAAAGGCGATACTCTCGGCAGTTCCTTGGTAGCGTGCGACGACCGGCTTGAGGACGTCTTCCCAGCCATCGGCGCTGTGGACGTTCCCGGGTCGAAGCGCGCATCGTTCCAGATCGCCATGCTGGTTGAATACAAAGAGCGGGTGGTAGCAGGTGCACCCGAAATGCCCGTTCCAAACGCTCTTCTCTTGTTCGCCGTGCGTCGGACTTACGCTCGAATCCATGTCGAGCACGACGCGCTCACGGGACCGATGCGCTGCAACGCGGTCGATCCAAATACCCGAGAGATCGGTAAGCGTTACAAGGTTTTCCGAACGCGCCAGCCAGTTCGTCTCGAATCGGCCCATCTGGCTGGGCGATGCGCCGCAACCCTTCGTGGCTTTGCCGCCAACGATCCAACGCATCGCCGGGTCGTGCCGCAATCGTTCGGCATCATTCACGTCTTCATACCCAGCGAGCCGGCCGAAAACGGACTGGCGAAGCATGCCGACCAGCGCGTGACGACCGTTCTTGCCCGTGCGTGCATCGGCAAGACGATCGCCTGCCGAACCACTCAAGCCCAGTGCGTCATCGAGTTCGCGATACGCGAGGAGACCCGCATCCGAGGTGACGACGGAACCGCGAAAGTGGATCATCACACGCCGGTCGAAATCCAGCCGGAGAAGATCATTTTGCACTTCACCCGTCGGGTTCGTCAATGTGGCCTCAACTCATCGGCGTGAATCACTTGTCAATTATAACAAATTCGCGCATGTGCTACAGCAATTTTGCAATTTTATCTGGCGAATGCGGGCTAGGATGTTGTTCGTGTCGGCGTACTTGTTGAGTCCGGCCTCGGCGATGAACTTCGTGCCGATGTTCGCTTGCGTCTGCACGCAGCCGTCGAGGGCGACGATCAGCCGGCACTGCGTGCCGTTCGCGCAGTTCGCCGGAACGTAGAGGTAGCCGTTGGTGTCGAGGTCGTTCGCGCCGCCGCCGTACGGCGTCTGGTCGAAGTTGATCAGCGTCCCGCCGAGCGTCCCGGTGTTGCGCGCGTTCACCGAACCGTAGAAGAACGTCAGCCACGTGTTCTGGGAGTCGTAGTTGCTGCAGTCGATCATGTACGGGCTCGCCGTCGTTCCGCACGCGACCTCGCCGTCGAGCGATTCCCAGCCGTGTCCGGCGGCGTAGGTGTTGTCGTATTTGGTCGAGACGCCGTAGTGCTGGTACTCGGTGTTGAGGTCGTTCATCGTCTTCTGCTCGACGGTGAAGTCCATCGTCCCGGACCACAGATACGCCTTCTGGCCGCTCAGATTGCTCTTGGGGTCGATGGTTCCGGCGCTCGACTGCGCGTCGAGGTAGCTCTCCGATGCGGAGAGCGAGCTGGAGGTCGCGTACTGGCAGGTAACCTGCGCGGTCGTGAGGCTGTCCTGCGCGCAGTAGTACGGGCCGCCGGCGTAGACCGCGGCGTAGTGGAACGTCCCCGAGAACGCCACGTGCAGCTGAACCGCCATGAAGCCGCCCGACGAGATCCCGGCGACCGCGGTCTTGGTCTTGTCGACGTTGTACGCGCCCAGCGACGTGACGCTGCGGACGGCGCGCTGCTGAGCGGCCGGGACGGCGGCTGGGGACAGTGCTGAGCCCCCGCCGGATCCGGAGCACCGCGCCGCGACGGCGCCGACGAGCACGGAGAGCGCGACGATTCGCGAGATCGATGGGCGCAGCGGCATGAAAACTTCCTCCCCCTTGAAGTGGCCCTGCCGGAGGCAATCTCCGCGGAAAGGAGCGAATCCTTCGTGCCGCGCCGGCGTTTACATCAGCTGTTCGAGCGGGACTTTGTGCTCGCCGTAGCTGTCGATGATCGTGACCGAGTCTCCGAGCTCGGGGAGTCCGATCCCGGAGCAGTGCGTCGCCGTGTAGTACGTCTCGATGAAGTAGACGATCGTCGGCACTTTCTCCATCAGCCCGTAGGTGTCGGGCTTGCCCTCCACGCCGGTGAAGAACATCGTCCAGGGCGCGTCGCCGTAGTAGCCGCTCGCGAACAGACTGAGAACCTGGGCGGCCCCGCCGCCGTACGATCGCTTGTATGCCCGGTAGATGAGCCCTTGTGCCGTGCACGGGCGGATGGTGGCCGGATTCTGCTGGACCTTCGTCGTCTGAGTCATGGTATTACCCCCCGCACGAGGATTGTTCCAGAGCTGCGGAGGCCGCCTCCCAGAGGGCCCGCTTTCCGCGCCGATGCGCAGTCCTTCGCGCCTCACCGGCCCGCCGAGAGGTCGAATGGCGCGCCCGCAGCGTATGAGAGTCCTCGGTGAAGCTCGCGCCCGGACTCGCGATCCGCCCCTCTCCGATAAGCGGCAAGGGCTGTTTCGCCACGAAATTCTTCCCGAAGTCGCGGAAGATCGCGGAGTACGCCGGCGAGCGCATCGCGCGCGCCGAAGTCGCCAGGCGCACACGCACGCGCCGCCTGCGCATCTTGCGCATCTGCTCGATCGACTACTACTGGAGCCTCGACGGCTCGCGCGGCGGCAACGGCACGCATTACGTCAACCACTCGTGCCGGCCGAACGCGTACATGCGAGCCACGCGCGGACACATCCTCTTCATGGCGCTGCGCGATATCCGGCCGGGCGAAGAGATCACCGTCGACTACGAGCTGACGCTGCACCCGAACAGCAAACGCTGCAGCTGCAAAGCCCCGAACTGTCGCGGCACGATCAACAAGAGCTAGACGCGCCCACCAGGCCTTCGATCATCGTTGCAACGTTCGCGGCGCTGCGCGCGGCCGCGTCCAGCACCTCGTCGTGCGAGGTCGCTTCGCCGGTGCCGTGAACGTTGGTGATCAGCGAGATTCCGGCAACCTCGCGGCCGAGCGCGCGCGCCGCGATCGCTTCGAGGACCGTCGACATCCCGACCGCGTCGGCGCCGATCGTGCGCAGGTAACGCGCCTCGGCGGGCGTCTCGTACGTCGGTCCGACCAGACCGGCGTAGACGCCCTCGCGTAGGGTGAAGGCGTGCTCCGCCGCGACGCGGCGTGCCGACTCGCGCAGGTGCGGAGCGTACGCATCGACCATGTCGACGAAGCGCGCTGCCTGCCCGGGCAGCAGTTCCGTGCCGATCAGCGGGCTCGTCCCGGTGAGGTTGAGCTGGTCGACGATCAGCATCAGGTCGCCCGCGCGGTAGTCCGGGTTCACGCCGCCGGCCGCGTTCGTCAGGACGAACGTCTTCGCGCCTGCGTGAGCGGCGGCGAGGACGGGGTAGATCACCTCGCCGGTCGCGCGGCCTTCGTAGAGGTGGAAGCGGCCGCTGAACGCGACGACGCGCCGGCCCTGCAGCATCCCGACGTGCGCCTCGCCGGCGTGCCCGGCGACGCTCGGCAGCGGCATCCCCGCGATCTTCTTGTACGGCACGGTCACGCCGTCGATGCGGTCGCGCAACACCGCGCCGAAGCCCGAGCCGAGCACGATCGCGCACTCGATCTCGCCGCCCGCTTTCTCGCGCAGGGTGTCCGCGGCGCGTTGGAGACGTTTCTGTTTCATGATACCGCCGGTGGGGTGACGATGCCGGGGCCGGGGGCAGCGACGGGGGCGAGCAAATTGGCGCCGGTCATCTCGGGCGGGACGTCGAGCCCTAGGAGCGGGAGCAGCGTCGGCGCGACGTCGCCGAGGCAGCCCTCGCCGATGAACGCCCCGAGCGGCTGTTCCGAGACCAGCACCAGCGGCACCGGGTTCGTCGTGTGCGCGGTCAGCGGGTTTCCCAGCTCGTCGATCTTCTCTTCGGCGTTGCCATGGTCCGCGGTGATCGCGAGGATCCCGCCGGCGTTCAGTACCGCCTGCTCGAGGCGTCCCAGCGCGACGTCGAGTGTCTCGAGCGCCGAGATCGTCGCATCCCACACGCCCGTGTGGCCGACCATGTCGGCGTTCGCATAGTTCATCACGATCACGTCGTGCCGCCGGCGCGCGAGATCTTCGACCGCGGCGATCGTGATGTCGTTGGCCGACATCTCCGGCGCGAGATCGTACGTCGCGACTGCGCGGTTGGACGGGATCAGGATGCGGTCCTCGCCGGGAAACACCTCTTCACGTCCGCCGTTGAAGAAGTAGGTCACGTGCGCGTACTTCTCGGTCTCCGCGAGGCGCAGCTGCGTGAGCCCGGCGTTCGCCACGATCTCGCCGAACACGCGGTACTGCGGGCGCGGTCCGAACAGCACCGGGTTCGGGAAGTGCTCCTCGTAGCGCGTCATCGTCGCGAACACGAAGTCGGCGTAATGGTGGACCGGGAAGTTGTCGAAAGCAGGATCGCTGAAGGCGAGCGTGAGCTCGCGCGCGCGGTCGGGGCGGAAGTTGAAGAAGATGCAGGCGTCGCCGTCGCTCACCGGACGCGGGTCGCCGACGATCGTCGGCAGCACGAACTCGTCGGTTTCGCCGCGGTCGTAGGCCGCCTTCAGCGCCTCCTGCGAGGTCGGAAAGCGATACTCCGCGTCGGCCTTGGCGAGCGCGTCGTACGCTTTGCGCTCCCGCTCCCAGCGCTTGTCGCGGTCCATCGCGTAGTACCGCCCGCAGATCGTCGCGATCGCGCCGGTGCGGTCGCGCAGCGCGAGGTGCCGCTCGAGCCGAGCGAGGTACTTCGCCGCCGAGCTGGGCGGCGTGTCCCGCCCATCGAGGAACGCGTCGATCGCGAGCGCGGCGCCCGACGCTGCGATCACGTCGATCAGCGCCTCGACATGATCGAGCGAGCTGTGCACCTTGCCGTCGCTGACCAGCCCCATGAGGTGCAGCCTCCCGCCGGTCCGCTGCACGTGCTCGATGCACGCGCGCAGCGTCTTGTTCTGCCCGAACGTCCCGCTCGCGATCTCTTCGTCGATCACGACGACGCCTTGCGGAACGACGCGTCCGCTGCCGATGTTGATGTGGCCGACCTCGCTGTTCCCCATCACGCCCTTCGGCAGGCCGACCGCCTCGCCGCTCGCTTCCAGCAGCGTGTTCGGATAGCGCTCGACGATGCGCGTCCAGTTGGGGAGATCGGCGGCGCGGATCGCGTTGCCGCGCAGCTCGGCGGTGCTGCCCCAACCGTCGAGGATCGCCAGCACGAACGGGCGGCGGCGCGTCACGCGAGCACTCCTTTGCGCGCCCCTTCGAGCAGCGCTGCGAACGAGCCGGGATCGAGGCTCGCGCCGCCGACCAGGCCGCCGTCGATGTTGGGCTGTTGCACGAACGCGGTCACGTTCTCCGGTTTCACGCTGCCGCCGTAGAGCAGCCGGCAGTCCGCGAGTCCGTCCACCGCGCCGCGGATCTCGCCCATGATCTGATTCGCTTCGTCCGGCGAGTCGGCGTTCCCGGTCCCGATCGCCCAGATCGGCTCGTACGCGACGACGCAGCGCGCGATGTGCGCCGGCGGCATCCCTGCGAACGCGGCACGCACCTGCGCGCACACCTTGTCGCGCGCCCTCCCGGCGGCGTGCTCGTCCTCCGTCTCGCCGACCGCGACGATCGGCGTGATGCCGTGCGCCAGCGCGGCCAGCGCCTTCTCGTTGACGCGCTCGTCGAGCTCGCCGAACATCGCGCGGCGCTCGGAGTGGCCGATCACCACCCAGCGCACGCCGCACTCGACCAGCATCCCGGGTGCGATCTCGCCGGTGAACGCGCCGGCCTCGGCCCAACCCACGTTCTGCGCGCCGAGCCCGACCTTGGAACCGGCGAGCGCGTCGCGCGCGGCGCACAGCGCGGTGAACGGCGGACAGATCACGGCATCCACGTCGGCCAGCGGCAGCGTCCGCGCCCGCAGGTCCGCGATGAACGCGCGCGTCTCGGCGATCGTCTTGTGCATCTTCCAGTTCCCGACGATGAGCGGTTTGCGCGCTTTCACGGCTGCTCCAGCGCCGCGACGCCGGGGAGGGTTTTGCCTTCGAGGAACTCGAGCGAAGCGCCGCCGCCGGTCGAGACGTGCGTCATCGCGTCGGCGAAGCCGAGCGCGTGGGCCGCGGCCGCAGCATCGCCGCCGCCGACGACGCTGGTTGCGCCGTGCCGCGTCGCGTCGGCGATCGCTTCGCCGACGACGCGCGTCCCGTTCTGATAGGGCGGCTTCTCGTAGACGCCCATCGGCCCGTTGAAGACGATCGTCTTCGCGCCGCGCAGCACTTCGGCATAGGCGCGTGCGCTCGCGGGGCCGATGTCGAGGATCATCCCGTCGCCGACCTGCGAGAGCGGGACGGTGCGCGCGGTAGCGTCGGCGTCGAACGCGTCGGCGACGACCGCGTCGGTCGGAAGGTGGAGCGCGACGTTCTGTGTGCCGGCGAGTCCCAGAATCTTCGTCGCCGGGCCCGGGTCGGGATCGCGCAGCGATCTACCGACGTCGATCCCTTGGGCGGCCAGGAACGTGTTCGCCATCCCGCCGCCGATCACGAACGCGTCGACCTTCGCCAGCAGGTGTTCGAAGACGCCGACTTTGTCGGCGACCTTCGCGCCGCCGATCGCGCAGACGAACGGGTGCACGGGACGGTCGGTCAGGCGCGCCAGCGCGGCGAGCTCGGCCTCCATCAGGAAGCCGGCATACGCCGGGAGATACGCCGCGACGCCGGCGGTCGAGGCGTGCGCGCGGTGCGCGGTCCCGAAGGCGTCGTTCACGTACAGGTCGCCCGACTTCGCGAGCTCGCGCGCGAATGCCGGATCGTCGGCCTCTTCCTCGGGATGAAAGCGGACGTTCTCGAAGAGCGCGAACCCGCCGTCGGGCAGCGCCTTCGATGCCGCGACCGCCGCCTCACCGACACAGTCGTCGACGAAGCGAACCTCGCTCCCCAGCAGCTCCGAGAGCCGAGCGGCGATCGGGCGCAGCGAATACGCCGGATTCGGCTTGCCGTCCGGCCGGCCGAGGTGCGACAGGATCACCGTCTTCGCGCCGTGCTCCCCCAGCCAGCGCAGCGTCGGCAGTGCGGCGTCGATCCGCGTCGCGTCGGCGATCGCGCCGTCCTTCATCGGGACGTTGAGGTCCTCGCGGAGCAGAACGCGCTTTCCGCTGACGGCGGCGTCTCTCACGCTCTTGAAATGCATACCGCGCCTACCCTTCGACCTCGCCGCCGCGATCCCACGGCGCCGCGATGCGGAGGTAGGGTGCGCTGGTCGGCGGCCCGGCCGCGAAGAGCAGGACCGGGCTGGCCTGCTGCATCGCGGGGAGCGCCAGCAGCGAGCTGCACACGGTGCCGAACGCGTGCGCGGTCACCACCGTCATCGCGCGGTGCGGGTCGTCCTCGTCGGCGCGCTGCAGCAGCTCGGTCCAGCGCGTCCAGTCACCGGCGCCGGGATCGGGCGGGGCCGCGTCCCGGAACGCCGGGAAGTGGGTCGCGTAGCGTGGCGAGGTCGCGACGTCGACCCCGTCCGGCGTCACCATGTGGTGTCCGGGCGAGAGCTCGTCGACGGAAATCGTGCGCTCGTCGCTGCTCACCGCGAACGCCGTCCTGCGGTCCGCGACCAGCAGCGTGAACCCGCGATAGCTCGCTGCGTCGAGCGCACCGATCGCGCTCGCTGCGCCGCGCGCGTCGTGCTCGCGCAGCGCGCGGACGACGAGCCCGCCGCGACTCGCCTTTCCTTCGAGCGGTCCGAGCCGGTCCATCCCGTTGACGATCGTCGCGACGACGCCGTCGTCGTTCACGCCGAACCAGCTGCCGCCGCCGAGCACGTCGCGGCCGGCGACGATCCCCGGTTCGTCGGGCCAGTACCGTCCCGGCGGCAGGAACGCGCGGTCGAGCCGCTCGTCGCGGTTGGCACCGACGAGCAGCGGCCAGCGATCGCGGGGGCGCAGCAGCACCAGCACCGTACACATGCTAGCGCGCGAAGCGCTCCGCGATGAAATCGACCCAGCGGCGGTAGACGTCGGTGCGGCGCACCGGATCGCTCGGGAAGTGGCCGTCGACCGGATAGGCGATCAGCTGCACCGGCCGTCCGAGATCGCGCAGCGCGTGGAAGAACTCGTACGTGCCGGCCGGCGAGACCCGCGTATCCCCGCGGCACGTCATCAGCAACAGCGGCGTGCGCACGCGCGCGACGTACGTGATCGGGCTCATCGCCGCCGCTCTTGCGCGGTATGTGCCGGCGAGCGGCGAGCCGCCGACCAGCGCGCGATCGGCCGCGATGTCGTCGGCGGTCGCGTAGTCGGCGGCGATGTCGGTGACCGCCGCGCCGGCGACCGCGGCGCGCCAGTCGTGGCGCTGCTCGATCATCCACAGCGTCAGCCCGGCGCCGTACGACCAGCCGCTGACCGCCATGCGCGTCTCATCGACGATGCCGAGCTTGCGCACCGCCGCGATCGCGGCGTCGATGTCGCGGCCCGGCCCGCGCAGCTTGTCGCCGCCGACCGCGCGCTGATAGCGCGCGCCCAGGTTGCTGCTGCCGCGATAGTTCGGTTCGAGCGCGAGCCAGCCGCGCGCGGCGAGCAACTGATCGAGCGCGTCGAACGTCGCGGTCGAGGCCGAGGTCGGCCCACCGTGGATCACGACGACCAGCGGGTATTTCACGCCGCGGCGAAACGCGGGCGGCTTGGTGAGCACGGCGTCGCCGTCGACGCCGACCGAGGTCGGATAGGTGATGCGCGTCGTGCTCGCCGGCGCGCGCGACGCGAGCTCGTCGTTGTAGCTCGTCAGCCGCCGCGGTGCGCTCCCCGGCACGAGAACGTAGAGCTCGTCCGGCCGCTGCGCGGTCTGCGCGACGAACGCGATCGTCCCGTCCGCGGCGATCGCGCCGTCCAAGCCGGAGGAGATGCTGAGCGTGCCGAGGTCGACGGCACGCGGCGGGCCGGCATCGGCGCTGCGGAAGAGGACGTTCGACGTCCCGCTGGTGGCGGTGAACCACAACGTGGAGGAGGCGGGCTGCCAGGCGACGTCGCGCACCGCACGGTCAACGGCGCGCGAGACGTTGCGGGCCGCACCGCCGGCGGGAGGCGTGACGAACAGCTCGACCGGATGCAGCTGGTCGTCGCCGGCGCTGTATGAATAGGCCAGGCGCGAACCGTCGGGCGAGAACAGCGGATCGCGTTCGTGGTCGGCCGGTCCGGGCAGCGTGCGATCGCGCCCGCCGGCGACGTCGATCAGCCGGATCCGTGCACCGACCGCGTCGTTCGCGACGTTCGTCGGCGCGTGCAGGTAGGCGAGCGTCGCACCGTCGGGCGACCACGAGAGCGTCGACTCCGCGTCACCCGAGGCGACGCTCCCGGTCTGCGGCGCGAGGACGCGTTCCGCGCCGCCGTCGAGTGGCTGCAGCCAGAGATGTGCGGGGCGCTGCGGTCCGCGCGCGAGGGCGGCGTCGTTTCCGACCTCGTACCCGTCGAGGTAGCGGCGATCGCCCGCCGCCGGCCGCGCCGGGTCGATCGCGACGATCGCCAGCGCCTTGCCGTCGTGCCGCCACAGATC